>Ga0116181_1002081_pt1 | contig 16624 bp, 13 predicted proteins | sample AD_UKC075_MetaG_FD_89752 | JGI IMG/M metagenome (GOLD analysis project Ga0116181, IMG submission 89752) | Active sludge microbial communities of municipal wastewater-treating anaerobic digesters from USA - AD_UKC075_MetaG | ecosystem: Engineered > Bioreactor > Anaerobic > Digestate | place: USA...
GCTTCGCAGCGTTCGCTGCACCGCGCCGGGTCTCGCCCCGGCAGGCGACCAACCTTTTGACTGCGCCAAAAGGTTGGACCAAAAGGCGCAGAACCAAACTGGGCGCGCCAGACCTGAGCGCTTGTCCAGGCCATGGCGCTGCGCCTCGCCTGTCCGGCTCGAACATCCCGCCCCTCAAGACCGAGAAGGTCTCCGCCTGCAGTTCCACTCACCAGGCACCCGTGCGCGTGGCGTCGCCGCAGGGCACGGTGGTGGTTGAGCGGCGGGGCGGTCGGGCCTGTTTTGCGCAGGTAAAAGGAGGAGGGCCGGAGGCCCGGGGGACACGGAGCAAAACAGGCCCGGCCGCCCCGGCGCGACCGCGCTGAACTCGGCCAGCAAGGTCCGCAATGAGCCCGAATCAGAAGCCGAAGCTCAGGCGTGCTCCGGCGCGTGCTCCGGCACCTTGACGAACAGCGTCGCCACCGCCGCGCAGATCAGCAGCGCGCCGGCCAGCATCACCACGTTGCGGGCGTCGCCGCCCAGCAGCGGCTTGTAGTACAGCGGCAGCGTCACGCTCTGGATCAGCATCGGGATCACGATGAACATGTTGAAGATGCCCATGTAGACGCCGGTGCGCTCGGGCGGAATGCTCTTGGCCAGCATCACGTACGGATTGCCCATGATGCTGGCCCAGCACAGGCCCACGCCAATCATCGGGATGAACAGCCAGGCTTGCGTGTTGATGCCCGGAATCGCCAGCATGCCAAGGCCGCCGGCGGTCAGGCAGGCGGCGTGCATCTTCTGGGCGCCGAAGCGCCTGGCGAACGGCACCAGGCCCAGCGCGGCGACGAAGGCCACCGCGTTGTAGAAGCCGCCGATCTGGCCGTTGACCAGCACCGCGTCGCGGAAACCCGTGCTCGTCGGGTCGCTGGTGTTGAACAGCGAGCGCGCCACGCTGTAGGTGATGTACTGCCAGTAGCAGACCATGCCGTACCACTGGAACAGCTTCATCAGCGCCATCTGGCGCATGGCGGCGGGCATCTCGACGATCGCGTCCCAGATCTCGCGCAGCGTGGCGCCGACGCCGGGCTGCTTGGCCTGGATCTCGGCGCGCTGGGCGGGCGTCAGCGGCAGCTCGGGCACGCGCCAGATCGAGTAGGCGATGGTGCACACCGACAGCACCGCGCCGATCAGGAACGAGATCTTGGTGATGACCGGGATGTGGTTGCCATCCACCAGGTCCTTGTTCATGCCCAGCCAGACCAGGATCGACGGCGCCAGGTAACTCAGCGTCTGCGCCAGGCCGGTGAAGGCGCTCTGCGTCAGGTAGCCCTGAGCATGCTGGCGCTCGTCGAGCCGGTCGCTGACGTAGGCGCGGTAGGGCTCCATCGTCACGTTGTTGGCCGCGTCCATGATCCACAGCAGGGCTGCAGCCATCCACAGCGCGCTGCTGTAGGGCATGGCGAACAGGCTCAGGCTGCACAGGATGGCGCCGATCAGGAAGTACGGCGTGCGCCGGCCGTAGCGCCCGGCCGTGCGGTCGCTCATCGCGCCGACGATGGGCTGTACCAGCAGCCCGGTCATCGGCCCGGCCAGCGACAGCAGCGGCAGCGCCGCCTCGTCGGCGCCCAGGTAGCTGTAGATCGGCCCCATGTTGCTCTGCTGCAGGCCGAAGCTGAACTGCAGGCCGAGGAAGCCGACGTTCATCTGCACGATCTGGCGCAGCGACAGGATGGGCTTGCCGGAGGCGGAGGGCGGTGCGGAGGGGGAAGGGGGCTGCATGGTCGGGCACTCTAGAGGCGATGCAAACGATTGCAATTGCGGGTTTCCCGCAGGTTGGCTGGCCCGCCGCCGGGCCGGGCCGGGCCGGGCCGGCCGCAGCGCGCCACTAGACTGTCCACCCCCTGATGCAGCCAGCGCCTTCGAGGAGCCAGACCCATGACCACCGTCCGCCCCGGCACCGCCCGCCGACTTGCCGCCACGGCCGTCGCAGCCGCCGCCCTGCTGTTGACGGCCTGCGCCTCGGCGCCGCCGCCAGCGGCGAGGTTCCAGGGCGACAAGCCCGCCTCGCTGCTGTGGGTGGGCAACAGCTTCTTCTACTACAACAACAGCATGCACGGCCATGTCGGCGCGCTGCTGAACGCGGCGGGCGTGCGCGGCGTGCGCCAGACCTCGGCCACGATCAGCGGCTCGGGCCTGGACTGGCACGACATGGCCGCGCACCTGAAGCCCGGCAGCGGCATGGCCCGCTACAGCTTCAATGCGAACAACGAGGTGGTGTTCAACAAGATCGAGCGCCGCTTCGACATGGTGCTGATGATGGACTGCAGCCAGTGCCCCATCCACCCGACGCTGCAGCAGAGCTTCCACGACACCGCCAAGGCCCATGCCGCCACGGTGCGCGCCGCGGGCGCCGAGCCGGTGCTCTTCCTCAGCTGGGCCTACCAGGACGCGCCGCAGATGACCGACCAGCTGGCCGCCGCCTACCGCCAGGCCGGCGCCGCCAACGCCATGCGCGTGGTGCCGGCCGGCCCGGCCTTTGCCGCGTCGATCGCCAAGCGCCCTGACCTGAACCTGTATGCGCCCGACAAGCGCCACCCCAGCCTGGCCGGCACCTACCTGGGCGCGGCGGTGGTGATGGCCAGCCTGTTCAAGACCTCGCCGGTGGGCAACCCCTACACCGCCGGCCTGCCGGCCGACGTGGCGGCGCACCTGCAGACGGTGGCCTGGGAAACGGTGCAGGCGTTCAAGCCCTGAGCGCCAACGGCGCGGTCGATCAGCGCCGCGCCAGCGCCCGCGCCTTGGCGTTGGCCGCCGCCAGCGCGGGTACGGCCTCGGCGCGGCCCAGCAGCACACGCTCGATGGCCTGGCCGATCAGCGCGTCCACCTCGGCCGCGTTCTCGACGATGGGCGGCGCGAAGCTGCGGCTCTTCGCCATCACATCGAAGGCCGTCGCGTCGACGCCGCGCTGGCGGAACACGTCCAGCGTCTGCTGCGCCATGCCGGCGATGGCCGGGAACACCGCGCCCGCCGCCGCCAGCTTGCGCTGGCAGTCAGGGGTGGCCAGGTGGCGCACCCAGGCCCAGGCCGCCTCGGGGTGCTTGCCGCCGATCCAGATCGAATCGGCCAGGCCGTTGCGCATGCTGGCGCGCTCACCCGTCGGGCCCATGGGCATCGGCACCCAGGCATAGGCCAGCCGCTGCTGCGCCAACAGCTTCGCGTAGTGGCCCACCATCCAGGCACCGGCCGGCACCATGGCCGCGCGGCCGGCGGCGAACAGCGTCTCCATGCCCAGCTTGCCCACCGCCTGCGGCGGCAGCGACAGCCCGCGTGCCGGCAGCCCGGCCAGCCAGGTGAGGGTGGCGGCCAGCACCGGGTCGTCGTAGCGCAGGGCTGCGTCCCAGGGCGCGGCCTGGTAACGGAAGCCGGCACTCACCGCGAACGGCCCCCACTCGGTCTGCCCGCTCATGCCGCCGGGGCCGGGGTTCTGGTAGCCCACCACCTGCACGCGGGCCTTGTCGAAGCCGGGCTGCAGCGCGTTGCGGCCGGCCGCATCACGCGTGAGCCGGGCGATGACCTGGCCGAAGCTGCCGCCGTCCTGCGGGTTCCAGCGCATGGCGCGCAGTTCGTCCAGCGTCACGCCCTGGGCGCGGGCATGGTCCAGGTTCACCAGCAGGGCCACCGTGTCCCAGTCCTTGGGCAGGCCGTATTGCTTGCCGTCGCGGCCCCAGGGTGCGGCCAGGCCAGGCTCGTAGCGCGCCAGGTCCACACCATCGCGCCGCATGAAGGGCGACAGGTCCACCAGCTGACCATTGGCCACCAGGTCCGGGTACTTGGACAGGTGGTTGGTGAAGACGTCGGGCGCGGTCTCGGCCACCAGGCCGGTGGACAGCGTGGTCCAGTAGACCACCCGCCGGCCGAACACCGCCAGCAGCGCCAGGGTGGGCAACAGGTTCAGCGTGGCGGCGGCCATCAGGCCGGTCCAGTCGGGCTGGCCCTGCGGCGTCTGCGACTTGAACTGCTGCAGCGCCACCGGCAGCACCTGGCTCTCCTCACCCGGCGCCACGATGAAGGGCCAGAAGAACTCGTTCCAGGCGCCGATGCCGCTCAGCATCGCCACCGTTGCCAGCGGCGTGGTCGACAGCGGCAGCACCACGCGCCGGAAGATGGTGAACGGCCCGGCGCCGTCGAGCAGGGCGGCCTCTTCCAGGTCGCGTGGCAGGCTCAGGAAGAACTGGCGCAGGAAGAAGATCGAGAAACCCGAGATCAGCGCGAAGGGCGCCACCATCCCCGCCATGCTGTTGAGCCAGCCCAGCTGCTTGATGGTGATGAAGTTCGGGATGAACAGCACCACGCCGGGCAGGATCATCGAGCCCACCACCGCCGCGAACAGCAGCCGCTTGCCCGGAAACTGCAGCCGCGCAAAGGCATAGGCCGCCATCGCGCTGTTGGCCGTCTGCAGCACCACCACCAGCGTGGTGAACACCAGCGAATTCACCAGCGCACGGCCGATGTGGACCTCGGCGCCCGAGCCGCCCACCGCCATGCTGGCGTCGGCGTCGACCAGGCCCAGCACGCGCTTGAAGTTCAGCAGCGTCGGTTCGGCCGGCAGCAGGTCGGCGGCATGGGCCAGCAAGGTCTGCGGGTGTTCCAGCGCGGTCTTCAGCACCATCGCCAGCGGCGCCAGCGTGATGGCGAGCATCGCGCCCAGCGCCAGCCAGGCGAGCAGGCGGCCCCAGGGATACGGCGGCCGAGGTTCAGCTGAGATCATTCTGGTCGGCCCGCATGACGCGCAGTTGAACGACGGTGTAGGCCAGCATCAGCGCGCACAACACCATCGACATCGCCGAGGCATCGCCCATCTTCAGTTAGCCGAAGGCGTTCTGCACGATGTCGTGCACCACCACCGCGGTGCTGCCCGCCGGCCCGGCCGCAGCTGACGCCCGCCCAGCGCGACGACCTGGCGCTGGCGCTGCGCGGCCTGACCACCCGCTACGACAACCTGTTCCGCACGGCGTTTCCGTACTCGATGGGCTGGCACGGCACGCCGTTCGACGGTGGCGAGCACCCGCACTGGCAGCTGCATGCCCACTTCTACCCGCCGCTGCTGCGCTCGGCCTCGGTGCGCAAGTTCATGGTCGGCGACGAGATGCTGGCCGAGGCCCAGCGCGACCTGACGCCCGGGCAGCGACGGCCAGGTGCGGGTGGCGGCGCTGGACCTGGGCGGCGCGACCGACAGCTTCCGCGCCGACGCGACCATCGTGCACAACCGCACCGCGCCCTGGGCCGACTACGTGCGCGGCGTGGTGCGCGAGCTGCAGCTGGCCGGCCACCAGCCCGGCGGCGCCGACATCGCGATCACCGGCAACGTGCCGCGTGGCGCCGGGCTGTCGTCGTCGGCCGCGCTGGAGGTGGCCCTGCTGCACGCCTGGCGCCACCTGCAGGCGCTGCCGGGGCTGGACGCCACCACCATCGCCCAGCTGGCCCAGCGGGCCGAGAACGATTTCGTCGGCTGCCGCTGCGGCATCATGAACCAACTGATCTCGGCCCGCGGCGAGGCCGGCCATGCCCTGTTGATCGACTGCCGCAGCCTGCAGGCCAGGCCCGTGCCGCTGCCCGCCGGCCTGGCGGTGCTGATCGCCCACAGCAAGGTGCGGCGCGGCCTGGTCGACAGCGCCTACAACGAACGCCGCGCCCAGTGCGAGACCGCGGCGCGCCACTTCGGCGTGCCGGCGCTGCGCGACCTGACGCCGGCCGCACTGGACGCCGGGGCCGCCGGGCTGGACCCGCTGGTGATGAAGCGCGCCCGCCACGTCGTCACCGAGAACGCCCGCACCACGGCCGCCGCCAGCGCGCTGGCCGCCGGCGACCTGGCCACGCTGGGCCGGCTGATGGCGCAGTCGCACACGTCCATGCGCGACGACTTTGCCATCACTGTGCCGGCGATCGACCTGCTGGTCGATGTGCTGCAGAAGGCCATCGGCGCCGAAGGTGGTGCCCGCATGACCGGCGGCGGCTTCGGCGGCTGCGTGGTGGCCCTGCTGCCGCAGGACCGCGTGGCCGCGGCCACCGCCGCGGTGGCGCAGCGTTATCGCGCGCCCAGCGGCGAGGCGGCCGAGGTCTGGGTCTGCCAGGCCCAGGCCGGCGCCGGGGCGGTGGCCACCTGACGGGCCGGCGCCGCAGCGCCGCTGGCGGCGCTCAAGCGCGGGGCGCGGCCCCTTCTTCGCTGCCGACGCCGTGGTGCACGGTGAACAGGCCCTCGGGGTCGTAGCGCCGCTTGGCCGCCAGCAGCCGCGCATGGTGGGGGCCCCAGAAGGCCTGCGGCCAGTCGCGCTGGAAGTAGTCGCTCTCCGACAGGTAGGCCCCTGCGGTGGGCACACCCTGGCGCAGGGCGTCCATGGCCGCGCGCACGCGGGCCGCACCACGGCTGGCCGCGGCGGTGTCGGGCGCCTGGCCTGGCACCTCGGCATGCGCGGGCGCGCCGTCGCTGGCGCAGATGACCAGGGCAAAGGCGTCCAGCATGGCGGGGTGGGTGGCGGTCTGTGCCGCGGCGGCGCGCACGGCCGGCGGCGCACCGGCCAGGCCCTTGTTCAGATGCAGCCCCAGGCCATGGTGGCGTGCCGCCGCGACCAGGGCGTCGGCCAGCGCGTCGCGCTGGCCGTCCTGCAGCAGGTCCGCGCCCAGCCAGGTCGACTGGTAGGCGTGGATCACCCAGCCCGCCTGCGCCTGGTCACCGGGCCAGAAGACGTTGGTCCCGGGCGCACCCGGCCGCTCGTCGCGGCGGATGAAGCCCAGCAGCCGCTTGGGCCAGGTGGGCGACCAGAAGCTGCGTGCCGAGGTGCTGACGATCTTCAGCGGCGCGAAGTCGAGGCTGAAGTCCTGCGGCGCGGCATCGAGCGCGTCGAAGAACGGCTGCCAGACGGCCACCGCCTCGCCGCGCGAGAGGCCCTGGAACACCATGGCCACCCGCAGCACGTTGCCGGGCAGGAAGCGCAGTTGTTCACCCCAGTGCGGGCCCACCAGGCTGCGGCTGCAGAAGTCCAGCACCAGGCCCACCAGGCGCCGATAAGCCGAATCGGTGCTGGCCCGCACCGTGAAGTTGACGGCGCCGAAATCGGCCGGCAGCGGGTGCACCCGCAAGGTCAGCCTGGTCACGATGCCGAAGCTGCCGCCACCGCCGCCGCGCAGCGCGAAGAACAGCTCGGGGTCCTGGCAGGCGTTGACGGTGCGCAGCACGCCGTCGGCGGTGACCACCTCGGCCTCCAGCAGGTTGCCCGCCGCTGTACCGAAGGCCTTGGAGAAGCTGCCGAAGCCGCCGCTTTGCACCAGCCCGGCCACCCCCACCGTCATGCAGCCGCCGCCCTGCACATAACCGCCAGCCTGCGTGGTCACCGCGTCGTAGGCCTGCGCCCAGAGGGCACCGGCGCCCACCGACACGGCACGCGTGGGCGCCACCTGAGCGGCACAGCCGGCGGGCACGAAGGCGTCGTGCAGCTGGATGGCGTGCATGGCGCGGGTCCACACCAGCAGCGACCCGGCCGCATTCGACGTGCCCTGGTAGCTGTGCCCGCCGCCCTTGACCACCAGGCGCAGCCGGTGGCGCCGCGCAAAGTTCACTGCGGCCACCACGTCGGCACTGTGGCGCGCCGCCACCACCCAGGGGCTGGGCGCTGACCACCAGGCGCCCACCCAGCCGAAGGTCTGGGTCAGCGCCGGGTCGTCGCCCAGCGCGTAGGGGTTGGCCGGCCGGCGGAACAGCGCCGCGCAGCGCTCACCGTCGGGCCGGGCGCGGCAGTCGGCCCAGGGCGATGCCAGCGGGCGCAGCGCCGGGCCCAGCTCGCGGCCAAGGCCAGCCCAGTCGGCGTCGGTTGGCCAGGCCGCATCACCGGGCAGCACCGGGCCCGCCGGTTGTTCCGGTGCTGGTGCCGAGGCAGGTGCCGGTACCTGTGCACGCGCCACCGGCAAGCGCAACAGGCCCAGCGCCGCGGCCCATTGCAGCCAGCGTCGGCGTGCCAATCCCCAGCGTGCGGCCACGATCTCAGGGCGCCACGTTCAACGCGGCCGGCAGCGCCATGCCGCGCCTGGCCATCGCCGTGCGCACGCGGTCGGGGCGGTCGCTGACGATGCCGTCCACGCCCAGGTCGAGCATGGCCTCGATGTGCTGCGGCTCGTTCACCGTCCAGGCCAGCACCTGCAGGCCCAGCGCCTGCGCCTCCTTCACCTGGGCCGCGTCCAGGTCGGCGAAGTGGCTGCTCCAGACCTTGCCGCCGGCGGCCTTGATCATCTTCGGCACCGAGCCGCCGTGCTCGCGCAGCGCGAAGCCCGCCGTCCAGGGCGTGGCCGGGCCGCTGCCCACGTTGTCCAGCCAGCGCTGGCGCGCGGTCAGGTAGACGGTGGCGATCTCCGGCGCCTCGCGCTGGATGACCTGCAGCGTGCGCCAGTCGAACGACAGGATGCTGGTGCGCGTGGCCAGGCCGGCGTCGCGCACGGCGGCCACCAGGGCACGGGCGAAGGGCTCGGGCGCGGCGGTGTCGTCGGGCGCCAGCGGGCTCAGCTTGGTCTCCAGCGCCAGGCGCAGCGCGGGGTTGCCGGCGCGCTTGACCAGGTCGAACAGCGCGTCCAGCGTCGGCAGCCGCGCGCCGTCCACCGCCTGCTGCTCGGGGTATTGCGACGCATAGCGGGTGCCCGGCTTCAGCCTGCCAACGTCGTAGCGCTGCAGCTCGGCGGCCGGCGTGTGGAAGATCACCGGCCCGCGCCCGGCCAGCCACTGGCCGTCGGGGCCGCGGGTGATGTCGGGGTTCAGCGCCGGGTCGTGGCTGATCAGCAACACGCCGTCGCGGCTGATCGCGATGTCGGTCTCCAGGGTGTTGACGCCGATGGCCAGCGCGCGGGCGAAGCCGGGCAGGGTGTTTTCCGGCGCCAGGCCGCGTGCGCCACGGTGGCCCTGCAGGTCGAAGGCGGCGGCCGGCGCTCTGTGCAGCAGGGCAGCCGCGGCCAGCAGGACGGCCAGGCAGGTTGATCGCATCGGCGGCTCCGTTCCTTGCGCTGTTCGGGTCGATACCGAATGTAAGCCGCCGCACAAGCCGCCGCACAATCGGTGGATGACTGCGCCCACGTTGCCGCCCCTGCCGCCGCTGCAATCCGTCCACATCGCCAGCCATGTCCCGGGGCCGAAGCTGCTGGTCACCGGTGGCGTGCACGGCAACGAGGTCTGCGGCACGCTGGCCATCCGCCGCGTGCTGGCCGAACTGGACGCGGGCACGCTGGTGATCCGCCGCGGCAGCGTCACCTTCGTGCCGGTGTGCAACCCGCTGGCCTTCCAGCGCGGCCAGCGCGGCGGCGACCGCAACCTCAACCGGGCCCTCGAACCCAAGCCCGCGCCGCAGGACAACGAGGACCGCCTGGCCAACTGGCTGTGCCCGATCCTGGCCGCGCACGACGGCCTGCTCGACCTGCACTCCTTCCACTCCGGCGGCGCGCCCTTCGTGATGGTCGGCCCGCACGACAACGCCGGCCCGCTGGAGCCCTTCGCCCAGGCGGCGGTCGAGGAGGGCCTGGCGCGGGTGCTGGGCGTGCCGCGCGCGGTCGACGGCTGGCTGGGCACCTATGCCGACGGCGTGGCGCAGCGCCGGGCGCAGGCGCTGGCCGATGGCTTGTCTCCCGAATCCCTGCCCGAGCTGCACCCGCGCTACGGCGTGGGCGCCACCGAATACATGCGCAGCCAGGGCGGCTGGGCGCTGACGCTGGAATGCGGCGAGCACACCAGCCCGGCTGCGGTCGACGTGGCCTGGCAGGCCATCCACCGCACCCTGGCCCACCTGGGCCTGATCGACGCGCCGCCGCCCGCGCCGGTGGCCGGCATGCAGTGCATGCGCCTGTTCACCGTGGTCGACAGGCAGCATGCCGACGACCGCTTCGTGCGCGACTGGCAGAGCTTCGACCCCGTGCGCGCCGGCGAGGCCATCGGCCACCGCGCCGACGGCAGCGCGGTGTGCGCGCCCGACGACGGCTGGATCGTGTTCCCCAACACGCGGGCCGGGGCGCGGCAGGAATGGTTCTACCTGGCCCGCGCCAGCCGGCGCTTCGCGACGGACTGAGCATGCGGCGCCGCCGCGTCCTGGGCCTGGCCGCGCTGGCGGCCACCGCCGGCGGCTGCAGCGCGCCGCCGCCGCTGCTGCGCATCGGCGCCCATGCCTGGCCGGGCTAACAGCCGCTGTTCCTGGCCGACGAGCTGGGCCTGGTGCCCGGCGGCGTGCTGCGCCTGGTGGAGGTGCCCACCGCCTCGGCCAGCCTGCGGGCGCTGGCCGCCGGCACGCTGGACGGCGCCGGCCTGACGCTGGACGAGGTGCTGAGCGCCCGCGCCCGCGGCCTGATGCTGCGCACGGTGGCGGTGCTCGATGTCTCCAAGGGCGCCGACGTGCTACTCGGCCGCCCCGGCGTCGACAGCCTGGCCGGCCGCAGCCGGCGAGCTGCGCAGCCTGCGCCAGGGCACGGTGCTGCTGCAGCTGGACCTGGGGCCGACGATGCAGCGCCTGCTGGCCAACGGCCTGCAGCAGCGGGCCTGGCAGTTCGCCTGGCTGTCGCTGGCCGGCCTGCTGCTGCTGGGCGGGCCGGAGCGCGTCGTCGCCCGACCGCTGCAGCGCCTGGGCGACGCCGCCAAGGCCCTGGGCGACGGCGACCTCGCACGCCAGGTGCCGCCCACCCGCGCCGCCGAGCTGCAGGCCGTGGGCGAGGCCTTCAACCGCATGGCCAGCAACCTGGCCGACAGCCTGGGCCGCCTGGCCGCCAGCGAGCAGCGCCAGCGCGAGCTGTTCGCCGCCGCGCCCGACGCCATGCTCACCGTCACGCCCGAGGGCCTGATCGACGGCTTCAATGCCGCTGCCGAGGCGCTGTTCGGCCATGCCACCGAGGCCGTGCTCGGCCAGCCGCTGGCGATGCTGCTGCCGGCTGCCGCCCGCGCCGCGCACCCGCAGCGCATGGCCGCCTTCGCCAGCGGCGGCGACGGTGCGCGCCGCATGGCGCCGGGCCGGGTGGTGGAGGGCCTGCACCGCAACGGCCACACCCTGGCGCTGGAGGTGGGCATCGCCCAGGTGGCGCTGGGCGACACCTGGCGCTACACCGCCGTCGCGCGCGACATCTCCGCCCGCCTGGCGCTGGAGGCCGAGCTGGCGCGCCACCGCCACCAGCTGGAGACCACGGTGGCCGAGCGCACCGCCCAGTTGGCCCGCTCGCGCGACGAGGCCAACGCCGCCAACCGCGCCAAGAGCGACTTCCTGTCCAACATGGGCCACGAGATCCGCACGCCGATGATCGCCATCATCGGCCTGGCCCACCTGATGCGGCGCGACGCCAGCAGCCCGCAGCGCAGCCACCTGGCCAAGCTCGACGGCGCGGCCCACCACCTGCTGGGCGTGCTCGACGACATCCTCGACTTCTCCAAGATCGAGGCCGGCAAGCTGCACCTGCCGACGCAGGACTTCGAGCTCGACCAGCTGGTCGACGACGTCTGCCACCTGGTGGCCGGGCGGGCCGCCGAGAAGGGCCTGGAAGTGGTGTGCCGCGTCGACCCGGGCCTGCCGCTGTGGCGCCACGGCGACGACCTGCGCCTGCGCCAGGTGCTGATCAACCTGCTGGGCAACGCGGTCAAGTTCACCCTTGCCGGCCATGTCCGCCTGCAGGTGTGCGCCGGCCCCGGCACCCAGGTGCAGTTCACCGTGGCCGACACCGGCATCGGCATCGGCATCGGCACGGCCGAGCGTGCGCGCATCTTCCAGCCCTTCGAGCAGGCCGACAGCTCGTCGAGCCGGCGCTTCGGCGGCACCGGCCTGGGCCTGGCGATCAGCCGTGCGCTGGTGGCGGCCATGGGCGGCACGCTGACCCTGGACCCGCCGGCCGACCCGCCCGCCGATCCGCCCGGCAGCAGCTTCCGCTTCAGCCTGCCGCTGGCGGCGGCGCAGGCGCCGGCACCGGCGCGGCCGGCACCGCTGGCCGCGGCCGGCCTGCGCGTGCTGGTGGTCGACGACCTGGCGCCGTCACGCGCCGTGCTGGCCGAAGAGCTGCAGGCCCTGGGCCTGCGTGCCGACGGCGTGGCCGACGGCGCCGCCGCGCTGCAGGCCGTGGTGCAGGCCGACGCCGCGGGCGATGGCTTCGCCCTGTGCCACACGCTCAAGGGCGTGGCCGGCGCGCTGGGCGCGCAGGGCCTGGCCGCCCAGGCTGCCCAGGTGGAAGCCGGCCTGGCCGCCCAGCCCGAGGCCGGCCTGGGCCATGAGCCGCTGGACCCGGGCGCGGTGCAGGCCCTGGCCGACAACCCGCAGGCCCTGGTGACGGCGCTGCGGCAGGCGCTGGCCGGCGAAGCCATCGGTGCCGGCAGCGTCGACTGACGCTGCCTGGCCGGCCTCGTCGACTGACGCTGCCTGGCCGGCCTCGCCGACTGACGCAGCCCCGCCGGCCTCGCCGACTGGCGCAGCTCCCCCGCTGGCGTTCAGGCGGACGGAAGCGCCGCGAAGAAGCCGGCCAGCCGCTGCGGGTCGAGCCGGCCGCCGCTGCGCACGCTGCTGCACAGGTCCAGCCCCTGCGGGCGCACCGCGGCCACGGCGGCGGCCACGTTGCCGGCGTGCAGTCCGCCGGCCAGCCACAGCGGCTTGCCCAGCGTCGCCGCGCCGGCGCGGATGCGGGCGCTCACCGTCCAGTCGTGCGTGCGGCCGGTGCCGCCCAGCTCCTTGACCGCCGCGGCCGGGTTGCCGCTGTCGAGCAGCAGCGCATCCACCAGCGGCGCCACGGCCAGCGCGGCCTCGGCGCTGGCAGCGCCGGTGACGTGGATCACCTGCACCAGCTCCACGCCCGGCAGCGCGGTGCGCAGCGTGCGCAGTTCGTCGGCCGGCAGGTCGTCGACCAGCTGCAGCGTGGTGGTGCGGCAGCGCCGGTGCTGGTCGATCACGCCGGCCGCCGTCTGCCGGCTGGTCAGCAGGAAGGTGCGGATGGCATCGCCGTGTTCGGCCGCCACGGCCTGCGCGATGGCGGCGATCGTGGCCTCGTCGATCACGCCCGGCCCGCTGGGCATGGCCGAGACCAGGCCCAGCGCACGCGCACCGGCGGCAATCGCCAGGCGCGCCTCGCCGACGCTGGCGATGCAGCAGATCTTGACCAGCGGGCGGGCGGGCGGGAAGCGGTCGGGCATGGCGCGCATCCTCACAGCGTCTCGATCACCACCGGCTTGGGCGACGGCGCCCCGTCGGCGATGGTGATGGCCGCCTGCACCGCCGCCAGCGCGGCCTGGGCGGCGGCGTCGCTGGCGGCATGCACCAGCAGCAGCGGCTCGCCGGCACGCACCGGCGTGCCGACGGGCCGCACCGCGTCCAGGCCCACGCGCGGGTCGATGGCGTCGCCCGCCCGCGCCCGGCCGCCGCCCAGCGCCACCACCACCAGGCCCAGGGCGCGGGTGTCCATCGCGGCGATGCAGCCGTCACGCGGCGCCGGCACCGCCCGCACCACCGGCGCGACCGGCAGGCCGGCTTCGGCCAGCACGTCGGCCGGCCCGCCCAGCGCGGCCACCATGCGGGCGAAGTGCTCGGCCGCACGGCCGCCGTCCAGCGCCGCGGCGGCGCGGGCCTCGCCCTCGGCCAGCGAGGCGGCGAGGCCGGCGCCTTGCAGCATCTGCGCGGCCAGGGCCAGGGTCAGCGTGCGCAGGCGGGCGTCCTGGGCCGCGCCGGTGAGGAAGGCGATGCTCTCGCGTACCTCCAGCGCATTGCCGGCCGTGGTGCCCAGCACCTGGTCCATGGCGGTGATCAGCGCGCGGCAGGGCAGGCCGGCGCCGACCGCCACGTCGACCAGGCTGCGCGCCAGCGTGCGGGCGTCGTCCAGACTGACCATGAAGGCGCCGTTGCCGGTCTTCACGTCCATCACCAGGCTGCCCAGCCCGGCTGCCAGCTTCTTGCTCAGGATGCTGGCGGTGATCAGCGGCACCGATTCCACCGTGGCCGTCACGTCGCGGATGGCGTACAGCCGGCGGTCGGCCGGCGCCAGGTCGGCACTGGCGCCGACGATGGTGCAGCCCGCGCTGCGCAGCGCCGACAGCAGCTGCGCCCGCGGCGGGTCGGTCTGGTAGCCGGGGATGGCGGCCAGCTTGTCCAGCGTGCCGCCGGTGTGGCCAAGCCCCCTGCCGCTGAGCATGGGCACCACGCCGCCGCAGGCCGCCACGATGGGCGCCAGCACCAGGCTCACCTTGTCGCCCACGCCGCCGGTGGAATGCTTGTCGACCACCGGCCCGGCAATCCCCGCATCGTCCCAGCGCAGCACGCTGCCGCTGTGCGTCATCGCCCGGGTCAGCGCCACGGCCTCGGTGCGGTCCATGCCGTTGAGCAGGATGGCCATCGCCAGCGCCGCGGCCTGGCCCTCGGTCCAGCTGCCGTCGACCAGGCCGCGCACGAAGGCGTCGACCTGCGGCCCGCTGAGCGCAGCGCGGTCGCGCTTGGTGCGGATGATCTCGGCGGGCAGCATTCAGTACGTGCCGGCCGGCGTGGTGTTGCCGGCACCACCCGCCAGCACGGCCTCGATGTCGCCCAGCAGGCCGCTGGCGCCGAAGCGCAGGCGCTGCGGCGTCACGGCCGCGTCCCCCAGGATGGCGCGCACCAGGTCGATGTAGACCAGCGCATCGGCCACCTTGCGCACGCCGCCCGAGGCCTTGAAGCCCACCGACGCGCCGCGTGGATGGGCGGCGATCGCCTCCAGCATCACCCGCGCCGCGGCCGGCGTGGCGCCGGTGGCGGTCTTGCCGGTGCTGGTCTTCAGGAAGTCGACGCCCGCCTCCAGGCCGATCAGGCTGGCCTGGCGGATCAGCGCCTCGATGGCCAGGTCGCCCGTTTCGAGGATCAGCTTCAGCGTGCGCCCGACGCAGGCGGCGCGCACGGCCTGCACCACGGCGGTGGCGCCGGCGGCGTCACCGGCTTGCAGCGCGCGCCAGGGCAGCACCAGGTCGACCTCGTCGCCGCCGGCCTCGACGATGGCGCGGGCATCGGCCACCGCGCTGTCCACGTCCAGGGCGCCGGCCGGAAAGTTGGCCACCGCCGCGATGCGCACGCCGGCCGGTGCCTCGCGCTTCGCCTGGGCCACGAAGCGCGGCCACACGCACAGCGCGGCCGGTCGGCCGGCAGGGCCGCCAGCCTGGGCGCAGAGGCGGCTGATCGCGGCGGCATCGTCGGCGTCGTTCAGGCTGGTCAGGTCCAGGCAGGCCAGGGCAGTGCGGGCGGCGGCGGTCAGGTCGGTGGCAGGCGTGGTCATGGCGGGCGGCGTCAGGGTGGCCGGCCATGGTAGCGGTGCGACACTGCGCGCCGCCATGCCCACGCCCTGCGCAACACCCCGTTCCCGGCCCCGTCGGCAGTGCCTGCTGGCCCTGGCCGCCACCGCCTGCGCTGCGGCCGGGCACGCCCAGCAGCCGCGTTATCCCGAGCGGCCGGTGACCCTGGTCGTGCCCTTCGCGCCCGGCGGCATCGCCGACCTGACGGCCCGCACCGTGGGCGAGTCGCTGGCGCGCCAGCTGGGCCAGCCGGTGGTCGTCGACAACCAGCCCGGTGCCGGCGCCGTGGTGGCCAGCCAGCGCGTGGCTCAGGCCGCGCCCGACGGCCACACCCTGCTGCTGCTGAGCAATGCCAATGCGGTGGCGGTGTCGCTGCTCAAGCCGCCGGGGCCCGACCCGCAGAAGCTGTTCGCGCCGATCAGCACGCTGGGCGCCTTCGACCTGGGCGTGTTCGCCTCGGCCAGCGGGCGCTTCGCCACCCTGGCCACCGCGCTGACCTGGGCCCGCGCCAACCCGGGCCGGCTGAACATCGCCACCATCGCCGCCGGCAGCACCCAGCATCTGGCGGCCAAGCTGTTCGAGGCACGCGCCGGCATCGACGCCCTGGTCGTCCCCTACAAGGGCTCGCCCGCGGTGCTGACCGCCCTGCGCGCCGGCGAGGTCGACCTGGTGGTCGAGATCCTGGGGCCGATGCTGCCGCAGCTGAAGGCCGGCACGGTGCGCGCGCTGGCCGTGGCCGGGGCGAAGCGCCACCCGCTGCTGCCCGAGGTGCCCACCGTGGCCGAGGCCGGCGTGGCCGGTGTCGACGTGGCGAGCTGGAACGCGCTGGCCGCCCCGGCCGGCACGCCGCCCGCCGTGGTCGAGCAGCTCAACCGTGCCGTGCGCGCCGCGCTGGCCGAGCCCGCGGTGCAGCAGCGCCTGGCGCCGCTGGGCGTGCGCCTGGCCGCCGGCACACCAGCAGATTTGCACGTTTTGCTGGCTGCTGAAGTCCGACGCTGGGGTGACCTGATCCGCGCCGCCAAGATCACGGCGGAATAGGGCCTTCTCCCCCTCAATCAGGCGGCCTGGCAGAGGGTGTGGCGCCGGGGCGCGGCGCGACCAGCCCCCAGAATGACGGCCAACACCAAGCGCCCCTCCAGGAGTTTCACCATGCACACCCAACGCGCCAGGCTGGCGGCTTTCCTGCTCGGCGGTGCCGGCCTGCTGGTCGGCACCGCCGCACCCGCCGCGGTGATCTACAACGAAGCCCTGAATGGCGACTTCAGCAACGTGCCCGGATCGCCCACGCCCGTGGGCACGCTGGCGCTGGGCACCAGCACCGTCACCGGCCGGCTGGCCAACAACTTCGAGAAC
>Ga0116181_1002082_pt1 | contig 16623 bp, 17 predicted proteins | sample AD_UKC075_MetaG_FD_89752 | JGI IMG/M metagenome (GOLD analysis project Ga0116181, IMG submission 89752) | Active sludge microbial communities of municipal wastewater-treating anaerobic digesters from USA - AD_UKC075_MetaG | ecosystem: Engineered > Bioreactor > Anaerobic > Digestate | place: USA...
AAACTGGTCTGCAACGCACATCATCACGTTGGTGTGGTAAATCGGCAGTCTTTGGTCGCCCACATTTTGGAAGGAGTAAAAAACAACCGGAGTAAAACCAAATTTTGCACAAAACTTCCTGAACAACTCCTCGTCCAAACGAAGGGAAACCGAACCATACGCAATTTTGTGGTCGTGGTCGAAAATCATGCTTCCTGTTCCTTCCAAAAATTTGTCGTCATTTTCGAAATGGGAAAAATCATCCACTTCCGCAATTTCAAAACCTTGATTTTTTATGGTTTCTAAAATATCTTCACGTCGCTCAACTCGTCTGTTTGGGGCAAACATCGGATACAAAACCACTTTTCCGTCTTTATGGAAACTCACCCAATTGTTCGGGAAAATCGAGTCGGGAGAATGTGGCTCTAAAGTATCTTTAATGGTAATCACGTTAATTCCTTTCGAGCGAAGTTTTTCCACAAAATTATTGAATTCGGAAAGTGCTTTCTGCTGAATATCAGAATCTTTCTGTTCTACCTGAAAATAATTGTTTTCCGCAGTTTGCGCGTTGTATCCGAAAGCAATCGGCTCAATCATCAAAACAGTATCGGTTGTCTGCATTTAAAGAATTTTTTAATATTTGAATGTCTTCAAAATTACTTAATTTTATAGAGATTTAAAAAAGATATGTTAGAAATTGCCTGCTTTGAATTTACTTCCGCCGAAGTCACTCTAAAATCTGTTGCCGACCGAATTGAATTTTGCGCCAACCACGATTTGGGAGGAACAACCCCAGATTTTTATGAGTTCCGCTCTTTGAAATCCAATTTTTCAAAACCGATTTATGTGATGATTCGTCCGAAAGGCGGCCCGTTTTTCTATTCCGATGCAGAATTTTTGCAAATGAAAAATAGCATCATCGAATTTGCAGAAGGCGGTGCAGATGGTTTTGTTTTCGGAATTCTAAATGAACATCACGAAATTGATGAAGAAAAAAATGCCGAACTGATCGAACTTGCGGCAGGAATCCCATGCACTTTTCACCGAGCTTTTGACCGTACCAAAGATTTGGAAAAATCAATCCAAACTTTAATTAAACTTGGATTTACCAACGTTCTCACTTCCGGCGGACAACCAAATGCGATGGAAGGAAAAGAAATGTTGAAAAAATTGATTGATAAATATTCAGATAAAATCAACATCTTAATTGGCGGCGGAGTTCGCTCAGAAAACATTGCAGAATTGAAAGAATTTACAGGCGGAAGATTCTTTCATTCATCAGCGGTTAAAAAGTACGATACTTTTCCAACGGATGATGAGATTAAGAGGTTGAAGTTGAATTGCGGGTAGTTTCTTGTTGGTGAGCGGGTGAGTTGGTGAGTGGATTATGGACAGCCGATACATTTGCATCGCAACATCAAAAGACTTTCGATATACATTTAATTCTGTGTGAAATCTGATTATTGACATAATTTTATTTTTTTATTACAATCTCACCCACTCAACAACACACCCACTCACTAACAAAATCACTCCCTCACCAAAGGCAGCGTAGAACATCTCAACAATCCGCCCATTTTAGAAATCTCGCGATATGGAATTTCTTCTACGGTGATTCCCCATTCGTTTCGGAGGTGATTGTTCATTCTGGTGAAAGCTTTGTCGGAAACCACAACGTCGGGAGAAATTGAAAAAATATTGGGAAACATTTCAAACATTTCCTCGGCGGTTACATGAAAGCAGTTTTCCTCCCCGAAAATATCGAGAATCAAGTTGTAGTCGCTTTCATCTACAAAACCATTTTTATAGATGATGCACTTGTCTTTTCCAACAGGATTGAAAGTGCAGTCTAAATGTAAAATTCCTTTGTAGGGTTCTTTGTCGTTTTTAATCAGTTCGAAATCCAGAATTCTTTTTTTAGGAAAATATTCCTTTAAAATTTCGATGGCATATTCATTCGTTCGGGCGGTTTTAAAACTGCGGTAATCCTCGCTGTAACAAGTTCCGATAAAAAGGTAATCGTTCCACACAATCACGTCGCCACCTTCGATGTGGGCAGTTTCTGGGAGGTTGATAATGTTGCGCCACTTTACTTTTTCAAAAATTTTTCGGTAGGCGTCCTGCTCATCGGCTCTGTCTTGGATGACGTTGGAAATAATCATTTTGTCCTCAATTACGAAAGCAACATCGCGAGCAAAAACCTGGTTGTAATCTTCAATAATTTCGGGACGAAAAACCTGAACGTCATATTTTTTTAAAACCTTCTCAAACTCGGTCATTTCGTGGATGATGTCTTCCTCTTTCGGATAAATTCCTTTTAGAATGGTGTCGTAAGATTTAGCATCGTAACTTTCTTCAAGTGTTGGAATCTTTCCCATCGAGCCGGGTTGTCCCAGAACGACGGATTTTAGTTTGGCGGTTTCGTTTTTGATGTTGAGCTTCATAAATATTGTGGCTTGAGACAAATTTAAACAAACCAATCGAAGTGGGGAAATTTTTTTAGAACGTGTAAAAATAGCACGCAGTCCTTTTGGCACTTGATTTTCTTGTTCTGCCAAATTTTCCGCTTTGAATTTTTAACCTGTCAGGAAAATTTACATCAAAAATTAAAATACAATTAAAAACTTCTAATTCTTGTTAAATAATAGTTAAAATTGAAACAATCCCGTTTTTATTAATACTTATTTAGCATTAAATTTGTTCAGTAAATATTCGTGAAAGTAAAAAGATAAATAATTTATGACGATGAAGAATACATTAAAAAAACTAATTCCTTATGCTTTAGTGGGAGTAATTTCCGGAGCAACAACATTTGGGGCAATTAATTATTTTGGGGTAAAAAACAGCGATTCGGAATTTTCCTATTTCGCACCAAAGAAAAACAATGATGCCCAATTTGCATCTTTTAATATGACCGGAGTGGGCGACGATTTTGTGAAAGCCGCTAAAATGACGGTTCCCGCTGTAGTAAGTATTAAAAATTTTTCAAACAGAACGTCGCAGAGAAGTGATCAGGATTTATTCGATTTATTCTTTGGAAATCCTTTTGGTGGAAATCAACAGAGACAGCCGCAACAACAACAGCAACAGGAAATGCCGCGTGGAATGGGTTCAGGGGTAATTATTTCGCCCGATGGCTACATTATTTCGAATAATCACGTTATTGCAGGTGCAACAAAATTGGAAGTTCAACTGTCCAACAAGAAAACTTATGTAGCGAATTTGGTGGGCACTGACCCAACTACAGATATTGCCCTTTTAAAAATTGAAGAAAAAGGTCTGCCTTATTTGAATTTTGCCAATTCCGACAATGTTGAGGTTGGACAATGGGTTTTAGCAGTCGGAAATCCGATGGGCTTAAATTCTACAGTAACCGCGGGAATTGTTTCTGCAAAGGGCAGAAGTATTGACTTGTTAAGCCAACAATCAAGAACTCCGATTGAAAATTTTATTCAAACGGATGCGGCGATTAACCCGGGAAATTCAGGTGGAGCTTTGGTAAATCCAAACGGCGAATTGATTGGAATTAATTCTGCAATTTCTTCGAAAACAGGATATTACGAAGGTTACGGATTTGCGGTTCCTGCAAATTTGGCAAGAAAAGTGGTGGAAGATATCAAGAAATTTGGTTTGGTTCAAAGAGGATTTTTGGGAGTAGTTCCATTAGATTTGTCGGATCAAAGATCGGTTGCACAATACAATCAACAAAAAAAGACCAATATTAAAACGGGAGAAGGTGTTTATTTGGTGGATATTGCTGCAAAAGGCGGAGCAGAAGATGCAGGTTTAAGAACAGGCGACATTATTACAAAAGTTGACAATACAGTTGTTTCCAGTTATTACGACCTTTCTTTCGCGGTAGGAAGTAAAAGACCGGGAGATCAGGTTGCAGTAACGTACTTGAGAAATGGTAAAGAAAATACGGTAAACGTAACTTTAAAAGATGAAAGAGGAGGAACATCCTTCAGAAGCAAAGCAGACTTGACCGTTACTGAAAAAATTGGAGCCGAATTCGAACCGCTAAGTGAGAAGTTTAAAACAGACTATGGTTTAAACAGTGGTGTAATTGCAAAGAACGTAGTGGACGGATTGGAAATGTCGAAAATTGGAATTGTTGATAATTACATCGTTATCGAAATCAACGGTAAACCGGTAAACTCGCAGAAAGATGTTGAAAAGATTCTCGACAAATATCAAGGAAACGTTCAAGTGAAATATGTGGATGAATACGGAAGAATTACCACAAGAGGTTTTAAAATGCCTTAATAGTTGATGAATAATTAAGAAGTAATAATTAATAATGAAAAAACGCAGCTTTGAAAGTTGCGTTTTTTATTTCTGTAATCTTCGGTTTCGCCGCTTTTTTCGTTCGTAGATAACTTCTGTGATTTTTCCACCCATCCAAGCAAAAGGAAAGAAGGTGAGGAAAATTAAAATTTTATAAAAAGTAGGATGATACGGAAAAATAATAATGTCGAGCATCGCGATGAACAGCAAAATAAACCCGATCAAAATGGCGTAGGCTACTTTCGCATATTTTACGATAATCGCAGTTACAACACCGCCAATTGTTGCAGCAATACCTGATGAAATAAGCAATGCCACAAAAAAATAAGGTTTGTGTTCCACGCTTTTCAGAACTTTTTCCCAGCGTTGAAATGGCGCGATTTCCTCATAGTTAATCCACGACGGATTCAATCGAACTCCAATCGAGATAATTAGTGCCGCAACAGCAAGTCCAACAAGGACACCAAAAGTATTCCGCAGAAAATTCATTTAGAATTGGTGAGCTATCATTGAGATTTCAATATCCACATTTTTTGGCAAACAGGAAACCTGAACCGTTTCTCTCGCCGGATAACTTTCTGAATCGAGGTAAGAAGCATAAATATCGTTCATCACCGCAAAGTCATCCATGTTTTTCAAGAAAATTGTTGCTTTAACTACATTTTTAAAGGTTAAACCTGCTTCCGTAAGAATGGCTTCCAAGTTTTTCATCACTTGATGCGTTGCTTTGGTGATGCCTTCTTCCAATTTTCCCGTTTCAGAATTTAAAGGGATTTGCCCCGAAATATAAAGAATCCCATTTGCAAAATTCGCCTGAGAGTAAGGCCCGATTGCAGCTGGTGCGTTTGTAGTAGATATCAGTTTTTTCATTGTATACCTTTTCGTTAAGATTCAATTCGCAAATATAAAATTTTTTCCGAGTTTCACATTCTTGTTTCAAGTTTGATGTTTAAACCACCCCGTCACTAAATTTTCGGAGAAAATTTCTGCCAATCCTCCAAAGAAGGGGAATTCTCACCCACTCACCAACACGCCTACTCACTAAAACGGCGCATTCGGCTGTGTAAAACTTCTGTCCTTATATTTCAGCGCATCACGCAAAATATTGGCTTTAATTCCGATGAAGAAATCATACACTTTATATTGTCCATAAGGAATCCAGTTGAAATTAATGGTGAAGCTTCTTTGGTCACGCGAAAAACCAATTCTCGTATTGGCAATTTCTTTGGTAATCACGTCGTAGTAAAGGTTTCCGTTGAGGTTCCAATATGGTGAAAGTTTTATGCTTCCGTCCAAACCAATCGACGCCATTTTGTTTCCGAATCTCGTCAAACTTCTGGTGTAACCGTATTGCGCATTGATGTTCAAAGTCCAAGGTTGCTCAAATCTCGTGTAATTATCTTCATCGAAATAATAATTTTCGTTGCGGATTTCACCTTTCGTTGAATATTTTTTAGAAAGGTCTTGCTTTTCATCCTTTTTTCTAAAAATAGCGTCACTTAAAGGGTAAGAAAGTTGCGCATTAAATCCTTGAACGCTGAAATGCCCGAAATTCTCTGTTCTGATTCCCGTATCTTCTCCCGGAGCAAACAAAATTTGATAAGGTTCTAAAGCTAAACTCGTATTCAGGTTAAGTTTCTCAAAAAGTGTTGTTTGTCCACTGAATTGGAAAATCGACCATTTGTGACTTGGCGCTGCAAAATTGTAACTGGTGTTGAAATTGAGACTTTCAAAAATCTTCAGCTTTCTCACGCCTGTAGAATCGTTTTTAGATTTCACTTTCATCTCCACATTATTGTTGATGCTGAAAGTCATCGCCTGAACCAGCTGTGAACTCGGAGTTCCCACAATTCCTCGGTCAAAAATCGAGTATTGCGTCATTTCGCCGCGGTCGTTGTAATAATTTTTATAATATCCAAAACCGGGAGCAGAGAAATCTGGTGAATATGAAAACCCGATCTGTGGTGTCATCATGTGGCGAATCGCCTGAATTGGCGAACCTTTCTTGAAGTTCAACATTCCATAAAGAACCGTTTGCAAACTTGCACCCGTAGTAAATGAAGAATATCCTGCAATTTTTTTATTGAGAACATCTTCCACTTTGTTTGACAACGGGTTGTAGAATCTCGTTAAAGTTTTCGTCGTTAAAGCATTGTCGATATTGGCATTAACAGAAAAAGTGAAATATTTTGCAATCGTCGTATTAGTTCCTAAACTGATATTGTTTTTCAAACCTGTTTGCATCTTATCCCACATTGTTTTGGTGAAAAGTTCACCCGCATTGGTTTGCACGTAATTATTGAAATTCAATCCTGTATTGACGGTAATGTTTTCTAAAAGTCCTTGTCTTACACCAGTTTTAGGCTTGAAAAGATAAAACTGATTAATCGCCACGTTCACCACCGGAAGTTTCAGATCTGAAAAACCGGTTGAAAAGTTTTGCGAATAAGAAGTCGTTCCCGTAATCGTCACAGGAAGCGTCAAAAACCTCTTAATTACACTCACGGTGGAGTTTTGTTGAGCGTTTAAATTGTTTTGATTAAAGGCGTAATTATTATTGACCGTGTTGTTGTAAAATTTATTACTCACCATATCCACCGAAGCAGAGAAAGTTAAGAACGGATTCGCCTTTTGGTCTTGCTGATGTCGCCACGCAATTCGATAAGTACTTGCTTTTGAGTAGTCGGAAAGTCCCTTAATCCCTCTAATTGTGGTTCCAATATCTGCCGAAAAATTGCCGGTGTATCGATAATTTTTCTTGTAATTCACTTCCGGCCGGAAATTCCAGCTTCCTTTGGTATAAATATCGGTGAGGATTTTCAGGTCGAAATGGTCGCCAATTGGTTGATAATAACCCAACCCGTTCAAGAAAAACCCAACATCTTCACGCTCCCCAAAACTTGGAATCAAAATTCCCGCACTTCTTTTATCCGAAAACGGAAGAATAGCGAACGGCATTATTAAAGGCGTTGGAACCTGCTCAATATACATTTGAATCGGACCGGTAATAACTTGTGACTTATTTTTTCCTTTAATCAGTTTGATGTTTGGAGCGAGCAAATAATAATCGGCAATCGTGTCTTTTTTCTTGATGAAATACTCGTCGGTCGTATATTTTCCACGTCGCATGAAGAAAACGGAATCGTTGTATTTTTTGGTTTTTTCGGCTACGATTACACCTTCACTTTCTTCCGTTCTCGCGTTGAAAGCGATTGCCTGTCTTGTTTTGATGTTGTAGGTGAATTCGTCGTACTCGTATTTTTTACCACCTTGAGTTGCGATGGCGGGCGTTTTTATTTTTCCTAAAGAATCCAACTCACCACGAGCAAAAATCAGCGATTTGTCCCAATCGATGGAAATATAATCCGCGTCAATCTGCATATCCTGATATTTTACCAGCGCCTTTTTGTTCAGGAAAGTCATCTTTTTCGGGATGTCGTTTCGGATGTTGTCGGCTTTGCTTTCGACCACATCGTCCAGCTGTTCTTTTTTTACGACGATGGTGTCTTTTTTGCGAATAGTGTCATTAACTATCTTGTTTTCAGGCAATTTTTGAGCATTTAAAACTGCTAAAAAATTGTTAAAAATTAGGATAATTAAAATAGGTATTATATTTTTGATGCCTGTTTTGAGCAATACGGTATTTTCTGTAATTTGGGCTCAAAATTAATATAATTTTTAAAATCTAAAGATGAATCGCAGTTTTTCTTTTAAAAAATATCTCCTCTTAATTTTTGTCTTATTATTCACATTCAGCGGTGCACAGAAAAAGTTTACCATTGTTTTAGACGCAGGTCACGGCGGAACAGATTTCGGTGCAAATCGAGTGTATCCCGAAACAGGTAGGTTAAACGAAAAAGACGTTACACTTGCCGTGGTTTTGAAGCTTGGACGAATGTTGGAAAAAAACAAAGATTACAAAATAATTTATACCCGAAAAATAGACGAATACCCTTCATTAATCGACAGAACAAATCTTGCCAACAGAAGCAAGGCAGATTTATTTATCTCGGTTCACTGTAATGCGAACACTCGAAGTGCACCTTATGGAACGGAAACTTTTGTGCAGGGACCGGATCAGAACAAAACCAATTTAGAAGTGGCAAAAGCGGAAAACGACGTAATTTACCTTGATGAAAAAGATAAGGAAATGTTCGCTTCATACGATCCTCGCTCACCGGAATCTTTAATTGCGTTGAAAATCCAACAGAGTAAATATTTGGAAAGTAGCCTTTTATTTGGAAGTTTTGTAGAAGGAAATTTTGAGAAAAAAGACAAGAGATTTTCACGAGGCGTAAAGCAGCAAAACCTTCACGTTTTAAGATTAAATGCAATGCCTTCAGTTTTGATCGAAACGGGTTTCATTAGTAATTATGATGACGCGATGTATCTCGCTTCCGAAAAAGGACAGAATGAAATTGCGGAAAGTATTTACGATGCTATTGTAAGCTATAGAAAGGCAAGAGACAGGAATGCTTCTAATTCAAAACTTGAACCTGAAATACCGGAAGAAAAGCCATTGAAAAATGATTTCAGAATTTTGCTGATGTCCACTCCAACCAAATACAACAGTGGTGATCCAGCGTTGAAAGGGTTGAATTATATTCTTCCAATCAAAGAGAACGGGCTTTACAAATATTATTACAGTGTGACCAATTTTGCCTCAGTTCGCGACAACAACCTCAAAACAGCAAGAGATGCAGGATTCAATAATGCAACTTCCATTTCTTTTGTCCCTGCTCAAAAATTAGGGATTGGTTATTATACCATTGAAGTGGCGGTAAGTCCGCAAAAATTGAGTTCTAATTCTTATTTGCTCAATACATTGAAAGAAGTTGAAAGAAACAAGGAGAATGGCGTTTTTTATTATACCTACGGAAAATTTAGCAGCTTGGAAGACGCTATAAAAGCACAAAAAGATCTAGATACGAAGGGAATTAAGAACACTGTAATTCAGAAAGTGGCGAAATAGGGAAGTTTTGTAGTGTAAAAGATAAATGATATTTTTGCAGTCCGAAAAACAAAGGCCTATTCGTCTAGTGGTAAGGACTCAAGATTTTCATTCTTGCAACAGGGGTTCGATTCCCCTATAGGCTACAATAAAAAACAAAAATTATGAGGGTTTTAAAAATTCAGGAAGCACAATTGCTCCTAAAGAAAATTTTAAGCAGCCCGAAAAAATACGACCTGAAACTTAACAATGGGATCATTACCGGAAGTGATGATGAAATTAGTTTTAGGTTTTATAAAGAAAGCGAAAAGGCGTCATTTGAGGTAACCATCGATGGTTTTACTTTTGTAAATAACACCGGTGAATGGAATAATGCCATGATTATGCTCGAAAATACCATCAGAAAAATGGAGAGAGAGTTGGATGACGAAAAAATTGAGGAGGCTTTAAGCAAGCTGAAAAAATATTTATCCTCAGAAATGTAAAATTTTTAAAGAATTTTTTAAAAAATTGTTGTAGGAATAAAAAATAGTTATATCTTTGCACCCACAATTCAGAAACAGTTATGGCAAATCATAAATCAGCGCTGAAAAGAATCAGACAAAACGAGAAAAAAAGATTAAGAAACCGATACTATCACAAGACTGCAAGAACAGCTTTGAAAGTATTGAGAAATGAGGAGGACAAGAAAGTTGCGACTGAGCAATTGCCAAAAGTAATCTCTTTGTTGGATAAATTGGTGAAGAAAAACATCATCCACAAAAACAAAGCGGCTAACTTAAAAAGTAAATTAACTAAGCACGTTAACAAACTGGCTTAATTAAATAAAGAGTCCGGCCCGTTCGTCTATCGGTTAGGACCTCAGATTTTCATTCTGGTAAGAGGGGTTCGATTCCCCTACGGGCTACAAAAACTCCCCGAACATCATTGTTCGGGGAGTTTTTTTATGTTCAAAACGAATATTCACGGTTTTATTTCCATCGTTTCAAAAATGTTTTACAAGTCTATTCGTTTATTTGATTCAGCAATAAAATTAATAATATGTTATTATATTATAAATATTTTTACGTTAAAATTAGTTTATTATACATTTTTTTTGTATAACTTTACACGACCATTAAAACTAATTATCATGAGCGTACCTTCAATTCCAACAAATTACACCCATAATTTGAAACCCGTTGCTCCGTTTGATGTGGATACCACTTTGGATGGCTCCATAGAATCAAAACTTGCCGGAGGTTTCGGTGTGCAGCACAACGGTTCCCTGAATACAGTTCTTAGCGGGAATCTGGCGACCAACAACGTTTTACAGTTGAAAGGAGATAGAAAAGAACCTGTGATTACAGAAAATAAGTTCGATATCGAAAATCTGCCACATTTCACGCTGCAAGACATCAAAGACCTTATGAAACAAAGGGTGAGAATACCTAATTATTCAAAAGTGTGCTTCAAGTTTTTGGGAATCGAACTGTTCGATGTGTGCATGAGCGGGGAAAGCCAGATTATTACCGAACCTTTCGTACCCAATGCTGCGGAACGGTGCGAAGATGACTGCTGCACTGCAGATACCCGTCCTTTTCCTGAAATAAAAGGAAAATAGCCCATTAATTTTTAAACTTCCCATCATGTTATTCATCAAAGAAAGCAATGACGCTTTGTTGCAACATATCAACATTGAGAAAGAGCAGGAAATAATTTTAAACGGAATCCCAACTTCAATGTCGGGTTATGTCCAATTAAGCAATTCCTTGAACGAAACGGTGAAAGTAAGGAGTATCGCACTCACCGACAACACCAAAAAAGCAGAAAAAACGGATTTAAGTATCAGTTGGAAACTTTTGCCCGGCGAAAAAAAATTACAGCAATTAAACATTCAACTCCCGCCCGATACTGCACCCGGTGAATATGACCGGTATTTGGACATCGGCGGTAAAAAACAGAAGGTGAAATTGATCGTTCAACCTAACATCGAAATCAATATTTTCCCGAAAAATTTTACGTTGCAGAATACGGCGCCGGGAACCAATCACACCATCATCTTCACTTTGGTGAACGCTGGAAATTTACCTTTTCAAATTCCGGAAATCAAACACATTGCGGCGTTAGATATGGATTTTATCTGTCGTGCTTTGGGTTTTGCTTTTCGAGACGCAAAGTCCTCCAGCTTTAATGACACCTTGAATTCGGTAACTGAAAACATCAGGAAGAATTTAGCAGATTGGCTTTCTGCAAAAGTAAAGGAAGCCGGTACCATTATCAATCCTGGGGAAAGTACGCTTTGCCACATCGACTTTACAGTGCCAAAAAATGCAGACCGCAAAAACGATTACAGCGGAAATATTCGTTTTTGGGACCAGGATTTATCCTTTGTAATTAAATCTCATATTGAAACATAAATAAAAACTAAATCATGAATACCACAAACAAAAATTCAGGAAATGTCGCCGATAACTTAGGCACTATTCTTTCGCGATCATTTGAAATGTATAAGGGAATTCTGGAAACCGGCCTTAATGCCACCAATTTAAAACTTCCCACAAGTTCCGATTGCGATGCGTGTGCGCCAAAAGAAGAATGCCCGCCGAAATTTATCGGTAAACTTTACCGCTCCGCAATGCCGAACGAAAGCATCATTGTACCCTTTATCATTAATAATGGTTCTTCCGTGCCGAAAACTTACCGAATTGGGATGCGTGAACTAAAGGATAATGATGGGAATTTAGCCCCGATTCAACCAAAACTCAACAAAAATACGGTGGTTCTTCCGCCAAACGGACAGGAGAGAATTTTAATTGGGCTTCAGCTTGCCAATTTCTCAAAAGGAACTTATGAGACGGAAGTGGTAGTGCGCGAAAAAGATTATAATCAAAACATTCTTTTAACCGTTGATGTGCAAGATGTTTCAGCCTCTGTTTTTACACCTTTGGATGAAAAAAAATACAATTTGAAATGGCAAAGTTGGAAAACCCACTTCTATTGTGAACGCCCCAGAACCCAACCCAATAATGGATAATCTGAAATTATGGCCACCAATATCACTCAAAATTTAGAAGGTATCACAAAACAGTTTTTGGATATCAATAGAAATTACATTAATAAAAGTATTGATGTGATTGGTAAACTGAAGAATTCCCCCACCCAAAAAATAACCAATATCAATCAAGATTTAATCGCCGATGTTTTCAACGGAATTGTGAAGTTAAACCTGGATTATTATTCCAAACTGATTGATTATGGTTTTACCGTGACGAACAAAATTTTGTCTGTTCCAGAAAATCGACTGGGAGAAAATGAAGAGCAGGGTTCTTCGTTCACACTTGCTGGCAAAGGAAGTGCTGGAAGTTCAATCGACATTTCTTTTGTGTTGGATAATTCCAAAAGCGAGAAAGCATTTTGTCAACTGGAAAATACCCCTTTTGTAAGCATTGATGAACATAAGGAGAATCCGGAAATTACAGTTTCATTCCAGCCACAATCTTTTGATTTGGAAGCAGGAAAATCTGAAAGTATTTCGGTTTTGTGTTCAGTTTCAGAAAAATCAGCGGCAGGAACTTTTTATAGCTACGCGAGAGTAATCGGTTTTGAACCGGCTTATTTTACCATTGTACTTACCATAGAGCAAAACACAAAACAAGATGCCATCAATACCCAACCCGCAAAAAAAACCACCGCAAAAAAATAGCTCCAAGGAAAAGGGTTCGGAGCGGATTATGAGCAGTGCACAAAGAATTGTGAGTTCTGCGGTAAATGTTTTGGAGGAAGAAATCGCCGCTGGAATTTTGGCTGCCAAAAAATTGGAAACCAAATTCATCAACGTAGAAGAAGTGCGAAATAATCAGGACGAATTAATGAACAGAATACGTAGGGACACCCATGAAGCGGTGGATTTATTTCTGGATGCATTTGCGACTTTGGCGCAACAACTGAACGGGATTACTGAAAGAGCAAAAACTGGAAATGCCGAAAAATCAGCAGTTATTCAAAAGAAGTCAACCGAAAATTTATCACAACCCGTTTTTTTGGAATCCGACAAAATTCTAAAACCTGGTGAATCTGTTTCATTCCAAATTGTAATTTCCGATGATGATAACGAGGTTCAAATTTCCCTTACAAAATCTGATTTTATCGGTTATGACAACAAGAAAATCAGTTCGCGAAACATACTCATCAAGCCGAATTCAGTTTTATTAAAAGCAAAAGAAAAAGTGGAAATCCATATCGTGGTCAAAATTCCAAAAAATGCCACCTCAGGATTTTATCGCGCAATTCTCTCGGATAAATTAAATCCAAAAACCGTCATTTTAATTACCCTGCAAATAGATGAATAAAGATGAATTCTACAATGATGAAAGATATGTTGCAGGAATATGGGGAATATACGCTTTCCGGCATTAATCAGTTTATTCCCGATAAAGAGCCGAAAGCATATCTCTACGATTTGATGCACGATTATCCGAACAGAGGCGGAAAAGGTTTTCGCCCCGGTTTGTGTATCGCCACATGCAAAACTTTTGGCGGAAAACAGGAGGATGCAAAACTTTCTGCAATTACTTTGGAGCTTTTGCACAACGCGTTCCTAATCCACGATGATGTGGAAGATGAAAGTTACAACCGCCGAAACAAACCAAGCATGCACCAGTTGACCGGAAAAGCAATTGCAATTAACGTGGGTGATGCGATGAATGCTTTGGGACTTTATCCGCTTTTTCAAAATAAATTTCGTTTGGGTGAAAAACTTTCAGAGAAAATATTTTTAGAAGTTCAACATCTTGTTACAGAATCTACAGAAGGGCAAGCGTTGGAACTCGGTTGGAGGTTGGATAACAGAATCGATTTGAATGAAGCCGATTATTTTCGGATGATACTGAAAAAAACTTGTTGGTACACCTGCATGCATCCAATCCGAATCGGCGCAATCATCGGAACAAAAGGGTATGTGAAACCCGAAAAATTTGACCGGCTTGGTTTCTTCATGGGAGCGGCCTTTCAAATTCAGGATGATATTTTAAACCTTATTGCTGATGAACAACAATATGGAAAAGAAATCGGTGGGGACATTATCGAGGGAAAAAGAACTTTGATGCTCATTCATTTGATGGAGAATGCAAATAATAAGGAACTCTCTTTTATAAAAAGTTTTCTTTCACAACCCATTCCTCAGCGTAGAAATGACGAAGCAGCGAAAGTTTTTCAGTTGATGCAAAAGTACAGATCCATTGACCACGCCAAAGAAACGAGCAAATATTTGGCGGGTGCTGCCTTGAAGGAATTTTATACCCATTTTGCGCAATTGCCCGACTCCAAAGACAAATCTTTTTTAGAAAGCATCATCTTATATATGATCGACAGAAATTATTGACATGTTAAAAATTAAGGAAAAAATTAATTTTGATTGCGATGTTTTGGTTTCCGGTGGCGGTCCCGCCGGAAGTGCAATTGCCTATCATCTTTCCAAATTAGGTTTAAGGGTGATAGTTGCCGAATCAGAAAAATTTCCACGCGACAAAGTTTGCGGCGATGCGGTAAGTCCCATTGCCATCAACGAACTTCATGAGATGGGAATTACCAGTTCCAATATTTTTAGAAAAGCTAACGAAATTACTAAAGTTGGGCTATTTGTAAAAGACGATCACGCCATCGTAAATCTTGTCTTACCCGAACATTTGCCGTACCATGCGAGAATCATACCCCGAATTGAATTGGACAACGCTATTTTTGAAACCGCCAAAAAAGTGGGCACAGAATTTTTGGAACAAACCCGTGTCTTAAAATATAAAGTGCTTTCGAACAAAGTAATTACCACTTTGCAGCAAGAACAAAAAGTATTCGACATTACCTCAAAAATCATCATCGGCGCAGATGGAAGTCGCTCGGTAGTCCGAAGATTGCTGCGCAAAGAAACTTTCGACGAAGATTATCAATTGGTTGGTTTGCGGGCATATTACGACGAAGTGAAAGGGCCTTCGGACAGAATGGATGTTTATTTCATTGAGGATAATTTTCCAGGGATTTATTGGTTTTTTCCAGAAGGGGAATCAGGTGCAAACATTGGTTTGGCAACGCTTTCTAAAACTTTTCCCCAAAAGCAGCAACAAGTAAAGAAATTATTGACCGACCATATTTCTAATAATAAAGACATCTCTGCGAGAATTGGGAACGGAAAACTTCGTCATAAAATTGAAGGTTGGCCGATAACCTTTTACGACGCGAAAAAAGAAGTGACAGGAAACCGTGTTTTATTGGTAGGTGAAGCAGCCGGTTTAATTAATCCTTTAAGCGGCGATGGAATTCAGTATGCTTTGCTCAGTGCGAGATGGGCTTCGGAAATTTTGAAAAAATGTTTCGAGGAAGACGATTTTACAACTGAAAATCTGCAGCCGTACAAAAAAATTCTGGATAAAGAATTGGGTTATGATTTGGCATTTTCGAATCTGATTGTGCATTTTCCACGAAATAAATCCTTGCTTCCTATTTGGATGAAAGCAGTTGATATTTTAGTTGCAAGGGCAAAAAATGACCAAAAATTTGGTGAAATTATTGTGGGGATTTCAGAGGGAACTTTTCCTTCATTTCAGGCGTTGACTTTGGATTTTATCTTAAAAATTTTGTTGCAGGGCGGGATTTCAGGAAGTAATTATTTTTTAGACATGAAAAAGCAGCCATCAGATTTTATCGAGGACGGAAGTTTGTTTTGGAAATCTGCTAAGCAAATTCTTTCAGAAATAAGCCACGACCGAAGAAGCAATATGGAATGGATTTCACAAATCGGAAAAAAAATCGTGAACGTATCCAAATATGCAATAAAATCTACGAAAGACTAAAACAAAATTGCATGTCTAAATTTCCAAAAGTTGAATTATATTTGTTTCAACATATTTTTCAGCATGAAAATCCTCATCCTCAATGGACCCAACCTTAATCTCCTGGGAACTCGCGAACCGGAAATCTATGGAAATATTTCCATGGAAAATTTTTTGGAATCTTTAACAAAAGAATTTCCACAACATGAAATTCAGTATTACCAATCCAATGTGGAGGGAGAAATTATTAACCGAATTCAAGAAGATGATTTTGAGGCTTTGATCATTAATCCAGGTGCTTTTACTCATTATTCCTACGCCATTGCAGATTGCCTGAAAAATATTTCAAAGCCTAAAGTTGAGGTTCATATTTCTAACATTTACAAAAGAGAAGAATTCCGTCAAAAATCAGTTACCGCGGCAAATACCGATGCTGTTTTAAGTGGTTTTGGTTTGAATGGCTACAAACTCGCAATTTTAAGCCTGAAGTAATCTTTTTTATTTTGCTTGAATCTTTTGCCTAAACTTTTCATGTTCTTTTTTTCTTTAATTTTGATAAAATTATCAAAATGAAAAATTCTATTCTGTCATTATTCATAATCC
>Ga0116181_1002084_pt1 | contig 16615 bp, 13 predicted proteins | sample AD_UKC075_MetaG_FD_89752 | JGI IMG/M metagenome (GOLD analysis project Ga0116181, IMG submission 89752) | Active sludge microbial communities of municipal wastewater-treating anaerobic digesters from USA - AD_UKC075_MetaG | ecosystem: Engineered > Bioreactor > Anaerobic > Digestate | place: USA...
GGCATGGACGCGCAGCAGGCCACCTCGATGGTTAATTTCGGCGCGGCGAACGGCCCCAACACCAACGTCGGCAGAGAGCACCCGAACGTCAACGCCGCGACCGTCGGCGGCGTTGAGGGCGGCAGCGACCCGCTGATCAGCGGCCTGCGCACGCTGGGTCACGGGATCAGCGTTTCCGCCCAGAGCAGCGGCGTCAGCACCATCGTGAAGGCCACCCGCAGTGGCGCCACGGTGCTCGAAGGCGGCGCCGATCCGCGTCGCGAGGGCATCGTGCTCGGCGACACGTTCAAGCCTTGAGGGGCCGGCCCGGGGGGAATTGATTCACCCGGCTCAACTCCAAAGCCCCAGACTGCGTCCGGGGCTTTTTTTTAGCAAGATACGCTGATAGACCAACAGACAAAGGACCATCACGAGAGTTGCTTCTGGCGCTTTAGGGGGCCACATTGAACCACCCATCAACTAATCCGCGCGGTCAACAGGAGTCGACCATGGGCCGCACTGCTTCGCCATCACCGAATCAATACAAATCTCCGAACCTGACATTGATCTTGGAGTTTCATGGTTTAGCGCACAAGCTGCAGAATCTCCCACGACCGCTCCAGCGATTCCTTGCGCAGACCTGCGTCCGGATCCACCGCCACGGCACGATCTACTGCCAAGAGCAGGGGCAGGTCGTTGATGGAGTCGCTGTAGGCGGTGCTCTTGAAGTCTCTGAGCTGGTGGCCACGCGCCTTGAGCCAATCATGAAGGCGCCGTACTTTTCCTTCGCGCATATTGAGTACACCCGTGCTGCGCCCCGTAAACAGGCCACCCACCACCTGCGGCTCAGTCGCAATCAGGTGCTCGATGCCGAAGTAAAGTGCTGTCAGCTCGGTGATAAAGCGATTGGTCGCCGTGGTCATCACCACCAGTTCGCCCGCGTCCAGATGCCGACCGACCAGGTCCACCGCAGAAGCAGGAATGCGGGGGACTATCCAGTCAACGAGGAAAGTCTGGCGCAGCGCCTCCAAGTCCTCGGGTGTTCGTCCGGTCAGCGTACCCAGATAGAAGTCTGCGAACTCTTCGACGCCAACCGTGCCGGCTTGGTACCGCGCCTCCATGTCGGCATTGCGCGCGGCAAAGCTGCCCGAATCCAGCGCCCCTTCACGAATCAGAAACTCGCACCACAGGACATCGCTGTCGCCGCTGAGAAGCGTGTGATCCAGGTCAAAAAGGGTCAGTTTCACGGCGTCACCGTCACTCGAGGCTTGCTGCTCGTGCGCTTGTAGAACCCCTCACCCCGCGGACTTGAGGTGCCAGGCCTTGGGCCGGGTGAAGGTCTGGATGCCGTAGGTCGACAGGGTGAGGCCGACGCCGGAATCGCCATGGCCGCTCCAGGGCAGCCGCGGGCTCACGCGGTCGCAGCAGTTCCAGTAGACGCTGCCAGCATTGACTTGCGCCAGCAGCCGCTGCGCGCGCTCCTGGTCGGGCGTGTAGACCCCGGCCGTGAGTCCGTAACGCGTGTCGTTCATGAGCTTCACGGCTTCTGCATCGCCACTGACCTTCTGGATGCCGATGATGGGCCCGAAGCTCTCTTCACGCATGAGTTCCATGCTGGGGTTGACGTTGGCAAACACCGTGGGCTCGTACCAATTGCCGGCACCGCCGAACGGTCCGGCCGCGCGCTTGCCGCCGGCCAGCAACTGTGCGCCCTTGGCCACGGCATCGGCCACCTGCGCGTCGAGCACCGCCAGTTGCGGTGCACACGTGATCGCGCCGATGTAGGTGTCCTCAGCCATCGGGTCGCCAGTCCGGAACGTCTTGACGGTGTCGACAAAGGCGGCGACGAAGGCGTCGTGGATCTTCTCGTGCACGTAGATGCGCTCGACCGAGCAGCAGCTCTGCCCGGTGTTGTACATCGCGCCGTCGGCCAGCGACTCGGCCGCAGCTTTGGGGTCGGCGTCCTCGCACACGTAGGTCGGGTCCTTGCCGCCCAACTCAAGCTGCAGCTTGATGAACTTGTTGCCCACGGCCTGCGCAATGCGTTGACCTGTGGCCACGGAGCCGGTGAAGAACACGCCATCCACCGGCTGCTCCAGCAAAGCGGAGCCGACCGCGCCGGCACCCACCAGGCAGACCATCACCTCCGGTGGCACGCCGGCCTCGTGCAGCAGGCGCGCAATTTCCTGGCCGGTCATGGTCGCATATTCGGATGGCTTGTAAACCACGGCGTTGCCGGTGAGCAGCGCGGGCACGATGACGTTGCAGCCCACGAACCAGGGATAGTTCCAGGCCGAGATGTTGGCGACCACACCGAGCGGCGTGTGCTGAATCTGCTCCCTCATGCCACCATCCTCAAAGACCGTTTCGGTGGCCACCGACAACTCGAGTTCCTTCAGGAAAAAGTCGATGCGGCCGAGCAGGCCGTTGAGCTCGTTGCGCGACATCTTGACGGGCTTTCCGGTCTCTCGCGTCATCGTCACGGCGAGCGACTCGAGGTCGCGCACCACGCCGGAGCGGAAGCGCTCGATGCAGGCCTTGCGCTCAGCCATCGGCGTGGCAGCCCAGGCTGGCTGGGCCACACGGGCGGCTGTGGTTTTGGTTGCCACCGATGTGGCGTCATCGGCGGGCAGGGTGGTGATGAGCTGGCCATTGGCAGGGTTGCGGATGGCAAGTGTGTTCATGATCGTGTGGCCCGCGCGGCGGCCAGAAAGTCGTTGAGGATGGGCGCGTCGTCGATCACGCCCTGTTCGGGTTTGTGGAATTCGGGATGCCACTGCACGGCAGCCACCCAGGGCCGGCCTGCGTCGTTGCCGCACAGGCGGATCGCTTCAATCATGCCGTCGTCCGGGCAGCGCGCCTCCACCGCGAAACCGGGGGCCAGATCCTTGATCCCCTGGTGATGGATGCTATTGATTTTGTAGCTGCTTGCGTCCGGCAGGAGCCGACTCAGGCGCGATCCGGGCACGATGTCCAGGGTGTGGAAGTTGTTGTCGTAGATCTGCCCGTCGCGGTGCACCAGAGCGCCGGGTTGCTGGGTGCTGATGTCCTGGTAGAGCGTGCCGCCAAAGGCCACATTGATGAGCTGCAGCCCGCGGCAGATGCCGAACACCGGTTTGTCAGCTGCGGAAAAAGCCTTGACCAGCGCAATCTCGTACTCGTCGCGCACCCGGTCGCCGCTCCAGTGCGGCTGCAGCGGCTCTTCGCCGTAGCTGCCGGGCCACACATCCGCACCGCCGTGCATGACCAGGCCGTCAAGCCACTGCGCATAATCGTCCAGGCCGACGTCGCCACGGGCCGTGTCGCCCTCCGGGGACGGAATCATCACGGGCAGCGCCCCGGCCGACATGACCCAGTGCGCCATCGACTGCTCGATGTACTGCAAGGTCTTGAACGCGAACACACTGCGCTGCGCGTCCGGATGCAGGAAGCAGGCGCTGATGCCGATCTTGAGCCGGTCCATAGTTACATCGCCGCCTGGAACAGTCGCTCGAAGTCCGCTGCCGTGCAGGGCCGTGGATTGGTCTGGTGGCAGATGTCCTTGACGGCGATCTCCACCATGCGCGGAATGTGCTCTGCCTTGACGCCGTGCGAGGCCAGCGTGCCGGTGATGCCGACGCTGGCCTTGAGCGACTTGAGCCAGGGCACGAAGGCCGCACCGCCGCCAGCCACCTTGCAGACGTGGGCGAGTTCATCGAACTTCGCCGGCACGGCCTCGTAGTTCCAGGCCATCACCGTGTCGATCATCAGCGCGTTGGCCAGGCCATGGTGCAGGTCGCACACCGCGCCCAGCGCATGCGCGGCCGAATGCACCGCGCCGAGGTCCTTCTGAAAGGCGATCGCACCCATCATCGACGCCATCATCATGTCGCTGCGCGCCTGCAGGTTGCCGGGCTCCGTGACCGCGGTGTGCAGGGCGGCTGCAGCGATGCGTGTCCCCTCCAGCGCAATGCCATCGCACAGCGGGTGGTAGGCAGGCGAGAGATAGCTCTCGACGTTGTGTGTGAGCGCATCCATTCCGGTGGCGGCCGTCACTGCCGGCGGCAGGCCCAGCGTGAGTTCGGGATCGGCAAACACCATCCGGGCAAGAATCTTCGGGCTGAAGACAACACGCTTGAGATGCGTGTCGTTCTCGCTCACCACTGAGGAGCGGCCGACTTCGGAGCCGGTGCCCGAGGTGGTGGGCAACGCGACGAAGTAAGGCAGCGGGTTGCTGATGGCGCGCACCTGCGGGTGGTCCCAGACGTACTCGAGGATGTCGCCTTCATGCGTGGCGGCCACGCCCACCACCTTGGCGACGTCCAGCGCAGCGCCGCCACCGAAACCAATGATGCAGTCGGCTCCATGCGCTTTGTAGGCGGCCGCGCCATCCATCACTTGGCTGCAAGTCGGGTTGCCGAACACACCGGCAAACACCGCAACGTCGAGTCCGCCGAGATGGGAGCGGAATTCGGCCAGCACCGGCAAGGCGCCGAGCGCGCGGTCCGTGACGATGAGCGGGCGCTTGAGACCCTGCTCCAGCAGGTGTGCGGCGACCTGCTTGCGCGCGCCGGCGCCGAAACGGATCGAGGTGGGGAATGAAAAGGAGGTAATGCTCATGGTGTCCTCGATGGGATGGATGGTTGCGTCTGTTGTTCTGTCGATTGCTCAGGTCTTGGCGACCGCCGTCAGGGCGGCATCCAGGATGTCAATGGCGCGGTCCATCTGTGCCACGGTGGTGATCAGCGGCGGCGTGAGTGTCAGCACGTTGCCCATGGTGGTCTTGAACGACAGGCCGTTCGACATGGCGTGGTACAGCACGGCCTCGGCTTGGTCGGCGGCTGGCGACTTGGCGGCGCGGTCGGTCACCAGTTCCAGCCCCAGCAGCAAGCCGCGCCCGCGCACGTCGCCGATCAGCGCATGGCGTTGCTTGAGCGCATGCAGTCGTTCCAGCGCATGTGCGCCGACGCGCGCTGCGTTCCCGACCAGGTCGTCTTGCTCGATCACCTGCAGCGTCGCAAGGGCCGCTGCGGCGGTCACAGGGTTTTTCTCGTGCGTGTAGTGGCCATACGCGTAGGCGCCTGCGACGTTGAGGCGCTCATGCGCCACGCAGGCGGCAATCGGCAGCACGCCGCCGCCAAGCGCTTTGCCCAGCACCACGATATCCGGCGCGGCACCGTCGTGCTCGGCCGCAAAGAAACGGCCGGTCTTGCCCAGTCCGGTGGGAATTTCGTCGAAGATCAGCAATGTGCCGTGCGCATTGCAGGCCTCGCGCACGGCCTGCCAGTAGCCCGGCGGCGGCACAAAGGGCACCGCGCGCGCGGGCTCGGCAATGACGGCCGCGACGTCACCCTCGCGCTCCAGCACGTACTTCACCATGCTGGCGCAGGCGAGGCGGCAACGCTCCAGGTCCGGCTGCCCTTGCGCGTCCACTGGGTGGCCATAGGCGCAGCGGTAGCAGCCGAAGGGTGCGACATGCTCGCTACCGGGCAGCAAGGGCCCGACGCGGCCGCCACGGAACAACGACTCGCCGCCCACGCTGCTCGCGCCAAAGCCGGCGCCGTGGAACGCGTCCCAGAAACTCAGTGTCTTGAAGCGCCCGGTGGCGGTGCGCGCAAGCTTGATCGCCACCTCCACGGCATCTGACCCGCCGGTGGTGAAAAGCACGCGCCCGGGCGCACCGGTGAGCCGCTGGAACTGTGCCGACAAGGCCTCCGCCAGTTCGACCGCGCGGTCGCAGGCAAAACGGCGCGGCGCGAAGCTGAGATCGTCAAGCTGTACCTTGATTGCCGCCAACACCCGCGGGTGCGCGTAGCCGACGTGGTGCACGTTGTTGCCATGGAAATCCATGTAACGCCGGTCGGCCGTGTCCTCGATCCAGATGCCCTCGGCGCGCCGGATGGCATTCAGGCACGGCGTCGAGACGGATTGGTGCAGGAAGGCGGCGCTGTCGCGCGCCAACAATTCACGCGTGTCCGGGTCGAGGTGCTCGCGCTGCCAGTTCGCGCGGCGGGCGCTGTGGTTGACGTCGCCTTCGCTCTGGCTCGGGCTGACGCCGCTGATTGGGTGCATAGCCGTCAGATGATCTCGAAGTAGCGCTTCATTTCCCAGTCGGTCACGGCGTCGAGCCATTGGCGCCATTCCCACTCGCGCGTCGCTGCGAAGTGGTCGACAAAGGTGTCGCCCAGCCAGTCGCGCGCAATCTTCGATTCACGGAAATTGCGCGTGGTCTCGATCAGCGTGCGCGGTGCACGCGCAATGTGCTCCGCACCCTGGTTGGTGCCGGTGATCGGCGGTGCGGTGAGCTTGAGACCCTTCTCCACGCCATCCAGGCCGGCGGCGATGACAGCCGCCATCGCCAGATACGGGTTCACGTCGGCGCCGGGGCAACGCGTCTCAAGCCGGGTTGCCTTCGGCGACCCCGCAATCACGCGGAAGCTGGCCGTGCGGTTGTCCATGCCCCAGGTCGGCTTGACCGGCGCCCAGAAGCCGTCGACCAGGCGCTTGTAGCTGTTGATGGTGGGCCAGATCATGGGGCCGAACTCCATCATGCACGCCACCTGGCCAGCCAGGTAGCTTTCAAACAGCTTGCTCATGCGACGCGGCGCCTTGGCATCAAAAAACAGATTGCTCTTGCCGTCCGACAGGCTCTGGTGGATGTGGCCGCTGCAACCGGGCAAAGGCTGGTGCGGCTTGGCCATGAAGCTGGGCATGATGCCGAAGCGCGCGCCGATCTCGCGCGTGCCTGTCTTGAACAGGATGGCACGGTCCGCCTGCTCCAGCGCCTCGCTGAATCCAATCGCGGCTTCATACACGCCGGGACCGGTCTCGGTATGCAGGCCTTCCACCGGTACGCCAAAGGCCAGCATGTCGTCCATGATGGCGTTGAAGAAATCGCGGTTCTGATTGACGCGCAACAGCGAGTAGCCAAACATGCCGGGCGTCAGCGGCTCGGGCTCCACCCCCTTTTTCGCCGCCCAGCTTTGCGGGGTTTCGGCAAAGTTGTACCACTCGAACTCCATGCCCGTCATGACCTGGAAGCCCATCTTCTCGGCGCGCTTGAGCACGCGCTTGAGGGTCTGGCGCGGGCACACCGGATGCGGCGTGCCGTCGGCGTTGATGAACTCGCCCAGGAAAAACGGCACACCGTTGTCCCAGGGCACATGCCGTACGGTGTCCAGGTCAAGCCGCGCCAGCGCGTCGGGGAATCCGTGCTGCCACCCGGTGACCGTGGTGTTGTCATAGCAGACGTCCATCATGTCCCAGCCGAGCACCACGTCACAGAAGCCGAAGCCGCCCTTGGGGTACGGCTCGGCCGTGCCAAGAAACTTGTCGCGGTGCAGGTACTTGCCGCGCAACACGCCGTCGATGTCGCTCACCGCCACCTTGACCTTGGACGCGCCCGACTTGCGGATGGCGGCAACTGCGGGATGCTCTCTGGCTGTGGCCATGTCGTTCTCCTTGGTGTTCGTGCAGGCTCAGGCTGCCGGTGCGCCGGACGCAATGCCCATGTCCTGCAGGGCCAGCGCCACTGCGTGCACGGCCTGCTCCATCTCGACCTTGCCGATCGCGCCGATGCAACCGACACGGAAGGTCTCGACCTGCGTGAGCTTGCCGGGATAGAGGACAAAACCGCGCGCCCGCGCCGCCGCGTAGAAGGTCTTGAAGTCGTAGCGCTCGTCCGCCGGCGCGTGGAAGGTCACGATGATGGGCGCCTGCACGCCGGCGTCGAGGAACGGCTTGAACCCCAGCGCGGCCATGCCGCCCACCAGTGTCTCGTAGTTCTGCTGGTAGCGTGCCAGGCGCGCGGGCTGACCCCCGTCTTCCTCGAACTGCGCGATCGCCTCGGCCAGCGCCACCACCACATGCGTGGGCGGCGTGAACCGCCATTGAGTGGTCTTCTCCATGTAGACGTACTGGTCGTGCAAGTCCATGGCGAGCGACTGGCTTTGCCCCGCGCAGCTGTCAAGTATGGCCTTGCGGATGAACACGAAACCCATGCCGGGCACGCCTTCGAGACACTTTCCGCTGGCCGCGACCAGCGCGTCGAAACCCGTGGTGCGCGCGTCGATTGGCAACGCGGCGAACGAGCTCATGGCGTCGACGATCAAGCCCTTGCCGTGCGCGGCGCTGACGTCGGCCACGGCCTGCAGCGGATTGAGCACGCCGGCGCCGGTCTCGCAGTGGATCATGAGCACATGCGTGATGCTGGCGTCGGCCTTGAGCTTCGCGTCCAGCGCCGCGGCGGACACCGGCTCATGGTCGCCAAAATCCAGCACGCTGCAACGCCGCCCCATCAGGCTGGTCAGGCGCGCGGCGCGCTTGCAGTAGGCCCCGTTGTCGAGCACGAGCACATGACCGTCGCGCGGGACGACGGTAGCCACGGCGGCCTCGACGCTGAAGGTGCCGCTGCCCTGCAGCGGCACCACCACATGCGAGTCCTGCCCGTGGATGATGTCCACCAGGCTCTTGCGTACACGCGCGGTGACGGCGTTGAAGTCGGCGTCCCATGAGCCCCAGTCCTTGAGCATCGCGAGCTTGGTTCGCAAGGTGGTCGTCAGCGGGCCGGGGGTCAACAGAATCTTGTCTCTGTCCATGGTCTTTCCTCAATCAGCAATCAGTGGGTTGGGCCGCTCAACGCGTCGTGGTGCGCCAGGCCTGTGTGCGGCGATTGACCCACCAGGCAAGCAGCATGAAGAGCAGGGTCGCCACAGTAGACGAAAGTGCAATCAGCACCGCCATCGCCGCCGCCGCCCCCATTTCACCAGCTTCGTCCAGATTCAAAATGGCAATGGAGGCGACCTTGGTCTCCGGCGAGTACAAGAACACAACGGCCGATATCGTCGTCATGGCGTTGATGAAGAAATAGCGCGCCATGTCGATCAGGGCCGGAGCGCAGACCGGCAGTGTGACCCGCCAGAAGGTCTTGAAGAACGGCACCTTCAACGAAGCGCTGACGGCTTCAAACTCGCTGTCCAGCGCCTTGAGCGCGGTCACAGCGGTCAAGTGGCCGGTGGTGTAGAAGTGAACGATGGTGCAAATCGTCAACAGCGTCAGGGTGTGGTAAAGGCCACCCAGTGGATTGTTAGGCGCGTTGAAGAAGAAGATGTACCCAAGACCCAGAACCAGACCTGGGACCGCCATCGGCAAAACAGCCAGCAGACGCACCAGTCCGCGCACGTTGTCCATGCCCTTGGTCTTCTCCAGAAGGTAGGCGCCAGTGAATACCAGAAACGTGCCAAACAGGGCCGTGCCCGCGGCCATCTTGATGCTGTTGAAAAACGCAACGCCGACCTCGGCGTCCAGCAGACCCAGTTCGTAGTGCCGCAGGCTGGGTTTCAGGTTGTACGGCCACAACGAGGCCAGTGAGGCGAACACAGCCATGCCCAGCATCGCCAGCACCAGAGCGGCAATCACTCCGCAATAGAGTGTCATAAGAAGGTCGTACGCCGGCGACGCCTTCGGCGCATAGGGCACGGCACGCGCTGTCAGCATGGCCGTCTGGCGTCGGCTGACGTAATGGTCGACACCAAAGGTCAGCACGGCCGGTGCCAGCAACAGGATGGCCACCACGGCGCCTTTGGGAAAATCCTGCTGCCCGATCACGAGTTTGAAGACGTCGGTGGCGAGAACATTGAAATTGCCGCCTATGACTTTGGGGATGCCGAAGTCCGTCATCACCAGCGTGAAGGTGACCAGAGCCGCCGAAATCAGGCCGTACTTGGCGCCCGGCAAGGTAATGGTCAGGAACTTGCGACCCGCGCGTGTACCCATGGCATCTGCGGCTTCGTACAGGCGGGCGTCGGAAAGGCTCAGGGCCGTAATCAGGATCATGAGCGTGTGCGGAAAGACCGCAATGCACTCGGCCAGAACAATGCCCGGCGCGCCGTAGATCTGATCGATGCCGATGCCCTGCATCCAGCCCTTGAGGACACCCTGGTTGCCGAACCAGTAAATCAGTGAGATTGCCGACAACAACGAAGGCGCCAGCAACGGGATCAGAGTGATCCCTCGGAACAGGGACTTGAACGGCATGCACGAACGCGTCAGTGCGTAGGCAAACGTGAAACTCAGGGGCAGCACGATCAGCGTGACCACACAGGAAACCCATACGCTGTTCCACAGGCTGTCCAGCAGGGCCGGTGTTTTCGCGTAGGCAATGAAGTTGTCAAACCAGACGAACTCGCCCTCACGACCTTCCAGCGCCTGCAGCAGGATTGCCAGCAAGGGACTGGCCAGAAAGGCGACCAGCAGGATCGCAATCAATGCAATGAGGACGTGGGCCAGTCGGTCCACCCAGTGGTGCTTGAGTCTGACGGCACGCGTCGTCAATGACCGAGGCAAGGCGGCCGTCATCAGAATACCTTGACGCGTTCAGGCAGCAGTTTGAGCGTCACGGTGGAGCCGACCTGCAGGGATTGCTCGGACAGAAAATTCAACGACAGGTAGACCGTCAGTTTGTGGGCGCCCAGTGCGGGCGACGCCACATGCACATGGCAAAACGAACCCAGGAATTCGATCTTGTCAATGCAAGCATCAAACACGTGCAGATCACCGGGTGCAATAGGACGTGCGAGCACATCCTCGGGCCGCATGTAGACGCGGACATCACAATCAGCCCCTTCGCTGGGCAGGCGCAGGCTGCCTACATGAAGTTCACCGTCCACACGGCGTGCCGGCAGGACGTTGACCTTGCCCACGAAATCTGCCACGAAAGGCGTGGCAGGCTCCCGATAAACCTCCATGGGTGTGCCCACCTGTTCGATCACGCCGTGATTCATCACCACGATGCGATCGGCCACGCTGAGTGCCTCTTCCTGATCGTGCGTCACCATGATGGTGGTGACACCCAGCTTCTGCTGCAAGGCCCGGATCTCCTGGCGCAGCCGAATTCGCTCCAACGCGTCCAACGCAGAAAGAGGTTCATCAAGCAACAACAGGCCCGGTGAGGTGGCTAAGGCTCGAGCCAGCGCAATTCGCTGCTGCTGCCCGCCGGAGAGTTGTCCCGGAAACTTGTTTTCACTGCCTGGCAGTCCCACCAGTTTGACCAGCTCGGTCACACGCTGCCGGATTTCGGCGCGCGGCGTCTTGCGATTGACCAGGCCATAGGCGACGTTGTCGGCCACGCTGAGATTGGGAAACAGGGCATAGCTCTGGAAAACGATGCCATAGTCGCGCAGGGCCGGTGGCAGGAGTGAAATATCGCGTCCGTTCTGCAGGATCTGTCCCCGCGTCTGAACCTCCAGCCCTGCAATGATGCGCAGCAAGGTCGTCTTGCCGCAACCTGACGGCCCCAGAAAGCAGACGAAATCTCCCCGTCCAATCTCAAGGTTGATGTCGGCCAGGGCCGTGAAGCCACCAAACTCCTTGCGGATATGGCGCAGGTCGAGAAACGCGGTCGGATTCATGCTTGCCATAAAGGAAGGGCCGCTCAATCGATTGACGCGGCCCAGGGGTAACGGAGAAGATCAGCGCTTTTCCGACTTTCCGTTGTAGCGCTTGGTCCACTCGGCCAGGATGCGCTCGCGCTGTTCCGCGGCGTAGTTGAAGTCCAGCTTGACCAGACGCGCTTCATAGTCCTTGGGGACATTGGCCAGCGGTGCGGCCACGCCCGGCTGGGCGGTGATGGCAAAGTTCTTGCCGTATAGCAACATTGCATCCTTGCTCGACGCCCAGTCGGCCAGTTTCTTGGCCGCGTCAAGCTTCTTGGTACCCTTGTGGATCGCGAAAGCCTCCAGGTCCCAGCCAAGACCTTCCTTCGGGAAGATCAGGTCGATCGGAGCGCCCTTGGCCTTGTTGGCGTTGGCACGGTATTCGAACGAAATGCCGACCACAAACTCGCCACTGGCGGCCATGTTGCAGGGCTTGGAGCCCGAATGGGTGTACTGAGCAATGTTCTCGTGCAGCCCGTCCATGTATTTCCAGCCGCCACCCTTGCCATCCTTGTCACCAAAAAGGGTCAGCCAGGCCACGACATCAAAGTAGCCGGTGCCGCTTGACGCCGGATTGGGCATCACGATCTGGCCCTTGTAAACCGGCTTGGTCAGATCCTGCCACGTCTCGGGCGCGGGGATGTTCTTCTTCTTGGCTTCGACCGTGTTGAAGCACACCGTGGCACCCCAGACATCCATGCCAAACCAGGCTGGCGGACTCTTCTTGTCCCGGTACTGACTCATGATCGCATCCAGGTTCAGTGGGGCATAGGGGATCAACATGCCTTGTTTGTCCAGCAGCGCCAGACTGGAGGCGGCCACCCCCATCACCACGTCGGCCTGGGGATTGGCCTTTTCAGCCAGCAGTTTGGCCGTGATCACGCCTGTGGAGTCACGAACCCACTTGATCTCGATATCCGGATTGACCTTGTTGAAGCCCTCCTGATAGGCCTTGATCTGGTCCGTTTCCAGCGCGGTATAGACCAGCAACTGGGTTTTTTGGGCTGAGGCCGCACCGGCCAGCGCCAGCAGACCGGTCAGGACGAGGGTTTTGGAGAGCTTGGACAGATGCACGTCAATTTCCTTCAGAGCTAGAGTTTGCAATGCTATGACCTGACTGTGTCAGTGAAATGACCGGTCGCCGCCAGCGAAGCCAAATCCACTTTTCCATTCATTCGGCTTTTATTTAACGTCGGTCAATAAGCGTTGTCAATTGCTTTTTGCAGATTGTTGACAATATGCGGTTTTGTGATCCAATGTGCGGCATGAGCGCCGCCCTGCATCCGACCATTGCCCTGCTCCAGAGCAATTCGCTCGCCAGCGTGGTGCAGCAGGAGATCGAGCGCGCCATTCTGGCGGGCGAATACGCCCCGGGCTCCAAGTTGCTGGAAGCGGCTCTTGCCGAGAAGATGGGCGTCTCGCGCGGGCCCGTTCGCGAGGCCTTTCGCGTCCTCGACGAGGCGGGCCTGGTTCGAACCGAGAAGAATCGCGGCGTCTTTGTCCGCGATATTCCCATTGACGAGGCGATTGAGATCTTTGACCTGCGCGCCGCGATGGACGAATGGGTGGGACGACGGCTAGCCGAAAGCATCACTCCACCCCAGCTCAAGGAACTGCGCGGGCTTGTGGCTGCCATGACCCAGGCCGTGAAGACGCACGAAGCCTACGAGTACCACATGCTCAACCTGAAGTTTCACGACCGCCTGGTTGAAATGACGGGCAACCGGAAATTGACGTCCATCTACCGCAAGTTCATCAAGGAACTATCGCTGTTTCGCCGCCGCAACCTGGCCGAAGGCTGGCTGATGCCGGTCTCGGCGGGCGAACACCAGAAAATTGTCCAGGCCATCGCGACCGGAGACCCCCAAGCCGCGGGCCGAGCCATGTTTGACCATGTCATGGAAAGCAAGGAGCGAACCATTGCCAACGACCTGCGGCGTCAGGGTGTGGGTCTGGAGAGCATTCCGATTACACACCCGACTGACTGACGAGAACAGAAAAGGATCACCATGAACTCGCCAATGCTCACTGTCAACGGCAGAAGCTACAAGTCCCCCAAACAACCCACGGTCGTGGTTTGCGTAGACGGCTGCGAGCCCGACTACCTGGCACAAGCCGTGGCCACGGGCCGGATGCCTTGGCTCAAGACGGCACTGGCCAAGGGTGTAGGCCTGGTCGCCGATTGCGTGGTACCGAGTTTCACCAATCCGAACAACCTTTCCATCGTGACCGGCGTGCCGCCCAGCGTGCATGGCATCTGCGGCAACTATCTGTACGACGTCGGCAGCAATACCGAGGTCATGATGAACGATCCCAAGTGGCTGCGCGCGCCCACATTGCTGGCCGCCTTGGCCGATACAGGCCTTTCGATTGCCGTGGTCACAGCCAAGGACAAGCTTCGGGCGCTGCTGGGCCACAAGATGAAGGGCATCTGTTTTTCCGCCGAAAAGGCCGATCAGGCCACCCTTGGCGAGAACGGCATCAGCGACGTGCTCGCGCTGGTCGGCAAGCCCTTGCCCAGCGTCTACAGCGCCGACCTGTCGGAGTTCGTCTTTGCCGCCGGCGTCAAAATGATGGAGAAAGTGCGCCCGGATGTGATGTACCTGTCCACCACGGATTACGTCCAGCACAAGCATGCCCCCGGAACGACGGGCGCTAATGATTTTTACGCCATGATGGACGGCTATCTGGCGCAGCTTGAAGCGCTGGGTTGTGTGATCGCCCTGACCGCCGACCACGGCATGAACGCCAAGGTCGCGATGGACGGCACGCCGGACGTCATCTACCTGCAGGACTGGTTCGATGCCTGGCTGGGCACGACCGATGCCCACATCGTTTCCAAGGCCCGTGTCATCCTTCCCATTACCGACCCCTATGTGGTCCACCACGGTGCGCTGGGATCATTCGCCACGGTGTACCTTCCGAATGGCGTCGACCTACCTGAGGCCTGCGCTCGCCTGCAGGCGGTCCGGGGCATCGAGGTCGTGCTGACACGCGAGCAGGCCGCCGAGCGCTTCGAACTGCCCGCGGACCGCATCGGCGACCTGGTGGTCGTGTCCGAGCGCTTCACCGTGATCGGCACTTCGGCGGCGCGCCATGACCTGTCTGCGCTCGAAGTCCCGCTGCGCTCCCATGGCGGCATCAGCGAACAGCGCGTGCCGCTGATCATCAACCGCGCCTTGCCGGGCCTGGATACGACGCGGCGCTTCAGAAATTTTGACGCCTTTGAATTGGCGCTGAATTACGCCCAGTAAGGCGGATCACCGGGTCTGCACCATGATCGAAGCCTACATTCAGGACCATCAGCTCAACGCCATGCGCATAGCCGGGCGCCCGCGCGGCGCCGGGCGATCGGATGACCGGACCATCACCGTGTACAACCCTTACACGGAGAAGATTCTCGGAACCGTTCCGAAGGCGACCCTCGACGAGGTGCGCGAAGCCTTCGCCGTCGCACACGGCTTCCAGCCCCGGCTCACCCGGTACGAACGCGCGGCCGTATTGAACCGGGCGGCCGTCATCATCAGCCAGCGGCTGGATCAGGTGGCGCGACTCATCAGTGCCGAGTCCGGCCTTTGCATCAAGGACGCGCTGTACGAAGCCGGACGGGTCAGCGACGTGCTCGCATTCGGCGCCAGCGAAGTGCTCAAGGACGATGGGCAGATCTTCAGTTGCGACCTGACGCCGCACGGCAAGAAGCGACGCGTCTATACCCAGCGCTCACCCTTGCTGGGCGTCATTTGTGCGATCACGCCTTTCAATCACCCGATGAACCAGGTGGCGCACAAAGTCGTCCCCAGCATTGCCACCAACAATCGCATGGTGCTCAAGCCGAGCGAAAAGGTGCCTTTTTCGGCAATCCTGTTTGCCGACATCCTGTACGAAGCCGGTCTGCCACCCGAGATGCTGAGCGTGATCACGGGCGACCCGCGGGAAATCGCAGATGAACTCATCACCAATGAGCTTGTTGATCTGGTGACCTTCACCGGCGGCGTGGCGATCGGAAAATACATCGCGTCCAAAGCCGGCTACCGGCGCATGGTGCTCGAACTCGGCGGAAACGATCCCATCATCGTGATGGAGGACGCCGATCTGGACGAAGCTTCCACCCTTGCGGTGCAGGGCTCGTACAAGAACTCGGGCCAACGCTGCACGGCGGTCAAGCGCATGCTGGTGCACGAAGCGGTGGCGGATCGCTTTGTGGATCAGGTTGTCGAGAAAACCCGTGCCTGGAAGTACGGCGATCCGGCCGACCCGGGCAATGACATGGGAACCGTGATCGACGAGGCCGCCGCGATGTTTTTCGAGCGTCGCGTCAACGAGGCCGTTGCGCAGGGTGCGAGACTGCTCGAGGGCAACCGGCGTCGTGGCGCGCTGTATTCGCCCACCGTTCTTGACCAGGTGACCCCGGACATGCTGGTGGCCCGGGAGGAGACATTCGGGCCGGTCTCTCCGATCATCCGGTTCAAGGACATCGATCAGGCGATTGCCATTTCGAACGGCACCGCGTACGGCCTGTCCAGCGCGGTCTGCACCAACCGCATGGACTACATCACCCGCTTCATCAATGAGCTTCAGGTGGGCTCGGTCAACGTCCGTGAAGTGCCCGGCTACCGCCTTGAACTGACGCCGTTTGGCGGCATCAAGGATTCGGGTCTGGGCTACAAGGAGGGCGTGCAGGAAGCCATGAAGAGTTTCACCAACCTGAAGACCTATTCGCTGCCATGGCTTTGACCCTGAAGGCCGTCGAGCAACGGCTGATGGAGCCCGGTGATGAGCCCTGCAGTGCCGTTCCCCGCGTGCGTAAGGCTGCGGCGAGTCCATGCAGCACCTGCTGAACCTCTTTGCCGCCATTGCCCTGCTGGTCTGGGGCACTCACACGGTCCGGACCGGAGTGCTGCGGGTTCTTGGCGAGGACCTTCGTCGCGTGCTCAAGCAGAGCACCGACAACCAGTTGACGGCGATGCTGGCCGGGCTGGGTGTGACCGGACTCATCCAGAGCAGCACCGCCACCTGCCTGATCGCGTCCTCGTTTGTCGGGCAAGGCTTGATTGCGACCGGCGCCGGACTGGCCGTGATGCTCGGCGCCGACATGGGAACCAGCCTGATGGCTGTGGTCTTTTCCTTCGACCTGTCCTGGCTGTCTCCCCTGCTCATCGTGATCGGCGTGATCCTCTTCACGTCACGGCAGGCCACCACCGCCGGGCGCGTCGGGCGGGTCATGA
>Ga0116181_1002087_pt1 | contig 16596 bp, 21 predicted proteins | sample AD_UKC075_MetaG_FD_89752 | JGI IMG/M metagenome (GOLD analysis project Ga0116181, IMG submission 89752) | Active sludge microbial communities of municipal wastewater-treating anaerobic digesters from USA - AD_UKC075_MetaG | ecosystem: Engineered > Bioreactor > Anaerobic > Digestate | place: USA...
AATCAACATCTTTATCATATTGAGCTTGAGCTTCTTTTACACCTTCATCATCTTTATTTATATATTGAGCTGTATATAATTTTGTTAAATCACTTTTAATATTATTTTCAATATAATAATACTCAGATGAAGTAGATTTAAATGAATGATCATTTTCAAACTTTAATAATTCATAGGTAACTTTATATTCTACATAAGTTCCTACATCAGCTGAATTGGCTGGATCTAATGTGCTTAGTAACGTTTCATATGTAGATATATTCATTTGGTTAATAGTTGCTGAGGTTGAATCATCCGTTACTAATAACTTATAACCAAAAATACCAATAAAATTAAAAATTACAATTAATAACATAAGTATATAAACACTTGGTTTATGAAACAATTTATATAATTCGTTTTTTATTAAATTAATCAATGATATTACCTCCAGTCTTTTCTAAGAAAGCATCTTCTAATGATAATTTCTCTAATTGTACTTCATATATTTTAAATTTATTTCCAATTAAATTTTCTAATAACTCTGGTATATCTTTTTTATCACGATATACTCTTATATGAGTATCATCCATTATTGAATCACCATCTAATAATAATTTTTTAATACCGGTTGTTTTATTTAATTCTATTAAATAACTTGTATTACTCTTTTGTTTTAAATTAGTAACCGATTGTGTAGTAATAATAGTTCCATCCTTAATTATACAAGCATCTGTTATCATACTTTCAAGTTCTGATAAGTTATGAGATGAAATTAATACACCAATATGTCTTTCTTTAGCTAATTTTTTTATTAAATCTCTTATATCTTTAATACCTTCTGGATCTAGACCATTGGTAGGTTCATCAAGAATTAATACATTAGGATTAGATATCAATGCAGCTCCAATTCCTAATCTTTGTCTCATTCCTAAAGAATATTTAGATACTTTATCATCAATTCTATTTTTTAGTCCTATTAATTCAATGATATTATCCATATCTTCATCTTTAATATCTTTATACATTCTTTTAATTAACATTAAATTTTGTCTTCCTGTTAAGTACATATAAAGATCTGGACTTTCAACAATTCCACCAACTCTAGCAATAGCTTTTTCAAAGTCATGTTGAATGTCATAGCCATTTATTTTAACAGTACCTGAGTCAATGCTTTGAAGTCCTAAAATCAACTTAATTGTTGTTGTTTTACCTGCTCCATTGGGTCCAATGAAACCAAGGATTTCACCCTCTTCAATATTGAAAGATACATTTTTTAAAATTTGCTTTTTACCTATGCTTTTGCATATGTTATTTACACTTAATATATTTTTCATATTATCTCCTATCTCGATTTATTATATCATATAAAATAATAAAGAAAAGTAATGATTATTTTCTAACCATTACTTTATTAGCATCTCTTACTTTATATGATTTATACTCATCACATTCCCAGTTATTACGGGAATAATAAAGTGTATTTGGATAATTACCGGTTAAATTGACATATCTATTTGTTATTTCACTGGCTGGTAGACCTTTAGTATAGCCTATGTTACCATCAGATAGAAAATTATCTTTAGTCTCTGCAAAACGAACAACTTCGTCTTGATTGTGTGATATATTAACATCCGTTAGAACCTTCATATATTTAGCATACTTATGAATATATTCTTCAGGAGTATTAATTACTTCACCATATATAACAAATACTGGTTTTTTTAGTGAATAAGTAATTACTGGGAAGAAATCACTTCCTTCTTCTGGTAAAGCTATTGATTTAGCGGCATCTAGTCTAAATCCATCAACACCTAAATCTATTAAATCATTCATAAATCCAATTACTTTATCTCGAACCATTTGATTATCAGGATTCAATCCAGGAAGTCCCATGTTATAATGCGTTACTTTATAACGATCATTCCAATCATCTCCAACAAGATTAGGAGTATGCTTCCAAGCATCATAGTTTCTTAATAAATCCCTATCATCTTGATAATTTGGTGTTAAGGCTTCTTCTGGACTATTTCCACCTGCTAAATGATTAATTACTGTATCAACAATTACATGAATTCCATGTTCCTTACAACGGGAACAAAAATCTTGTAAATCCATCCTAGAACAAATGCGATTTCCTACACTAAAGTTTATTGGTTGATATAACATCCACCAAACATTATTAAACTCTTCTTTTGTTGGTTGTACTGGACTTATTTGAATACAATCAAATCCTTGATTATGTACCATTTCCAACATATCATTTGAAATATACTTTAACTCTCTATTAAATAAATTTAGCACTCTCATTTTAACCACCCTATTATAAAGATAGCACTAGTTTTAAATTTTTTAAACAAATTTTGACATTTATAGAAAAAAATATATAATATACATTCAATGGAGGATAATATGGCTAAAAATGAAATTCATAATCTTGAAATAAACTATAATAATATAGCAAAGGTAAAGAAACAAATTCGTTTGTATAATAAACTTGAAGAAATCAGTGCAGGTGCTTTATTACTTGGAGTAACTGATATGTCTTATAGTTTATTAAGTGGTGCTAATACTACTCATCAAATTAACAATTTGATTTTTTTCCCAGGGCTTGTTGTTGCTTTAGGAAGTGTTTTTTCTAACTTGGCACTTGGTCATAAGGTTTTTAAACTAAAACGTGATAACCTTATTACTGATTTTGAAGATGAAGAAAAAAAAGAAGATACTAAGACTCGTTAGTACCTTCTATTTTTTTGTTAAAAGTATTCCTTCTTTAGATTCTAGATTTCCATCGGAAGTAATATCATATACTGTTACATGTTTTGTTGTATTGGTATAAGTTATTTGTATTTCTTTATTGGAAATAACTTTATATTCACATGAATCATATGATGAATAAGAACAAGTATTATTATCCTTAATTACAACTGTATTATTACTAGGGTCTGTGTATGTTCCAAGAAAGTTTGCATTGGACGCTCCACATGCTGTTAAAAATACTAAACAAATTACCACGATTATTATTTTTTTCATATTAGTCCTTAAATAATGAAGCCATTTTATCTTCAATTATTTTCTTTCTATTATTAGTTTCCTCTTTATTTATAGTTATCGTTATTACATCTCCTTCAGATGCATTTCCAACCAATATTTTTGGTATATTATAACTTTTATTATTATAAATAACGATAGCATATTCTCCTTCAAAACGATCTATTATTACATTCATATTATTTTACCTCAATATTATTACCATCACTTATAATGGTAATATTTCCTGATTCATCCGTTCTTAATACTTTAGCACCAACACTTTCCCATCTCTTAATAATGGTATCTTTTGGTAAATTATAAGTATTATTAGCTCCTACTTCAATAATAGCATACTCAGGAGAAACTTTTTTAACAAATGAAGCACTGGAAGCCGTTGAACTTCCATGATGACCTACTTTAATAACATTAGCAGAAACATCTGATGTTATCTCTCCTTCAGATACTGTTCCAGCATCACCCATGAACAAAAATTTATTATTTTTATATCTTATCATTAAGACAATTGAATATTGATTTAAATCATCATAAACACTGGAATTAGGAGCAATCATATAAACACTCAAGTCATCTGTATCAATTAAAGAAACTCCTGATTTTCCTGTGTTAATACTCAAGCCCTTATTAGCAATAGTATCAAGCAAATTTTCATATATAGTTGTTGTAGTTACCGCCTTAGGCATATATATAGAATCAATCTTAAAGTTATTAATAACTGTTGAAAGTCCACCTATATGATCAGCATGTGGATGAGTTCCAATTAAATAGTTAATTTCTGAATAACCAAGGCTGGAAATATATTTAGATACTGTATCTCCGTATTCAGCTTCACCAGCATCTATTAAGATATTTTCCCCATTAGGTAATTCAATAAATTCTGAATCACCTTGACCTACATCTAAATAATGAACACTTAATAAGGAACCATCTGTAATTACTTCGTTATTAGTTGGTTTAAAATAATTTTCAATTGATGGAATAACCTTATATATACCAATAGAAAATATAATTATTGATAAAAATATTAATTGCTTACTATTTTTTTTATTCATTAGAATGCCTGATTAAATAAGGATATTATATCTTCTTTAGTTACTGGGCGTGGATTTCCACCTGTACATGGATCATTGATAGCCTTTTCTGCTAATATATTAAAATCCTCTTTTTTAGCACCTACTTGACTTAAATGTTGAGGTACTTTTAAAGTATCTTCCAATTCTCTTACATGACTAACAACTGCATCTACACATTCTGAATCACTTAAATTAGTGGTATCAATATCAAATCCATCTGATGCAATAATTCTAAATCTTTCAGGAGAATATTCACCATTCCAAGCTAAAACATAAGGAAGGAATAAAGAACATGCTATTCCATGTGGTACATCATAGGTTGCACCTAATTGATGAGCCATAGAATGTACAATACCTAAACCAACATTGGAAAATCCCATGCCAGCAATATATTGAGCAACACCCATTTTATCCATAGCTTCAGGGTCTTTGTTTACAGCTTTAACTAGATTTTCATTAATCATATGAATGGCTTTGATATGGAACATATCAGACATATCCCAATGAGCTTTTGTAATAAAACCTTCCATTGCATGAGTTAAGGCATCTAGTCCCGTAGAAGATGCTGTTAAAGCAGGCATTCCTGCCATTAATTCAGTATCAATTATAGAAATAATTGGTATATCTTTTGGATCAACGCATACTAATTTAACAACATTGTCTTCATCCGTTATAACATAATTAATTGTTACTTCAGCAGCTGTTCCAGCTGTGGTTGGTAAAGCAATAATTGGCATACTTCTATTTTTAGTAGAAGACACTCCAACTAAACTTCTAACATCACCAAATTCGGTATTGGTTGTAACTATTCCAATTGCCTTAGTTGTATCGATTACGGAACCTCCACCTACAGCAATTAACAAATCTGCTTTGGATTTTTCACGCATTCTTAAACCAGATTTTACATTAGCAATTGTAGGGTTTGGTTTGATATCAGAAAATACTTCATATTCAATTCCACCTTCAGTTAATGTATCCATTACTTTTGTAGCAACATTATTCTTAATTAAATTATCATCTGTTACTAATAATACTTTCTTAAAGTGTCTATTCTTGATTTCATCAATTAAGATACTTCTTGATCCCCATCCAAAGTAGGATGTTTCATTTAAAACTATTCTATTCATTTATTATCACCTATAATAATTATAACAAATATATCTCTTATTAGAAGACATCTTTACATAAAAAAAGAGTTAGTTTTTTCTAACTCTTTCTTCTCTAATAATATTTATGTCAGTTGAATCATTTCTATCTCTTACAAGTATATCTTGATTGGGTATTAATTCTTTAGTTTTATTTTTGATAGATTGATTTACATCATCATGTAATTCTTGTAATGACGAATTAACAGTTGACTCATCAATTTTTTGAGATGGATTGATATTACCGAATTCATCAACATCAATATAACCCATGTAATAAGCCCAAGCTAATTGATAAATTTCTGATTCAGGGATAGTATCAACATCAGTAAAAGATTTAATAATATAACTTACATCTTCTCCTAATAAATAATTTTTAGTATCCATACCTATATAAGATGCATAGTTATATAATATATCCGCATACTCCCCTTTTGTTATAAAATGAATATCCTCTGTTCTATAAATTTTATTGTCTTCAGCCCAAGTAAAAGATCCATCAATAGATTTATCATCACCTGTATTATATGTAGCTAAATAGTTAATAACATCTGAGTTATAAACCATGCTACTAGCATCGGCTTTAATTGAAGAGCCCATTAAAATACAGGCCAAGCTTAATGATGTTAAAGCTTCTATTTTTCTTCTTCTTAATTTATTCATGTTATTTCCTCTTAGATGCTTCTTCAGCTAAGTCTTTCCATATTAATTGATTGTTTTCATTTAAAGCTTGTAATCTTTTTATCTTTGCTTTTAATTCCTTTAGCTCGGCAGTATTTTCTTCTCCTTCAAGTTTTTTGTAACTTTCATTGAGCATTTTCTTAGTTTCATCAAGTTGAATGTTAATGTCACCAATAGATTTCTCTTTCATATAATACCTCCTAGGTACGAATTATTATAACACTTTTTTTATAAATGTACAGTTTCCCAAAAATGAGGTATATTCACACTAAAAAGCACTCATTCATGGAGTGCTCTTTATCTAAAATAGTATATTAATCGTGTTGTTCTTTTTTAAAGTGAGAAAATATCCATCTTACAAAAGGTCCACATATAAATATTTGATAGCATAAAGCCATGGGAAAGTTTCTAACAGTTATTCTTAGCCAATTAACAAATATATTAGATATACCCGTGTAATTATGCATTAATGAACCAATTAAGCTCATAGTTGGACACATCATTAAAACTATCATACTTGATATAGCAATAATTACTACAATTGGTTTATCAGTTTTGGGATCAACCATCTTAAATGCTAAACTTTTTGCTTTATTACCTATTATCAATGTTTCTAATAAGAAAGCTATAATTCCCATGATAGGTAATTCACCTAAAGCCATGATAAATGTCTGATTAGTTAAACCTGATTCACAAGCTATATTGTAAACAACCATTCCATAGACCATGAAGATTACCATGACAAGAGAAAATAACAATTCTTGAATATTAATTTTTTCCATAAAAAAACTCCTTTCTATAGTTAACAATTATTCCTGTTGTTCCCTTTATAAAAAGTAGTTTCCAATTATTACCGAACAAATTGCTTCATTAATATAACACATTTCATTATTTTATGTAAGTGTCAAATTTCTGGAGATCCATCATAGTTAGATTTTATCTTAGATACTTTGTTAACAATAATAAAACTTAAGATATATATAAATATTACAAAGTCTATTAAATGATAAACATGAAGCATCATATTAGTATTAACATACATAAATATTAAATAATCAAATATAGTATGGATAATAGCTGGGATAATAACACTTAATGATAAATATAGATCTTCTTTTTTTCCATGATTGAATTGTTCCCTTTTAGAAAGTCCTAGAAAATATCCCATTAAAACCGCATCTACAGCATGTGATGGTACTGATAGTAAAGCTCTCATAATTCCTACTTCCAATCCACTTCCACATACATATAAAACATTTTCCACCATTGCAAATCCTAAGGAAACAAAAACAGAATAGACAATAGCATCGTATGGATGATTAAACTCTTTATTATTATAGGTCTTATAATATGTTATTAACCACTTGGCTCCCTCTTCAACAATCCCCACACTTAGGAAAGTTATACAAAATAATACTAAAGAATTAGTTATTCCATCAGATGGCATTAATTCATCTAAAAATAGTTCAATAAAAATAACTGGTAATATACTAATACAACCATCTATAAATAGTCTCGTGAGCATACTTCTAGGCTCAGGTGCTACATCTTTTTTATAGATATAGCTTAATAGTAATATTACAGGGATAATTGCTATTAAAAAAAGAATATACATATTTATCAACCCACATTTCTTTTATTGTTTTTTACTTTTCATTTTTTTCTCATAATTATTTACACGATTAATGGTATTTTCCATTTCAATATATTCAGGTTTTACCATTCCCCTTATAATATCACCTTCAACGACTGCCACCTTACGATCGCCTAGTTCATCACAAAACATAATATCTGCTTCTATTCTTTCATTTATCTTATCAGTTAGAGTAACTGGATTCCAATCAATTTGATTTCTAATATATTTTTTATATAATGAATCTAAATTTTCTATTTTATCAACCATCTTTAATTCATATATACAATCTTCAATATCATGAATATAAAATTCATATATAGCTTCTATTTTACTAGATAATTGTAGTATTTGACTATTTAGTAAGGTATCTTTATGAAGCTCATCTAACCCTTTTACGATTGAATAAATTTCTTGATGATCTTCAATATATTTCTTATCTTTATCATAAGTTGAGTAATCCATTTTACTACCTATTATTTTAAATATATTCATAATCTTTCCCACCTATCTTAATTATAACACCAATTATTATTATAATAAGAAAAAATAGAATTGGTGTTACACCAACTCTAGTTCTTTTTACTTATTATAAAGTATGTTATCAAATAGATAATTAATTGTATGCAAACAACAAATCCTAGAAATTCTGATAAGTCTACTAATGATTTATAAGCTAAGATTACACTGAAAATAGCCTCCAATAAAATGGATAATCTAAATGTTATAGCAAATGATGCTGTACAAATCATTTTATTACGTTCATCATTCTCTGCAACTTCTTGTTGATGTAATTTCTTTGGATCTTTATTTATAACAATTTGTTTTATTAATAATATACTTGATGCAACAATAAGACCTGTTCCAAATCCATATAAATAAGCATTATCTGACTTATAGCCAGAAGCAAAAGAAATTATACCTACAATAAGACATATTACATAGTAAATCATTTTCGCTTTATTACTTAATTTCATTTTTATCCTCCTCATAGATAAATATATCTTCAATTTTCTTATCAAATATGTTAGCTAATTTAAAAGCTAAAACAATTGATGGTTTATACTTTCCCTGTTCCAAGGAAATAATTGTTTGCCTTGATACATCACATTTATTTGCTAGCTCTTCTTGTGATAAACAAGCACTTTTTCTAAGACTTTCTAGATTGTTTTTCATAAGTCCTCCATGTAAAATTAACTTTACATTATTAATATATATCTATCTTATATAAATGTCAAGTTTATTTTACAATTAAAAAGAGCAAACTAATTGTTTACTCTTTTTCTTCTTATAATTAAGATTGTTACTAAAGCAATAGCCATGAAATCCATAGTTATAGCAACGATAGCTAAAACATTTAATTTGTTACTAACAATTCTTTCGGTATCTTCTTTTTCAACAATTACCTCATTGTCATTATTAGTTTCTTTATTATATGTTATATCTGTAACCATTCTCGTATCACTTCCTGAATAATAAGAAATATTATTTTTAATTATTTCAGGTGTTGGAGCCATCAAATCAACCAACGGATAGTTATTTGTTATAGACGCTGTAGTCTCAATAATAAGTTCTATATTTGTGTATAAAATATTATTATCAGAATCTCTTATTTCAAGATTAATAGTATAGTTTCCATCTTCGTTATTTTTAGTTATTGTATATGTAGTATTTATGGATGTTGGAATTATTATTCCATCTTCTAAATCAATTATATTTAAATTACTATAAATATCTAAATCATCAATACTATTTGCTTTAATTATCATTGTATTATTAATTGGTTTACTACCATTAATAATAGTTGAATAATTAGTTAAATAAAGTTCTTTATCTTCATTAGTCAATTTTAAAATAGCTAATAATAATAAGGCTTTATCTTTTATACCTACTAATTTATTATTTATATCATTTCCTAAATATTTAGATTTTAATAATGTAATATACTCATCTATTTTATTTTTATATGATTCATAAGATAATAATCCATATTTACTTATATCATACGATGGATTTGTATTTGGTTTAGAAATACTTTCCTCTTCACCAAGTATGGTTGAAGATACAATGTATCTTCCTGATATTTCTTCATGGGTTATTAAAAGTTTATAACCATATTTATAAATTATATTATCTATTGTATATTCTTGAAGAACATTACCATAGTAATTTTTTTCATAAATTACATTATTATTTTCATCTAAAATTTTTATACTTGCATATACTCCTGAAAAATAAACATGTGGAGTTTTTGCGAATGTTGTTATGGTCATATTATTTGACTCAGAAAAACTTATTGTTGCAAATGTTGTATTTCCTAGTCCTTTAAGTGTTATTACTTCATCAGTTGATAAAGTACTTTGATAACTTGAATAAGTAAATACATAATTATTAGCCATTCCATTAACTATGTTAACATTATTAATTTCATAATAACTATAAACATTATTAATAGGTACAGGTAATTTTATAATATATGTTCCTACTTTTAAGTTTTTAACGTTAATGGTATTATTGGTAATTTCTACTTTGTTCTCAATTCCATTGTTATCCGTAATTATTATATCTTTACCAATTAATTCTTCAATATTATCAATTTGAATTGTAATATTTAGTTCACTAGATAAATTATATGGAGATATTTCTGTATTAGTTACTAAACTATATTTTCCTTCTTTATTTAATTCATTTTGAATTGTAGTTACAAGATTAGAATCATTAATTAAATCAGAAAGCATTCCCATGTTATTACCATCAGATATTTTATTAATTACATCATCGGATATTTCTATACCCCATGCTGTAAAATATGATGATATATTAACATGATATAAATTATAGAATGCTAATACATAAGCATCTTGAGTATTAATATTTTCGTTATTCTTTAATGCTCTACGCCAAACTCTATTGATTTCAGCATAGTTGTCTTTTGAATTATATGTATCTAATAGGTTAATAATAAAGTAAAGTTTACCTGATTGACTCAAATCATTATAAGTTCCTCCAGATAATCTTATGCTTTGATATTTATCCTCAATTGAAGATATTTCTCCAAGCCAATTACCAGAGTATTTATAAATTGATTTATCTATTTGAACATAATGTCCTAAAATATTGTTAGATATCTCTCCTTGATTTAAATCAGAAGCTAAACTTCCTTGGTAACCATGACCAATTTCATGTAATCCTCCCCAGTTAACTTCAAAGAATGAAGATACCGATGATGAATTTATTCCAACGTGATCATTACTATAATATGCTGATCCTGCTCCTGATGCATTGGCCTTAACAAAATATTTTGTTTTAACATTTTGATCAATTTCATCTGTAGGATTATAACTTAATCCTAGATATGCATCATATTGATTAATTACTTGATGCCAATAGTATAGAAAATTATCTAAACTAGTGTGACAGTTCTTATAGTAATTAACTAATTTTGAGTTATCAGTATATGGAACTAATACTGTTATATCTTCATTTTCAATAACAGAATAGCTACCATCTATAGATTTCCAATAAGTAAAGAACTCACTTTCTGAATCTCCATAGTGATAATAAGGTAATGAATATACACCTTGGGTATCAGTTATCGTTATGCCAACTACAACTGGTTCAGTTGAATCATATGTAGTTTTTATAAAAGGAACGCCCTTATACGTTGAAGTAATAGTTGTTATGTTTGATGTAATAGTGGCTTTACTTTCAGTCTTCGAGTCATTATTCAAATAAGTTAAAGTTAAATCTTTGGAGCTTGATAATTTTTGAATACTTATTTCTGAGTTTGCTTCCATATAGAAGCCTAGCATTTGACGATCTTGATAATTACCACGATTAGTTCCAGCTAAGTCCATATTCCATACAGATGGAAGTGAATATAGTGTTCTCTCATAATAACGACCTTGACTTTGATCATCAATAACGATAATAGGTACTTCAAGAGAAGTTGTGTTAAAATTAGAATCAGTTATGGTATATAAAATTGTATAACTGCCTACTTTACTTGTATCTACATTACTTGTGTAAATAATATTTGATGTTAAGTCTCCATCTTCAAAGTCTCTAGCAAATATACGATATTTACTATCATCTAAAGAAAATGAATCTCCCTGTTGTATTATAGCTTTTGTTAAGCCATAAAAAACTGGTGCATTTGTATTAGAGTAAAGTGTATCAGCCGATACGGATTCCACAAACAACATACTTGCTACTATACTAATAATGGTTATAACGAATAATATCCGTTTTCGCCAGATAGCAGCGCTTCTCAAACTAAGCCCCCCTTTCTTGTATGAATTATTATACAGGAGGCATTATTACTTGTCAAAATTTTCTGCATACAAAAAAACTTCAATTAGTGAAGTTCTTTTCTTAATGATACTTTAAAATCATTAAATCCCAATTCTTTATATAGTTTCTTAGCATCTTCATTTTTATACATTACATTTATATCAATGTATGATGCCCCGGTGCTCTCACACATTTTAATGATTTCTATTAGTAGTCTTTTGCCTAATCCTTGATGACGATATTCTTCTTGAACAAATAAACCATCTATTAAATATCCTATATATGATGATACATCATCATCATTTATTTTTTTTGCAAATACATAACCAACGATACGATTATTTTCTTCTTCAATTAATAATATATTATCCTGATTCTTAATCACATTGGAAAAATAATCCTTAACAATAAAGTTTTTATTTATTTTTTTATCATATCTTTCTTCATCTAAAATCAATTTGTTTAATAAAGTGTCGCATATATCAGCATCTTTTTTATTATCAACTCTTCTAATCATACATTCTCCTATTATTTAACCAAATTATAACTCTTATCTAGTAAATCATATAGTTCTTTTTTATTTGTATCATTATTTAGAATAATTGTAAGCCAATACTTCTTATTCATATGGTAAGCTGGATAATAGTTAACATTATCAATTAGTTTAGTTATGGTATCAGGATTACATTTAATGTTCATAATATCGATATATGGCTCTTTTATTTTTAATGATTGACCCTTAATTTTCATTACCAATCCATACCATTTCCCTTTTTCATTTTTTAATGTAAATGCATCTTTTAAATCATCCCATGGATACTCAGGTGTTGTATTATATTTTTTCTTACAATAATCAATTATCTCATTTCTTAAATCACCTTTTGTAAAACATGCAGAAATAATGCTATCGATAATTTTCTCAACTTGATCTTGTATAGCTAATACAAACCCACTTGTTGACTTAACTTTATATAGTATATATTCTTCATTAAGCAAAGAATCAAAGACATTTGTGTGCATTGTTTTATTTGTAATAGATACAACTAAATACATATTATTTGATAGATTACATTTATATGTATAAACGTTTTTTTTATGTATAAATCCATATGATAATAATTTATCATAATCAATTGTGTATTTATTTAATAAATAACTATAATCCATATTAACCTCTAGATGTATTATAACAAAAAATGTAGACTGTGTCTTTTTTACACTGTCTACATTAATTTTATCACTTCAATTAAGTATCTTTAATTATTATTACATACGGTTATGAAATAGTCTCCATCTTTATAATAAGTAAAATGACAATTGTCCATCTTTAAACATGTTATATTTTTTAGGGAATAATCATGAAGTTTTATATATGCTTCACGTTTAGTCCACTCTTTAAAAAATGATTCATTATCTAAATCATCATTAATGTTTAAATATTTAAGTAATTTATGATCATATTCGCGAATTAATTCCATATCAATTCCAACGGGTTTATCCATAACAATTATAATAGTTAAATTATTAGCATGACTAATACTAAAATATTTATTTGAATTAGCAATATATGGTTTACCATTGGTACCATAGGTAATATCTAATTTCTTAACATTAAGCATCCTTTTGAGTGTTGGTAAGTAATTATTACCATTAACTATTTTGTAAGGCTTCATAACTGCTTTCAGTCGTGGCAATATATTTTTGTAAATCATTATTCCATGATGAATATGCTGGGTCGCTTCGATGATCCACTAAACCATCATAATTTTTTTGTAAATATTCGCCTAAGTAATTAGATAATTTTGTAGCACCAGATATATTTAAATGGTTACCTGCATCGTAGGTATCATTTGTATAATTAATACCTAGTTCACCTAAATAGTCATTAAAGTCTAAGTAAGTTAAGTTATTAGTCTTAGCCCAAGCAGAGGCGGCAACATATTTATCATAATTCCATTCAATTGTATCAGGGACAGAAATCAATAATAGTTGAATATCATTTTCATCACAATATTCCTTAGCCTTTAAAATATAATCAGCTACATAACTAGGAGTTAGACTTTGAACTGAACCATCGTCTTCCATATAGCTTCTTCCATTATTTGCAGATTTTTTTATAGAATTAAAGATGTAACCTTTCAAATAGTAAACACCTTTATTAGTTTTGTTAAGAAAATTAATCTTACGCCAATTATCATGATATTTGAAGAATGGTTCAATAAATCCTAATTTATCCGAATCAGAAAATGAATAGTTTGAATCATTGATCATATTTATCTTATTTGAATTAAGTGGAAGAATATCTGCCACCTGATGGGTAAAAGCATTAGTTTCTTTACCATCAAACATCTTAGTAACATTCATTACAATAACTTTAGGATGTTGATATTTTACAGCCTCAAGCATAGCATAGTATGCTGCCATATTCGTGGCTGCTGGTGATGCCAAATCATATGAAGTTATTCCTGTATCACGATAAATAGCCATTGGCGAAACATCTGAATATATACCTGAATCACCGATAAATAAGACATCAATGGTATTTTTCTTTTCTTTTATGAATGCTGGCCAACTATTATCAAGAGTAAATGATGGTCTTAAGAAATAACCGAATGTATGTATACTTATTAATAATAAAATAATAAATACAATAGTTTTAATTACATTTTTCATTAAAAGCCTCCATAGATGAAGCTTGATGCATCATATCCTGTACCATACATACCAAATATTAAAACCACCATGATTACAGTTAAATAAACAATATATTTAAATACTAAGTTTTGTTCATTTAATTTATCCATGATGTTAATTCCATGATATTTCATTAAATCAATAATAAATAAGGTAATGGTACCTAGTATTACAATCATTAAATTAGCATAACCATTAAATAAAATAGAAATATTTGAATTCATTGGTAATTGAAACATATATATTAACAATTTAACACCATTTAAATCAGCAACACGGAATAATGCCATGCCTAAGGTTACAAATATTAAAGTAATAAATGATTGCAATAAATGATAAGAAAATACCTCTGTATTTGTGTGTAATAATTCATTTATTTTTTTAATCAATGGTTTTAATAAATAGCTTAATAACATAAGAACAAAATAATACATTCCATATATTATATATTTATTAGTTGGTCCATGCCAAAATCCCATGATAAACCAAACACAGAACAATGGTAGAATCATTGCTATAGTATCGGCTAAATGTCTCCATTTTATTTTATGAGCTAACATACTAACTTTCATATTTAATTTAGAAATGGATACAGGATAAAATATATAATCTTTTAACCAAGTTCCAAGTGTAATATGCCATCTACGCCAAAACTCATCAACACTTCTTGAGAAGAATGGTGTGTTAAAGTTCTCTGGTAATTTTATTCCAAATAATCCACCTATTCCAATTACGATATCCATACAGCCGGAAAATTCAGCATAAATTTGAATTACATAACCAAATACTCCTAATAGTATAAGAGGTCCTGAATAACCATAGGAAAATATGGCATCAACGCATACTCCTACACGATCGGCAATCACGATTTTTTTCATGAATCCCCAGGTAATACGTAACAAATTATTGCAATACTTTTGATAATCAAATTGATGTCCTTCAAATAATTGTTCACCTATTTCATTAAAACGACAAATAGGTCCCTCAACCATTAATGGATAAAAAGATAAAAATAAGAATATCTTAAAAAAATTATTTGTTGCTTCATATTTTTCATTGTAAACATCAATAATATAACTTAATGCTGATAATGTATAATATGATAAAGCAAAAGGTACAATAAAAGTATGGAATGATATCTTACTACTAAATAAAGAATTTATCATACTTATAAAGAAGTTATCATACTTTAATACTAATAATATTCCTAGATTAATGATTATAGCTAATAATAATATTAATTTTTTTTGTTTATTATATTTTTTCTTTAATAATTTTTTCTCTTCTTTATCTATTTTTAATTCTTTTACTTCATTCTTTTTTATTATTATTTTATTAATAAATAATCCTGCGAAAAAAATAGAAACCATGGATGCCAATAAATATAATGATCTAAATTTACAAGAATATACATAAAAAAATGCGTTAGCTAAACAAATTACGAGATAACGTTTTTTTATAGGAACAATATAATAAATTATTGTACTAATAAATATTAAGGCTATGAATTCAAGTGAAATAAAATTCATGTTATTCCTCCTTAGATTCTACTAATTTCTCCAAAGTTTCAATAGACTCAAAATTTTCAGGGATAACATCTTTAATGGTTATTTCAATATCAAACTCTTCTGTTAAGTTAGCTATTAATGTAACTATATCAAAGGAAGTTAAAATACCATCAGTGATTAAATGTTTCTCTGAATTATAATCTACTCCAGGTTTTATTTGATTTAATATTTCAATTATTCTATTTTTCATCGTTTTCTCCTTTTAATGACATATAATACTTACGATCTATTTTACCATTCATATTATGCTTCATTTTAGATATTTTGTATATCTTATTTGGCAACATATAATTAGGCACTTTCTTAGATGCTAAGTTATAAACTTCAGATTCTTCTATATTACCTTCATAATACAAGATAATTCTATCACTAAAGTAAGTGGCCACGCAACTGATTATACCATCAATACTATATAATCTGTTTTCTATTTCTTCTAATTCTATACGATATCCCATATGTTTTATTTGAAAATCCTTACG
>Ga0116181_1002092_pt1 | contig 16567 bp, 15 predicted proteins | sample AD_UKC075_MetaG_FD_89752 | JGI IMG/M metagenome (GOLD analysis project Ga0116181, IMG submission 89752) | Active sludge microbial communities of municipal wastewater-treating anaerobic digesters from USA - AD_UKC075_MetaG | ecosystem: Engineered > Bioreactor > Anaerobic > Digestate | place: USA...
ATGTCGATGCCGGGCGTGCTCGCCGGCACCCTGCTCACCTTCATCCCTGCCGCGGGTGACTACGTCAACGCCGAGTTGCTCGGGTCTGACTCGACGAAGATGGTCGGCAATGTCATCGAGAGCCAGTTCTTCAAGGTGCTCGGTGGCTTCCCGGTGGCGGCCGCGCTGTCCTTCACCCTGATGGCGGTCATCCTGGCCCTCGTCTTTGTCTACGTCCGCCGCTACGGGACGGAGGAACTCCTGTGACCACCTGGCAGAAGCTCCGGTTCTGGGTCTCCGAGCGCATCGTCATGATCATCGCGATCGCGGTGCTGCTCTACCTCTTCCTCCCGGTCGCCTACACCTTCGCGTTCTCGTTCAACAACTACCGCAAGTCCAACATCGCGTGGAACCCGGAGGGCTCGCCGACGCTCAAGCACTGGCAGGACCCGTGCGGTGTCGAAGGCATTTGTGAGTCCCTCGGCACGTCGATCCGGGTCGGATTCCTCGCCACTCTCGTGGCGACGATCCTCGGCACGATGCTCGCCTTCGCCTTGGTGCGCCACAAGTTCAAGGGACGCGGCGCCGGCAACATGCTGGTCTTCATCCCGATGGCCACGCCGGAAATCGTCCTCGGCGCCTCGCTGCTGACGATCTTCGTGCAGGGCTTCTCGAAGGTCGGGTTGTCGCTGGGCTTCTGGACCATCGTCCTCGCGCACATCATGTTCTGTCTGAGCTTCGTCGTGGTGACGGTCAAGGCCCGCCTGCAGAGCCTCGATCCGCGCCTCGAGGAGGCGGCCGAGGACCTGTATGCCGACCCGCGCAGCACGTTCTGGCGGGTCACCTTCCCGTTGGTGTTGCCCGGCATCGTCTCGGCGGCGCTGCTGTCCTTCTCGTTGTCCTTCGACGACTTCATCATCACCAACTTCATCTCGGGTAACGAGGCGACCTTCCCGAAGTTCGTCTATGTCTCCTACCTGCGCGGCATCCCGGCGCAAGCCAACGTCATCGGTTTCTCGATGTTCGTCATCGCCGTGCTCCTGGTCGTGGTCGGTCAGGTCATCGGGTCCAAGCGTCGCTCGCCCGCGTCGTAGCGCTTGGCTCGACACCCTCACCACCTCGGTTTCATCAACAGACAGCAGGATTGATAGCTCGTGCGGATTCTCATGATCGGCGCCGGGGGCGTCGGCGACGCGGCAGCACGGATTGCCGTAGAGCGGGACTTTTTCGAAGCCCTCGTCGTGGCCGACTACGACCTGGCCCGGGCCGAGGCGACCGTCGCAGCCGCTTCGGCCCGCCGACCGGGGGAGTCTCGGTTGGTTGCCGCCCAGGTCGACGCGTCGGATGCCGAGGCGGTGGCGGCGCTGGCTCGGGAGCACGGCGCGACGCACGTCTTCAACGCCGTCGACCCGCGGTTCGTCATGCCGATCTTCACCGGTGCCCGGGCTGCCGGCTGTCACTACCTCGACATGGCCATGTCGTTGTCGCAGCGCCACCCCGAGCGGCCCTACGAGGTGCCCGGCGTGCTGCTGGGCCAGGAGCAGTTCGACCAGGCGACCGAGTGGGAGGCCGACGGGCTCCTCGCGCTGGTCGGCATCGGCGTCGAGCCGGGCCTGTCGGACGTCTTCGCCCGGTATGCCGCCGACCACCTCTTCGCGGAGATCGACGAGTTGGGCGTCCGCGACGGCGCCAACCTCGTGGTCCGCGACGAGGCAGGGAACGAGATCTTCGCTCCCGGCTTCTCGATCTGGACGGTCATCGAGGAGTGCCTCAACCCTCCGCTCATCTGGGAGGACGGCAGCGGCTTCCGCACGACAGCGCCGTTCAGTGAGCCGCTCGATTTCGACTTCCCGGACGGCATCGGCCCGGTCGAGTGCGTCCACGTGGAGCACGAAGAGGTCGTGCTCATGCCGCGCTGGGTCAAGGCCAAGCGGGTCACCTTCAAATACGGCCTCGGCGAGCAGATGATCGGCATCTTGCGCACCCTGCACGAGCTCGGCCTTGACTCCACGGCGAAGGTCAACGTCAAGGGCGTCCAGGTGTCACCCCGGGATGTCGTCGCGGCCTGCCTGCCCGACCCGGCCACCATCGGCCCCCGGATGACCGGCAAGACCTGCGCCGGGTTGTGGGTGACCGGCACCGGCAAGGACGGTCAGCCTCGGGCGACCTACCTTTACCACGTCGTCGACAACGAGTGGGCGATGCGTGAATACGGTGCTCAGTGCGTGGTCTGGCAGACGGCCGTCAATCCGATCGTCGCGCTGGAGCTGCTCGCTTCGGGCGCCTGGTCCGGCGCCGGGGTGCTCGGTCCGGAGGCGTTCGACCCCCTCCCGTTCCTCGACCTGCTCGCTGCCCCCAAGCCGGCCGGCTACGGATCGCCCTGGGCGATGGAAGACCGCGACCCGTCCGGTCCGCCTGCCTAGGATCGATGTCATGAGCCGCTACGGCGCGCAGTACGGGCCGGATGCCACCTTCCTCGGGGTGCCTCCGTGCGATCTCTCAGACCCCAGCACGTATGCCGGTGCCGACGTCGTGATCCTCGGCGCGCCCTTCGACGGGGGCACGTCCCACCGAGCGGGTACCCGGTTCGGCCCTCGCGCGATCCGCACGACCGACTACCTCGGCCACGACGGCTCGCGACCCTCGCTCGCCCTACGCGTCGACGGACTGCGAGACCTGCGGGTGCTCGACGCCGGCGACGTGATGATGCCGCCCGGTCACATCGAGACGGCGCTCGCCTCCCTGCAAACGGCAGTGGCAGCCGTATGCCGTGCCGGCGCGATTCCCGTCGTGCTCGGGGGAGACCACTCGATCGCCTATGCCGACGCTCGCGGGGTGGCCGACGTCCTCGGAGCCGGGCGGGTGTCGATGATCCACTTCGACGCCCATGCCGACACCGGCGACGTGGAGTTCGGATCCTTGTGGGGCCACGGCCAACCGATGCGTCGGCTCATCGAGTGCGGCGCGCTGCGCGGCGACCGGTTCCTGCAGGTGGGGTTGCGCGGGTACTGGCCCGGCCCGGAAACCCTCGACTGGATGGCCGCGCAGGGCATGCGGTCCTACGAGATGACCGAGATTGTCACGCGGGGCCTCACGACCTGTCTCACCGAGGCCTTCTCGATCGCCACCGACGACTGCGACGGGGTCTTCCTCTCGGTCGACATCGACGTGTGCGACCCCGGCCATGCCCCCGGCACCGGCACCCCCGAGCCCGGTGGCTTGTCGGCCCGCGAGCTGCTCGACGCAGTGCGCCGGATCTGCTTGGAGTTGCCCGTCGTCGGGGTCGACGTCGTCGAGGTCAGCCCGCCCTACGACCACGCTGACATCACCGCTGCCCTCGCCAATCGGGTTGTCCTGGAAGCCCTTTCCGCGGTCGCGCGAAGGCGACGCGACACGGCATACGGGACCGCGTGGGACCCGACCACACCCTTGCTCGCCGACCGACCCGTTCCCCGACAGGAGACATCGTCATGACCGCCCAGCCCATCGAGCAGCGCCGGATCCTCAAGACCGCGATCCCCGGACCGCGCTCGCAGGCCCTGCATGCCCGCAAGCTCGCGTCGGTGTCGACGGGTGTGAGCACGGGGCTGCCGATCTATGTCGAGCGGGGCGCGGGCGGCATCCTCGTCGATGCTGACGACAACCAGCTCATCGACTTCGGCTCGGGCATCGCCGTGACCACGGTCGGCAACGGCGCGCCGCGGATCATCGACGCGGTGGCGCGCCAGATCGAGGACTTCACCCACACCTGCTTCATGGTGACGCCCTACGAGGAATACGTGCAGGTCTGCGAGAAGCTCAACGAGCTCACGCCCGGCGACCACGCCAAGCGCAGCGCCCTATTCAACTCCGGCGCGGAGGCGGTCGAGAACGCCGTCAAGGTGGCGCGGCACTACACCGGCAAGGACGGCATCGTCGCCTTCGACCACGCTTACCACGGCCGCACCAACCTCACCCTGGCGATGACCGCGAAGAACATGCCCTACAAGCACAAGTTCGGGCCGTTCGCCAGCGAGCTCTACCGCGTGCCGATGGCCTACCCCTACCGCTGGCCGGGTGGTCCGCAGCACTGTGCGGAGGAGGCGTTCGACTACATCATCGACCAGATCCATGCGCAGATCGGCGAGGAGAACACCGCCGCAGTCATCATCGAGCCGATCCAGGGCGAGGGCGGTTTCATCACCCCGCCGCGGGGTTTCCTTCCGGCGCTGGCCGATTGGTGCCGCGAGCACGACATCCTCTTCATCGCCGACGAGGTGCAGTCCGGCTTCTGCCGGACCGGCGACTGGTTCGCCTGTGACGACGAGGGCGTCGTGCCCGACCTCATCACCACCGCCAAGGGCATTGCCGGCGGTATGCCGTTGTCGGCCGTCACCGGTCGCGCCGAGATCATGGACACCATCCACCCCGGTGGGCTGGGCGGCACCTACGGCGGCAACCCGGTCGCGTGCGCGGCGGCGCTCGCGTCGATCGAGACGATGGAAGCCGAGGACCTGCGGGCGCGCGCGCGGGCCATGGGCGGAATCCTCACGGACCGACTGAACAGCCTGGCCGAGCGATACCCCCAGGTCGGCGAGATCCGCGGCCGCGGCGCGATGATCGCCATGGAGTTGGTCACCGACCGCGACACCAAGGAGCCGGCAGCGGCGCTGACGGCCGCCATCAACAAGGCCTGTCACGAGCGCGGCCTGGTCACCCTGACCTGTGGCACCTTGGGCAATGTCTTCCGCTTCCTTCCCCCGCTGTCGATGAGTGATGACCTGCTCGTCGAGGGGTTGGACATCCTGGATGAGGCGTTCGCCGCCTCGGTCTAAGTCCGTTCGCAGACCGCGCCGCACGACTTCTCAATCACGAATTCGACACCCCGACAACACTTTCGGCAATCCCGGACAGGAAGAGACGATGGCCGTCAACCCCGCTGCTCTGCTCGACTCGGTGCCCAAGGGCCTGCTCATCGCGGGCCAGTGGCGTGACTCCTCAGACGGAACGACGCTCCCGGTCGACAACCCCGCCAACGGCGAGGTTCTGGCCCACGTCGCGAGCGCCACTCCGGCAGACGGCATGGCCGCCCTCGACGCGGCCGTCGCCGCGCAGGCGACCTGGGCCAAGGTCCCGCCACGCGATCGCGGGGAACTGTTGCGGGCGGCATACGAGAAGATCGTCGCCCGGACCGAGGAGTTCGCGCTGCTCATGACGATGGAAATGGGCAAGCCGCTGGCCGAGGCGCGGGGCGAGGTCGCCTATGGCGCGGAGTTCTTCCGCTGGTTCAGCGAGGAAGCCGTGCGCGTGCACGGGCGCTATTCGATGGCGCCCAACGGGGCCAGCCGGCTGCTCACCATGAAGCAGCCGGTCGGGCCGACCCTCATGATCACCCCGTGGAACTTCCCGCTGGCGATGGGCACGCGCAAGATCGGCCCCGCGATCGCGGCTGGCTGCACGATGGTCGTCAAGCCTGCGTCGCAGACCCCGTTGACGATGCTGTTGCTGGCTGACCTGCTCCAGGAATGCGGCTTGCCGGCAGGTGTGCTCAATGTGGTCACCACTGCCCACACCGGCGAGGTGATGGAGCCGATCATCCGCGACCCCCGGCTGCGCAAGTTGACCTTCACCGGCTCGACCGGTGTGGGCCAGAAGCTGGTCGAGCAGTCGGCCCAGGGACTGTTGCGGCTGTCGATGGAATTGGGCGGCAATGCGCCCTTCCTCGTCTTCGAGGACGCCGACATCGATGCGGCAGTCAATGGGGCGATGCTGGCCAAGATGCGCAACATCGGCGAGGCCTGCACGGCGGCCAACCGCTTCCTCGTGCACGAGTCGGTGGCCGAGGAGTTCTCGCAGAAGTTCGCTGCCCGGATGGCCGGGTTGACGGTCGGCGACGGCACCCAGGACGGCGTCGACGTGGGCCCGCTGGTCGACCAAAAGGCCCGTGAGGGCGTCGACTCGCTGGTCCAGGAGGCCGTCGCCGGGGGCGCACGCGTCGTCGTGGGCGGAGGTCCCGCCGACGGACCGGGGTGGTTCTACCAGCCGACCGTCCTGACCGATGTGCCCGCTGACGCGCGGATCGCCGTCGAGGAGATCTTCGGCCCGGTTGCCCCCATCTCGACCTTCCGCACCGAGGAGGAGGCGCTCGCGCGAGCCAACGACACGGCATACGGGCTCATCGCCTATGCCTTCACGCGCGACCTGTCCCGCGCGCTGCGGGTGAGCGAGGCGCTGGAGTTCGGCATGGTCGGGATCAACCAGGGCGTCGTGTCCAACCCCGCGGCGCCGTTCGGAGGGGTCAAGGCCAGCGGTTTCGGGCGGGAGGGTGGCTTCGAGGGCATCGACGAATACCTCGAGGTCAAGTACGTCGGCATCGCCGCCCCGTGACCGCTGCACCCCCTGCCCCACCCTCGCGGCGGATGAGCCGCAACACCCGACAAGTCGTCCAACTCGTCGGGGTCGGGCTGGTGCTCGTGCTGCTCGTGGTCCTGTTCGTGGCCACGCGCGGAGGGTCGTCCACGTCGACGACGGGAGTGAGCTCGGGCAATCGGTCCGCGGTGGCGACTGCCAAGGCGACCGCGGGCTCGACCGGTGCCAAGACCGCGACGACGCGGGGCAGCGAGGGCGTTGATCCGGACAGCGGCCTGCGCTGGGTGGCGGAATCGAGTCTGCCCAAGGAGGCGAAGACGACGCTGGCGTTGATCCGGGCGGGTGGTCCGTATCCATACCCACGAAATGACGACCAGACCTTCTCAAATCGCGAGGCAATCCTGCCGAAACGGGCAAATGGCTACTACCGTGAGTACACCGTCGTCACGCCTGGATCCGACGACCGTGGGGCTCGTCGGATCATTCGCGGGCGTGAGGGGGAGCTGTACTACACGGATGACCATTACGGGTCGTTCCGACGTGTTCGAGAAGGCGCCTGACCGGGTCGCCAGGGGGAGAGTCGTGAAGCGTTTCGACGGCAATGCGAGCGTGCGAGCACTCGTGGCACGCGCCCGAGCGGCTGGGCGAGCGGTGCGGATCGTCGAGGGTGGAGTGGACAAGCACTCGTCGCTCGTCGCGTTCGCCGAGGGGTTGGCTCTGCCGAAGTGGTTCGGGCTCAACCTCGACGCGCTCACCGACGCGCTGCGTGATCTCACCGATGACGACGGTCGGGAGATCGAGCTGGTCTGGGATCGTGTGGGCCAGTTGCACCAGAGCGACCCGAAAGCATATGGCGCCATCCTCGCGGTGCTGCTCGACGTCGAAGCCGAGCGCGACGACCTGCACGTCACCGTCGTCGACCGCTAAGGACAGACGCAGGTATGCCGTGCCCGCTCGGTGCGCGAGCGGCAGGGGACCCCGTCGACTGAGCGACAATGGCCCAGTGAGTGAGCCCCGTACCGTCACCCTGCTCGGATCGACCGGGTCGATCGGCACCCAAGCGATCGATGTCGTGCGGGCCAACCCCGGCAGGTTTCGAGTCACGGTTCTGACCGCGGGTGGGGGCAACCTCGCACTGCTCGCGCGCCAAGCTGTCGAGCTCGGGGTCGAGGCTGTCGGTGTCGCCAACGCCGACCCCGCCGACGTCGAGCGGGCGATCGGCGAGGCGTCCCAGGAAGCCGGCCACACGGCATACCGGCCCGAAATCCTTACCGGACCGGACGCCAACGCGAAGCTGGCCGCCCGCGCGGTCGACGTCGTCCTCAACGGGATCACCGGCTCGATCGGGCTGGCCCCGACCCTGGCCGCGCTCACAGCCGGCAACACGCTGGCTCTGGCCAACAAGGAATCGCTCATCGTGGGCGGCCCGCTGGTCAAGGCAATCGCGCAGCCGGACCAGATCGTCCCGGTCGACAGCGAGCACTCGGCTCTCGCGCAATGCTTACGCGGCGGGCGCGCGAGCGAGGTGCGGCAACTCGTCGTCACTGCGAGTGGTGGGCCATTCCGGGGGAGGACTCGTGAGGAGCTGAATGACGTCACGCCGGCGCAAGCTCTCGCGCACCCGACCTGGGACATGGGCCGGGTCGTGACGACCAACAGCGCGACGCTGGTCAACAAAGGCCTGGAAGTCATCGAGGCGCACCTGCTCTTCGACATCCCCTTCGACCGGATCACCGTGGTCGTGCACCCGCAGTCGGTCATCCACTCGATGGTCGAGTTCGTCGACGGCTCGACGCTCGCGCAGGCGAGTCCGCCCGACATGCGGCTGCCGATCGCGCTCGGGATGGCCTGGCCGGACCGGGTCCCGTGTGCCACCGCCCCCTGTGACTGGACCAAGGCCGCGACCTGGGAGTTCTTCCCCCTCGATGACGAGGCCTTTCCGGCGGTGGCGCTCGCGCGGCGCGTCGGTTCCGCCGGGGGCACCATGCCCGCCGTCTACAACGCCGCCAACGAGGTGTGTGTCGACGCTTTCCACGACGGCCGGATCCGCTTCACCGAGATCGTCGACACCATCGCCCGGGTCGTCGACGACCACGAACACGGACCAGCAGCCCAGGTATGCCGTGCCGGCACCGGAATCGACGCACCCACCTTGGACGTTGAGAGCGTGTTGCGCGCTGATCAGTGGGCGCGTGCGCGGGCCCGAGCCGTTCTCGGGCTGGATGAGGGGACCTCATGACCTCGGTGACTTACCTGCTCGGCGTGCTCGCCGTCATCGTGCTGGTCGGGGTGTCGATCGCCCTGCACGAGCTGGGGCACCTCATCCCCGCCAAGCGCTTCGACGTCAAGTGCACGAAGTACATGATCGGGTTCGGGCCGACGATCTGGTCGCGCACCCGTGGCGAGACGGAATACGGCATCAAGGCGATCCCGCTCGGTGGCTACGTCAAGATGATCGGGATGATCCCGCCCCGCCCGGGCGACAATCCTGCGCTGTTGCGCGCGAGCACCACCGGACGGATGAGCATCGTCGAGCAAGCGCGGGCCGAGGCGGTCGACGAAGTCCAGCCCGGCGACGAGGACAAGGTCTTCTACAAGCTGTCGGTGCCCAAGAAGGTCGTCGTCATGCTCGGTGGACCGTTCATGAACCTCGTCCTGGCCGTGGTCCTGCTGACCGCCCTGGTGAGTGGCATCGGCGTACCCACCCTGGTGCCGATCGTGTCGACCGTCGCCCAGTGCGTGCCGTCGACCGCACCCACGGTGACCAAGCCCGAGCCCGCGTGCGTCGTCGGGGATGCCGTCCCGCCGGCTGTTGTCGCCGGCCTGCGCGCAGGCGATCGGATCGTCGCCGTCGACGGTCAACCGGTCACCTTGTGGTCAGAGGTGACGACCAAGATCCGCGCTGCCGCTGGCCGTTCGCTCTCGCTCACCGTCGAGCGCGCCGGGGAGCAGCTCACCCTCACCGCACCCATCGTGGGTATTGCACGCACGGCATACACGCCGGAAGGGAAGCCCAAGACGACCGTCGACGGGGCATTGGTGACCGACACGGTCGGCTACCTCGGCGCGACAGCCAGCCGTGACTACGTCGCCCAGCCGGTCTCGCGAGTCCCCGAGCTGTTGGGCAGCATGCTCGGCACCGTCGTCACTGCTCTGGGGACCTTCCCCGCGAAGCTGGTCGGGGTCGCCCAGAGCCTCGTCGGCGGCGGCGATCGCGACCCCGAAGGGCCGGTATCCGTTGTCGGCATCGGACGCGCGGGAGGCGAGATCGCCTCGGGACAGCTCGGTGGTGACGGCCCCAAGGGGGTCATCTACCAGTTCCTCTGGCTGGTCTTCGGGCTCAACCTCATGCTCTTCTTCTTCAACCTGCTGCCGGTCCTGCCGCTGGACGGCGGGCAGGTCGTGGGGGCGCTGTGGGAGGGCATCAAACGCACCGGAGCGCGCCTGCTCGGCCGCCCCGACCCGGGTTACGTCGACGTCGCCAAGGGACTGCCGATCGCGTATGCCGTGTCGACCGTCCTCATCGCGATGACCCTCATGCTGGTCGTTGCCGACCTGGTCAAACCGATCAGCCTGGGCTGACCGGGCCGCTCGCGCTGGTCGAGTGGGTCAGCGTGCTGAGCTCGGTCAGCCAGTGGTTGCGAAGCGGACCAAGTCGGCCGCGCTGCCAAGGAAGACATTGCGGTCGATGCCGCCGTCGACACCGCGCTGCCAGACCGTCGGCCGCTGCCAACCGGCCGGCCACGGGCCCATGTCACCCTCGTGGTCGAACAGCCACAGCGGTGCGGCTGCGGGAATGGTGCGATCGTCGCTCAGGCATTGCGTCCAGAACTCGCGGGTGATGTAAATCAGCGGGGCCCGACCAGTGAGCCGGCGGTATTCGGCCACGAAGTCGGCGACCCAGGCCGTCATCCGGGACGGCGACAGTCCGTGGCACTTCTCGCCGGACTCGGCGAATTCCAGGTCCAGGGCGCCGGGCAGGGTGCGTCCGTCTGGCGTCCAGCCGCCACTCACGCTCACCAGGTGCCGTGCCTGCACCGCGGCCGCTGAGTTGCCGGGGCGGGCGTAGTGATAGGCACCGACGAGGAACCCTACCTCGCGCGCACCGGCGACCTGCGCGGCATACCGGGGGCTGGTCCAGGTGCTGCCCTCGGTCGCCTTCACCCAGACGAACCGGTGGCCGGTCGCCCAGAGCGCAGCCCAGTCCACCGAGCGTTGGTAGGCCGAGACGTCGACGCCCGCGACCGTTGCCGCGGCCTGCTCGCGGCCCGTTGTTCCAGCGGTCGTCGGTGTGGCCGTCGTTGTTTCGGCCGTCGCCAGCGGGGAGCTCGTCGTCGGTGTGCCGGTTGTGGGGCGCACCGATCCGGACTCGGCGCTCGTGGTCGGCGCCGGCGGAGCGCTGCCCACTGCTGGCGAACACGCTGTGAGCAGACTCCCGCAGATCGCCGCGGCCAGGGCAGTACAGATCGCCGAGTTGCGGGCGCGGCGCAAGGCTGGGGAGCCAGCCGCACGGCATACCGGCATGTGGGTCACCCGAGCGAGAGTTCGGCCTTCTTGACCACGTCGATCGCCGCTGGCGATCCCTCGTAGGCCACCCGCGCCGCCGACTTGCGGCCGTAGGAGAAGAGGGCGAGATCACCGACCGCGCCCTTGATGACGACCGTGCCTGCCGCGCTCGGCCCGCGCACCGCATGGCGCAGCAACATCGGCGTTTCGAGAATGATGCCGACGTCGGCGCGGCGGTAGAGCAGGAAGGCCATCGTCGTGAGACCGCTCCAGATGGCCAACTCCTGACCGGGCATGAGCACGCGTGGCTTCCAGTCCGGCTGGGCGCGCAACACGTCCTCGTGGTGGATGAAGAACTCCATGGTGTTGAGCGCCTGGTCCACGGGGGAGAGGGCGGCGGGAGTCCACTTGGGCGGGCCGGAGCGCAGCGCCTCGAGCAGCGTGGGGAAATCGCCGGCGGCCTTGGACAGCAGCGAGCGCTCCATCCGGCCGCGCAACGGCCCGACGAACATCCCGAGCGCGAGGTCGGGACGAGTCTCCCGGATCACCAGGTGGGCGGCCAGCTCGCGGACCCGCCACGGGTGACAGAGCGTCGGCGCGTCTGGACCGACCCGCTCCATGGTGTCGCAGAGCGCTTGGCGCTCGGTCTGGGCGTAGTTGGTCATGTCGTCCTCGTGACTCGCCGACGGTCGGAAAACCGATCGTGTCACATTCGCAAGGCCCCTAAGGTGGCCGGGTGATCGTGCTGCGCACTCCGGATATCGCCCTGCACCGCGAATGGCTCGATTTCATGGGCGAATTCGCGGGAAGTCACATCGACGGCGCCTCCGCAGACACTGTCGTGCTGGGCACTCTCGGTGACCCCACGGCATACCGTCGCTGGGTTGTGGCGTTGCTCGACCACGAGCGCGGCGAGAACCTGCCCGACGGTCGAGTTGCGTGCACCACCCGCTGGATTGACCAGGACGGCGAGATCGTCGGCACCATCAACCTGCGCCACGAGCTCACCGACTACCTCCTGCAGGTGGGTGGCCACATCGGGTATGCCGTCCGGCCTACTGCGCGCGGTCGCGGGGTGGCGACCGCCGCTCTGCAGCTCATCCTGGCGGAGGCGCGTCGGCTCGGGGTCAACCCGGTCCTGGTCACCTGCGACGAGGACAACACCGCGTCGGCGCGCACCATCGAACGCTGCGGCGGGGTGCTGGAAGACCTGCGAGGGGGCAAGCGGCGCTACTGGATCACGCTGCTGGACAACCCGATCGGGTATGCCGTGCGCCCGCTGGACTGCCAGCCCTTGCGCGGGCGGCTGGTGGAGTTGCGCCCGGTGACCGAAGATCTCGTTGCTCGGGTGAAAGCCGGTGAAGTGCAAGCAGATTGGGCGCCAGACTTCCCGCGCGAAGACGACCTTGTGGGGTTGGCCATGCACGGCCAGGACGGCACGCCGAGCCAACTGTGGGGCTCACGGCTCATCGTGCGGCGCCGCGACGGCCAGGTGGTCGGAACGCTGGGCTTCTACGGGCCGCCCGACGAGACCGGCCGGGTGGAGATCGGCTACGGACTGGTCCCGTCGGCTCGGGGCGAGGGGCTCATCACCGATGCCCTGGCGCTGGTCGTGCCTGCGGCGCTGGCCGCCGGCACTACGGTGCAGGCGCACACCGAGCCCGACAACGTCGCGAGCCAAGCCGCGCTGGTGCGCGCCGGATTCCGGGCGACCGGGCAGCGCAATGCCGCCGAGGAGTGGCACTACCTCATCGAGCGACTCGGAGCGTCCGCGTGAGCATCCTGGAGGCCCGCGAGCTGCGTCGCTCGTTCGCGACCACGACCGGGGTGCTGCGCCGCCGCATCGAGCCGGTGGAAGCGGTCCGCGGCGTGTCCTTCCACATCGAGCGGGGCGAGGTCTTCGGGCTGCTCGGACCCAACGGCGCGGGCAAGACGACGACGATCAAGATGCTCATCACCCTGCTGCTGCCCACGTCGGGCTCGGCGACCATCCTCGGGCACGACGTGGTCGCCGATCCACGTGCTGTGCGGCGCCGGATCGGCTATGTCTTCGGTGGCGATCGCGGCCTCTACGAACGGCTTTCGGCCCTGGACAACCTGCGCTACTTCGCCGAGCTGTATGCCGTGCCCGCTCGCGAGCAGCGGGCCCGGATCGGCGAACTGCTGGAGTTGGTGGGCCTGAGCGGCCGGGAACGGGAGCGGGTCGAGGGCTTCTCGCGCGGGATGCGGCAGCGGCTGCACATCGCTCGCGGCTTGCTGCATGACCCTGATCTGCTCTTCCTCGACGAGCCCTCGATCGGGATCGACCCGGTGGGCGCCCGCGAGCTTCGTCAGACCATCGCCGGGTTGCGTGAGCAGGGCAAGACGATCCTGCTCACCACGCACTACATGTTCGAGGCCGACGAGTTGTGCGACCGGATCGCGGTGATCCGGCAGGGTGAATTGGTCGCGACCGGAACACCGGCCGAACTCAAAGCGCGGGTCAGCGCCGGATCGGTCCTGGAGGTCGAGGTCTTCGACGCGCTGGGTGACCGACTGGCGATCGTGGAGGCGCTTCCAGGGGTGCGGTCGTCAACCATGACGACCGGGGAAACCAGTCAGACGCTCGTCGTCTCGGTCGATGCCGGCGCGGATGTCACCGGCGCGACGCTCGACGCGCTGCACGGCATACGGGTCGGTCGGGTCGTCACCCGGCAGCCCACTTTGGAGGACGCCTACGTCGAGCTGGTCGGATCGTGAGCGGCGTGCATCGCGCTGCGCGGGTGCTGGTCACGCTCTGGTGGCTGCAACTGAAGATCGTCGCGGTGTCGGCCTTCGACGGGGTACTCGGGGTCATCTATCCGCTCTTCTTCGCGACGACCGCCTTCCTCATGTTCGGGCAGTCCGGCAACCCACAGGCGCTCGTGTATGCCGGCCTCGGCGCAGCCGTCATGGGCACCTGGTCGGCGATGGCGACCTCGGCGAGCGGGGCGCTGCAAAGCCAGCGCTGGCAGGGCACCCTCGAATTGCTGGTCTGCGCGCCCACTCGGCTCGCGCTCGCGGTCCTACCGGTGACAGCGGCCTTGGCGACGGTCGCGCTCTACTCGCTGGTGGCGACACTGCTGTGGGGGCGTTTCGTCTTCGGGATTGACGTGGCGATTGCGAGTCCGGTGGCCTTCGTCGTAGCGCTCGCGGTCACGCTCGCTTCGCTGGCGACCTTCGGGTTTCTGTTGTCGGTCACGGTGGTGCGCTATCGCACCGGCTGGGCGCTGGGCAACCTGCTGGAGTATCCCGGCTGGTTGCTCTGTGGCTTCCTGGTGCCCTTGGACCTCTTTCCCACCTGGGTGCAGTGGCTGGCTCAGGCGCTGCCGCCGACCTGGGGGATGGCGGCGATCCGTTCGGCCGCAGCGGGGCAGGCGCCGTGGGGCGAGATCGCGGTCTGCGCGGGTTTGGGACTCGGGTATGCCGTGCTCGCCACCGTCCTGTCCGAGCGCCTGGTCGACTCGGCGCGACGCCATGCCACCCTGGCGTTGACGTGAGCGAGCGCCGCGCGACGAGTGACACCGAGCCGGCCGTGCTGCGATCGAGTGCGCCGACCTCGCTGTGGGGGTCGTTCCGCTCGTCGCTTCGGGTGGTGTTCGTCGGGGGAGTGATCTCCTTCCGGGCGCTGTTCAACTGGCTCAATCCCTACATCTTCGTGCCGACGATGCTCATCGCTCCGGTCTTCCAGATCCTGCTCTTCGCGTATGTCGGTCGCTCCGCTGGCGTGGGCAACGACGGGTTCTACGTCATCGGCAACGCGGTGCAATACGCGTCGATCCCCTGCCTCTTTGCGATGGCCAACACCATTGCCGGAGAACGGTTTACCCAGACCTTGGGGATCGTCCTGTCAACGCCGGTCAACCGGGTCGCACTCTTCCTTGGGCGGTCGCTGCCGGTGGTGGCCAACGGTTGGTTCGTCGCGATGGTGGCCCTGTTGGTCGGCGGCCGGGTGCTCGGCGTCGACCTGCCGCCGCGGGTTTGGCCAGGGATTGCCCTGTGCGTCGTGGTTGCGTCGGCGTCCTGCACCGGCCTCGGGCTCTTGCAGGCGTCGATCGCGTTGCGGGTCCGCAGCACCGCGGTGCTCTCCAATGTCCTGTTCGGAATCCTGCTGGTCTTCTGCGGCGCCAATGTCGCCCTCGATGCGCTCCCGGCGTGGATGGCGAGCGTCGGGCGAGCCCTGCCCTTGACGCACGCCATCGAGGCGGCCCGGCGCATCGCTGGCGGCGCGGCGCTCGGCGATGTCGGCGGGTTGCTCGTGCGCGAGGCTCTGCTCGGCGTGGTCTTCACCGTTGCTGGTCTGCTCGCGCTGCGCTACGTCGAAGCCCAGAGCCGACGGCACGCCACCCTGGAACTGCAGTAGCCCGGGTCTCCTCGTCACCCACGTCAGCGTGGCGCGACCTCGCTGCGTAGGCGGAAGTGAACAGTCTTCGCCCCACGCTCCTGTGCGTGCCCGTGCGCGTTGCCGTCTCGGGTGATCTCGTGGTGGTAGCCGGGGTCGTGGATCTTGCGGTGGTGGTAACCGCACAGCGGGATGGCTCTGTCGAGGTCGGTCAATCCGCCTTTGGACCACGGATCTTCGTGATGCAACTCCGACCATGCGTACGGTCGGTCGCAATCTTCCGCCGCACACGTCTCGTAGATCGTCGCGAGGGCGGTGCGTTGGTGGTCGTTGAAGAACCGGTTCTGTCTACCCAAGTCGAGGATCTGGCTGGGTCCGCCGAGGACGGCGGGGATGATGTCAGCTTGGCAGGCGATCCGTCTGGCGGCGCTGGCCGAGAGCAGGTGTCCGGTGTCGGTGCTAGCTGCTGCACTGGAGGGACTCAGCTCCAGGAGGGTCCCGGTCAGCTCATGCACAGTGGCTTGCAGCTCGGCAGCTCGCGCGGCGCCCAGGACTTGTTCGGCGGTCATCGTGACGATGACGGTGGAGGCGACCTTCCCGGTCAACCTCTCGGTGTCCAGGTGCTCGATCAACTCAGTCAGAGCCCGCCCACGACGGTGGGCCCAGTCGATGTCGGCCCAGTCGGCGTTCCGACCCTCAACACCGGCACCGTTGGCCCCGGACGCGCGGTTGGCGCCGGTGCCGAAGGACGGGTGCTTGTGCGTGCCCGTGGAGCCGAGCAGGTCAGCGGCGACGGAGCCGTCGTCCAGGCACCCGGCGAGGGTTTGACCGTCGGCCAGGGCCTTCTCGGCAGCTTTGCGCAGGTGGTCGCGGCGGGGTGCGGTCATCGTCTGCAGCACCTTGCGAAGCACCCCCGCGACCGTCGTGGGCAGCAGGGCTCGCAGCTCGGTGGTGCCGTTGCCCAGGTCACGCAGGGTCACCGTCGAAGACCGGTAGGCCCGACGCTCCTCATCCAGCAGTTGCTGCTCAAGGTGATCAGCGACTTCAGCCGCGGTCTTCTCCGCAGCTGCCAGAGCGACCTTCGCGGCCCGATCCAGCAGGCCCGGGTTCATGTGCGCGGCGTCACGCACCAGCGCCGACTCGACCTTCTCCCGGTCGGCCAGCGTCACACCCTCGGGCAGCTTGTCCATCGCCTTGACGATGATCCCCGCGTTCCGCTTCGACACCCGGCCAGACTCGAATGCCTCCCGGGTGCGGTCCAACCCACCCGCCAAAGCGGTCGCCAGGACCACCTCCTGCTGAGCCGCGGCACCACCAGAGCGGGTCGCCGCTGCCATCCACGCCGACGTCGACGAATGACCCCACTGCCGATGC
>Ga0116181_1002095_pt1 | contig 16551 bp, 18 predicted proteins | sample AD_UKC075_MetaG_FD_89752 | JGI IMG/M metagenome (GOLD analysis project Ga0116181, IMG submission 89752) | Active sludge microbial communities of municipal wastewater-treating anaerobic digesters from USA - AD_UKC075_MetaG | ecosystem: Engineered > Bioreactor > Anaerobic > Digestate | place: USA...
ATTCGCCCAGCCGGCGCAGGCTGTGGTACATCTGTTCCGGGTCGCCGCCGCGCAGATCGCAGCGTCCGCAGCCGAAGACAAACAGGGTATCGCCGGTCAGCACCTGCCGGCCCACCCGGTAGCAGGCCGAGCCTGGGGTATGACCGGGCGTGTGCAGAATCTCGATTTCGGTATCGCCGAGCTGAATGCGGTCGCCCCCGTCGTGCAGGGTCGGCAGATCCAGATAGCGATCCCAGAACGCGGCCTCGGCGCGCAGCAGGTGCAACTGGGCATCGCTGTGGTTCAGCAGTGCCTCGACACCGTTGATATGGTCGAAATGGCTGTGAGTGAGCAGGATATCGGTGATGCGCAAACCGCGCTGCGCGGCCACCGCCCAGATGGCCGGCACATCCCAGGCCGGATCGACCACGGCGGCGCGGTTGCTGGCGTGATCGTGAATCACATAGATAAAGTTGGCCATGCGCCCCAGTTCCAGGGCGTGGATGGTGCACGGTGGATGGTCGCTCATCGGTGTATTCTCCGGGTCAGCGGCTGGAGGGGGCTGGTGCTGGCGTGGAACCTTGGGCAAAGTGGGCGGCTCACAATTGCAGGGGCCGACCACAGCGGTATTCGGCCATGCCGGACTTTAATCGTCCAGAGGAACAGGAGGGATTGCATGCGTTTTAGCCTCGACACTGACAGCAACAAGTACAGCATCAAGAGCTATGGTCCGGGCTGGGTCAACGTCAATGAACGTGAGCTGCGCCGCAGCCTGATCATTACACCGGAACGGTTGATCACTGACTGGCCGCCGCAGTGCCTGGCCGAGCTGGACGAGACGCACATCGCGACGGTCGCCACCCTGGAACCGGAGATCGTGCTGCTGGGCACCGGCGAGCAGCAGCGATTTCCGCATCCGCGCCTGACCCGCGAACTGCTCACACGCGGTATCGGGGTGGAGATCATGAATACCGCCGCCGCCTGCCGCACCTACAACATTCTGATGCTGGAGGGACGGCGGGTGGTGGCGGCGCTGTTGATCGGCTGAAGTCGCGCGCCGCTGCCGGGCGCGGCCACGACTCCGGCCACGGGAGTTGGACCTTACAGACAGTCGCGGGAAAAGCCCTGGCTTTCCAGAATCTTGCGCAGGCGGCGCAGCGCATCGATCTGAATCTGCCGCACCCGCTCACGGGTGACGCCAATTTCATTGCCGACCTGCTCCAGGGTTGCCTTTTCCTGGCCACCCAAACCAAAGCGCCGCTCGACCACGATGCGCTGCTTGTCGTTGAGCTGGCCCAGCCACAGTTCCAGCTTTTCGTTAAGGTCGGCATCCTGCAGTAATTGCGCCGGATCGGGGTTGTTGTCATCGGGGATGGCATCGAGCAGCGAGCGATCCTCGTCCTTGCCGATAGGTGTATCCACCGACGCGGTGCGCTCGTTGAGCTGCAGCATCCGCTTGACCTCGGTGACCGATTTGCCCATCGCCTGGGCGATCTCATCGGCGGTCGGTTCGTGATCGAGCGTTTGCGTCAGATGGCGGGCAGTGCGCAGATAGCCGTTGATTTCCTTGATGATATGAATGGGCAGACGAATGGTGCGGGTCTGATTCATCAGCGCCCGCTCAATGGTCTGGCGAATCCACCAGGTCGCGTAGGTGGAAAAGCGGAAACCGCGCTCAGGGTCGAACTTTTCGACGGCGTGGATCAGGCCCAGGTTGCCCTCCTCGATCAGGTCGAGCAGGCTCAGGCCACGATTCATGTAGCGGCGGGCGATCTTGACCACCAGACGCAGGTTGCTCTCGACCATGCGATTGCGGGCGGCAGCATCACCCTGCAGTACGCGGCGGGCGTAATATACCTCTTCCTGGGCAGTGAGCAGAGGCGAAAAGCCGATCTCACTCAGGTACATGCGGGTAGCGTCCAGTTCCTCCTGGGTGACTTCCCGCGCGGGGACCGCCGCTGGCGCTATCCAGGCATTTTCCACCGTATCCAGGGCGCTGGCGTCTACCGCGACCGCTTCATCCTCGTCGGCATCATCCAGCTTTTCATCTTCGAGCAGGGAATCGTCGATGCGCAAATCGCTTTCGCACACGATCGTTTCCAGACAGGCGTTCATCCGTCGGGACATGGGGTGACCTCCTCGTCTTTCTTCGCTTGGTGGACTTTCACGCGGCTACAACCTGCAATCAGGTCGTGCCTGGTCATGCTGTTTTTATCGTTGCGGCTGGGCCGGGGTGCGGTCGTGCTGATGCGCATCGCCGCGATGGCCCGCGCTTGCATGCCGTCCTTATGCATCCCTGCCACGGAACATTAAGCGCTTGACAATAATAAACTTCATAAACCACGCAAGTCTAGCGTAATTACGTCACCCAAAAATGACACATCAGGCCTCGTCCATGATTTTTTATCATTGATCAGCGCAGCCATTCCGCCAATCCGGGCAGTGCGCCATGACGGGTGAGATCGACCTGCAGCGGGGTAATGGACACCCGGCCGGCGCGCACCGCGTGGAAATCGGTGCCCGGTCCCGCATCCTGCTCGGGGCCGGCCGGACCGACCCAGTAGATTGGCCGGCCACGCGGATCCTCACTCCTGATGACCGGTTCAGACTTGTGGCGATGGCCTAGGCGGGTGGCCTGGAAACCCGCCAGGTGCTCCCAGGGCCGATCAGGGACATTGACGTTCAGGATGGTATCGGGCGGCAGGGGCTGTTCGCACAGGCGGCGCACCAGCCAGACCGCAACCCGGGCGGCGCTGTCGAAATGCTGCGGGCACGGCGCGGTCTGGGACAGGGCGATTGCCGGCAGGCCAAGAAAGCGTCCTTCCATGGCTGCCGCCACCGTGCCGGAATAGATCACGTCGTCGCCGAGGTTGGCGCCGTTGTTGATGCCGGAGACCACCATGTCCGGCTCACGGTCGAGCAGGCCGGTGATGGCAACATGCACGCAGTCGGTGGGCGTGCCCTCGACGCTGTAGAAGCCGTTATCGTGGCGGGTGACGTACAGCGGGTTTTTCAGGCTCAGGGAATTGCTGGCACCGCTGCGATCGCGATCGGGCGCAACCACGGTGACCTCGGCCAGTTCACGCAGCGCCGACACCAGCCGGAGCAGCCCCGGTGCCTGATAACCATCATCATTGCTGACCAGTATGTGCATGGGCGGACTCGCGTTGCGCCCAGGTAAGCGGGCAGTGCAGCGTATCATAGCCGCCCATGCTGACGCTAAAATGACAGGCGTTGCCTGTTGCCCTTGTCCCGCCCCGCTCCCGAGGCGCCCATGCCCAAGTCGTTCACACTGGATCCGCAGGACCGGACGCTGTTCCGTCAGACGGTCGGCCCGGTCAAGCCGCTGCACTGCGACCGCATTGACCCTGCGCCCTATCATCCGGCGCCGATTCCACGCTTTAGCGACGCCGATGAACGCCAGGCCCTGATCGATCTGCTGTCGGGGGAGTTCGAGCCGGCTGAACTGGAAAGCGGTGAGGAGCTGTATTACCGCCGCGAGGGTGTGCAGCAGACCGTGCTACGCAAGCTGCGCCGCGGTCAGTTCCAGGTCGGTGCGGCGCTGGATCTGCACGGCATGACCGTGACCACCGCCCGCGAAGCGCTGGCGCTGTTCCTGCGCGATGTGCGCCGCGAGCACCAGACCTGTGTGCGCATCATCCACGGCAAGGGTAAGGGTTCGCGCCATCGCGGGCCGGTGCTCAAGCAGAAGGTGAACCACTGGCTGCGCCAGCGTGATGAAGTGCTGGCGTTCTGCTCGGCGCGCCCGGTCGATGGCGGCAGCGGCGCGCTGTATGTGCTGCTGCGGCGGGCCTAGGCATCAGGCCGGCTTGCGCCAGCGGTAGTGTGACACGCCCCATTCCTCGCCTTCGGCATAACCGAACAATTCGGCGCAGGCCATGAAGAATACCCGCCAGCGTTGGAACCAGCGGACCGCCTCTCCGGGTCCGTAGGTCTCGCTGAACAGCGCCAGGATTTCTTCACGGTGCCGGTCCTGATTGCGCAGCCAGGCCTCCAGAGTACGCTGGTAGTGGCGACCGTTAAGATGCCACTGCTCGTCCAGATGCAGTTCGCCCTGAAAGCGCGGCAGCAGATCACGCGCCGGCATCAGCCCACCGGTGAAGAAATAGCGCCCCATCCAGTTATCCTCGCCCTCGGTCTCGAAGGGATAGGCGTGCTCGCGATGGCTGAAAATGTGCACGAATAATTGGCCGCCCGGTTTCAGCCAGGCGTGGATGCGCTCGAACAGCGCCGGGTAGTTGCGCATGTGCTCGAACATTTCCACCGACACCACCCGGTCAAAACGGCGGTCGATGGAAAAATCGTTCATGTCGGCGGTGATCACCTGGACATTGCCAAGGCAGCGTTCCCGGCAGCGCGCCTCGATGAAAGCCCGCTGCGAAGCCGAATTCGACACCGCCACGATGCGCGAATCGGGATAGAACTCGGCCATCCACAGCGTCAGGGAGCCCCAGCCGCAACCCAGTTCGAGAATGTCCTGATTGAAGCCCAGCCCGGCGCGCTCGCAACTCAGCGCCAGCATCGCCGCCTCGGCGGTTTCCAGATCGCGCACCTCGTCCGGCCACCAGCAGGAACTGTATTTCAGGCGCGGCCCGAGCACCTTGGCAAAAAAGGCCGCCGGCACTTCGTAATGCTGGGCATTTGCATCACCGGTGTGCAGGGCGATCGGGCTGGTGCGCAGTTCCGCCTCCAGTCGCGCCCGCACGGCTGCGTGCTCGGCGCCGCGCAGGCGTTCGGCCAGCAGCCGGCGAATGCCCACCCGGGTCAGCCAATCGGGGACGTAGCCCCGCTCCATCAGTTCAATTGCGGTCGCCAGCATGCAGATGCTCCTTTTTCGGAAACCAGGGGAAGAAAGCCGAAGTGCTGCGCTGATAGGCGCGGTAATCGTCGCCGCGACTGGCCAGAGCCTGCTGCTCGGTGTAGGGAATGCCGGTCACGCGCAGCAGGGTGTAGAGCATCAGCAATGGACCGAGCAGGGTCAGCCAGCCATATGCTGCACCCCAGGCCAGCAGCGGATAGCTCCACCAGTGCAGCCATTCGCAGAAATAGTTGGGATGACGCGAATAGCGCCACAGGCCGGCGCGGCAACTGCGACCCTGATTGGCCGGATTAGCCCGCCATGCCGCCAGTTGCCGATCAGCCAGGGCCTCGCCGCCGATGGCCAGCAGCCCGATCAGCAGCGCAGCCAGCAGCGCCGGCAGTGGCAGCGGCCCGGGCGTGGTCGCCACCACCAGGAATGGCACGGCGAATACGGCAGTCAGCAGGGCCTGAGCCTGAAAGAAAGCGAAAAACTTGTACTGGGTTCGGGTGTGCCAGTGGGCGCGCAGGCGCTGGTAGCGGCCATCCTCAGCCTTGCCCAGCAGGCGATCGAACAGGATATGACTGGCCAGCCGCAACGCCCAGCCGCCCGCCAGCAGTGCCAATATCCCACGCCGCAGCGGATCGCCCTCGGCCAGTAGCGCATAGGCCAGCGCCAGCAGACCCATTCCAGCCGCCCAGGTGAAATCAACCACGCCCGCATCCTGCCGGCGCCATTGCACGACCCAGGCGACCAGCATCAACAACGCTGCCACCGCCCAACCGGCGAGGAAAAACCCTAGACCGCTCAAGCGCCCGCTCCCAAGCACTGATCAGCGGCGCACTTCCCGGTGCGGGCGTGGTCTGGTGGAAAGATCTCCTTCATCGCTGTGGAAACCCTCATGCTGCGTACCTTCGTCATTGTCTGCGGACTTCTGCTGGGCCTGCTGGTGGCTGCGATCCTGCACGCCAGCGTTCAGGGCCATGTCCTTGATGGTTTGCGCCACCTGATCGCCGATCCCTGGGGCGTGGTCACCCTGCTTGACTTGGGGATTGGCCTGCTGTTCGTCGCGATCTGGCTGGCCCTGGTCGAGTCCAATCCCTGGTCAGCGGCAGCGTGGATCATGGCCCTGTGCCTGCTTGGCAATGTAGTCACTCTGGCTTACCTGCTGTCGCGGACCTGTCGAGCGCGCAACCTGCGTGAACTGTTTCTGCCGGGCCACGGCAGCGACTGGCGGTGATCAGCAGTATCGGCAGTATCAGCGTCCACACGGCAGCAACCGCGAATAGCGCCGCACCTGGGGCGCTGAAACTGACGCCACCCAGCCGCGCACCGGCGTAATAGGCCAGTGGCCCGGCGATCATGCCCAGCAGCGAGGCCAGACCCAGGCGTGGCTGCAGCCAGCGCAGGCTGACATTGAGCGTGGTGGCGAACAGCATCCACATCGCCACCATCCAGTACGGCGCCAATTGCGCGTGCCACTGGCCGGAGGGAAAGCGCAGCAGACCCAGACCGGTTAGCAGCGAATCGGCCAGAAATCCCAGCAGACCGCTCAGCGCGATCAGCGCCAGTTCCGCACCCGGGCGTGGCGCCCGATGCAGATGCAGAGCGATCACTGCCACAGTTACCACCGGACCCAGCCACGGCCAGCCGTGCGCGCCACCAAGTACGCAAGCGAACCAGCCAATCTGAAAAGCCATGATATTCAATATCATGACAGCACCTCCACCTTGATCCTGCATCCGGGTCCAGGCGCTCAGCTCAGCGCCGGCAGCAGCGGCTCACGCCGGCACTGGGGCTTGGTCAGCAGCAGTTGCACCGTACCGATGGCGCGCTCCTGAAAACCACCCTCGCAGTAGCACAGGTAGTATTCCCACATGCGAATGAAGCGCTCGGGAAAGCCAAGACTGCGCACCCGCTCGCGGTTGGCCAGGAAGCGTTGTCGCCAATGGTGCAGGGTGGTGGCGTAATGCGCGCCGATATCTTCAAGGTGGAAGATGCGCAAGTCGGTCGCGCGGGTCAGAGCCTGTGCCATGCGTGTCAGCGAGGGCAGGAAGCCGCCGGGGAAGATGTAATGGCGGATGAAATCGACTTCACTGCGGTACTGCTCGTACTTCTGATCGGCAATGGTGATCGCCTGCAGCAGCATCATGCCCTGCGGCTTGAGCAGCCGGGCGCAGGCCTGGAAATAGTTGTCCAGATGGCGTTCGCCAACCGCCTCGATCATCTCGATCGACACCAGCTTGTCATACTGACCGCACAGGTCGCGGTAGTCCTCGCACAGCACCGTAATCCGATCCTCCAGACCGGCCGCGCGCACCCGCTCACGGGTCAGTCGGTACTGTTCCTGGGAAATGGTGGTGGTGGTCACCCGGCAGCCGTAATGCTGCGCGGCATGCAGGGCAAAGCCACCCCAGCCGCTGCCGATTTCCAGCAGATGGTCCGCCGGTTGCAGCGCCAGCTTGCGGCAAATGCGGTCGATCTTGGCCTGCGAGGCCTCGTGCAGGCTGCTCTCGGCGCTGGGAAAGATCGCCGCCGAGTACATCAGGGTTTCATCCAGGAACAGCCGGTAGAACTCATTGCCCAGATCGTAATGGGCAGCGATGTTGGCGCGGCTGCCGCGACGACTGTTATCGCGCCCGCGGTTGAACAGCCGGAACAGCGGCATCATCAAGCGGGTCAGGCCCTGTTCCAGACCGAGCAGCGCGTCCTGATTGCGCACGAAGATGCGCACCAGGGCCGGCAGATCATCGCAGGACCAGTCGCCGGCCATGTAGCCTTCGCCGACACCAATGCTGCCGCGCAGGGCCAGCAGGCGATAGGCGTTGGCATCATGGATGGTCACGGTGGCTTGCAGTTCGTCCGGCGCAGCGCGGCCAAAGACCTGCGTGCCTTCACTATCCACCAGCGTCAGACTGCCGTATTCCAGTTTGGCCAGACGCTGCAGCACCGCCTGGCGCAGCCAGCGTTCGCTCCAGTGCGGCGGCGTGGCGGTCGTCGATCCGTCCAGCGGGGAGGACATCGTCGATTCGCGGTACATGACCTCATCTCTCCATCGGTTGGGTGGATGCCGGCGGATGGGCGAAGAGCGGAATCCGCTTCAGCAACAGACGCAGTGCTTCCCAGTGAATGGCGGCGACCACTTTCAGGGTCATCAGCGGAAAGCGTGCCAATACGCCGGCCATGCTGCGGCCATCGAGCGGCCGGCGGCGCAGGCTGAGCGTGGCATCGAGCAGGCGGGATTGGCCCTTGAGCACGTCCAGATGCACCGCCAGATGCGGTCCCGGCGGGGTGGAATGCCAGCCATAGTGCAAATCCATGGGCATGAAGGGCGAAACGTGCAGGGCCTTGGCGAAGTCGGCCCGTTGCCGGCCCTCGTTCTGATCAGCTACATCGAGCACATAGGCGATCTTCTCACCCCACGGCGTATTGGTAACCTCGGCGACCAGCGCATCCAGTGCTTCGCCATCGGGCTTGAAGCAGTAGTAAATGCTGATCGGATTGATGCAATAACCGAAATAGCGCAGATGGGTCAGCAGGCGGATCGGGCCTTGCGGCCGGCGGCCGGTGCGCTGCTCAACCAGATCGCGCACCTGAATATCCAGCGGCAGGGCCGGATCACCGAAATGATCGGCACGGCGAAACCAGGCCAGCGCCGGTCGCCGCGTTGACCACAGCCAGCGGCCCTGAAACACCGTGTCCAGTTCCGCCAGATCCAGATAGACCATGAAAAGGTTGTAGCGGAAGGCGTGGCGGCGCGGGAAGAAGCGCCGGTGGCGGACATGACCTACATAGAGACAACTGTGGCCGCTCATGCCGCCACCTGCCAGTCGGCACTCAGTTCGCGCGCCACCGCCAGGCCACTGTCCACCCCGTCCTCGTGAAAGCCGTTGCGCCAGTATGCCCCGCAATACCAGGTGCGGTTGACGCCGCTGATCTCGGCACGGCGCGCCTGAGCCTGGACACCGGCAATGGTGAATACCGGGTGGTGATAGGTGGTGCGGTAGAGAATGCGCGCCGGGTCGATGGCGTCGCCGCGATTGAGGGTGACACAGAAGGTTTCCGGTGCTTCCAGGCCTTGCAGGATGTTCATGTTGTAAGTGACCGCGACCCGGTCACGGGGTTGCGCCGGCAGCTGATAGTTCCAGGCCGCCCAGGCCAGTCGCCGCCGCGGTAGCAACCGGGTATCGGTATGCAGCACCACATCGTTTTCCTGATAGGGCAGCGCGCCGAGAATCTCCCGTTCCTGCGCACTCGGATCGGCCAGCAGACGCAACGCCTGATCGCTGTGGGTGGCGATGATCACCTGATCGAAGTATTCCACTGCCCCGCCGCGCGGCTTGATCTCGACCTGGCCGGGCTGGCGGCGCAGCCATTTCACCGGACAGTTCAGGCGGATGCGCTCGCGAAACGGTGCCACCAGTGCATCGACATAGCTGCGCGAACCCCCGGCGATCACCCGCCATTGCGGTCGATCCCTGACGCTGAGCAGGCCGTGATTCTTGAAAAAACGCACGAAAAAGCGCGCCGGCATCTGGCCCATGATCGCCGGCTCCGCTGACCAGATCGCTGCCGCCATCGGCAGGATGTAGTGGTCGATGAATTCACGGCTATAGCACCCGGCGCGCAGATAGGCATCGAGACTGGAATCCTGTTCCTGTTCAAGCAGCGCCGGGGCTTCGCGGTTGAAGCGCAGGATGTCGCGGATCATGCGGTGGAACGCAGGCCGAAACAGGTTGCGCCGCTGAGCGAACAGGGTATTGAGATTCTCGCCGTTGTACTCCAGGCCGCTGCGCTCGCAGCGCACGCTGAAACTCATCCGGGTCGGCCGCGAAGCGACGTTGAGCTGATCGAGCAGCGCAATGAATTGCGGATAGGTCCAGTCGTTGAACACGATGAAACCGGTGTCCACCGCATAGGGCCGACCCTGCACCTCGACATCCACGGTATGGGTGTGGCCGCCGATGTAGTCGCCGGCCTCGAACAGGGTCAGTGTATGGTCGCGGTGCAAGGCCCATGCGGCGCTCAGGCCGCTGATGCCGGTGCCGATGATGGCGATACGCATGGTGGCAATTCCTGGGCTTTCTAGAGCCGGTTCTTGATGGCGCGGATTACGCTGCCGAGCACGGGCACCCGCTCATAGATGAACTCGCCCATATCAAAATAATCACGGTGATGGTGCACGCGCCCATCATCGCCAAAGCACAGATGACTGACGCCGCGCAACTCCAGGGTCTCGCCGGGCCGGAAGCGGGCATGCTCAAAGCGCATCAGCCAGACCAGCATTCCCTGCTGCTCCTGGATCACCTCGGCATCGAAGCTGAACTGGCAGGAACGCACACCTTCATACAGTCGCCCGTAGTAATTGCGCAGCGCCGGCAGACCGCGCAGTTCATGCACTGGATCGCGAAAGTACACATCCGGCGTGTAGATCTCGTCCAGCAGCGCCAGCCTGTCCCGATTCAATTGGTTAAAAACGGTTTTAAAGCGCTCCAGCGGTCCTGACATGGATACGTTCTCCTGCTGTGGGGCGGGTTTAAAATTATTAGACATTACTTGTACATTATTGATAGGATTTGTACAAGATAAATCCAATTAATTTCAGCAGCACGCTAAAGGAGTGCAGCAATGACAGCGATCGCGATGGTGACGGGCGCCAGTGGTGGACTCGGGCAGGCGCTGGCACGGGAACTGCGTCAAGCCGGCTGGCAACTGGCGCTGGTGGGGCGCGACCGGGAACGGCTGCGCGCGGTTTTCAACGCCGGTGAACTGTGCATCGAGGCGGACGTGTCCACGCCCGAGGGCGCTGGTGCGGCACTGGCGCAGTGTCAGCGCGAACTGGGCGTGCCGACTGCGCTGGCCCATTGCGCCGGAACCACGCTGCTGGCACCGCTGCATCGCACCCCAGCCGAACAGTATCGCGCCTGTCTGAGCGCCAATCTCGACAGCGCCTTTTTCACCCTCGGCGCTTTTGTCGATGCCCTGCGCGAGGTCCGGCAACCGGGTGCGGCGGTACTGGTGTCCTCGGTGGTGGCGCGGATTGGCGTGGCCAATCACGAAGCGATCGCCGCCGCCAAGGCCGGTATTGAAGGCTTGACGCGCTCGGCGGCGGCCACTTATGCAACGTCACGGATTCGGGTCAACGCGGTTGCGCCGGGCATTCTGGACACGCCGGCGGTCGCGCGGATCATCGGCAACGAGACCGGCCGGACTGCCGCCGCCAAGCAATATCCGCTCCCCGGCATCGGCGATCCGGCCGATCTGGCGCGGCTGATGGCCTGGCTGCTGTCGGAACAGGCCGGCTGGATCACCGGTCAGGTGTGGGCGATGGATGGCGGCTTTTCCAGCGTGCGACCGCTGGTGCGCTAGCCGCGCCCAAGGTCGCCAGCGGTCTGCCATCGGCGCTATCATGGAATCGTTTTCTGACCCCGGTTCCAGACCGTGGCGACATCGAGGTATGCAGGCATGGCGCCCGACCAACCCGTTTCTGACGAATCCCAGTGCAACCCCAACACCGTCTCCGCGCCAGCGGATGCGGACAGCACTCGCCTGCGGGCCCTGGCCCAGCGCGCCTTGCGCGATGGCGCTTTACGCTGGGCGGAAGAGGCCCTGACACAGGGTGATCACGATCTATCGCAACTGATCGAGGATCTGCGCGTCTATCAGGCCGAGCTGGAAATCCAGAATGAAGAATTGCAGCAAAGCCAGAATGGCCGCGAGCAGGCGCTGGCGCGTTTTAGCACCTTATTCTCCGCATTACCGGTGGCGGCGCTGGTGGTAGACCGCTACGGGCGCATTCTCAACGCCAACAATGCCGCTACGCAGCGCTTTGCACTGGATATACCTGGACAACGCCGCCGCCTGTTCGGTCATCTGGTCGTCGAAACCGATCGCAGCATGATCCGCGCGACATTTTCCGAGGCCCGCACCAACCCCTGGGGCAGCATCCAGCGGCGCGCCATCGGTTTTCTCAGCGAGAACGGCAGCGTCTTCAGCGGCGATCTGTATATCGCAGCGCTGAATACGGAACAGAATAAGGATGACGATCAATTCATCTGCGTCATTCTCGACCAGACCGAAACCCTGCGCGCCAAGCAGGCCCTCAGCTACGCCTCCTTCCAGGCCGGACTGGCGGAGATGAGCACCACGCTGCTGCACAATATCGGCAACGCTATCAATGTGGTGATCGAGGACAGCTATCAACTGCGCCGCGGCTGCGGGCAACTGGAGCAGGTCGCTGCGGCCCTGGAAGCCGCCGCCGCGCATGCCGCACCCCCCGCCCAGGCCGTGCAGCGCGAAGCGGCCCGGGTGCTGCGCCGGCTGCTGGATCAGACCTTCCAGCCGCGGACCGCGCGCATGGAGCGCGGCGTGGCGCACATAGCCGAAATCATCCGTATCCAGCAGGACGCCGCCCGCCCCGACCGGCAACTGAGCCGTTTCCGCATCGAGGAGGTGATTCGCGAGGTCCTGGCCCTGCAGGAGGACAGCCTCGGCCAGCAGGGCATCAGTCCACAGGTGCAGGTCGCCGCCGGGCTGGATGAGGTGTGCCTGCCTCGTAACCAGTTGCTGCAGGCGCTGATGAATCTGATCCGCAATGCCTATGATGCCCTGCGCGAGTGCGATCCGGCCCGCGCTGATCCAGGCACTCTCCGCATCAGCGCCCAGCCTGACCGCCCCGGCTTCTTCCGCCTCAGCGTCGCCGATAACGGCATCGGCATCGCCCCCGAGCAGCAGGCGCAACTGTTCCACTTCGGCTATACCACCAAGCCGCGCGGCAATGGCTATGGCCTGCATTCAGTGGCCAATTTCGCCCAGAGCCTCGGCGGCCAGATCGCTTTCGAAAGTCCCGGTCCCGGCCAGGGCGCGACTTTTTCCCTGGTGTTGCCGCTGCACGCGAATCGGGAGATCACGCAGTGAAGCCGGCGCGCACCCTCGCCGATCCGCATCCGGAGACCCAGGCTTGAGCAGGCACGACACGCGCAGTTGGACACTCCATATCCGCAAGGACAACATCAAATTTTCCGCAGCGCACATGACCGTGTTCGCCGATGGCCAGAAGGAGCACCTGCACGGTCATAATTACGCAGTGGAACTGACCGTGGAGCTGGCGGAACCGCCGGCATTGGCGCGGATGCTCAGTTACGAGGTGTTCAAGCAGGCGCTGCGTGCGGTCTGCGCCGACTGGGATGAGAAAGTGCTGATCGCCGGCGGTAATCCGTGGCTGGAATGGCTGCCTGCCGATGCCAATGAATGCGCTTTCCGCCTGTGCGGCAAGCGCTATGTGCTGCCGGCTGATGAAGTGGTGGTGCTGGACATGGACAACGTCACCGCCGAGAACCTGGCGCAGGCGCTGTTCGAGCGCTTCTGGGCGCTGCTGAGCTGTGAGCAGGCCATTCCCTGGCATGAGCGGATTGCTGCCGTCAGCCTGCGCATCGACGAATCGCGCGGCCAAGGCGCCAGCTACACGGTCCGTTATGGTGAGCGGGCCTGAGCGCCCATACGAAAACTGCAACGCCAAGCCTGAACTGGCACAACCCGCAAGGATTCCGCAATGACCACGCTGCCCCATGCCCATGGCCTGCCCCCGGTGCGCGGCCGCCTGCGCAGCACTCCCGAGGACTTCCAGGTCCGCGAGGAACTGGATTTTCCGCTCGATGGCAGCGGCGAACATGCCTGGCTGTGGGTGCGCAAGCGCGGCGCCAATACCGAATGGGTCGCCCGGCAACTGGCGGCGCGGGCCGGGGTTCCGGCGGGCGCGGTCAGCTACGCCGGGCTCAAGGATCGCCACGCGCTCACCGAGCAATGGTTTTCGGTGCACCTGCCCGGCAAGGCCGATCCCGACTGGCAGGCCGATCCGCATCCCGATTTCACCGTGCTCAATGCGCTGCGCCATTCGCGCAAGCTGCGCCGCGGTGCGCTGAGCGGCAACACCTTTGCGATTACCGTTCGTGAACTGGAGGGCGACCTGCAGGCGCTGGCGACACGGCTGGACAGCATCGCCGCCCGCGCTGTGCCCAACTACTTTGGCGAACAGCGCTTTGGCCGCGAGGCGGGCAATCTGGCGCGGGCCGAGGCGATGCTGAGCGGCCGGGAAAGGGTGCGCGACCGGCATCAGCGCGGCCTGTATCTGTCTGCTGCCCGCTCGGCGCTGTTTAACGCGGTACTGGCGCGACGCGTCGCCGACGGCAGCTGGAATCAGGCACTACCCGGCGAAGTCCTGATGCTGGCCGGCAGCCACAGCATTTTCACCCCTGAGGCCATCGACGACACCATCCGCCAGCGCATCGCGACCTTCGATGTGCATCCCACCGGGCCGCTGTGGGGTGCGGGCGACCTGCGCAGTACGGGCACGGTACGGGCGCTGGAGGAAGAGGTGGCAGCGACCCTGCCGCTGTTTCGCGATGGGCTGGCGGCGGCGGGCCTGAATCAGGAGCGGCGTGAATTGCGTCTGCTGGTGGCCGATGCCCGTCTGGACTGGCTCGATGCACACAGCGCCCGTATCAGCTTCCGCCTACCGGCCGGCGCCTACGCCACCACAGTGCTGCGCGAACTGGTGGCTACAGGCGATGAGAGTGCCAGCGCACAGCCGCGTGACTGAGCGGCTAGCGTGGCGGTCGCGCTGCCCTGGGTAGCAGTACCAGTTCGGTTTCCGAGGCGCGATCCGGCAGGTTCAGCGCCAGCAGCAGCAGCAGGCTGAGCAGGCCGGCCGTGACGCTCGGCGCGATCTCGATCCTGAACACCTGGTGCAGATAGACCAGCGGCAGCAGCCACAGCCCGGCGACCAGGAAGCGCAGCAGCGCCTGCCACCAGCTGATGCCGTGCCCATTGCGCTGCTGCACGCGCAGCCGCCAGGCGCGCATCCCCAGGGTCTGACCGCCATGGGTCCAGAAGCCGCCATAGAAGAAAAAGCAGACCAGGAACAGATAGGTCGATAAAAACGGGTTTCCGGTCAATGGATTATGGGCGCGCACCGCCTCGCTGCCCAGCACCAGCACCGCCAGCACCAGCGCCAGACCGGTGGCCACGAACAACACACCACTAAGCAGCAGGCTGTCGTAGACGATGGCTGCCAGCCGGCGTGGCAGAAGACGTGGGTGCATGAACATGGCGAGGTGCGGGAACGCGCTGCAGCGGACTATTTCGCGGCGGGCTTGCGCACCGGCGTGGCGTTCCTGGCCGGCGCTGGCGGTGCGGCCGTTGCCGCTGCAGATGTGGCTGCCGCTGCCGTAGCACTGACCCGGTCGGGGAGGGTCGACTCCGGCTTGCCTAGCCAGCCATTGATCTGGTTGACATCCTCATCGGCGAGCTGCCCGGCGGCCTGTTTCAAGGTCAGATAGTTGGCGATGTAGGAATAACGGGCGGCGGCATAGTCGCGCTCGGCGCGGTAGACGTTGCGCTCGGCATCAAGCACATCGACGATGGTGCGGGTGCCCACTTCGTAACCGGCCTGATTGGCTTCCAGAGCGCTGCGTGTCGAGACCCGGGTCTGGTCAAGCGCCTTGATCTGGCTGATGGCGGTTTGCTGGCCGCGATAGGCATTGCGCACCGTGCGCACCGTGTCGCGCTGCAGATTTTCCAGACCCTGCCGTGTGGCCTCGTAGCTGTAGGCCGCTTCGCGTGAGCGCGAGGATACCGCGCCACCGCTGTAGATCGGAATCTTCAGGGTCAAGCCGACCTGGCTGCTGGAGGTGTCCGTAATGCTGTTGTCGCCACTGACCCGGCTCAGGTTCAAGTCCAGGGTCGGGTAATGACCGGATTTCTGCAGCTTGATGTTTTCGCGCGCCTGATCGACGCTGAAACTGGCGCTGCGCAGGCTCAGGTTGTATTCCAGGGCCATGCGCACCCAGATCTCGGCGTCCTGCGGTTCGGGCAGGGCCAGCGGCATGCGTTCGCTGAGCAGATTGAGCTGGACGTATTCCTGACCGGTGAGCTGGCGCAGCGCCTCGCGGGCATCGGCCAGGGTGTTGATGGCCTCAATTTCGCTGGACACCGCGCCATCAAAACGCGCCTGGGCATCGTAGACGTCAGTGATGGTCGCCAGACCAACCTCGAAGCGCCGGTTGGCCTGTTCGAGCTGGCGGGCGAAGGCGTTCTTCTCGGCGGTGGCAAAAGTCAGGTTATCAATCGCCGCCAGCACGCCAAAATAGCCACGTGCGACCCGCAGGATCAGTTCATTGGCGGCGTTGCGCAGATCAACATCGGACTGGCTGACCGTCGCCTCAGCCAGACGCTGCTGCACCTGACTGGCACGGTTATAGATCGGCTGCTGCAGGGCGATGGCGTAGTTGTGGCTGTCGTAGGAATCGTTACCGCGCTGCGAACCGGCAATGCCAAAGGTCTGCCCCTGCTCGACCGATGCGCCAATGCTCGGCAGCAGCAGAGCACGCGCCTGGGGCTTGGCCTCCTGCGCGGCATCACGCGAGGCTACCGCCGCTTTGAGCACTGGATCGCTTTCCATGGCCTGGCGATAGACATCCAGCAGATTTTCCGCGGCTGCCGGCTGAGCGCACAGCGCGGCGACGATCCCGGCCAGGACCAGGCGAGGCAGTTTGGACATGGCTGACAGGCTCCCCTTGCGCGACTTCAAAGTATTTCAGTAAACGCTAATATACCAGAGCAGCAACGGCCATGAAAACCGCTGGTCCGCGCGATCAATAACGGGGCATGTCCGGGTCGACTTCCTCAGCCCAGGCATTGACACCCCCGTCGAGATTGGCCACCTGTGCGAAGCCGGCCCGCTCCAGGAACAGCGC
>Ga0116181_1002096_pt1 | contig 16548 bp, 10 predicted proteins | sample AD_UKC075_MetaG_FD_89752 | JGI IMG/M metagenome (GOLD analysis project Ga0116181, IMG submission 89752) | Active sludge microbial communities of municipal wastewater-treating anaerobic digesters from USA - AD_UKC075_MetaG | ecosystem: Engineered > Bioreactor > Anaerobic > Digestate | place: USA...
GTGGTACCAACATTGCCGGGGTCCTGGATACCGCCGACCTTGCTCGCTTTGCGTCAGGCTTGCCCCATGTGCACGTTGCCCGGGATTACAAATACATGTGTTCTGAACCTGGCCAGGAACTCATCCGCCAGGACATTAGGGAATACGGCCTGAATCGCATCGTGGTGGCTGCTTGTTCGCCTCATTTGCACGAGGCCACATTTCGAAAGGTTCTTCAGGAAGCCGGCTTAAATCCTTACCTCCTGGCCATTGCGAACATCCGTGAGCATGTGGCATGGATTACTGCTGACAGGGAAAGCGGCCAAAAGCGGGCACGCGCTCAGATTGCCGCAGCCGTGGGACGGGTTGCCCGTCAAAGACCACTCGAGCCCAGCTCTTACCCCGTGATACCCAGGGTCCTCGTGGTCGGAGGTGGAATCGCTGGGATCCAGGCCGCGTTGACTCTGGCCGACGCCGGAAAAGAGGTCATCCTCGTCGAGCGCGAGCCGACGATTGGCGGCCACATGGCCAAGTTCGACAAGACATTCCCCACCTTGGATTGTGCGGCTTGCATTTTGACTCCGAAAATGTCCGCTGTTAAGGAGCATCCACGAATCCGACTATTGACCTATTCGGAAGTGGAATCCGTGCAAGGCTCAGCAGGGCGGTTTAAGGTCAAGGTCCGCCGGCGGCCCCGTTACATTCGGGAAGACCTTTGCGTGGGGTGTCTGCAATGTATCGAAGCCTGCGTGTTCAAGGCCCTTAAAATTCCGAATGAATTTGATCTCGGCCTGGCTAAACGTAAGCCGATTTATCTGCCGTTTCCGCAGGCTGTGCCGCCCGTACCCGTCATTGACCCGCAAACATGTTTGCGTCTTCGGACGGGCAAGTGCAAGCAAACGTGCGTCGAGGCTTGTGCGGACCGTCAGGCGATTGACTTTGAACAACAAGAATGGATCGAAGAGTACGAGGTTGGGGCCATTATTATTGCCACAGGCTTCCGAACATTCGATCCTACGCCTCTCGCGTATTATGGCTATGGACGCTTTCCGGAAGTGTACACCGCGCTGGAGGTGGAACGCTTGCTGAATGCTTCCGGACCGTCGGGGGGAGAAATTGTCTTACGGGATGGTGCGACACCGCGAGTGGTTGGAATCGTTCACTGCGTCGGCAGCCGCGACCACAATTACCATCCCTATTGTTCTCGCGTCTGCTGTATGTACGCGTTGAAGTTGGCCCACTTGATTCGCGAACGATGCGGAGCCGAGGTTTACAACTTCTACATTGATATCCGTGCTCCCGGTAAGGCCTTCGAGGAGTTTTACGAACGGACCCAGAAGGAGGGTGTTCATTTTGTGCGGGGCAAGGTTGGCGAGGTCGAGCGGCTTTCCACAAATGGAGACGGACTTCGCTTGATGGTCACCGTGGAAGACAGTCTATTGGGTCGTGTCCGCAAGATTCCTGTGGACATGTTGATTTTGGCTGTGGCCCTGGAACCTGCTGAGGGCGCTGAGCAAGTGAGGCAACTGTTCCACATATCGTGCTCCTCTGAAGGTTTCTTCCTCGAAAAGCATCCTAAGTTGGCTCCGGTTAACACCGCTAGCGATGGCGTGTTCATCGCAGGCGCCTGCCAAGGGCCGAAGGATATTCCGGACACGGTGGCCCAGGCTGATGCGGCAGCGGCCCAGGCCCTCGCGCTTATTGATCGGGGTGTTGTCGAGGCCGAACCGAATATCGCCTGGGTGGACGAGAACGTCTGCTCTGGCTGCCGTGTTTGCGTTTCGCTTTGCCCATTTGATGCAATTACGCCTGACGAAGAAAAACAGGTGGCGGTCATTGATCAAACCCTTTGCAAAGGGTGCGGCACGTGCGTAGCCGCTTGTCCATCAGGCGCGGCCCACCAGGACTTGTTCTCCACGGAGGAAATCCTGGCCGAACTTGAGGGGATCTTGGCTCAATAGGTCAACGTCGAAGCATGGTGTGACCCCATCGAGCACTTTTAGAGGAGGCGAGCCGGTTTCTTAGTTGAGTGGCGTCCGGACTGCTTCAAATTCTGCTAGCCGACTGTCTTTGGCGGCAAGTTCTTCCCGTCCGCGGACGAGGCGAGGTTTCGCCGACACTTCCTATTCAAACCCCACGTGCTAACGGTGGTTTCTTTCACTGCGACGAACATTACAATAGTACCTAGTCAAATCCCAAGTCACTTTCCTTCTTATGCGCGATGGGAAAGGTGCATCGCGCGATTGGGAACAATGGGAGGGTATGATCAATGACATTCAGCCGTCGTCAATGGCTCGGCATCACTGGGATGATGCTCACCTCGGTAGGTGTTCCTCATTTGTGGATTCGGAGAGTGCAGGCCGGTGAAGGTACGCAATCGCCGAATGAGCGAGTTGGCCTTGGTGCGATCGGCATGCGATATCAAGGGACGGTCATCACGTTGATTGCCCAGAATCACGGCAACGTTGTTGCCATTGCTGATGTCGATCGAAACGTACGTGAGCAAGCCCGGGCCAGTTTTGGCAGTACGCCGGCCATCTATGAGGATTACCGAGAGCTTTTAGACAGAAAAGATGTTGACGTTGTTCTCATCGGCGCTCCCGACCACTGGCACGCCAAGATGGTCATTGACGCATGCCGGGCCGGCAAAGATGTGTATGTCGAGAAACCGTTAACCCTGACCATTGACGAAGGAAAAGTCATTCGCCGAGTCGTCGAAGAAACAAAACGGGTGGTCCAGGTTGGCTCCTGGCAGCGAAGTGATGCGCGATATCGACTCGCTGTGGAACTGGCACGGGCAGGTCGATTGGGCAAACTCCAGCGGGTGACGTGTGTGGCTGGGCCTAATCCTACGGGAGGACCGTTCCCTGTTCGGCCCGTGCCGGCCGCGCTCAATTGGAATCTGTGGCTTGGCCAAGCTCCAGAAGTCCCCTACACCGAGGAACGCTGCCATTACACCTTCCGCTGGTGGTTTGAATATGCCGGCGGCAAGATTACGGACTGGGGGGCTCATGACATCGACATCGCCCAATGGGCTATTGGTGAGCTTCCCGTGGAGGTCAAAGGGCACGGCAAACTGCCGAATATCCCGAATGGTTACAACGTTCCGATAGATTTCGGCGCCGTTGTCCGCTACCCAAGTGGAGTTGAGCTGATCGTTCAGGAAGAAGGCCGCGTGGGCGTTTTGTTCGAGGGAGAAAAGGGACGGCTATTTGTTAATCGCGGAACAATTTCAGGGAGTGTTGTTGATGAGCTAAAGGATCATCCTTTCCCAAAAGACCAATACAAGCTTTATGACTTCGATGATCCTAACCGTCCGGACCGCGTGGGAAAACTGGATGCGATTGTGAACCACATGGCGAACTTTTTCGATTGCATCCGGGCGCGTCGGCTTCCTATCTCGGATTATGAAAGCCAACATCGTAGCGCGACGACGTGCCATCTCGTCAATTTAGCCATTCGACTTGGCCGACCCCTGAAGTGGGATGCCGAAAAGGAAATTTTCGTCGGAGACGACGAAGCCAATCAGCACTTATCTCGGCCTCAACGCAAAGGATTCGAAGTCGCCTGACATGCTTTCGTCTGAAAGGGAGGGATTATGCATCATCCGTCGCCCCGAAGTGACAGGTGGTCACATTGTGCAGGGCCAAACCGACGCGCGTTTCTGCGGACGGTTTTGAAGGGTGCATCCGCCATTACCGGCGTCACGACGCTTTTGTCCTGGGAAAAATGGGCAGTCGCGGTGGAGCCATCGACTGCCGACCGGTTTTCGTTGCGATATCTTTTGGCCTCCTGTCTTTATGGATATGCCGATCTCGAAGAGATTCTGCCCGAAGTGAAAAAAACGGGGGCCTCGGCCATTGACCTTTGGCCCAAGGTCCATGGTAATCAGCGGGAGCAGCTCGATTTGCTGGGGCCAGATCGCTTTGAAGAGTTGCTGAGGCGTCATGGCGTTCAGCTAGGATGTTTGACTCGCTATGATCTTGGTCCGTTCGCTCTCGCAGACGAAATTCGGTTGGCAGCGCGTCTCAAGTGTCCGCTAATTGTGACGGGCGCTCGCGGCCCGACCGGGTTGAAAGATGCTGACCTTCGTCAGGCCATCCGTGAGTTTGTCGAAAAAATGAAAGCAATCTTGGCACTCGCCGAAGAGAGCGGTGTCACGATTGCCATTGAGAACCACGCCAACAGCCTGATCGAGTCACCCGATTCTATGCGATGGTTGGCCGAAGCGTGGCCTTCGCGCACGCTGTCCATTGCTTTTGCCCCTTACCATTTGCCTCAAGACACAGATTTGCTCGCGCGGCTGATTCATGACCTGGGCGACAAGATTGCCGTGTTTTACATGTGGCAACATGGCAAAGGTTGTATGACGGCGATGCCGCTGGAGGACGAGCTGTTACAACTGCCGGGCAAGGGTCCCCTGGATTTTAGGCCGTTGCTCGCAGCCCTCCGCGATATTAAGTATTCTGGCTACAGTTCGATTTTTATGCACCCCTATCCGCGGGGAAGACCTATCCGAGAGAATATTTCACTGGTCACTAGCGAAGTTTTGCAGGCGAAAAGCTACTTAGAGCAGTGCTTTGCTGAGCTTGGCTGAAAGGCTTCAAAACAGTTAAGGTAGAGAGGAAACCGCTATGGAAAAGGTTCTCATCATTGTTGGTGACGCCACCGAAACCATGGATACACTTTATCCATATTACCGGCTGATTGAGGCCGGATTTCAACCTGTTGTCGCCGCACCAGAAAAGCGCCGTTACCAAATGGTGATGCACGAGGTAAAGCCAGGATGGACGATCACCAAGGAATGGGAGGGATATACGATCGAGGCCGACATTGCGTTCCGAGATGTCAAGCCGGAAGAGTATTTGGGAATTTTCTTTTCTGGCGGTCGTGCGCCGGAATACATCCGTTACGATGAAGATTTGGTGCGGATCACGCGGCATTTCTTCGAGACCAATAAGCCCATTGCCTGTGTCTGTCACGGCGTAGAGATCCCGGCTTATGCGGGGTGCGTGAAAGGCCGACGTATGGCGACCGTTCCTAAGTGTCGATTCGATCTGGAAGTCTGTGGTGGGATTTTTGTCGATGCGCCGTGTGTTGTCGATGGAAATCTTGTCAGTGGCCGAACATATCATGACCACGGACACTACATCGGTGCCTGGATCAAACTTTTAGAAGCGGCCCGAGACGCAAAATCTATTGATCGCTAGGCTGGTTAGAAACACTTTCTAAGAAACACGAAATACGGGGAGACGCTCATGCATCGGATTCGAGCACTTTTCTCGGCGGAAAGCGCATCCGCAAATTGCCGTTCTATTGTTCGAATCAATCCCTACTATTGGCGAATGCCTTTGATCGTTTCCTTGGGTGCTCTCGGGGTCTTCATATGGGGTGCACGATCGGCATGGGCCGAAGTGGGAAGCCCTCAACGACCCAACATTGTCTTCATCTTGGCCGATGATCTGGGTTATGGGGACCTGCCATGTTATGGCCGAGATGATCTTTCCACTCCTGCCATCGATCGGCTTGCGAGAGAAGGTGTCCGCTTCACGCAGGCTTACGCCAACGGACCTGAGTGCACGCCCACAAGGGCGGCTTTCCTGACGGGGAGATATCAGCAGCGCATCGGCGGACTTGAGTGTGCTATTGGGATTGGCGACGTCGGGCGATATGACGATGCTATGCGACTAGCTTTGGCTGGGAAGCTAGGGTTACCCACTGAGGAAACAACCATCGTCTCCCTATTGCAAAATGCCGGATATGATACGGTTTTGTTCGGAAAATGGCATCTCGGGTATGCGAGCAAGTTTTCCCCTCAACGACACGGCTTTCGTTTGAGTCGTTATTGTCTTGGCGGAGGCATGGACTACTTTTATTACACAGATACGCTAGGGATCTATAACTTGTATGAGAATGGCGAGTTGCTGTGGACCAAAGGCTATTTCACTGATCTTCTTGCCGACTGGGCAGAGGCGTATCTCTCCACCGTAGGGACAAGGCCGTTCTTCCTGTACCTTGCTTTCACAGCTCCCCATAGTCCCTATCAAGGGCCAGACGATGATCCAGGTCATCCATTGCCTGGGGACTCCCCATTGTGGGATCAAGGTCGGAGTGATCCCAAGGTTTACTGTGCAATGATCGAACGAATGGACAAGGCTATAGCTCGCGTGCTTCAATCACTGGATCGTCATCAATTGACAGATAACACAGTTGTCATTTTCGCCAGTGACAATGGTGGAACCCGCAGCGGACGTAACGCGCCACTTTCAGGATACAAGGGAAGCACACAGGAAGGTGGTATTCGCGTCCCCGCAATCGTGCGTTGGCCAGGACATGTTCCTCCAGGAACCACCTCAGATCAGGTTTGCATCACAATGGATTTTTCTGCGTCCATCATTCGTTTAAGTGGGGCCCCATTGCCGCGGGGTTGTACTCTCGATGGTCTCGATGTCATTGCCCTTTTGGAATCTGGGACACCGCCGGTCCCGCGCACTCTCTTTTGGAGGGCACGACGGGGAGATTCGACATGGTGGGCCGTCCGGGATAGCGACACGAAATATTGGCGGCATCAAAAGGGCGAAAAGATGGAAGAGCATCTTTTTGATCTGGCCAGTGACCCCTCCGAGTCACACGATCTATTGCCTGCACAACCGGACCGAGCGGCAGTGCTACGGAAGATGCTTGCCCGATGGGAAGAGCAGGTTAAACCTCGTCGCTAGGGAGAGCCTCTCGGCCATGAATCAAAATCAGCCAAATGTTCTTGTTTTGAACATTGAAGGGCTTCGGGCGGAGTTCCTCGGACCTTACGGAAATGACTGGATCGACACGCCCCATTTCAACCGTTTGGCGGTCGAAGGCTTTGTCTTCGACCACTGCTTGGTTGGTGGGGTCAACTCATGTGATCAACTGACCGCACTATGGAGTGGATGTCACCCGAGCCAGGCCCTTCCTACGAGGTTTGCGATCGACGCGGGGAAAGCGCAGTGGTTAGTTGAGGTATTTAGGCGAGCCGGGTATTTCACGATTCTGACTTCATCGAGTGAATCGGTGACCAAGCATCCTGGTGCCAGTGCTTTTGATGAACACCGGTTGGTGGCCCCTGTGAAAGAGGCGGCTCCCGCGACGTCAAATGAGCATCTCCCAGTCATCACCGATCCGGAGCAACTAGCTCCTGTTGGCGAACCGGCCGCAGACTGGTCGGAAACACGAACGGCTGCCGTCTTTTCGGAACTTATCCAGATCATTGAAACCCAGGAATCTCCGCAATTCATTTGGTGCCAACTGACGACATTGAGTGCGATTTGGGAATCGCCGCTGGAACTGCGCGAAAGATTTCGCGAACCGGGTGACCCACCTGTGTGGCCGGGAACAAATATCCCACGAGCATTCTTCGGACCAGGTACCGATCCCGACGTGTATTTGCCGTTCGTGCAAGCTTATGCGGCTGAAGTGTACATCCTCGACCTTTGCTTGGGTGGACTTCTCGAAGTCCTGAAACGCAACGGCGACAAAAGACCGTGGGTCGTTGTGTTACTTTCGTCTCGCGGATTGCCGTTAGGAGAGCATGGGCACGTAGGTTTTGCAGCGACATGTTTTTACAATGAGCTCCTCCATGTGCCGCTGATCTTCAGTTTTCCGAACGGCGCGGGACAAGCAGAGAGATCACAGGCGCTGGTTTATCCTCACGACATCATGCCGACTTTGGCCACGGCATGCGGATTAGTGGACAAGTCAGACACATCGCTTGAGTCGCTCCCGCCCGCCGGCACCTGTGAAACGGTGTGGATCGCAGGGCGCAATTTGCTGCCGGTGATCGAGGGAAGCTGCAACTTCGTTCGTAATCGTCTTTTTTCTTATAGTGGCGCCGATGTGCTTGCCATTCGCACGCCGGCATGGCTAGCGCAGATTCTCTTGTCTGAAGACGGCGACGGTCCAGGCGATTTGCACGAGCAAGTCCCTGAACGACAAATTCCCTTCGTCGATCACCTTAAGGCAATTGTTGACGCTGATGATGATTCCGAGGCACAAAACGCGGAAGATGCCCCCCAGGAGGAATTGCTATCCCGTGTAGAGATCGCTGAACTGCGAAAACATGTCCGGCTTTTCGTTAAACCCGATGACCGTTGGGAGATTAACGAGGTTGCCGATCGTTGTCCGGACGTGGCCGTCGAGTTTCTGAAAATGGCAAGTCGCTTCCTTAAGGTCTGTACTCCAGATGGCGACAAACGAGAACCTGTCGATTTTCTGACACTTCCGCCGCTTAACGAGGTATTAGCAAAAGGGATTGGTGCCCCATGACGGTGTTATCAAGACGCAATCGTACCCACAGTTTGCTTCCAGTACCGGTCGTTTTCAGCGCCCTTGTGTTGTTCGTCATTGAGGCCGCTTGTGCACAAGAGTCCAAGGTTCCGGGAATTATTATCGATCACTCACCCAAGACGTCGGGGATTTACATTGGCTCGCCCAGTTTAGCGGTCCTGCCCGATGGAACGTACGTGGCAAGTCATGACGAGTTCGGTCCCCGTTCGACGGAGCGAACGCGGGCACGGACACGGATTTTTACGTCCAGCGATCGAGGTGAACACTGGCAGCATGTAGCCGATGTAGATGGGCAATTTTGGTCATCGCTATTTGTACATGATGGGAGCCTTTACCTACTTGGCACATGGTCGCACTACGGCAACATCGTCATTCGCCAGTCAAAGGATCATGGTAAAACATGGACTGAACCTTTGGATTCAAACACGGGCCTGCTACGAAGCGGACAGTTCCACTGCGCACCCGTTCCAATTGTCATTCACAACGGCCGGCTCTGGCGGGCCTTTGAAGACACCACCGACCCCAAGCGCTGGGGATTACCTTTCCGTGCCAGGGTCATTTCGGCCCCGGTGAACGCGGATTTGCTTCGGGCCGATTCGTGGACGCTGAGCGAGCCGTTGCCCGGTGATCCGGCATGGCTCAATCAGCGGTTCAACGGATTCCTCGAAGGGAACATTGTGGTTACACCGGAGGGAGGGTTGGTCAACATCCTGCGTGTTGATTGTCCTGAAGGAGGAAAAGCTGCCCTTGTGACGGTGAGTCCGGATGGGAAGCGACTGTCGTTTGATCCCGAAAAAGACTTCATCGATTTTCCCGGCGGTGCCAAAAAATTTACGATTCGATTTGATCCACAAAGCAAGAGGTATTGGTCACTGGTCAATGCGGTACCCTTAAAGTATCGAGACCGAAAGGCCTCGTCGGTTCGCAACACGTTGGTTCTGACGAGTTCGGCCGACTTGCGACACTGGACGATTCATTGCGCGTTGTTACATCATCCCGACCCGGTTTATCACGGCTTTCAATATCCCGACTGGCTGTTGGACGGCGAGGATATCATCGCGGTGATTCGCACTGCCTTCGATGACGAAGCCGGCGGAGCCCACAATGCCCATGATGCAAACTTCCTAACCTTCCACCGCTTTCGTGGTTTTCGTTCACTGACGTGGGCGGACTCGGTGCTAAAACCGGAGGAGTTCGGAATTGATCAGTGAAAGTGGTGCAAGCAGATGATCCTTGCTCGGCGATCGAGCTGGCGACATTGGGTCCTCTGGGCCTATCAGTAGGGTGATCGACTGCGTGTCCCGCCTTGTAGTTGTTGTGAGTTCGCCAAGAGTAAATCAGCAATAAGGGGTCTGGCCAAGTTTGCGGAACTTGGCTCGCGGTAACCAAGGTGTACCGCGATTTTTTAAAGCCGATCGTTTGGCGGACGCGAAAGTGCGCGACCGAGAGAAGGTTTTGCCGACCATCTGCGACCTTCGGCTGGGTCCTTATTGGTAATAGTCCGGATGAGAAACGCCGACGACGTGATCGGGTGCTATGGTCTCCTCAACCTGGTCATCACGAGCAGGCACAGAATCAGCAATGATCAATAAGAAAAATCGATAGGTAACTAGGATGACCGCCGTACCACCTAGGGCTGCGACAAACCCTAGGGGACTAATGGGATGAAATCCTTGGATACCGCACGTGGTCTCTACAACTAGAGGACCTATCACGGATCCCATAATCCCAATGAGGACGGTGCCCAAAGGTCCGCTCGGTTCACGACCGGGAAAAACCATTCGGGCTAGCAACCCAATCAACGTGCCGAACCCCAACCACACCAGGACGATGTAGCTCCAATATTCCACAAGGAGAGGCAGACGAAAGGGAAACTCCATTTCCTTCGATCTCCGAAGGCCTTTTCAACATGCTGCAACCTGGCATACATTCACGAGGTCGCAGTCTCTTGCGCAATAGGTAACAAAGAAAAACGGAAACCGAAGGTATCCCTACCCCCGCGTTTCCGCAATTGACCCGATATGTCGTTAGAGAATCCGGACTACCGGCCCACGGTGGCTGTCTGAGCCTGTTGTTGGGCCTTTGCCTGTTGAATGGCCGCAGCTTCCCGTGAGAGCTTAAATTCCGGCCCGGGGGCAAAGTATTGAACGTCGTCCTTCATGTAATAAGGGCTAGGCAGGGTTTGACCTCCGACGTCAACTTGGCACCCGGTTGTGAACGTCAAAAGGCCCATTGCACCACACAGAAGCAACGACAATGCCAAAAGGGCTTTTCGAGCTGAGCCGTTCATTTTGAATCCCCATGTTCAAGTGGAGAAAACCACACCCGTCCAATTGCGATGCAGCGGGGGCCGAGTCACTCAACAGTTCGCCGCCCGACATCAATGACCCCACACAGCGGCTACCTGGTGCGTCTCTATGACCGTTGGCAAAACTGTCACAATCGTTATCGTCATTACATTGAGCGGACTTTAAACGGTCATTGGCCGTCCCGAGGAGAAAAGCGTAAGATCGTAATATGGAGGCCTTGGGGAAACCTGCCGAAACAGTGCGCTAGTTATCGCCATCTTCGAGTAGGATAAGCGAGATACCTGACAATTCGCGCGGTCCCCACGTCCTGATGAGGAAACGACATGATGGTGCTGCTACAAATGCGTCGCCCCGACCATAGGCCAAAGAATCACCTGAAATGGACGAAGTCCCTTTTCCTTTTTGCCCTTCTTATCGAGATCGCTCATCTTGACTACCCACGGCAATTGTATGCCCAGCTTAGCTCGGGGGGGCAGGTCCCTCCACCAATGTACTTCAACGCAATGACCTTTCTTAATGAGGGCGACTACGGGGACGCGCTACAGATATTCGACTCATGTTATCGAAGTGCCATGAGGTTTGGCACGCGGCGGTTTATGGATTCCGTGTGTTACTTGGCCATGATGGGCGAGTGCTACTACCACATGGGCCAGTATGACAAGGCGTACGAAAATTACACCGCTGCCGTGGAATTGGCGCTCAGTTATCCCACATGGCTTCAGCAGGTAACTTTGCCCCCCACAGGTCCCACGCCTCTTTCCAGTGCGGTCAATCGTCCCGTCCCCTGGGGCCAGCGAACAAGGAATACCGCCCTGGCCCAACTTCCCTCAACAGGGTTATATACCTACGCCCAAATCATTGTGGACCCAAAACTTCAGGAACAGGGCGCGATTGTTCCGCAGGAGGCACGATCGATTAACGTGGCCGAAGTGATTCGCTGCACCGCGTTAGCCCTTCGTCGGCGGCAAGAGCTGCTGGGACCGTTATGTCTTGCGGATCCCCTAAGCCGCGCCGCTGCAGGCGTGTTTTCTGCCCAGTACACGCTTCCCAACCACTGGTCGCAGTGTTGGGGCGATCTGCTCGGAGGAATCAGTGCTGTCGCCGACGGGCGAACGAATACGGCCATTCCCCTTTTGACACGTGCGACCACCGCATCGGGAAAGTTTGAGCATCAACTGTCAGCGGTCGCTTTGATCGAGCTGAGCAAGCTTGCGCTGGCCCGAGCCGATTACACTGCCGCCCGCACTTTTCTTCTGGAAGCAAGCTGCGACGCATTTTATTACGGTGACGCAAGCCTCCTCGAAGAAGCGTTTCGCCTCCTGTCGGTGGCACATTTGGTCAGTCGATCACAAGAGGTGGATCCCACAGTGCTTCAGGCCCTGGCTTGGGCTAAGACCAAACGTTTATCCCAATTGCAGGCATCACTCGATTTAATGGTTGCCGAGCAAGCCTTGGCGGCAGGTAATGTGGCGGCGGCAATCACGGCGTTGGATGATGCGCATTCTGTCATCTCTCGCCGACAAATGGCTAATGGCCGACTGGGCGTAAAACTGGCCTATTTGCGGGCAGCCGCATTATTGCGCTCGGACGCCGTAGGACAGGGAGAAACCGCGCTGAACGCGTTACTCGCTTCAATCCATCGCTGTTCCTTGTGGCTCTTCCAGCTTAATCGGTTATCACGTGTTTATGGCTCGGGCCAGATTTCTTTGCGTGGCCCGATAACTCCGCGCACGGCCCACGAACTCTATTCGCTGGTGTTGCGGGATCCCACCAATCTTGATTGGGCCACCGACCCTATGGAGTGCCTCGCGGTAATGACGGCCCCCCATTTACCCCTTTACGAACAATGGTTCGCCATTGCCTGGCAACGGAAACAGTGGGAAGACGCGATCGAGATTGCCGATCGCGCCCGACGCCATCGATTCCAATCTTCTCTACCCTGGGGTGGCCGACTTGATGCCTTACGAAGACTGTTGGAATCTCCGGAAAACGTTTTAGACAACCAGGCCCGATTGGAACGAAAAAACCTTTTGGCCCGCTTCCCGCAGTATGCAGCGCTCTCCCAGCGGTCGCAACAATTACAGAACGAACTCATAAGCGCTTCCCCCATCCCGCAAAATGCGGATGAGCAACAGGCCCTTCAAAAACGCTGGGAAACCTTGACAGATGTCATTCGCCAACAGGAGTCAATCTTGCGATCGATGCTTGTCGATCGTGAAGCAATTGGTGTTCCCTTTCCGCCCGTCGTCAAACTAAAGGAAATCCAAAATCGTTTGCCTGAGGGAACCGTCCTGTGGAGTTTTTTTGCCTCGGGAAACAATCTGTTCGTTTTCTTCATCGCCAAGGACCGTTACGACACCTGGCAAGTGCGCGGTGGGTTACTGGCGACTCAAAGACAGGTTGGTCAGTTCCTACTTTCCTTGGGGCTGCAAGACGCAAACCGCGAGTTTTCCCTCAAAGATTTGTCTGACACCGCTTGGCAGCAACCGGCCGTCAATTTGACCAACGAGCTTGTGGCCGGCTCAAGTGCCGATTTGACGGCGGACTTTCCCGAATTGATTATCGTCCCAGATGGTATTCTCTGGTATTTGCCTTTCGAGGCCCTGCATGTCAAGGTAAACGGCGAAGTCCTACCACTGATCGCCAAGCACCGCATCCGATATGCTGTCACATCGTCGCTGGGCGTATCGTTCCAACCGACCTCTAGTGTCCCACAGCCGAGGACATTGATCTATTTGGGGCGACTCAATCCTCAGGAAGACGCCGCCGTATTGGAAAAGCGAGCACAACTCCTGCTTCAGAGCGTTCCGGGAGCCGTGGTCTTATCCACGAGCGCTGTCACGGCCCCGCCCACATTGCTTGGCAAATTGTTCGATGAGCTGATTGTGCTTGACGATTTACAAGGAACATACACGCCATACGCCTGGGCGCCACTATCTTGGGGACGAACGGGGGTAACCCTTGCGGACTGGTTGAATCTGCCGTATCGAGCACCCCAATTGGTTATTCTCCCTGGTTACCATACACCAACGGAAAGCGCTTTGCGGAAGAGCGAAGGAACACCTACAGGACAAGAAATTGCGCTCGCCCTGACCGCATTGCAGGGCATGGGGTCAAAGACGCTGGTCGTCAGTCGGTGGCGAACGGGCGGTGGAACCATGACATCGATTCTCAAAGAGTTCCTCCAGGAGTATCCCCAAACATCTGCCGCGGCAGCATTTCAACGGGCACTGCTTCTGGCATCGAGCGAACCCCTCGATCCCAACGATGAACCGCGAGTGCAGAAAAAGGCTCCTGAAAAGCAGATCGTTAAGAGTCACCCATTCTTGTGGGCAAACATGTTCTTGGTGGATTCGGGGTCATTCGCCGAACCCGCAGAGAATGCCCTCCCCAAAACAGAACAAAAAGAACCCGAGGAACCCAAGATGCCGGAAGAGAAGCAGGATAACGAGAAAGCGAAGGACGACGCAAAGGAGAATGATGCTCCGGCAGCCCCAGATGCTGCCCAGTAGGGTTGATTGCACCGTGCATCTCTGAGGTCGCCCGGACCTATTCCGCTTTCACTTCCGGTAAACTGTGTGATCGTAAACCGTGTAACCGGAGAGCAAACCCATCTTGATCCACGTTCTGCCGGTAACTTTTTTCGTTTTCAGGGCATCTTGTGGCCGGAGAGGTACCGAGTGTTCCGAGGATTTTCTGTCTCTTGGATCGCGAGATACTTGGCGGAAGGGGTTTCGTTTTCCGTTCCTATAGCCAAGACTTGCGTCATTGCGACATAATGGGGAGTAAGCTGTGCGACAAGGAGAAAGTCAGTGTTGTTTGGGGATGGTCCCGCCCATGTGACGGCGTTTTGTCTAGTAACCATTGAGGAGACTGATATGTTGCGTGCCTGTGATCGGCGGTTGTTTCAAGGTTGGTCGGGATACCTTGTTTTCATTTGCGTCTCTGCTTGGCTGGCTTCTGGCGTGCAGTATCGGTTCGTTTTTGGAGAGGAATCCGCCCTTCAGTCCGCTCAAGAGAATCAGGGTGCGGATGGACGTAGCGATCTCGACCGAGCCGTTGAGCTCAAGCTATCGGCCCGCACATTCAGTGATCTCGGGGAAGTCATCCGGCTTTGTGAAGAGGCCTTGAAGAAGGGGCTCAGCCAGGAAGACACCGAGTTTGCAAAGCAACTTTTGGCGGCAACGCGTATCCAGCGGGGCATGATGATTGGCCAAACCCTCCTCGGCGGGCTGACCGTTGACCGGAATTGGCCAGCATTTCGCACGCTAGCGCTCGAAGACCTTGAAAAAGGCCTGGCCGCCGCTCCGGATCAACCAGAGGCCTGGTTGGTTGTCAGCCAGCTCCAAAGTTTGCCCGGCGGTGACCGGGAGAAGGCCCTCGCCGCTGCCTCGAAGGTCGTCGAATTGGCTACCGACAATCCACGGCTCGTGGCACGAGCGTTAATTCTTCGGGCGGAGTTGGTCGAGGATAAGGAGAAGGCCTTGGCCGACCTTGACAAGGTCGTTGAGCTTATGCCGGATGACCCCGATCCCCTGCGATTACGAGGCCAAACCAAGCTGCAAGTGAACAAGTTCGAGGAGGCCCTCGCCGACTTCGATGCAGCACTTAAGCTGGAACCAAACCACGTCCCGACGCTCGAATCCAAAATTGATGCTCTTCTCGAGCTTAAGCGGTTCGACGACGCCCTAAAGGTGTGTGATGAGATCGAAAAGCTGGCGCCCTTGTCGTCGGAAGCAATTTTTCACCGGGCCCGAATTGCCGCGGTCCAAAAAGAGTTTGAAAAGGCGTTGGAACTTCTCAACAAGGCGGCGGAACTGGATCCCAAGAACCCCGCCATCCTGATGATCCGTGCTGCGGTGTATCAGGAGCTCAAGAAAACCGAGGAGGCCCTTAAAGATGTCAATGCAGCTTTAGCCCTCCGACCAGGAAATCCGGCTCTCCTTCGGTTACGTGCCGCCCTTTTAGCAGGCAGCGGTAAGTTCAGCGAAGCCATTGCCGATTTGGAACAGGTGCGAAAGGCCCAATCGCCGGAGGATCAGGTACTCCTGAATCTCCAGTTGGGTCTTCTCTATTCAGCCCAGAAGTATTACGGACGGGCAGTGGAGCATTTCACCAAAGTGCTCGAGGTCGAACCCAAGAATGTCGCTGCGTTGCGGGGACGCGGTGACGCACTTTTAAGCATGGGCCGGCAGGCAGAAGCGATCAAGGATTACGAAAAGGCTTTGGAAGTCGATCCCAAAGACAGCGGTGTCCTGAACAATCTGGCATGGGTGTTGGCGACATCGCCCGACGAAAAACTGCGGGACGGTAAACGGGCCCTCGAGTTGGCCAAACAGGCATGCGAATTGACTGACTACAAGGAGGCACACATTCTCAGCACCTTGGCGGCGGCTTACGCTGAAATCGGTGATATGGAAAAGGCCATCGAATGGTCCAGGAAGGCTGTTGAACTTGGCGAAGGTGAGGAGAAAGAAGCTCTTCAAAAGGAACTCGATACCTACCTCAAAGGTGAAAAAGTCCGCGAGCTGTTGCAGGAACCCCCTGAGCCTGCAAGCAGCGAAGAGTCGGGGACTTCCTCTGAGCAGCAAAAGCCAGCGACAGACGATAAACCTGCGGAAAGCCCACCGAAAACCGATGACGGCGCATCCAAATCACCCTGATTTCTGCGCCTCGGCTAGACCGTCCGTGGGGTTAATACCACCTGGGTGTCTGGCAGTAAACCTGCGGAACTTCGGGATAACCTAGTGATAAGGCTGCCCCGTATCTCGGCAAGAGGGTTTCCGCCGACGCCCCTCTGGACAGAGGAAAAAGTTGCGTCTTATAATTAGATGAGCGGCTCGGGTAATCCGGGCGCGTGACCTATCGCGGGGTGGAGCAGTCAGGCAGCTCGCAAGGCTCATAACCTTGAGGTCGCAGGTTCAAATCCTGCCCCCGCAAC
>Ga0116181_1002100_pt1 | contig 16528 bp, 16 predicted proteins | sample AD_UKC075_MetaG_FD_89752 | JGI IMG/M metagenome (GOLD analysis project Ga0116181, IMG submission 89752) | Active sludge microbial communities of municipal wastewater-treating anaerobic digesters from USA - AD_UKC075_MetaG | ecosystem: Engineered > Bioreactor > Anaerobic > Digestate | place: USA...
AATTGGGATGGTATAGAAATAAGGTCAAACAGAGGAATAGTGGGTTGTAGTGCTGAAGGTCATGTGAGTCATGTATTTTCATCCCGTTTAAGTTCAAGACCTAAAGGCTGGTCGAGAAAAGGAATTATAAAAGAAAATAATTGGCTCAACATGATGTAAAAAACTTTCGTTGTTAAGAGACCGTTATTTGAAATAGCTGCACAAATAAAAAATGGGATGTCATCTATTTTTCTTTTTTCTACAATAAATTGACGCATCTTTCCAAGTATGGTATTAACACCCCCCCCATGTCGTATGATAATATATTCGTATGATAATATATGATGATAATACAAAGAACCCAAGCCCAATCTTACCAGCAAAGTAAACGTGGCTTGAGTTCACACAGCCACTACACAAAGAGAGGTTAATCTCGTTTTACACCTCTTTTAGACAATTGTGAAGGGAAATTTTTTTTGAGGAAGGAGCTGGGAATGTGAAAAAAACTCAGAAGTTTACTCAGTGTAGTACTATGTTGTATATTAGTTTTAGGTTTTGCAGTTGCAACTAAAAATGTTTTTGCATAAGTTCCTATGGAGCGGAAAATTGTTGTTTTTAAAAACAAAGTAAATGATACACAAATGGAGTTTGTCCTAAAAAAGCATGGGGCAGTCAAATTAAATCAATTATCCTCTATTAATGGTGTTGTTGCTAATGCACCTAAAAAAATAAGCTCAAGGATGAGCAAGAAGTATTATACATAGAAAGCGACTATGTCTTGTCCATTGAAGGAAAAAAGCCATCAAAACTAGGTGTAGTGTCACCACCAGAAGAAGTCATTCCGTGGGGCATTGAATGGATGGGAGCACCTGCACAGTGGGATACAAATACAGGTAAAAGCATAAAAGTAGCAATTATTGATACAGGAATTGATTTAAACCATCAAGACCTAAAAGTAAATATCAAAGGTGGCTTTAATGCTTTTCAAAAAAAGAAAGCACCAAATGATATCAGTGGACATGGAACTCATTTAGCAGGAATTGTTGCTGCCGCCCGTAATGGTGTAGGTGTTGTCGGTGTGGCACCTGATGCGGAACTTTATGCGGTTAAGGTTTTAGATAGTAGCGTAAATGGTTATGTTTCCAATGTGATTGAAGGAATTAATTGGTGTATCAAAAACAAAATAAATATTGCAAATATGAGTTTTGGTATGCAATCTAGCTCCAATGCAATGCATGACATTATTATTCAGGCAGATAAAGCAGGAATTAAAATGGTTACAGCAGCCGGAAACAACTATGGTGGTACAGCACTATATCCAGCAGCCTATCCAGAAGTAATATCAGTAGGTGCAATTGATAAGCCTGGCAATGTCGCAGATTTTTCAGTCAGACAAAATGTAGATATTTTTGCATACAGGGATTGATATCTATTCAACCTATAGTAATGATGTCTATTCGAGGATGAACGGTACTTCTATGGCTACACCGCATGTAACAGGTAAGATGATACTAAAGCAATAACAGATTAAGTCGAAATAAATAAAATTTTTGAGGTAATAAATATGAATAAATTGGTTAAACTCTTAATAGTCTTATGTTGCATTTCTTTATTAGCTACAAATGTTTATGCAGTTGATTCAAGCGAGGCTACAAACGATGAAATATACACAAATATAAATCAAGGCTTTACAAAACCTACAAAAGAACAAATTAAAGAGGAACAAGAAAAATTCAAAAAGGCTGAAAAATATGTAAAAGAGAAAAGGGAAAAACTAAAAAAAGCAAAAGGTGATATTGAAATAGCTGCAGCTGGAGGAGTAAAAGTAAATGCTGTTGGCACATTCAGGCAGGCTTTATCATATACTTGTGGACCGGCAGCGGCAAGAAATCTTATAAAGGGTTACGTTGATACAAATAGCTGGGATCAAAATTTTAAGGCAACTGTTCCTACCGAGAGCACATTGAGAAAAGACTTGGGAACTACTACAGCAGGCACTAATTTTGATGCAACTAAATGGCAAAACACCCTAAACAAATATGTACCTGAAAATGGTTATTTATTATCATGGGGTACCTCTAGCGGTTGGGAAAGTACTTTAGCTTCAAGAGTTATTTATACAATTGATTATGTATATTATATTACTTGGGGTTATGGTCGTATCGGGTTTAATGTTATAGGTAATATAAATCATGGTTCAACAACTACTCCCATACATGATCATTATAAAAATGGAGCAGCCCATTATATATGCATATATGGATATAACGATATAAATAAGATGTATTACATATCAGACTCAAATTCTGCTGTACCTGTTACGTATAAAGCAAGCTATAGAAACACAGCAAACTCTACACAAGCGAGGGGTATAGTATGGTAGAAAAAAAACATAGCGACAAATTAGAGAATAATAAGGGAGATAGACTGACTTTTAAGTCAGTTTATCTACTTTTGTTTTTTGTGATAATATTGGGTGGAGTATTAGTGAATAATTTTAGTGGTTTATTTAAAAACAAGCCAGAATTGTTTAAGGATGAGAATGACATAAGCAATGGAGTAAGCTCACACCAGATTGAATCTAGATTGGATAATAAAATAATAGACATGATTCCGGACATTTTTATATATGATAAATTAAGAGAAGGCGTTTTTCTTGGAGTTAAGGGAGATTTGAAGGATATATATGCTTATGATATAAATAATAACTCTCTAAAAAAAATAATTAGAGTAAAAGATGAAGGCAATTTTATTAAATCCTTATCGTGTAATTCTGATTGGATTGTATGGGTTGAAAATGAAGTTTTAATTATGGATACATCAAATAAACCTTTTAAATGGCAGATTGTTGCACAAAATATATTGACAGGGGAACAAATAGTTATTGACAAAAGTCCGTTTTCTAGCAATAAGTTTGAAGTGCCTATGCATATTGACTACACACCAAATAAAGTTAGCATTTCTAACGAGGATGTCGTTGTTTACTGTAGAAATGATTTCAGGGGAGCAAAAATCATAAGCGAATTGATTTGTTACGACATCAAATCAAAAGAAAGAAAGGTTATTGCACAGACAAGTGACGTTATAAAGGAGTTAATAATGGAATGCAACATTTACGGTGATAATATTGTGTGGAGCAGATTCAGAGAACTAAATGATGATTATGAGTATAGATTTACAAGGTATAAATATAGTGATTTATATATTTATAATATCAAAACAGACAAAACAGAGCAACTTACAAAGGATGATTTCTACCACGATGCTTATATTTTTGAAGATAAAGTAGTTGCAATATATGTACCACCAAATAAACCAAATCAGACTGCATATAATTCCGAAGTTGTTTTAATGAATTTAAATAATAAAAAATTTAATACTATTGTCCATGAGGATTCACCTTGCTATAGAAGAAAGGAAGATGAAATGGTTAGGTGTAGCCCGAAAATTGACTCCAAATATATTAGTTGGAGTAATTCAGGAGGTTTTAGTAATCGTTTTATCTATGACTATAAAAACAATAAATTTATAGAAATATATGACGGTACAGAGGATACTCATGATAATACCATAGTTATGTATGACAGGTTTAGTAATTATGCTTTGTTTTATATTGCAGGCACTGATGGTGATATAAAGAAGTTCTGTGTTATTATAAACGATATTAAATAGCCATGATAAGAAGAGTTTAATTATTAAAACTGTATTTTTTACCTTTTTTATATCCCCTGCCCACTGAACCCTCGTGAGTGTAGCAAAAATCAAAAATCTACAGAATATTTACCAAAGGGTGTTAGAAGAGATAAAGGTTAATAAAAATATACCTATAAAGATATGCAAGGTAATAAAAAGTCCTATGGTTCTAGGTTTTTGGAATCCAATTCTTTTATTGCCGGATATAGATTTTACAAAGGAACATTTACAAATGATACTGCGCCATGAAGCCATTCATATAAAACGCAGGGATATTTTATACAAGACACTGGTTTTACTTGCAAGGGCTGTACATTGGTTTAATCCTTTTGTTCATATTATGTCAGTGGAAGCAAACAAAGATGTAGAGTTATCGTGTGATGCTGCAGTGGTTAAAAACCAAAATGTGGATTACCGAAAGGACTACAGTGAAGCAATACTTATGTCAGTTTATAGCGGGAACAGGTCAAAGGCTGTTTTTTCAACGTATTTTGGAGGAGGAAAGAAAATGCTAAAAAAAAGGTTTGCTAGTTTATTTGATTTGCGCAAAAAGAAAAAAGGTGTAATTTCACTGATACTTGTAGTTTTACTCATAGGTATCATGGGATTATGTATAAGCTGCAGTAAAACAGCGGAAGCAGGAGATGAGACAAAAAACAGAGTAGACGAAAATCATAAAACGGGAGCGGAAAGTGATGGAAATACCGGTGCAGAAGGTAAACGGACCATAGTTTATGAAAATAAAGTTCTTGGATTTTCATTAGAGCTGCCAGATGAATGGGAGGACAGGTATGTAGTAGAAGAATGGGAAAACAGTATTGGTTTTTTCAGCAAGAAAGTATACCAGCAATATAATGGTATGGGTCTTTTATTTACCATAGTCAGGGATGTAGGAGAATTAATAACAGAACAAGATATGCAGCAGGCTCCTCAGATGCAGCAAATTCTTCTTCAAGGCAATGGCTATACCTATTATATAAGGTGGCCTTCTGATGTTCAGTCACCTATGGAAGAAGAATTGAGCGATGATTATATGGCTATGTCCAGACAGGTTTCAAAAGTGGCTAAGAGTATCAGCCTTTTGGGAGATGAAAAGCCAAAGGCGTCAAACGAAGGATTTAAGGTAGTGGGTTCAAGTTTCTTTACTGTAGAAATACCGGACAATTGGGATATCAAACAAGAAGCACTGTCTGAACCTAGGTGGTATATTTATGATGAGACCGGAAAGGGGGATGTAGGTGCAATTGTTTTAGTTCCATATGACTTTGACGGCAAGTCGGAAGGAAAATATAAAGACAGCTATGGTGAAGTCCCTGTGCTTTTGTATGATGATGAGACATTAAGGGGAGCTACAATATTTTTTGATGTAAAACGTGTTGATAAGGATATAATTGATAAGATAAAAAACAGCTTTAAGTTTGTAAGCGGTCCTTTTAATGTAGTTGATTTGCAGACACAAGGGGAACAGTATCTTGCCCGGGGAGGCAAAAAAGTATTCGGAAAGATAGAAGATTTTGAAATGGAAAAAGGCGAACCTGTGGCTGTTAAAATAAATGTGATGGAGTTTATTCCTGATGGAACAGGCGATAATAATCCTAACGGTTTTCGTATTGAAGTTTTAAATAAAATTGAAACTTATCCATTGGATATCGGAACGCAAATTGTACCGTTGGTACCTCCAAATAACAGTAACCATGGTTTTTATGAAATGCCGTTATTAGACAGTAGCTTTTTAAAAAAATACGATAATTGCAAGCATTTTTACTATGATTTTATTATCGGAAGTGATGGAAAAGTAAAAATTGTTTTTGGACGCTATGTGCCATAAGGGTTGTTATTCTATCTTGAATTAAGTTTACGGCATATTAAGCCAAAAAACAGTAAGGTACACCTGCTGCAATTAATATAAAAACGTAAAACTCATATGTGCATTTTGAGTTTTTAGCACACTAAATGCAGTATATGAGAATTTTTTCAAGATATAAACACAGGGAAGAGAACAGTAACGTGTACATTTACTTCTTAAAGACGGATGATTACGAGGTAATGTTTGAAAGTAAAAACTTTAACCTTGACAATAGTTTGACAAGGGAAAAAATAAGTTGTATAATCAAATCATGTCAACAAATCGGGGCTATCTATGTTCTGATGGGTTGTCTGTTTTTATGCCCATATAGTTGGCAGACCAACTAAATAGAGGATAATTTTTTTACAATATATAAAGATGTATTTATAAGAAGGGAGGTACTTTAAGATAAAAAATAAAAAAGCAGTAGTTATTGTCGTATGGATATGTGTTATATTGGCCTTGTTTGCAGGGGTTTTACTTACAAACAATCAGGCAGAAAAACACGAAACAGTTAAAGAAATGATGCGGGATGCCGTAATGCATGATGTAAATAAAATAAGTTTTTTTGGAATAAAAGATGTTAATCCGGGACTTATTTCAGCATTTACAGTAACTGCAATTATGCTGACTTTTGCATTAATTGTACGGCTGTTTGCAATTCCTAAATTCAAACGTATTCCCGGCAAATTCCAATTGATTTTGGAAGAAGTGGTTAGATTGTTTGATAATTTTGCAAAAAAGAACAGTCCGCATCGCAATGGGTTTTTGGGAGCCTATATTTTTGGTGCAGGTATGTATATATTTTTTGGAACCCTGTTTGAACTCCTTGGCTTTCAAGGGATTACCACAACTGGGCACTCCATTACCCTTCCGGCACCTCTATCAGACATAAATGGGGCAATTGCTTTAGGCTTCCTGTCCTATTCAGTGATTTTGTCCGGGGGTATAAGGGCAAATGGCCTGAGAGGACTGGGAACAGCATTAAAAGACTTTTCAATGCCTCTTTCTATGAGCTTCCGCCTGTTTGGGTCAATGCTCAGTGGAGTGCTGGTAACCGAGCTGGTTTATTATTATCTGTACCTTAGCTTTGGTCTACCAATTATAATAGGTGTATTATTCACTTTAGTGCATGCTTTAGTTCAGACATATGTATTGGTTATGCTTACATCCTCTTCCTATGGAGAGGTATCAAAACCTAAACAACAAACAAAAAAAGAAATATGCAGGCAAGAGCCTGCTGTTAGGGGGTTATGACAATTAAAAGATCAGTTTTTCCAAAAAAAATTTTATTCTGCATATTGGTATTATTCGTTATTTCTGTTTCTACTATTGCATATGCTGTTCCAGCTGAAGGGCAAGGTGTGGCAGCAGGGGCAGTGGATTCTACAAGTACAAAAGCAATTTCTGCTGCTGCTACCATAGGTCTTGGGGCTGTAGCCGCAGCAATTGCCATGGGTATTGCAATTGCAAAATCATCAGAAAGTATTGCCCGTCAGCCTGAGGCAAGTGACAGTATTAGAACCAGTTTACTTTTAGGACTTATATTTATAGAAACGGTTGTTATTTATGCCTTGGTAATTGCCATCATGATTATATTTGTATTGTAGGAGGTGGCATAAATTGAAAATTCCTTTAAATATAGATTGGCAGCAAATACTTTTACACTTGTTAAACTTTTTAATATTAACTTTAGGACTGTATTTGTTGCTATATAGCCCTGTTAAAAAATTCATGGATGAAAGGGCTGGGTATTATAACAAATTAGACAGCGAAGCATTAGAGAAATTAAAACAAGCCGGTGATTTAAAGGCATCTTACCAAGAACGTTTGGAAGGTATAGAAAAAGAGATTGAAGAAAAAAAGGCATGTGCTGTTAAAGAGGCAAAAGAAGCAGCTGATAAACTTTTGCAAGAAGCTGAAATCCAGGCTGAAAAACTAATTTCAGATGCCAAAGAAGCAGCACGGCAAGAGCGTGCTAAAATTTTAGAAGATGCACAGCAGGAGATAGCTGATATGGCAGTTTCTGCTGTAGAAAAATTACTTGCACAATCATCGTCAAGTGTACTTAACCAATTTTTAGATGTTGTAAAAAAGGAGTGAAATGAAAATAAATAACATAATATATAGCAAAGGCGCAAAAATTGAGGCGTTTTTGTACAGTGCTGAAGCTCCAAATGATAGGCAAATGCAAGAGCTCATCAGTTTTTTGAGAAAAAAATATAATAGTGATGTTACACTCACTTGGGTAGAAGACGTTGAGCTGTCAGATGGTTTCCGTATAGAAGTTGGAAGGGTGGAGGGTGATGATCCTCACAGTAATTGGAAACTAGACTCTGTATACGACTGGAGTTTAAAGGGCAGATTACAGCAATTAAAGGATGATATAGCCCAGCTTTCAGCCGGGGGCAGCAATATCATTCCTTTGATGAAAGAAACAATAAAAAACTGGACTCCGAAAGCACTGGAGCAGGAAATAGGAACGGTATTGGCGGTGGGTGACGGAATTGCTACCATAAGCGGTCTTAACAATGCTGCTTACCGGGAGATTGTGGTTTTCTCCTCCGGTGTTCGGGGGAAGGTTGTGGAACTTAATCGTGATGTAATCGGCTGTATTCTCTTTGATGAGGATCAAAGTGTTGCTGAAGGCAGCACCGTTAGAAGAACCGGAAGAACTGCAGGAATGCCGGTGGGAGATGAATTTACCGGTCGTGTGATTAATGCACTGGGAAGTCCTATCGATGGCAAGGGACCAATAAAAGCAGAGGACTATCTCCCAATTGAGTCCCCGGCTCCTGGCATTATTGACCGTAAGCCCGTTAGCAAGCCTTTAGAGACGGGAATTTTGGCAATTGATTCTTTGTTTCCCATTGGCCATGGGCAGCGTGAACTTATTATAGGCGACAGACAGACGGGAAAGACCACAATTGCGCTGGATACCATACTCAATCAAAAAGGCAAAAATGTAATTTGTATTTATGTGGCAATTGGTCAAAAGGCAAGCTCCGTTGCACATACGGTGGATATACTCCGGAAGCATGGTGCCATGGAATATTCAATTGTGGTTAATGCATCTGCAAGTGAGCCTGCGCCACTTCAGTATATAGCACCCTATGCAGGTTGTACATTGGGTGAATACTTTATGCGTAAGGGGCAGCGGGTGCTTATAGTTTATGATGATTTAACAAAACACGCCACTGCGTATCGCTCTCTAAGTCTTTTACTGGAGCGTTCTCCAGGACGTGAAGCCTATCCTGGTGATGTTTTTTACCTTCACTCCCGTTTATTAGAACGTTCGGCACAGCTTTCTGATGAAAAGGGAGGGGGCAGTATGACTGCACTGCCTATAGTGGAAACGCAGGCTGGTAATGTTTCTGCTTATATACCAACAAATATTATTTCTATTACAGACGGTCAAATATTTTTAGAAAGCGAGTTGTTCTTTTCCGGTCAGCGTCCGGCTGTGAACATTGGTTTGTCTGTTTCCCGTGTAGGGGGCGATGCACAGACTGAAGCAATGAAGCGTGCTGTAGGAACTCTCCGTTTAGAGCTGGCTCAGTACCATGAGATGGAAGTTTTTATGCAGTTTGCCAGTGATCTGGATGATACTACAAGGCAGCAGCTGGACTATGGTCACAGCCTTATGCAGGTACTCCGCCAGGAAAAACACCGTCCAATGAAGGAGTATGAGCAAATTATCATTCTGGTGGCGGCACTAAACCGCATAATGATGGGTGTTCCTCCTGAGAAAATTAGCGGATTTAAGTATGGGCTTTTAAATTACATTGAAAAAGAGGGATCTCATATAATAAGGAAAATTGAAAATGGCGAGTTTGATGAAAAAGTTAAAGAAGAAATTATAAAAATATCACAGGAATATTTAAATATTTTTCATGGCGGTGGAAAATAGGCGGTGATAAACAAATGAAAAATGCTAAAGAAATAAAAAGCCGTATTAAAAGCATTCAGGATACGAGGAAAATTACGAACGCCATGTACATGATTGCTTCAGCTAAGATGAAGAGAGCCAAAAAACAATTGGACTCCACAAGACCATATTTTGATGCACTGCAAAGCGAAATCAAACATTTGCACCAAAGAATGGAAAATGTAGACAGCAGATACTTTCACCCCACAGGCAGGAGAGATGAGCTTGACGTGGCTTATGGTGTTTTGGCGATTACTGCGGACAAGGGATTGGCTGGGTCATACAACAAAAGCGTAATTAAAGAAACACAAAAATTTATGTCCAGGCACCCGGATACTAAGCTCTTTATTGTGGGGGAATATGGGCAGCGGTTCTTCTTACGTCAGAAAGCGCCTGTTGTAGAAGACTTCTCATTTACGGCACAAAATCCAACAATGGACAGAGCAAGGGAAATTAGCATGGTGCTTTTGGAGTTGTTTGATAAAGGAGAACTGGACAAAATTTTTGTAATTTATACCGATTTGGAAAACAGCCTTACTACACAAGTGGTGACCACCAGGCTTCTTCCCCTTTGTCCAGACCAGCCTGTATCTTCTGCAGGGAACGGCATAGAGGGTGAAGCATCTATACCTTTTGAATTTTATCCTTCAGTTGAGGAAGTTTTAAATAATGTTGTAAAGAGTTTGTTTTCTGGTTTTATTTACAGTGCCTTAGTTAGCAGTTTTTGCAGTGAACAAAGTGCCCGTATGACAGCCATGAACTCGGCTAATAAAAATGCAGAAAAGATTTTGGAGTCACTTATTCTTGAATATAATCAAATGCGCCAGGCAGCCATCACCCAGGAGGTAACAGAGGTGATAGCCGGTGCAAAAGCACAGAGAAGAAAACATGAAAAGGAGGTGTTGCAGCCGTGAACTCAGGAAAAATTGTACAGATATCCGGTTCAGTTGTAGATGTGGAATTTGAGAAAGGGTGTTTGCCTAAAATAAGGGAAGCCCTGACTGTCAATGTAAACGGCAAAGTGCGTGTTATGGAAGTAGCACAGCACGTAGGAAGAAATACAGTCCGCTGTATTATGCTCAGCGAAAGTGAAAATCTTGCACGTAATATGAAGGTAACAGCAACCGGGAGTTGTATTCGTGTCCCGGTAGGTGAATGTACTTTAGGTCGGATGTTTAATGTACTTGGAGAGGTAATTGACGGTGGTCCTCCTATTTTAGATACAGAAAAAAGGTGGGAAATTCATAGAAAGGCTCCTTCATTTGAAAGCTTACGTCCTTCTACTGAAATATTAGAGACAGGAATTAAAGTTATAGATCTTTTAGGACCTTATCCAAGAGGCGGAAAAATTGGGCTCTTTGGGGGAGCAGGAGTTGGAAAAACCGTTTTAATTCAAGAACTTATTCACAATGTTGCGATGAAGCACGGTGGTTATTCTATTTTTGTGGGCATCGGGGAGAGAAGCCGTGAAGGGAATGAGCTTTGGAGGGAAATGCAGGAAAGCGGCGTTGCAGGGAAAGCGGCGCTGGTGTTTGGACAAATGAATGAATCCCCGGGTGTCAGAATGCGGGTGGGACTTTCCGGTTTGACAATGGCGGAGTATTTCCGGGATAGCGAGCAAAAAGATGTGCTATTGTTTATCGACAACATTTACCGCTTTGTGCAGGCGGGAAGTGAAGTTTCTACCTTGCTGGGTCATATGCCTTCCGCAGTAGGCTACCAGCCTACCTTGGCGGAGGAAATGGGTGAACTTCAAGAAAGAATTACATCTACAGATAAGGGTTCCATCACTTCAGTGCAAGCGGTTTATATACCTGCTGATGATTTAACAGACCCGGCACCTGCTGCAACTTTTACACATCTTGATGCCACCACTGTGCTAAGCAGGAAGGTTGCAGAACAGGGTATTTATCCTGCTGTTGACCCCCTTGAATCAACCTCCCGTATCTTAGAGCCGGACATAGTGGGGGAAGAACATTATGAAACTGCAAGGGAGGTTCAGGAAATACTTCAAAAATACAATGAATTGCAGGATATAATTGCTATTTTAGGTATGGATGAGTTGGGGGACGAGGATAGGCAAATTGTAACCCGTGCTAGAAGAATACAGAGGTTTTTATCACAGCCAATTCATGTGGCAGAAAAGTTTACAGGAGTTTCCGGCATATATGTGCCGCTAAATGAAACAATAAGAGGCTTCAAAGCTATTATAAGCGGGGAAATGGATTCTTATCCTGAAGCTGCATTTTTCAATGTGGGAACAATTGACGATGTGGTGAAAAAAGCTGAAGGGATAAGGAGTGGAAAAATACTGTGAAGACTTTTAAGTTAAAGATTTTAGCTGCAGACAAGCCTTTTTATACAGGTCCCTGTGAATCATTAATCGTACCCACCCCACAGGGTAAATATGGCATTATGGCTAACCACAGCAATATTATTATAGCAGTAATTCCCGGAGCGGTTTTTTACCGGGTACCTGGGGAAGAAATGAAGGTTGCAGCAGTTTCCCATGGCTTTTTAAAAGTGGAGAATAATGAGGTTTTGTTGCTGGTTAGCTCAGCAGAACGACCGGAGGAAATAGATGCCCGAAGGGCAAAATACTCAGTACAAGCAGCAAAGCAGGAACTTTTGCGAAGTAAAAGCAAGCAAGAGTACTATGCAGCCCAGGCACATTTAGCACGGGCAATGAGTAGATTGCGGGTAAAAGACAAATATGATACTTTAAAAAACAGGGTAGAAGAATAAGATAATTCAAAATAATGATGGGAGGTATAAAAAATCGCAAAAATCTATGACTTAAAAATTCGCAACAAAAAAGAAGTAATAAATTACAAAATAAAAATGATTTCGAGAAAAGCTGTAGTAATGTTAATAGGTCTTTTTCTTTCATCCCTTGGTGTAAGTTTTTCTATAAAAGCAAGGCTTGGTGCAACTCCGGTGGGTGTATGCCCTGCAGTATTCAGTCCATATTTTGGCATAACAACAGGAACGGGAATGTCAATTTTACTCGGCTTGTTCTTTATAGCGCAAATGGTTATTTTAAAAAAGGAGTTTAGATCTTCTCATTTTATGCAGTTAGTCGCCACTGTTGTATACGGTTTCTTTGTGGATTTAACATCCGGCATTATATCCATTTTTCCTGACAGTACATTGTGGACACAGGTAATTTACTGTGGCTTGGGAACTGTTACCCTTGCCTTGGGTGTATTCACCATGCTTAAAGCTGAATTTATAATGCTTCCTCAAGATGCACTGGTAAAAGTAATATCTGTAAGATATAATAAAGAATATGGAAAAGTTAAAATTGTCTTTGACAGTTTATTAACTATAATTGCAGCCACTGGCTCATGGATTTTGTACCGGGAATTTTTCCAAGTAGGAATTGGTACAGTTGTTGCCGCTATATTTGTTGGGAAAATAATCAGCGGTTTAAGAGAAATTAAAGGATTAAATAATTTACTTGACCGGGTAATTAGTAAACCTATACCTGGCCGAGTGGTAAAATATGAGGGGATACAACATATGGATCTTCCAAAAACGATATCTTTATTGTATCGTAAAATGAATATTGAACTAAATGAAAGGCTTATGAAAATCGGACTTTCCAATGCACAGTCAAGATTATTGAAACACCTCTATGCTAATGGGGGAATGACACAGGCTGACTTATGTAAAGAACTTGGGATGGATAAAAGTACCGTTGCAAAAGCATTGATACCTTTAGAAAAAAATGGTTTTGTATCAAAGACGGTAAATCCTGACGATGCCCGCTCTTATTTGGTGACTCTTACTCAGAAAAGTACCAAAATGATTCCAAAAACACTAGAAATTGTTTCAAGTTGGACTAAAGATGTGACATCAGGTATGACAGAGGCTGAAAGGGAACTTTTTTATAAATTGCTGCACAAAGTTGCCCAGCGGGCTGTTGTAATTTGTAAGAACGGCAAATACAGAAAAAAATGTACTTGCCAGAAAACCTGTGTCTGTCAATAATCGGATTGATTTACTGTGTTTATTATTAATATAGCTGTAATTAGTCCCTTGGTTGCTCTGACTTAAGGGTTTTGATTGTTATCTGTTTGTTTTTGACATAGCTGTGGTTAGTCCTGCCTGTTTATCCTGTCATTTTTTATTTTTTATTGTTTATTTTAGACAGAGGTTATGTTAAAATAACAGGCAAACATAAACTTTTTAAGGAGTGGTAATGTTGAACAAAGCAATGTTCATTGGAAGGTTAACAGCAGATCCTGAAATGAGGCATACTACAACTGGAAAATCTGTATGCAGCTTTAGAATTGCAGTAAAGAGAAGATTCGCAAGAGAAGGTGATGAGCAGCAGGCTGACTTTTTTCCGGTAGTAGCATGGGAAAAAACTGCAGAATTTTGTAACAACTATTTTAAAAAGGGTCAACAAGTTGGGATTGTAGGAAGAATTCAAAACAGAACTTGGGACGACCCGGAAGGCAACAGACGCTACATAACTGAAATAGTGGCAGAAGAAGTGTACTTTGCAGATAGTAAAAGTAGTTCAGGAAGTGGCAATAATATCACTGGTAATGACAATTTTGATACTTCAAATGTACAGGATAGCGGAGGCTTTTATCTAGCAGAAGATGACGATCTTCCATTTTAGCAACAACTTAAGTTTTATATAAAACCGCTGTCCAGCCTTTTTAGCTCGAGATTGACAAAATAGGATCTACTGCTCTGATAAAAATAATTTCTGCCCCAATAAACTCATTTTCCTGTGCTTCAAGGCTTATTTCAATATCGTGGGGTCTGATGTAGCTTATGCGGAATTTTATCCCATGTCAATAGATTTTTTATAAAAATTATAATTTCTATCGGTTTAGTTGAATTAAATTTTAAAAAACAGGCTGCTATATATAAGAAATATAGGGGAAATATATCTTGACGGACGGATGAAGCAATAGAAGGGTGAGGAAGCTAGGAATAAAAAAGGTTTATTTCCTGTAGTATATATGTTAAAATAACAGACAGTGACTTCCATTTTAATGATAGTTTAACTTTAAAAACAATGTAAATGTATTAAGAAAAAGGTAGATAAAAAATGAAGGCTGGAAAAAGAAAAATTTTATTCGTTGTAATTTTATTGCTGGCATTTGCTGCAAGGATATATGTTGATAATAATTTATTGGAAATATCAAGGTATAAAGTAACATCAAATAAAATCCCGGATTCCTTTGATGGTTTTAAGATACTGCAACTATCAGATTTGCACAGTAAGAGTTTTGGGGACGGAAATATTAAACTCATGGAAAAAATTAACGGTGAAAATCCTGATATTGTTGTTATGACAGGTGATATGGTTGATTCAAAAGATACTGATTTTGATGTGTTTACTGATTTGGCCGGGGAGATAAGCAAAAACTATGATACTTACTATATTCTGGGTAATCATGAACAAAGCCTAAGTAAGAAAAGACGAAAAATGTTAACAGACACCCTTACTGAATTTGGCGTTAAGGTTCTTGATAATGAAAAAGTTACAATTACAAAAGGCGAGGATAGCATTAATTTGTATGGGCTATGGTTTAATCTTAGATATTATAAAGATTCAAGCAATGAGTATACAAAGGATGTTTTTTTTGGGGAAGAACAAATTAAGAAAATTTTAGGTAAGCCGAATACTGATTCATATAACATTTTATTAACTCATAATCCGCTGTATGCTGATACTTATTCTGACTGGGGAGCGGATTTAACCCTGTCCGGACATATTCACGGAGGTATAATAAGGATACCTTTTGCAGGCGGGGTGTTTTCTCCTGAAAAGAAGTTTTTCCCTGAATATGACGGAGGCATGTATCAGGTTGATGACAAAATATTAATTGTAAACAGAGGATTAGGCAACAGTAATTTTGCACTTAGAATATTCAACCGTCCTGAGATATTGGTAATTACCCTTTGTAATTAAAACATCACATGTCCCGGTTCAATTAGATTTTATTTCCTGTTTAAATACATCTCATGTCCCGGTTCAACCAACATCAAATCTGAAATTAAAAAATGACATAATGTTTCTAGGTCATAATTATACTATAATTCAAAATTTTTTTCCAACTGTTTTGCCAAAAAGTCAAAAAAAGTTTTTATAAGCTATAAATACATATGTAGAAGACTTTGTTAATGGGGTTTACTTGGAAAAAATCCAAGTGTTTAGAGCCTTATTTTTGATTTTATATCTTTTTTTAGAAGCATCATATTTATTAAAAAATATTAAAAAAATAGGTGGGCACCTGTTTTTTTCTTGTAGTAAAAGTTAGTGTTTAGTAAAAAATTACAGAAAAATAAAATGATAGAGACAATGTAAATGTTTATTCATGAAATTATAATTGGTCAATTGTATAAGTAGAGTTTCACATAAAGACTTATTTAAATATATAAATAAATATCAAAAAAATAGAAAAAGAAAGTTTTAATATATAGTATTATCAATTGTAAATGCACTTAAATAATGTGTTCAGAGATTTAAAAATATGCTTATTGTATTTACAAAAAAACTATATGTGTCAAAATATTAATAAATTTACCAGGCTAAAATTTTTTCAATTAAAGTAACCTATGTTAAGATATTTACAATTACGATAGTAGTGTATAAAAATATAATCCCATTGGTTTAGCCGAAGAATGTTAAATGTTCTAGACATATCTAAAAAAGTAATATAGAATAATAATTGTCAACAAAATAAATACAAATCTTTAAATTTCAAGTGCTATTCTAATTAGATAGTATATGTGTAGTATGTGTTTTGTAAATATATAATTTTAAGTTAATGATATTATTAATTTTTTAGGGGATATCAAAATGAGCCAAGTCGGAAATGCATTGAATATGCTTATACTTCTTAAAAGCAGAGGTAAAATGAAAGCAAAAGAATTAGCAGATATTTTAGAGGTCAAAGAGCGCACCATACGTAGATATAAAGAAGATTTAATGTGTAAATTTTCAAATTAAATTAGATAATATTTTCAAATTATTTTAGGTCAATTTTACCACAAATTAGTGAATATTTTCAAATTAAAATAGGAACGCGATAATCAAATTTTCAAATTCTTCA
>Ga0116181_1002106_pt1 | contig 16496 bp, 17 predicted proteins | sample AD_UKC075_MetaG_FD_89752 | JGI IMG/M metagenome (GOLD analysis project Ga0116181, IMG submission 89752) | Active sludge microbial communities of municipal wastewater-treating anaerobic digesters from USA - AD_UKC075_MetaG | ecosystem: Engineered > Bioreactor > Anaerobic > Digestate | place: USA...
ATATTGACCGGGAGGATCTCTATCCTGAAGACTATGATTTGGACATTGTTCTGGAGTCCAAAGAAAACCGGAAAAAACGGAAGACCATGGGCAAGCACCACATCGAAGGCTTGGTCATTGAGTCCCAGGATGGTATTACTAACCCTAAATAATAAAGGCGGATGGGGATGTTAAAGCGCCTCGGGTGAGGCAAAAGGTTAACATCTTTGTCTTTGTGGTAATATATATAATACGGTATTTTGTGGCAGAAGCGGAGGAACATGATGCAGGACAGGTTGTTTCGGGACATTCTTCCCCGGGTATCGAAACCAATTCGTTATACCGGTAATGAATTAAATGTCATTAAAAAGAACTGGGAGAGCAGCCGGGTAAAAATGGTGTTTGCTTTTCCTGATGTATATGAAGTGGGCATGTCCCACATCGGCGGCCGGATTTTATATGGTTTGATCAACGAAACCACTGATCATTTACTGGAGAGGTCTTTTGCTCCCTGGCCGGATATGGAAAAGCTCATGCGTGAAGAGGGGATACCCTTGTATGCCTTGGAATCTTACCGTCCATTGGCTGACTTTGAGGTAGTGGGTTTTTCCCTGCAGTATGAGCTGTCAGCTACCAATATACTGAATATGCTAGATCTGGCGGGGATACCGGTATTCAGCCGGGAGCGAACTGATGAGGATCCGCTGGTGCTGGCTGGGGGGCCGGTGGCTTTTAACCCGGAACCCTTCTGTGATTTTTTCGATATGTTTATGATTGGCGACGGCGAGGAAGCTTTGCCGGAACTGTTGGATGAAGTGGAACGGGTGCGAAAGCTGCCCCGTCAGGAAAAACTGCGGCAACTGGCTAAAGTCGAAGGGATTTATGTGCCTTCTCTATATAAGGTGGCCTATGACGATGATGGTTCCCTGGCTTCCATGGAACCCCTGTATCCTGATGTACCCCGGCGGGTGCGCAAAAGGATTGTAGCCAACCTGGATGAGGCTTACTATCCTGATAATCCTATCCTTCCTTACATGACGGTAGTTCATGACCGGGCGGTACTGGAGGTAATGCGGGGATGTCAGCGGGGCTGTCGTTTCTGTCACGCGGGTATGGTTTATAGACCGGTGCGGGAAAAAAGCGTGGAGACTCTACAGCGGCAAGCCAGAGCTCAGTTGGAAAACACCGGTTATGAGGAGGTCTCCCTGGCTTCCTTGAGTACCCTGGATTACACTGGGGTTGATCAATTGGTTAAAGGGTTGATAGAGGAACATGGTTCTAAAGGGGTAGGGGTGGCCCTGCCGTCTCTGAGAGTAGATGCTTTCTCTATTGATCTGGCCAATGAGGTGCAAAAGGTGCGCAAGACTACCTTGACCTTGGCCCCTGAGGCGGGAACCCAGCGATTGCGTGACGTTATTAATAAAAATGTGACCCAGGAACAACTGTATGATGCGGTAAAAGCAGCTTTCCAATCGGGCTGGCGGGCGGTAAAGCTTTACTTTATGATTGGGCTGCCTACCGAAACCCAAGAAGATCTGGATGGTATACTGCAGCTTTTGGAAGAGGTTAAACGTATTGGCAATCAATATTCCCGCCGTTCGGTGGAGATTAGATCCAGTATGGCCTGTTTCGTACCCAAAGCCCATACCCCTTTTCAATGGCAGCCCCAGAACAGCATAGAGGAACTGCAGGAGAAAATCAGTTACATGACCCGCTTCCGGCGCAAAGGTATAAAATTAAGCTTTCATGATAGCCGGGTCAGCTTTCTGGAAGGTATCATAGCTCGGGGAGACAGAAGACTAGGGCAGGTAATCTATAATGCCTGGAAAAATGGAGCAATTTTCGATGGTTGGTCAGAGTACTTTCATTTTGAACACTGGCAAAAAGCCCTGGAAGAGTCCGGGTTAGATCCGGCTTTTTACGTTTCTCGGAACCGCTCTTATGATGAACTGCTTCCCTGGGATTTTATAGACAGTGGAGTAACCAAAGCGTATTTACGCCATGAAAATGACAAAGCTCAAAGGGGAGAGACTACCATGGATTGCCGTCAGGAGGACTGTACCGGCTGTGGTGTCTGTCCCAGTTTTGAAGTGGAAATTGATCTAAGAGGGGGGAGTGAGCGTGCGCATCAGAGCTGAGTATAGCATTGGTCCTGAACTGCGTTTTTTGTCCAACCTGGATACCATGCACATGATGGAGCGTGCTCTGCGGCGGGCGAAAATCCCCTTTGCTCTCAGCGAAGGATTCAATCCCCATATACGATTATCCATGGGTACGGTTCTGCCGGTGGGACTATGGGGTAAAAAAGAATATTTTGATTTGGAATTGCAACAACCTATGCCTCCTGGTGAACTGTGTGAAGCATTGAATAAGGTTTTGCCTGCAGGGGCTCATATAGTGCAGGCGCGGGAAATCGAAAGAAATGCTCCTTCACTGATGAAGGCAGTAAACTGTGCAGCCTATGGGTTTATTTTGCAGATGTCCCAGGAGGAGATTAGCAGGATATGTCAAAATATTCTTAATGCGGAAAAGCTCCTAATCTCCAGCTGGGGAAAGAAAAAGGGCGTTGACAAAGATTTGCGAAAAGGTATTTATAATATAGACATACAGCCATATGAGGAGTTCTTTTGTTTAATGATCTGGGTTGGGGCTGGAGAACCGCTGAACATTCGCTATGATGAAATCGTGGATCTGCTCCAGCAACAAGGGGTTCCTCCTCAGGCGATTTTGGATGTATTTAGGGAAGGAAATTATATTCGGATAGACGAAGAGCTGTACAGTCCATTGGAAAGGTAAATTCATGAGCCGAGAAATAATTGCAGAAGTCTACCCCTGGGAATCACGGGTAGGCATTGTGGAAGAAGGTCGCCTGGTTGAGGTTTTCTGGGCGGATCAAAATGAAAATGTAGGTAAAATCTACAAGGGCAAGGTCAAGGACATTATTCCTGGTCTATCCTGTGCCTTTATTGATATTGGGCTGGCCAAAAATGCTTTTTTATATGCGGGGGATATTGTGGCGCCCGGCTTGAAGAAGAGCCGCAATATTTTTGATATGGTTAAAAGCGGTCAGGATATAATGGTACAGGTTAAAAAAGAGGCCTTTTCGGAAAAAGGTGCCCGGGTAACTTGCGATTTGACCATACCGGGACGTTTTTTAGTATTGCTGGTTTATCAAAACGAGGTTTCTATCTCCCGGAAAATAACCGATGACAATTTGCGCGAGCATCTGCGCCATCTGGTGGAGGCTAACAAACCAGAGGGAGTAGGGTTAATACTTAGGACTGCCTGTCTGGAAGCAGAAGATCAGGAAATCATAGGAGAACTACAGGAACTCCTCCAGGTATGGGAAGAAATACAGCGGCGTTTTGAGAACAGTAAATCTCCCAGCTTACTTTATGAAGATATAGATGTATTGGAGAGGACTCTACGTGACTATTTGGACAGCGACATCAGCCGCATAGTGATTAATAATATTAAACTGAAAGAACGCATCAACCAGTATATTCGTGATAAAAAGGGAGGAGCCCATTTTCGAGTTCAATATGAAGAAGGCGACTTGTTCGAAAAATATGGATTAGAAAAGGACATACGCCGGGCTCTACGCCGTAAGGTTTGGCTGAAAAGCGGGGGTTATCTTATTATCGATCAAACCGAAGCTATGACCGTTATCGATGTAAACAGCGGCAAATATACGGGTAAAAATGATTTTGAAGACACAGTATATAAGCTGAACATGGAAGCAGCGGTGGAGATCCCCCGTCAGCTTCGTTTGCGAAGTATCGGGGGCATTATCCTGATTGACTTTATAGATATGAAAACCAAAGGCCACCAAGAAGAAGTGGTATCCGTACTGCGCAATGAACTGCAAAAAGATAAGGCCCACACCCGTATTATAGGCTTGACCGGACTAGGCTTTTTGGAAATGACTCGCAAAAAGTCCCGCTATGGGGTGTCTGAATTTTTTACTGATGAATGTACGGTTTGCAATGGCCGGGGGCGTACCTTCAACCTATTTGCCCTCTCCTGTGAGGTAAAGCGGAAACTGGCTAATATGTGCTATACCGACCAGCCGGTACTGGTATGCGAGGCTCATCCTGAATTGCTGCAGTATATTGAGAATGATGTTAAGAATATTGATTACATAAGAAGACGTACGGGGAAAGAGCTAAAGCTAATAAACAATCCAGAACTGGCCATAGCTGACTATAGAATTAGTGCTGGCGAGAGCCCTTGAAGACTTGCTTGACTTAGCTGCCCCTATTATGTTAACTTTTTATGAGGGTTGCGCATTTTTGCAACCGCTCAGTACAGGTTTCACAAACGGTCGGTGACCTACCTGTAACTGGCGAGTCTAAAAAATGTGGAGGTGTTATTAGAATGTATGCAGTAATCCAGACAGGCGGCAAACAGTACAGAGTTACTGAAGGCAGCATTCTGAAAGTTGAAAAACTGGATGCTCAGCCGGGAGACCGTCTTACTCTGGACCAGGTGCTGATGGTAAGTGATGGTAATGAGGTGCGGGTAGGAACCCCGTTAGTTCCCAACGCTCAGGTTACCGCAGTTGTCCTGGAGCAGGGTCGGGAAAAGAAGATTGTAGTATTCAAGTATAAGAGGCGTAAGAATTATCGTAGAAAACAAGGCCATCGTCAACCTTATACTAAGATTAAGGTGGAAAAAATCGAAGGCTGATGATACGGATTACATTTACCTGTCAGGGCAGTGAAATTCAAGGTTTTAGCGTTGAAGGGCATGCTGGGTTTGCTCCGGAAGGTGAGGACATTTACTGTGCCGGAGTTTCAGCCATTGCTCAGACCACACTGCTGGGTTTGATTAAGCATTTATCCCGGGAACCAGTGTATGAGATAAAAAAGGGCTGGTTGAGTTGCCAGCTTCCTAGTGACCTTAATGAAGAGGATAAGTTAAAAGCTAAAGTGTTGCTTACCACACTGGAAGCCGGATTGAATTCTATGTTGCAAGCCTACCAGGAATATGTACAGGTTGAGTACAGGAGGTGTTAAAAAATGTTCGTATTTGATCTTCAATTATTTGCTCACAAAAAGGGTGTTGGTAGTTCCAAAAACGGCCGTGACAGTGAGTCCAAACGTTTAGGAGTTAAACGTTATGATGGACAGGTAGTGCGGGCCGGGAATATATTAGTTCGCCAGAGAGGAACCAAAATTCATCCTGGCAAAAATGTTATGATCGGTGGAGATGATACTTTATTCGCTGTTATTGATGGCCGGGTAAAGTTCGAAAGGCTTGGGAAAAATCGCAAACAGGTAAGCGTATATCCCCTGCAAGAAACGGTTACAATGTAGTAGATGGATTAGATTTAGAAACCCCTGGAGCGATTCAGGGGTTTTTTGCTATAAATCTTATAAAGGAGATGCTGCGATGAATGGTGAACAGGTAATCCAACTACTGCGTCAGTTACGCCATGATTTTGGCAATCATTTGCAGGTTATCAGCGGCTATCTGGATTTGGGACGCAGTGCTGAGGTGAAAAGATATATTCAATCTTTGGCTGAAGAAATGGGCGAAGAAAGGATAATATTTGAAACCTGTTCTCCGGATACGGCTTTTTATTTTTACCAGCAGCTTTTACTGGCCCGGGAAAGGGGCATTAAGATGAGATATCAGGATTTAAGTGTTTCCTCGGTGGCAGCACTGGAAAAGAATCAGGAACCACTTAAGAGCGTGATTAAGGCAGCTGCGTCAGCAGGTGATGGCCGGATAACCGTATCAGTGCATCAGAGTGAAGACAGCGGTATTCTGCTCTACATAAGTACCGAGACAGAAACAGAACCTATTGTAGTATCAGTAATGGAGTGAAGGCCATGTTTGTGGATCATGCCAAGATTTATGTGAAGGGCGGGGATGGCGGTAATGGAATCGTCGCCTTTCGCCGGGAAAAATATATTCCCATGGGCGGTCCGGCCGGTGGAGACGGGGGGCGAGGCGGCAATGTGGTATTTGTCGCTGACGAAGGCCTAAGCACCCTCATGGATTTTAAGTATCGTAAACATTTCAAGGCAGAACGGGGTGCTCATGGGCGGGGTAAAAACATGCACGGTTCCTGGGGAGAAGATCTGGTGGTTCGTGTTCCTGTGGGAACTGTAATTCGTGATGATGACAGTGGCCAGGTGATTGCTGACTTGACCCGGGCCGGGCAGGAAGTTATTGTAGCCCGGGGAGGAAGGGGAGGCCGGGGCAATGCCCGGTTTAGTTCGTCAGTGAACCGGGCTCCCAGTATCTCGGAAAATGGTGAACCAGGCGAAGAACGCTGGATCAGGCTGGAATTAAAACTGCTGGCAGATGTGGGCCTGGTAGGCTTCCCTAATGCGGGCAAGTCTACATTGATTTCAGTAATCTCAGCCGCTAAACCTAAAATAGCCGACTATCCTTTTACAACCCTGGTTCCTAATCTGGGGGTAGTACAGACCCGGGGTCATGATTCTTTCGTAGTGGCCGATATACCTGGCCTTATCGAAGGAGCTCACCAGGGAATGGGATTGGGTCATGAGTTCCTGCGCCATGTGGAACGTACCCGGGTGCTGCTTTTTGTTCTGGATACTGCTCAAACAGAAGGACGGGATTGTCTGGAGGATTATGAAGTATTGCGCCGGGAACTGCAAGCCTTTAACCCGGATCTGGCTCATCGTCCTTTCCTTATTGTGGCCAATAAAATGGACCTGCCCGATGCCGAAACCAATTTACTCAGGCTGCAGGAACAATTCGGTGACCAGGTAATCCCCATTTCGGCTGCCGCCGGCCAAGGGATTGAGAATCTGGTCGACCGAACTTGGGAACTGCTGTCACAAGTGCCGCGGGAAGAAACGCTGACGGGAGAAGAAGTAGTAGTGCACCGTTTTGAAGAGGAAGAACCGTTTACCATCGAAAAAATTAATGGTGTCTTTGAGGTAAAGGGTAAACGCATTGAAAAACTGGTGGCCATGACCAACTTTGACACCGATGATGGTTTGCTGCGTTTCCAGCGTATCATAGAGAAGATAGGTTTGGAAGAAGCCCTGAAAGAAATGGGAATTCAGGAAGGAGATACAGTGCGTATCAAAGACCTGGAATTTGAATATTCCGAGTAGGGGACGACGACTCTGTCGCCCCGCCCTTGTAGGGGACGATGCCCACATCGCCCCGACGCAAGATAAATATTACACGAAAGACCAGTAGGGGACGATGCCCACATCGCCCCGACGGGTATGAGGGGATAACATGAGCAAACGTGAATTACTCAAAGGATGCCGCCGGGTGGTAATCAAGGTGGGAACCAGTACTCTCACTCACAGCAATGGCCAGCTAAACCTACGCAGAATAGAATCACTGGTAAGGGAAATCGCCGATCTGCACAATCAGGATATAGAAGTTTTGGTAGTAAGCTCAGGAGCTATCGGGGTGGGGGCTAACCGCATGGGGTATAAAAAGATTCCCAAAACCATTCCCGAAAAGCAGGCTCTGGCGGCAATAGGCCAAGGTGCCTTACTGCATCTTTATGAAAAATTATTTGCCGAATATGGCAAAACTGTAGCCCAGGTGCTGATAACCCGGGGCGATTTTGATGAACGAATTCGTTATCTTAATGCTACCAATGCTTTTTTGGCCATCCTGTCTATGAAAGTGATTCCTATTATTAATGAGAATGACACGGTAGTCGTCGAAGAAATTAAATTTGGTGATAATGATACTTTGTCAGCCCTGGTAGCTGGTATGGTTGATGCTGATTTGCTACTGATTTTATCTGATGTGGATGGGTTCTTCAGCAGTGATCCCCGGGTGGACTCCCACGCTACCCTGATCAGTGAAATTGAGGAAATTACCGAGGATATGGAGGGCCATTCCTACAATCGAGGCAGCAGTTTCTCTAGCGGAGGTATGTATACTAAACTAAAGGCTGCTCGCATGTGCATGGCAGCAGGCATACCTATGGTGATTGCCAACAGCAGTGAGCCCAATGTAATTCGCCGGGTAGTAGAAGGGGAACGACTGGGAACCCTGTTTATACCACGACCCGAGCGTATGCATGCCCGTAAAAAGTGGATAGCCTTTGGTTCGGTCACCCAAGGGACAGTCACAGTAGATGCTGGAGCAGAGCAAGCTTTGCTGAAGAGGGGCAAAAGCCTGCTTCCTTCCGGAGTAGTGCAGGTGCAGGGAGAATTTGAGCGAGGAGCCATTATTGCCGTTTTGAATCAAGAGGGAGTAGAAATAGCCCGGGGAGTTGTTAATTACAGCCATGAGGAAATAGTACTGATTGCTGGTAAAAAGACCAGCGAGATTGAAAAAATTCTGGGCAGCAAGGACTATGATGAAATAATACACCGCAACAACCTGTGGGTAGAGTAATGATGACTTACTAAGACAGATGGAGGAGAAAGGAATATGGACGATCAGCTGAGGAAAACACTATTAAACCAAGGCCGGCAGGCGAAGATTGCCTCTCGGGAGTTGGCGGTTACTCCTACCACGGTTAAAGACCAGGCCTTGATGGACATGGCTGATGCTCTGGAAGCGGGTAGTCAGGAAATTATGGCCGCCAATCGCCGCGACCTGGAGCAAGGGGAGAAGTCAGGGTTAACTGCCGCACTGTTGGAGCGGCTGATGCTGGATGAAAAGCGGATTAAAGACATGGCTCAGGGCTTGAGGGAAATAGCAGCATTACCGGACCCTGTTGGCCAAGTTTTGGAAATCAATAAACGGCCTAACGGTCTGGAAGTGGGACGCGTGAGAACCCCCATTGGAGTAATAGGCATTATATATGAGTCCCGGCCCAATGTTACCGCTGATGCGGCTGCATTATGTGTCAAAGCGGGAAACAGCATTCTACTGCGCGGGGGAGAAGAGGCCTTGAATTCCAACCGGGTAATTGCCCGTTTGATAGCCGATGCTGCTACCCGCGCCGGACTGCCGGCCGGGGCCATTCAGCTGGTGGACAGTGACGACCGGGAAGCTGCCGTTTTCATGATGCGCATGAACGATTATCTGGATGTATTGATTCCCCGCGGAGGAAAAGGTTTGAAACAGGCCGTATTAGAAAATGCTACTGTACCAGTGATCATGACTGGTATGGGTAACTGCCATGTTTATGTGGATCAATATGCAGACCTTATTAAAGCCGTGCCCATTATCATGAATGCTAAAGTGCAGCGCCCCTCAGTTTGTAATGCCGCTGAGACCTTGCTGGTTCATGAGCAGGTAGCCCAGGAATTGCTGCCCAGAGCTTTGGCTGAGTTGAAAAAAGCAGGAGTAGAGGTACGCGGCTGCCCGCGAACCCGTCAGATTGTACCGGATATAGTGGCTGCGCGGGAAGAAGACTGGGATGAGGAATACCTGGACTTGATCTTGGCAGTGCGGGTGGTAGACAGTCTGGAAGAAGCTATAGAACATATTAATACTCATGGTACCGGTCACAGCGAGGCGATTATTAGTGAGAATTACAGCAATGTACGCCTTTTTCTATCCTCCGTGGATGCGGCAGCCGTTTATGCCAATGCTTCTACCCGGTTTACTGATGGTAATGTTTTCGGATTCGGGGCAGAAATAGGCATCAGCACCCAAAAACTGCATGCCCGCGGCCCCATGGGTCTGCCGGAGCTAACCACCACCAAGTTTATAATCTACGGAGATGGTCATATCCGGCAATAAAAATATACGGGGCGATGTAGGCATCGCCCTCTACTACCTTACCTAATAAATTTCTGTTATTCTTTACACATATCGTAATAAAATAGGCACCCTTCTGACTATAATCGTAATTTTTCAATCGGTTTGGCTTTCGTTTTGGCAACTTCAAAAGCATCACCGTCCGAATTACGCATTGCCATTGGGCAAGGTTACTCAATTATCTCGAATTGATATTGAGCCAGTTTTTGCTGGTCTTCTGCGCTCAGTTGGTATTCGCGCTGCAGCAGCTCACGTTCCGGTTTGCTGCCGCAGAGTTCAGTGGACAAATAGCGCAGACCGTTGTCATTTACCATAGTAACAATCCGTTTGAAATGAGGATATTTTTCAGCTACCTTAAAAGCAGCTTTCACATTGCATCCCGATGAGGTACCACAGAATATACCTTCCTGCCGGGCCATCTGCCGGGCTATTTCCATGGAATCATCTGAGCTTACCAGGACAATCCCGTCCACATACTGCAGGTCGAGAATCTCAGGAATAAGACCGTCGGCAATTCCCTGCACCTTATGATGGCCGATAATTCCCTTTGACAATATGGGTGAATCAGCTGGTTCAGAAACAAATATTTTTATATCTGGTTTCATACTTTTTAAGAATTTGGCAGTACCGGTAACTGTGCCTCCGGTTCCCTGGCACATGATAAAAGCATCAATTTCTCCCTGGGTCTGTTCCCAAATCTCTGGTCCGGTATTGTTTATATGAGCGTTTAGGTTGTCTTCTCGGTAAAACTGACCGATTTCAAATACCTGTCCTGGATACTGCTCTTTGATGCGGGTTACTTCTTCCAATACCAAATCAACGTCGGTTTCTGCCCCTGGAGTCAGTACTAATTCCGCACCATAGGCCTGAATAGTCTTTTTGCGCTCATCACTCATGCCTTCCGGCATTACAATTATCACCCGGTAGCCGCAGGCTGCGCCCACCATAGCGGTGGAAATGCCTGTATTACCGGTGGTTCCTTCCAATAGTATCATACCTGGTTTCAGTTCGCCTCGTTCCTCAGCCCGGCGGACAATTTCATAAGCCACGCGATCCTTTAGGCTTCCACTGGGATTGGGAAACTCTAATTTAACGCAGATCTCGGGTTGAACACCAGCAGACAGTTTCTTCAGGCTTACCATTGGAGTGCGGCCGATGCACTCTAATACACTGTCATGAATCATTCGGTTGGCATCCCATCTTATCACCATATACCCTCCCTTAATACTTATAAAGTCCATTCCTTGCCGAAACGCAGTTCACAGCTTACCACGGCTTTTTCCATAACGGGTACTTCATCGAAAAAAGCCGGTTGGTTGCTGGCTTCTTTTTTCAAGAATTCTTCCATTAATTTAATGGCTTCCTGGCGATCCGCAGGTTTTCGCAAAGACAGCCTTCTAGCTTGTATGAACTCAGCTGCACCATTATTCAATCTAATTTCATAATCAGCCAGTTGTTCAAAGAAATTTTTCCACTTCAGCAGGTGGGGGTTCTTTTCCCAGCCGATATCGGGACAAACAAAATGACGACACACCGACTCCCTTAAGTTTTGCGGCAAACGACAACCTGCGCTGGCGCTGTGAAAGCGGCAGCGATAGCTGTCACCATCCGGCTGTTGGTTTATGGTAACTGAAGCATCCAAAACGGTTATACCATCCATTTGGAAAATTTCCTGTAAGAGCTCCGGCTGATGGTGTGCTAAATATACTAAATCAGTGGCGTAGAAAACCGGCGAGTAAAAACCGCAGCACCCTTTATTGTCCTGACGGGGACAACGAGCACAGAGGTCCACCTCGATATAGCTTCTTAAACCATTATTATGAAATACTAAGTTAACCTGTGTCTGCACTTTTAATACTCCCTATAATAATAGTCTTATTATAGGGTTTTTGGCGAATTAAAGGAAGCATATTTGACAAGCTGCTGCCATTCTTCGCACACCGTTTGCATTTTAAGGGTTTACCAGCTATTATTTAAGTTAGATTTCCAATATTTATACAGGTGATATATTGACAAGCAGAAAAAGATTAGGCATTATAGGAGGAACTTTTGACCCGGTTCATTATGGACATCTAGTGGCCGCACAGTATGCAGCCTATGGATTCCATTTGGACAGGGTTATTTTTATGCCCGCAGCTAAACCACCTCATAAGAATGCTGAAGGGGTACTGGATGCCAGGCACCGTGTGGCCATGGTGGAGCTGGCTATAGCTGACAATCCTGCCTTTGAAATGTCCACTCTTGAAGTAGAGCGTTCTGGGGTATCCTATACCATAGATACCATCGAGATTCTGCAGCAGACTTATCCCGGGGCAGAGATATATTTTATTATGGGTATGGATTCCATTTACATTCTGGACACCTGGAAAGATATAGAGCGGCTGGTTTTAATGTGCCGTTTTATTGTGGTGACCCGTCCGGCCTATGAGCTGAAGCGCAGTGATCCTGCTTTCCAAGCAGTGCCTCCTGAATTTTGGAGAAGGGTTGGTTTTTTAGAAATTCCGGCTATGGACATTTCCTCTACCGATTTGCGGACCAGAGTACGGCAGGGAAAACCCATTCGTTATTTATTACCGCCGGCGGTGGAGAATTATATTTATAATCACTCCCTCTATCAAGGAGTTTAAATCATGAATTACAGTGATGAAGAGATCACCAGAATAATAAAAAAACGTCTTTCTGCTAACCGCTACCAGCACAGCCTGCGGGTGGCAGAGGTCGCTGGCCGCCTAGCTGAACAGCATCAGATGGATCCTGGACAAGCTTATACCACCGGATTGCTCCATGATTATGCCAAAGGTTTGTCCGGTCCAGAACTCCTGGATTTGGCTGAAGTCCACGGAATGATTGTTCACCCGGTGGATCGTTTAGTCCCAGATTTATTGCACGGCCCAGTGGGTGCTTATTTGGTAAGGCAAGAACTAGGTATAGAAGATGAGGATATGTTAGCTGCCATTGCTAATCACACTTTGGGAGCCTTGGAAATGAGTCCTTTGGAGGAAATTATTTTCCTGGCTGATATGATAGAGCCTGGCCGGGATTACCCTACGATGGAAAGGCTTAAATGCTTGACGGAACGCAGTCTTCAAGAGGGAATGCTGTATGGGTTGGAGACAACCATCCGCTACTGTATTGACCAGGGGCGGATTATACATCCCCGTTCCGTAGAGGTGCGTAATCACTACCTACAAAAATGTACTTACCTAGATGGCTGTTGACCCAGGGGGACGCTTTTGGCGGATCCCTTATGTCCCTTAATTTATTGGTTAGGAGGGTTGTTGTTGACTCAAGAGGACAAACTGGCAAGATTAATCGCTGAGGCATGTTTGGATGAAAAAGCTTTGGATGTGGTGGTTTTGGATGTGCATGAGCTTACCGTTATTACCGATTATTTTGTAATTGCCAGTGGCCGAAATGTGATACAGGTCCGTTCCATTCTTGAACATGTGCAAGAAAAACTTCAGGACCAAGACATTTATCCCATTCGTAAGGAAGGATTGCAACAGGGTGTGTGGTCAGTTTTGGATTATAACTCAGTAATCCTGCATGTTTTCCGCCAGGAAGAACGGGAATACTACCAGTTGGAAAACCTGTGGGCTGATGCTCCCCGGCTGATGATAGAAAGCGGAGTCTAATCCAGCGTCAAGTGATGGGCTGCTGCTGGAACCCGACCAGTTTGCTGCCACTCCATTTGCAGCATAGCGGTTTTGAGATCAATACCGCCCGCAGCAGTGAACCCACCCCATCCGCTGCTGGATATAACGCGATGGCAGGGAATTATTAAACCCATGGGATTAGTCCTCATAACCTGGCCTACTGCCCGTGCCGCACCCGGCCGCCCCAGTTGCTGGGCTACCTGGCCATAGGTCATTACTTCTCCATAAGGAATACGGTAAACCAGCAGCAGAGTGTCGCGGGCGAAAGGTGTGCGATGAGAAAGATCTAGTTCTACGTCCCAATCGTTTATTATTTGTCCATAAAAATAATCGCGAAATTTATTGACGATGGGTACAGAGTGGTCATCCCAAGCAATGAACCGGGTATTGTACCCGGTCTTTTTTATGTGATGATGAAAGGTATTTAGGGGGGAGGGGGTGGGCAAAACCGTTGCGAACAAGGTCTTTTTTTCACTAAGGATAGCGGCCCATCCCCGGGGGGTGTAAAATATATACCAAGTCATCATTGGTACCTCATTAATTTAATGTTTTACAACAACATTCACCAATTTTCCTGGCACAATTATTATTTTCGCTATATTCTGAGCTTTTGTCAACTCCTTGATTTTGGGATTATCCAGGGCAATAGCCCGTAAGTCGTCTTCAGAGGCTTGTGCCGGGACCATAATGCGATCTCTGACTTTTCCGCTTATTTGCAGGACGATTTCAATTTCATCCTGAACCAGAGCCTCCGGGTCATAAACAGGCCAGGACTGCAGATGAATACTGGTTTGGTTGCCCATCATGGACCAGAGTTCCTCGGTGATATGGGGAGAAAAAGGACATAGCAGGACCAGCAGGGTTTGAATGGCCTCCTTCAGTACACACAAATCCTGTTCTTCCTGGTCGCGATAGGCATTAATTGCATTGGTCAGCTCCATAATGGCACTGATAGCAGTGTTGAAGTTGAAGCGTTCTTCAATATCTTCGGAAACCTTTTTAATGGTAGCATGGGTCTTAAAACGCAGGGCTTTAGCAGCTGGGTCCAGTTCTTTATAATCGGCGGGCAAATTTACACTCTGCAGAGCTTCAATACTGTTAGTAACCAAACGCCACACCCGGTTCAAAAAGCGGTAGGCTCCTTCCACGCCTTGGTCGCTCCATTCCAGATCTCTTTCAGGAGGAGATGCAAATAGAATGAAAAGCCGGGCCGTATCGGCTCCATAAGCATTGATAATTTCTTCTGGACTTACTACATTGCCCCTGGATTTCGACATCTTGGCACCATCTTTTAATACCATGCCCTGAGTGAGCAGATTGGTAAAGGGTTCCTGCACACTGAGCATTTTAATATCATATAGGAATTTAGTGAAAAAGCGGGCATACATCAAGTGCAGTATAGCATGCTCCACTCCGCCAATGTACTGGTCAACGGCCATCCAATAATCGGTTGCCTCCCGGGTAAAAGGGAGCTCAGTTTCGTGGGGGCTGCAGTAACGGTCAAAATACCAGGAAGAGCAGACAAAAGTATCCATAGTATCTGTTTCCCGGCGGGCGTCCCCACCGCATACAGGGCAAGATGTTTTATAAAAATCCTCTGCATAGTTAAGCGGCGATTCGCCGGAGGGACGAAACTCCACATCGGTGGGCAGTAATACCGGCAGGTCTTTTTCTGGCACCGGTACCGTACCGCACTGGGGGCAGTATATTATAGGAATGGGAGCTCCCCAGTAACGCTGCCGGGATATAAGCCAGTCCCGCAGCCGGAAGTTTATGGTTCCCTCACCAATACCATGTTCTTTCATATAAGCAATGATTTTAGCCTGGCCTTCTTCTACCGTGCAGCCGTCAAAAGAGCCGGAGTTTACCATTACGCCGTCACCAGCATAGGCTTCCGCCAGCTCACTGCCATCTATAGGTGTATCCTCACCCTTAATAACTACTCGGATGGGAATATTATATTTACGGGCAAAATCAAAGTCCCTCTGGTCATGGGCGGGCACCGCCATAATGGCACCAGTACCGTAATCCATCAGCACATAGTTGGCTATCCAGATGGGTACTTTTTCACCATTCATGGGATTAATAGCATAAGCCCCGGTGAATACCCCTTCCTTTTCCGCTTCGGTAGAGGTGCGGGCCATTTCACTTAACAATTGCATGCGCTTGACGAATTCTTTCACTTGTTTTTCTTCAGGACGGCCAGCCACCAGTTTTTCCACCAAGGGATGTTCGGGAGCCAGTACCATGTAAGTGACCCCAAAAACCGTATCCGGGCGGGTAGTAAAGACGGTCAGCTTTTCATCTAATCCCTCAATCTCCATGGAAAACTGACACCCTTCACTGCGGCCGATCCAGTTCTTCTGCATGGTCTTGACTTTCTCAGGCCATCCGGGCAGCTTTTCCAGATCATCCAGTAGCCGCTGAGCGTAATCGGTAATTTTGAAAAACCACTGCTCCAGCTTTTTTTTCTCCACGGCCGTTTCGCAGCGTTCACAGGCACCTTCTACAACCTGCTCATTGGCCAGAACGGTCTGGCAGGATGGACACCAATTCACAGCGGCACTTTTTTTATAAGCCAGGCCGTGTTCATAAAGTTTTAAAAACATCCACTGGGTAAATTTGTAGTAATCAGGGCTGCAGGTAGCAATTTCCCGGGTCCAATCGTAGCTGATTCCCAGGGTTTTGAGCTGAGCCTTCATAGCAGCTATGTTGTCATAAGTCCATTCTGCCGGGTGCGCTCCATGTTTGAGAGCGGCATTTTCCGCCGGCAGACCGAAAGCATCCCAGCCCATAGGATGCAAAACATTATAACCATTCATGGTCTTAAATCTGGCAACCACATCGCCAATAGCATAATTGCGCACATGCCCCATATGCAAATTGCCAGAAGGGTAGGGAAACATCTCCAGAGCATAATACTTGGGGCGGGTTATATCTTCAATCACTTCATAAAAATGTTTTTCTTCCCAATAAGCTTGCCATTTAGCTTCAATAGCCTTGAAGTCATAGTTGTGCTCCATAACCGTCCTCCTTATATAATTATTGCCCAGAAATAGCAAAAACCCTCATCCCGATTAGGGACGAGAGTTGTGTTCCCGCGGTACCACCCTTATTGACAAATAAAATAATGGTGGAGCTAGAGGGATTCGAACCCTCGACCTCTTGAATGCCATTCAAGCGCGCTCC
>Ga0116181_1002107_pt1 | contig 16495 bp, 18 predicted proteins | sample AD_UKC075_MetaG_FD_89752 | JGI IMG/M metagenome (GOLD analysis project Ga0116181, IMG submission 89752) | Active sludge microbial communities of municipal wastewater-treating anaerobic digesters from USA - AD_UKC075_MetaG | ecosystem: Engineered > Bioreactor > Anaerobic > Digestate | place: USA...
AGTCTTATCGATGAACCCACTGAACACCTGCTCCCGCCCCCGCTCAGGCGTTGCAGGTACAGCGAGCACGAGCAGTTCCACCACCTGACGCGGCAGTGGTGCCATGGGGCCGGCCGTTACTCTTTGGGGACCTTGGTGCGTGGGGACAGCCCCCCAGGCAGGGGTTATGTCTTTCTTCTGGTGGCGTAGCTCCCGGGAATAGTAGGTTGCACTCCACTTGGAACAGCACAAGGTCAGCCACTCCATGAGCATCTCCTTGACGGTGTTACCCGCTCAACGGCTCCTGCAGCTCGATCACCTTGCGGGGTACGCCAGGGTCTTGCGCTTGCGGCAATGGCCGTACTCCCAGCGCCAGTATGTGCCCACTGCCGGCCAGCTTGCTGGGCTTCTGAGTGCCTTGGCGTTGCGATAAGGCTGCATCGGTAAGAGGCATGGCATATCACCTGAAAGCAAGCGAACGACAATGCACCTTGGTGAACGCCAAAGTGGTATTTTCAGAGGGGAAAATAAAAAGTCCACACGTTCTTGGAACTGTGCGGACTTCAAAATGGGATTGTCGGAGCCGAATTGCGCCATGCAACCTGCATGGATGCTGGGTTCTGGAAAACCAAATCTAAAAAGTACCGTCAAATTTTCTTGCTACCCCCGATTTACCCCTGCCTTCCCTCTTGCCGCCCACGTGCTCAAGCAAACCCCCAGGGGGTAAGTTTTCACCTTCCACACCCACGGTACACAGCAGAAAAGCGGAACCCCCTATAGGGCACGCTGTGACTAGAGAAAGGTCGGGGCGCGAATGACCCGTATCAGGGAGTGCCCAGGAGGACCCGTACGCAAGCCCGGGCACCAGCGGTAAACCAACCTGTCAAGCACTCTGTCAAGCAGTTTAAAAGGCTGTGCGCTAACGCGGCTGCGGGGCGCGAATGACCCGTATCGGGGACCCCTAGGGAGGACCCACAACCGATGGCATGTGCGCATCTTCCTTCGGGGTGTTGTCATTTTTTGCCGGGGACACCGGGGACAAACCAGAAAATCGCATCTAACCCATTGTCAGCATTGAAGAAAGTTGTCCCCGGTAAGCACCGGGGACAAACCTATATTTGCCGGGGACACCGGGGACAAATCAATCCGGGGACGTGCATAGAAGTTAGCCCCCGCTTCCTGCTGGTGCAAGTCGGGGGGCGGACAGACCCCATACAGGGCGCGAAAGGTGGCCTCACTCGCCCCCACCCGGGCGGCGGGGCAGGCGTGTGGCAAGGCCTACAAGTCCAACCCGAAGATGGCAGGCGGGATGCAGTAGCACCGCACCTTGCCGATGCCAGGCAGGCGGGTGCTGGTGGTGTAGCGTTCGGCCTCCGGGGCAGACAAGCAGCCATGCTCTGCCAGCACACGGCATACGGCCTGGTGATCGAAGCCGGCACACACCTCGCCCTTGAACGTCTCGGCCAGGATGAAGTATTCGCAGCTCACGCCTTCCCCCAGTGCAGGGGCCATGCGTTCGCCATACTCCCGTTGGTGATCGGCGTTGCTCTTGATGGGGTTGCCATCGCCGTCCACCATGCGGCGCACACCCGCCCGGTGCAGCGTCTTGGCATTGTGGTCATCCGATGCCCGGTGCCACCAGGTGAAGCGCCCTTCCCCGTGCGCCTCCAGGAAGCGCCGCACCTGGCGCAGCATGGCCGACACCTCGCCATTGCCAGCCCCGCCCCGTGCAGCCAGCCATGCATCGAAGCACGCACGGGCCGCCCGTTCGCTTTCACCCTGGGGCCAGCCGGTAAGCCCCGCCTCGGTGGCCAGCTCACCCGCCACGGCCACCAGGGCAAACCGGGCGGCCACCCGTTCCACCTGGCCGGATGCTCCCTGCGGCACCCACTGCCCCTGCAGGGCCTGCATGCCGGTGCGCAGGCGCTTGGACAGCGTGGCCCACTGGCTGCAGGCCCATGCGATGAACTCCAGCCCGGGGGCACCGTGGCAGGCCTGCACCTCGCGGGCCAGGTGGCTGGCGAAGGCAGCGCCCCCGGCGAAGTCGTGCAGCCGCTCAAAAGCCCCCAGGCCCGCGCCGGCATCGGCGGGTATGTCGGCCATGCGCACCTCTTGCCCGGTGCGGGTGCGCTTCATGCCTTCAGCCATATGGTCGGCCAGCCCCAGCTCTCCAGCGGACAGGAACAGCAGGCGCCAGGACAGGCGGGCACGGGGCGCACCGCCACGGGTTGCCCGGGCCTTGCTCTGCTCGTTGGCCAGCATGTAGGCGCATTCCCCGGCCACCTTGCCTTCCACCTGCGCCAGCTCGTCCAGGATCAGCAGCGCGTCACAGTGCTGGGCTGCGATGGCTTCCAGGGCGTTGTCGGTGGTGCGCCAGCGCTGCATGTAGCTGGGGCCACCGTTCACGCTGGCGGCCAGGCGCAGGGCGGTGGTCTTGCCAGAGCTGCTGTCGCCCCGAAAGTGAAAGCCCCCGCTCTCCATGCCAGCAGGGCGCAGCAGCGGCCCGGCGAAAGCGCAGGCCACGGCAAACACCAGGCGGCTGTTGCCCACGCACAGGGCGCCAATGCGGTCGCGCCAGGCATCGGCATCCTTGCGCACGCGAAAGGTGTTCTCCATCTGGCTGTCACTCTGGAACACGATGCGCTCGGCTTCGTCGCCAATGGTCTGGTGGGGTAGCACGTAGGCGGCGCCGCCTTCGGTGGGGTGCCAGCCGATGCGGTCGGTGCAACTGGCGAACTCTTCGGGGCGGCGGGTCTGGATGTATTCGGTCAGCTTGTTGCGGGCCGCTGGTGCGGTGGCGATGCGCAGGCCCATGTTCAGCAGCGCAGCGCGGTATTCGCCCCCATCCCCCGACAGCATGCGGGCAGGCATGGCCCACTGCCGGGGCTTGCCCAGCGGGTCGGCAAACTGCAGCAGGTAGCCCCAACCCTGCCCGTCCTGGTCGCGTGTGAAGGCTTCCACATCCAGGCGTGAACACAGCCACAGGGGGCGGGCCGGGTTGCCCTCTTTGTCACGGCCGTGAAAGTACACGCCGGCATCCTCCACGGTGAAGGGGTCGAGGCTGGCAGTGGCTTCATCGGCCCCGGGCTGGGCTGCATCGGCAGCAGGCCCGGCACTGCCCTTGCCGGACCGCTGGCGCGGCTGTGCGGGCTTGCTGGTGGGTGCGCCTGGTGCAGCGGCATCCGGGGCCGCAACGGCCTGCGCCTGGTGGGCAGCGATGGCAGCGGCCACCACGTCCCGCACGGCATCCAGCCCCTGCGCCTGGTGCATGTCGTTGAAGTCGGTGCCGCCATCGGGCACACCCTGCGGGAACACGGCCAGGCCCTGCACCGCACGGGCCGCAGCGGTGGCTTTGTCACGCCCGGGGTTGTGCCCCCTGCGCTCTTGGGTCTGGGCATCGTCATCGCCACACAGCACCAGCAGCGCAGCCGGGTACAGCGCCCGCAGGGTCTTGGCCACGTGTGCCAGGTTGCCCGCGTCGAAGGCCACGGCCACGGGGTAGCCGGTGGCTTGGTGCAGGCTGGCAGCGGTGGCGTAGCCCTCAGCCAGCAGCAGCACGGCGGGGGCTGGGTCAAGCACACCCTCAACGCCACCCAGCAGACACCACAGGCCCGACTTGCGCCCGCCCTTCATGAACAGCTTGTCGGTGCCGTACTGCGCCCGCTCGGGGGCGATGCGCTGCACATTCCACAGCGTGCCCGCACCGTCACGCAGGGGCACCAGCAGCCAGCCATCGGCAGCGAAGCGCACCCCATAGGGCTGCACGCCCTTGCGGGCCAGGTAGGGGCTGGCGCCGGTGTCGCTGGCAGCAGCCCACAGCGTGGCTGCCTCACGGGCTGCGCCGGCGTGCTTGGCCTGGGTCTGCGTTTGCTCTGCCTGGTGGCGTTCGGCCTGTTCGCGGGCACGCTGGGCCAGGGCTTCGGGGCTGGGTGCTGCGGGGGCCTGGTCGGGCCTGGGCAGCGTGAACCCGTGTTCCTTCGCCAGGCGCAGCAGCGTGCCGATCTTCACCGCCCCGGCCTTGAAGCTGCGCCAGGTGCTGCGAGTGTCGCCCGCGTTGAAGCCCTCTGCCGTGGCACTCCAGTCGGTGAACAGCGCCAGGCCCGTATCGTCGGGAAACTCGGACTGGATGGCCATGCCCACCCGTGCCCATTCGTCGCGCTGCAGGGTGGCGGGGATGTGCACCAGGGCGGCGCGGATCAGATCGGGGGTGATAGGGGTCATGCAATGGCAGACTTCAGAGCCTTCTTCAGTTCACGGTCGAAGGCCGGGCCGAAGGACTTCAACACCACGGCTTGCGCCAGGGGCGTCAAATCGACGCGCTTCTTGTACTTGGCTGCCTGCGCGGGGAAGACGATCAAGGGGATGAGCTGCGTTGCCCTGCCCTTCGGTACGATCTTGTAGATGCCCGGCGGGAACTTGTGCATGCCCACGTCCTTCGGGTCACCGTAGAACAGTTCGAGCTTGTTGCTCACCTTGATGCGGCGAGACGTGCGCTTGGTCAATGTGCTTTCTTTGCGGGCGATGGAAACCAGCTGTTTGATGATGCCCTTGGGCAGGTTCCCGTACTCGTTCAGCTTGATAGCGCTGGGCAATCGCAGGGCCTTGCGGGTGGGCTGGCGTATGCCGCCCTCGAACTGGTAGCGCAGGTAGCTGGCCTGCCGATCCTTGAAGACCACTGACGCCACCAGCCTTGTCTTGGTCGCGGGCTTGATGAACATGGCGTTTGCGCTGGTGGTGAACGGCGTGGGCCGGTCAAACACACTGGCCAGCTTGACCGGTATGGCCTTGCGCACATCGTTCGCAGTCTCGTTCAGGGCACGCGAGATAGCGAAAGGCACTTGTTTTTGAGCTGCGGCAATCTGGCGCTTCGCGGCGTCCAAGCCGGGAACGGAAATAGAAATTTTCATGATGATGCTTCGGGGTATGAGGGTTCTCAGGAGATGCGTGGCGCGAGGTCTTGCGGGGTAAGGGCATGGAAGCCCGCCCGCAGCACACCGGGCTGCCCGGGCTCGGACTCGGCCAGTAGCTCCCGCGTGGCGGCATCACGCACCTGCACCACGCCAGAGGCATCCATGCTGGCCATGTGGCGCCCGGCCTGGGGCACCAAGTAGAGCGCAGACAGCAACGGCTTGCCCGCCTTGCTGCCCGCCAGGAAGGCCGCAGCACCTGGCCGCTTCGTGTGCATGTCGGTCACGTGCGTTTCAGCAATGATCTCGCCGCCACCGGGATCCACCTCCAGCATCCAGCCAGGCCACAACAGGATCACGGTGACGGGCCGCAAGCCCGGGCGGCGCCACAACGCGGAGAACAACACACCGTCAGCAGGGGCGGCGACAGCGAGGCGTTCGGCCGCACGCCTCAGGCGCAACTGCGCGTTTTCTTGCGCAGCTTGCAAGGCCCTCGCCATGGCGCTCGGTTCGTCGGGATGATCGGGGCCGCTCATGGTGCACCGCCTTCGGCATCGTTGCCCGCTGCCTGGGTGCGCTCGGCGATCCATCGGTCTATGTCTTCCTCGCGCCAGGCCACTACGCGGCCACCGGTCAAGCGGACGGGGGCAGGGAAGGTGCGGGCTTTGGCTCCTGCGTAGATTGTGGACTTGCCCAGTCCCGTTCGATCAACTACAGATGGTAGGCGGAGGAACCTAGATGGCTTTGCGGGGGCGATTGGTTTGTTAAGACTCATTGCAGACTCTCGGGATTAAGAAGACCCGAAGATTCAGCCAAGTAGGGCTTAATGACTACCGTTTTCGCCGTCTTGCCAAATACTGCGAAAGACCTTTTTCTTGATGTGTTCCACGATACGCAGCGAGAAATTCTGAGTGAGCTTTGTCCACCGCCAAAATCAATGCACGGGCCTTCGTTTTTTTAACCCCCCATTGCCCTTGAGCGAGCACGGCCACCACCACGGAATCCAAAGAATTCAGGTCTTCATCGGCTTGGGCGCACCCCCAGGCTGCTGCGAGTAGTTGCAGCCCCAGATCCCAATCCTGCTTAGCCTGCGCGGCCTTTTTGGCCGTTTTTTTGGGACCATCCCCTGATGAAAAAACTTCATCGAGCGAATGAGGGCCGGCGACCGATAGGTAGCGGCCAAATACCTCGGCAAACGCTTGTGCAAGCCAAGTAGGTAGCGGCAGGTTTTCTTGAGCGCAGAAGTTAATTGCGTGCAAGAGAGTCAAAGTGTCCCCCTTCTGAAAACGCCGCTCGTGCAATTCCAAAGCACCATGAATCGAATAGAGCCCTGTGAGGCGCAAACTCCTTCCGTGCCCAAAGCGAATGCCAGTTCGCCAAAAGTGTGCGGCTTTAGCCCAGGCAGGATCAAGCTGCCAAAGAGCGCACTCTGCTTCATCGAAGTGCTCTTTTTCATCGCGCCCACTCAAGAGGGCCATTGCCGAAGATGAATCAAATTTGCGGAGTTTTGACGCTGGTTTCATACACTTGCAATCCTTCTGTCTGCCACACGATGTAAACCCCTTGCCGAGCTACATACAGCCACGGCATTGCCCCCCCACCGCTCACCACTACACAGCCCGCAGGTGCTGGCGCTGCACGACACGGGCAGCAAAATCAACGCCCATGCGCTCACCCCCCCCCCGCAAGTGTTAGCAGCGTGCGCCGTGTGCGCATTCATGGTGCCTGCCATGGCTCGGCACCTCCCCTCTCAAACGCGGCATCGATGCCTTGCAGCATCGGCAGCAGCCGGTCGGTCACCATGAGGCCAAGCTCTTCAGCGGAAAGCTGCACGCCCGCCCGCTCGGTGCCCAGCGCATCCAGCCACCGGGCCAGACTGCCCAGCTCTGCCCGCGCCCAATACAGCAAGTCGGACTTGCTGGCGGCAGGGTTGATAACGACTGCGGGCAGCACTGCGCCCAGCACGTAGGCCCCCAAGCCCTGCGCACCGCGCACCTCAGGGAGATTTGATTGGTGTTCCATGGCTCAACCCTCCAGGCCAGGAGGGGCAAAAGCCTGCATGGCGGCGGCAGCCTCCAGCAGCTCGGCGGCCAAGGCCCGCACCTCTTCCACAGTGAAGACCATGCCGCAGTTCATCCGGGGGTCAACAAAGGACAGGGTTACATGGCGCTGCATGTTGGCACCGTGCAGGCTGCCAACGCTTGCCGTGGTGGTGTCCTCCAGGACGGCACTGGCAAAAAAAGCATAGCCAGGGACTTCCCGGCGCGTGAAATCGGGGGTGCGCTGGGTGGTGTTCATGCCTGCACCTCCACAGCAGCATCCAGACCGCGCAGCGCGGCCAGGGCCTGCACCACCTTGCGGGTGGCGCCGGGCACGTTCACGCCCGCAGGCTGGCGCAGGTAGTGCAGTGCCATGGCCAGGGCGTTGTGCGCCTCGGCATGCAGTTGGATGGGGTCGGGGGTGCCTTGCACGGGGTGCATGGGCGATGGGGGCGCAGCGCGGCGGCTGGCCAGGCGGATGATGGGTGTCATGGCTTCGGGCTCCTGATCGAGACTTGAAACCACCGGGCTGCGTTCTTACGCGCAACGGGGTGGACGGGATGTTAAGAACACGCGATCAGACGTGCGCCAGGTGTTACCACTCTGGCCATCCCGTCCGAAAGCTGCGCACCCCGGCTGCGGGATGCGTGACATGTTCAGACGTGACAAAACCTCGCTATCGGGGAGGTTGCACCGCTGATCGAAATGGTGTTCTTACGCACCGGCCCCGTGAAGGGTTGCGCGGATTCTGCCCGCTCGGTGGGAACACGTCAATACTCGGGCCGAATGCGATAGGCGTCTATGGCGATGTACACAGCATTTCGCCATAGACAACAGATCGAATTTGGTGTACTGGCCTGCGCAGCCAGTCATGGACAAACACCCTGCAGCGACTGGGCTTGCCGTGGCTCAGGCCGCCATGGCAGGGGCTGGTTGCACGTGCAGCGGGGCAGTCTTGAAGCGTTGCGCGGCCTGCCACATGTCGTAGGCGCTCTGCAGGGCCAACCACATGCGGGCATCGCCACCGCGCTCCACGCCTAGCCAGGCCTCGATGCGCAGGGCCATTTCTGGCGATATGGAAGCACGGCCATTGAGCACGCGGGACAGGGCTACGCGGGACACGTCGAGCTGGTGCGCGGCGGCTGTCACGCTCAGCCCCAGCGCGGGCAGCACGTCATCCCGCAGCGTCAGTCCGGGGTGCGGGGGGTTGAACATGGGGGGCATCGCGGTTTCTCCTGTCTCAGTGGTAGTCCTGGTAATCCACCAGCACGGCATGCACGCCATCAAAGGTGAATGTCATGCGCCAGTTGCCATTCACCGACACGGCCCAATGGTTCTGCAAGCTGCCCCGCAGAGGGTGCAGGCCCCAGCCGGGCAGGTTCATGTCTTGCGGGGCCTGGGCTTGGTCGAGCTGCGCCAGTTGCCGGGCCAGCCGGGGCACATGTGCGGGCTGTATGCCTGCCTTGCTGCCCTGCTGGAAGAAGGCTTGAAGCCCCTTGTGACGGAATGACTTGATCACCGGGCGATTGTATCGCGTAGAGATACGCATTGCACACGCCGCCCTTGGAGGTGGGCAGCGGGAAACCACCTTTGCGGCCATTTCCAGCACCGTCCATGCAGCACCAAGCACAAGCGGCACCCGAGGCAGGGGATCGAAACCGGCAGCGGCAGGTGCAACACAAGAGGCAGAAGAAATAGAAGAAATCTTCATTTATTTCACTATATGAATTATTTCTTACTTATTTCTCATTTGTCCCCGTCTTGTCCCCGGTATGTCCCCGGCTAGTCCCCGGTTGCCATCCTCCGCAAACCCGCATGGTTAATGGGTTTCGTCATTTGTCCCCGGTGTCCCCGGCTTTTTTGTGTTTTCCGGGCGTGAAGAAATCCAGATCGGCCACAAAAAAGCCGCCCGGCTGGTGCTGCGGGGCGGCTGGCGGGGGAGCTTGGCCGGGGGCTGGTGGGGGGCTCAGGCCGCCCGCTGGGGCAGCTGGATCACATCCGCCCCCTGGCGCAGCTTGTCGAGGTAGTCAGCCCATACCTGCAGCATGTCGCCGCGCTCTTCCACATGCGTGGCACGGTCGTAGGCGCCGCCGTGGGTGATCTGGCCTTTATGGGCTAGCTGGGCCTCGATCACATCGGTGGGGTACTTGAGTACCTGGCGCAGGATGGTGCGGCCCGTGGCGCGGTAGCCGTGCCAGCAGTGGCGATCCTTGTAGCCCATGGCGTGCAGGGCTGCGTTCACCGATGCCTCGGACATGGGGGTGGTCTTGTCGCGGAAGCCGGGGAACACGTATTCACCGGCGCCGGTCAGGGGCTGCAACCCGGCCAGCAGCCCTAGCACCTGGCGCGGCAGGGGAACCACATGGGCCTGGCCGTTGAGCTTCTGTGCCTTGGTGCGCTTCATGTCTTCGCTGGGGATAGCCCACAGGCCTGCCTCCATGTCCAGCTCAGTCCAGCGCATAGTGCGCAGGTTGCCCGGGCGCTGGAACAGGATGGGGGCCAGCAGCAGGGCCGCACGCACCACAGGCCCACCCCGGTACGCATCGCTGGCCCGCAGCAGCTCGGCCAGCGGGGCCGGTTCAATGATGGCGGGCAGGTTCTTGCGGATGTGGGGGCGCAGGGCCTTCTTTATGTCCTGCGTCACATCACGCTGTGCCCGGCCCGTGGCAATGGCGTGCTGCCACACGCCGCTGGCCGTCATCAGTACCCGGTGCGGGGTGTCGGTGACACCTCGCGCCTCCACTCGTCGGATGGCGGCCAGCATTTCCACCGGCACCACATCCTCTATGGGGCGATCACCCAGGAAGGGGTAAACGTCCTTCTCCAGGTTGCGTAGCTCTCGGGTATAGTGGGTGGGGCTCCACTCGGGGCGGCGCAGGGCCATCTCGGGTGTAGTGGGTGGGGCTCCACTCGGGGCGGCGCAGGGCCAGCCACTCCATGGCCACGGCCTTGACGGTATTGGCACCGCTCACCTGTTCCTGCAGCTTGTTCACCTTGCGGGCCATGCCAGGGTCTGCGCCCTCTGCCAGCTGCGCCCGTGCGGCCTGGGCCTTTTCGCGGGCCTGCTGCAGGGTCACTTGTGGGTACACCCCCAGCGCCAGGGTCAAGCGCTTGCCGCCGTGGCGGTAGTCCCAGCGCCAGTATTTGCCCGCTGCCTTCACCAGCAGGTACAGCCCGGCTTCATCGGCCAGCTTGCGAGGCTTCTCCAGTGCCTTGGCGTTGCGGCAGGCTGCATCGGTGAGGGGCATGACGGTATCTCCTGAGAAAAATGGAGTGTACGGCTTGAGATACCGTCAAAAGTACCGCCAAATTCAACCGGATGCAAGCGGACTGCAATGCACTTTGGTGGACGACCAAGTGATGCTTTCAGAGGGAGAAATAAAAAAGTCCGCACGTTCTTGGAACTGTGCGGACTTCAAAATGGTGCCGATTGTCGGGATCGAACTGACGACCTTCCGCTTACAAGGCGGGTGCTCTACCAACTGAGCTAAATCGGCTTCTTTATTATTTTAACGGACAGGTCTGCCATGTCCGGCAAACCCCACCGCTTATTTGATCCGCTTGAGGGCGGGTCGAGGGCCTCCACCTGCCGGCCCCGGTTTGGGGGGCTCCGGCGTGGTGTGTTCTTCGGCATCCGGCTGCACCAGCTGAACGACACGCTGGTCATCCGGTGCAGGCTCTTCTGTTGGGGATGGAGCCGGCACAACACTGGACAACGCCCGAGCCCCGGCCGAAGCGGCGTCCGAGGGCTGCAACACCGTAGGAGCGGGCGCGGGGAAAGCCATCCCCTGGCCATTCTCCCGGGCATAGATGGCGATGACCCGGCCGATGGGCACCATGATGTCGCGGGCCACACCGGCAAACCGCGCCTTGAATTCGATGAACTCATTGCCCAACTGCAGCGAGCTGGTGGCATCGAAGCTGATGTTCAGCACGATTTCACCGTCCTTGACGTACTCGCGCGGCACCTGCACGGAGTCGTCCACCATCACCGCCACATAGGGTGTCAGGCCATTGTCCGTGCACCATTCGTACAGCGCACGGATCAGGTAGGGCCGGGTCGAGGTGGATTCCAGGGCATTCATCATGACAGCAACCGATCCACGCTTACTTGCGCATGACCTTCTCGGACGGCGTCAGTGCCTCGATGTAGGCAGGACGCGAGAAGATGCGTTCCGCATACTTCAGGAGGGGCGCTGCATTCTTGCTCAACTCGATACCATAGTAGTCTAGGCGCCACAACAGCGGTGCAATGGCCACATCCAGCATGGAGAAGTTTTCGCCTAGCATGTACTTGTTCTTGAGGAACACCGGCGCGAGTTGGGTCAAGCGGTCACGAATGTGGGCGCGTGCCTTCTCCAAAGCCTTCTCGTTGCCCTTGCTGGCGCGGGACTCCAGCGTATTAACGTGCACGAACAGTTCCTTCTCGAAGTTGAGCAGGAAAAGGCGCACACGGGCACGGTCCACAGGGTCACCGGGCATCAACTGCGGGTGAGGAAAGCGCTCATCGATGTACTCGTTGATGATGTTTGACTCGTACAAGATGAGGTCACGCTCGACCAAGATCGGCACCTGCCCGTACGGATTCATCACGCTGATGTCCTCAGGCTTGTTGTAGAGGTCCACATCGCGGATCTCGAAGTCCATGCCTTTTTCAAACAGCACGAACCGGCACCGGTGAGAGAAGGGACAGGTGGTTCCCGAGTAAAGCACCATCATGGTGGAAGCTCCTAAAAAGTCAAAAGAGTGGGACATCCCGCCAAGCAGGCCTGCCCACTCCGAAGACCACCAATCGCGTCAGCAACTGGTGGTACGCATATAGTGGTCTTACTTCACGTCTTTCCAGAACGCGGCGTTCAGGCGCCAGGTAATGACGGTCAGCAAGCCCAGGAAGATCAGCACCCATACACCGATGCGCACACGGGTGTTCTGAGCAGGTTCTGCCATCCATTGCAGGTAGTTCACCAGATCACCCACGGTCTGGTCGTACTGCTGAGGCGTCATAGCGCCAGGGCTGATCTGGTTCCATCCCTTAAAAATCGACACATGGTGGCCATGCTCCTCGCGCTGCTCGAACACGGGGCGGCGGTCACCCTGCAGTTCCCACAGCGCATGCGGCATGCCCACACTGGGGAAGGCCATGTTGTTCCATCCGGTGGCCTTGGTGTCATCACGGTAGAACGTGCGCAGGAAGGTGTAGAGGTAGTCCGCACCCGTGCCACCATGGCCAGCGCGTGAACGGGCCACCACGGTCAGGTCAGGCGGATTGGCGCCGAACCATTCCTTGGCCTGCAGGGGGTCGATGGTGGCGCGCATGGTGTCGCCTACCTTCTCGGTCGTGAACAGCAGGTTGTCCTTGATCTGCTGCTCGGTCAGGCCGATGTCCTTCAGGCGGTTGAACCGCATGTAGGCAGCCGAATGGCAACCCAGGCAGTAGTTCACGAATATCTTGGCGCCGTTCTGCAGGGAGCCCAGGTCATTGGTCTTGACGGGAGCCTTGTCCCAGGCGATCGAATCGCCGCCCGAAGCGTGGGCAGCACCTGCCACCAGACCGAGTGCCGCCACCAGCGACAGCAGGCACTTCTTGGCCAGACTGGAATGTTTCATCATGGTTGTGTTTCTCCCTATCCTCAGTGGGCCGTGAACGTGATGCGCTCGGGAACCGGCTTCGGTTCACCCAGGCGGCTCCACCACGGCATCAGCAGGAAGAATCCGAAATAACCCAGCGTGAACAGTTGCGACACGCGCTGGGCAATGTCCTGGCCTGCCAAGCTGCCCCACACGCCAGGAGCCTGGATACCCAGGTAACCCAGCACCAGGAACATGAACACGAAGGCAGCGTAGAGGTACTTGTGCCAGTCGGGACGATAGCGGATCGACTTCACCGGGCTGTGGTCCAGCCAGGGCAGGAAGAACAGGATGATGACCGCACCACCCATCACCACCACACCCCAGAACTTGGCGTCAATGGCCAGCATCAGAGCCGACACGACCAAGGCAGCCACCACAGCAACCCCCTTGAACACGGCAGGCAGCTTGAACTTGGCCACGGCCAGGGCTGCGGCACCGAGAACGGTTGCCACCAGCACGTACATCATTTCGCTGGTGATGGCACGCAGCATCGAGTAGAAGGGCGTGAAGTACCAGACGGGTGCAATGTGGTTCGGCGTCTTCAGCGGGTCGGCTGGGATGAAGTTGTTGTACTCCAGAAAGTAGCCGCCGGCTTCAGGCGCAAAGAACACCACGGCCGAGAACACCAGCAGGAACACGCTGACACCATAGATGTCGTGCACCGTGTAGAAGGGGTGGAACGGAATGCCGTCCATGGGATGGCCTTCGGCATCCTTCGGGGCATTGGGGCCCTTGATTTCCACGCCGTCGGGGTTGTTGGAGCCCACTTCGTGCAGCGCGATGATGTGCGCCACCACCAAGCCCAGCAGCACCAGCGGCACGGCAATCACGTGGAAGGCGAAGAAGCGGTTCAGCGTGGCGTCACCCACCACATAGTCGCCACGGATCAGCAGTGCCAGGTCCGGCCCCACAAAAGGAATGGCCGAGAACAGGTTCACGATCACCTGGGCGCCCCAGTAGGACATCTGGCCCCAGGGCAGCAGGTAGCCCATGAAGGCTTCGGCCATCAGGCACAGGAAGATCGCGCAGCCGAAGATCCAGACCAGCTCGCGCGGCTTGCGGTAGGAACCGTAGAGCAGGCCGCGGAACATGTGCAGGTAGACCACGATGAAGAACGCCGATGCACCCGTGGAGTGCATGTAGCGGATCAGCCAGCCCCAGGGCACGTCGCGCATGATGTACTCGACCGAGGCGAACGCGAGGTTGGCGTCGGGCTTGTAGTGCATCACCAGGAAAATGCCGGTGACGATCTGGATCACCAGCACCAGCATCGCCAGCGAGCCAAAGATGTACCAGAAGTTGAAATTCTTCGGTGCGTAGTACTCGCTCATGTGCTCTTTGTAGAGCTTGGACGCCGGAAAACGGTTGTCCACCCAGTTCATGAGTTTCTCGCCAGCGGGGGCGTTGGGCGAAATTTCTTTGAGTTCTGCCATGTCTGCTTCTCCCTCAGGCCTTCTTGTCTTCACCGATCAGCAACCGGGTGTCCGACAGGTACATGTGCGGAGGGACCGGCAGATTGTCTGGCGACGGCTTGTTCTTGAAAACCCGTCCGGCCATGTCAAACGTAGAACCGTGGCAGGGGCAGAGGAAGCCACCCATCCAGTCGTCCGGCAGCGAAGGCTGGGGACCAGCCTGGAACTTGGACGACGGAGAGCAGCCCAGGTGCGGGCAAATCCCCACTACCACGAGGTACTCGGGCTTGATGGAGCGGTGTTCGTTGCGGGCGTATTCGGGGGTGAACTCGGCCGGATTGCGGTGCGACTGGGGGTCAGCCAGTTGGCCGTCGAGCTTTGGCAGCTCGGCAATCTGCTCCGGCGTGCGGCGCAAAATCCAGACGGGCTTGCCACGCCACTCCACTGTGATCTTTTCTCCCGGGGCAATACCAGCGATATCCACTTCGACCGCCGCGCCGGCAGCCTTGGCCCGCTCAGAGGGCTGGAAAGAGCTGACAAAAGGCACGGCCACGGCCACGCCGCCCACGGCACCAGCACAGGTGGACGCGATCAGCCACGTCCTCTTGCTGTTGTCGATTTTGGGTGTGTCGACTGAAATCTCACTCATGGGGGTCCTCGATTTTCACCACTTGTTGGGGTTAGCCTTAGATTGTAGCGGACGGCCCTGCCCTGATTCAACGCGTCACGAGGCCCTGCACCCAGTGATTGCGGCGAATTGTGGGCATACTAGTCATCTTCAAAACACTTCCAAGGGGACCCAAAATGGGAATGATCAGTGAATTCAAGGAATTTGCCGTCAAGGGCAATGTGATTGATCTCGCCGTGGGTGTGATCATTGGCGGCGCTTTTGGCAAGATCGTGGACTCGGTGGTGACGGATCTGATCATGCCGGTCGTCAGCATGGTTTTCGGCCGCCTCGATTTCAGCAACTGGTTTCTTCCCCTGGCGAAGATTCCGCCGGGGACTACGGAAACACTGGTCGAACTGCGCAAGGCCGGTGTGCCGGTGCTCGCCTATGGGAGCTTTCTGACCGTAGCCATCAACTTCCTGATCTTGGCGTTCATCATCTTCATGATGGTGAAACAAATCAACCGCCTCAAGCGCGAGCAGCCCGAAGCCCCCGCAGCACCGGCCGAACCCGCCGAAGACGTGCTGCTGCTGCGCGAGATCCGCGACAGCCTCAAGAAGTAAGCACCGCAAGACCTGCAAGCTGCCCGCTTCGTGCGGGCAGTTTTGCTTCAGCGGCTGAGCTGGCGCGCCATACGGATAGCGGCCGCGAGGCTGGCCGGATCGGCCCGACCGGTGCCCGCGATGTCAAAGGCCGTTCCATGGTCCGGGCTGGTGCGCACCAGGGGAAGCCCCAGCGTCACATTCACCCCCTGCTCCACCCCCAGGTACTTGACCGGGATCAGGCCCTGATCGTGGTACATGGCCACCACCACGTCGAACTCACCGAGCCGCCCCGCCCCGTGCGCACGGGCGCGCATGAAGATGGTGTCGGGCGCATAGGGGCCATGCACATCAAGCCCTGCACCGCGCGCCGCGTGGATGGCTGGGCCGATCACCGTCTGCTCCTCCATGCCGAACAGGCCGCCCTCCCCCGCATGCGGGTTCAGCCCGGCCACACCGATGCGCGGCGGGCGCCCCAGCATCCGTTCCAGGGCCGCGTGGGTGATCTGCAGCGTCTGCAGCACGTTGTCGAAAGTCACCGCCGCGATGGCCTGGCGCAAGGACATGTGGATGCTGACCAGCACGGTGCGCAGCTCGTCGTTCGCCAGCATCATGCGCACGGGCACCTCGCCCAGGCCCTTGCCCAGAAAGCGGGCCGCCTCGGCCTGGAGCAACTCGGTATGGCCAGGATAACGGTCAAAGGGGGCACCAGCCGCCGACAGCGCCTCCTTGTGCAGGGGCGCCGTCACCAGCCCGGCAAGGTCGCCGGCCACGGCCGCGCGCGCGGCCCATTCCACGGCCTCGCCTGCCCAGCGCCCGGCGCGGGCATCCACGCGCCCCACAGCTGGCAATTCGCCGGCCATGCCGGGTAATTGCAGCACCGGAACACAACGGGGCGGAACGTCTGCCGCTTCTTGCGGCGACTGGATCAAAGCCACTGGCACCGACGTTTCGCCCGGCTTGGCGATCCACCGCGCGGCGCGGCGCATGGCCTCCAGCGAGCCCACCACGAAACAGCCTGGGGTCAGTCCGGGGCTGTCGCGGAAGACCTTGGCGACGATTTCAGGGCCGATGCCCGCCACATCCCCCTGGGTGATGGCCAGGGGCTTCAGGGGCGCCGCAATCTCGTGCTCTGGCATGGCGTGCACTCCGGGTATCAGGCAGGGTTGGGAATGTCGATGAACTGGTGGCGCAAACCCAGTGCCACCGCCACCTGGGCCGCCACAGCGGGCGCCCCATACCGCTCGGTGGCATGGTGGCCACAGGCCAGGTAGGCCACGCCCATTTCCCGGGCGTAGTGGGCCTGGGGCTCGGA
>Ga0116181_1002111_pt1 | contig 16473 bp, 17 predicted proteins | sample AD_UKC075_MetaG_FD_89752 | JGI IMG/M metagenome (GOLD analysis project Ga0116181, IMG submission 89752) | Active sludge microbial communities of municipal wastewater-treating anaerobic digesters from USA - AD_UKC075_MetaG | ecosystem: Engineered > Bioreactor > Anaerobic > Digestate | place: USA...
CTCTAATCCTCCCTTAAGTATATTCTCTCAAGGGAATGATAATTTAACTTTGATTTTTAGTTGAGGCAACGATACCATTTCACTTTGATTTTAAATGAAGCAACTCGAGGGGTTGTCTTTTGGTCAGAAACAGTTATAATATTTAATGAGTGGCGGTGTAGCTCAGACGGTTAGAGCATCCGGCTCATACCCGGAGTGCCAGGGTTCGAATCCCCGCACCGCCACCAAGTAGCTAATCCTTGGTTTAGTGACTAGTGTATTCTTTGTCTTTGGTAAATAAAGTTAAGAAATCCATTGTCGAGCATTCTCTTATTTCTTCTGGAGATAAAGTGCTAGTAGCTTTTTCTGGAGGTCCTGATTCTACTGCTCTTTCTCAGATTCTCCTTTCTCTCCGGGAGGTTATGGGTTTTGAAATTGCTTTGTTTCATCTCAACCATGGTTTACGGGAAGGAGAAGCAGAGCGAGATGAGAGATTTTGTATTTCCTGGGCTAGAGATAAAGGGGTGCCTATTTTTGTGGAAAGACGAGAAGTAACTAACGAACGAGTTGCTCAACGTCTTTCTTTAGAAGAGGCTGCTCGGGTGGTTCGCTATCAGGTGATGGAAGAAATAGCTCGGAATTGGGGAGCGACTAAAATTGCTTTGGGGCATACCATGAACGATCAAGCTGAAACTGTCCTTCTCAATATATTCCGAGGTACGGGCTTGAATGGTTTACAGGGTATGAAATTTAAAGAGGGTATCTTTATTCGACCTTTGCTAGCGGTAAGGAAAGAAGAGATACTTGAGTTTCTGAGAGAAGAGAACATTTCCTTTGTCCAAGATAGTTCTAATCAAGACCCTTCTTTCTTGAGGAATCGCTTGCGAAACCTGATCCCTTTTTTAGAAAGAGAATTCAACCCTCGCCTTGTCCCGGCACTATTTCGTCTGTCTATCAATGTTCAAGAAGAGAGATCTTCGGAAATTACAATAGCTATTCCCATAGAGAAGAAGGGGAAATTGAGCCGAGTTTCTCTATATTATTTTAAAGATGCTTCCTCTCCAGAGCGGCTCCGATTAGCCCGCTTTTTCATAAGGGAAGCTCGAGGCAATCTGTGGGATATCAGCAGGAAGCACATTGAAGAGGTGGCCCGTTTGTTAGAAAAGGGAGAGGGAGAGGTACCTCTACCAGGTAAATCTAAGGTATTTGTAAGGGATGGATATTTATGGTTCTCTCCCGGTTCGTTTTTCTTAACTGATGTTCCTCCCTGGTCTTTTTCTCTTCAACTTCCTGGTGAGAACTTTTTTCCTGATTTGGGAATAGCTATTAGAGGAAATTGGAAAGGGGAGGAGAGCAAAAAAACGCTTCAATCCGTGGATTGGGATTTTGGAAAATGCCATCCCCCCTTTGAGGTGCGAAATTTCCGGAATGGGGATCGGATCTGGCACAAAGGGAAGGAAATAAGAGTTAAAGAACTTTTCTACGAAAAAGGAATAGTGAAAGAATGGAGAAAGTTAACCCCTTTTATCTGTGATAGAGAAAAGATACTATGGATTCCCGGCTTGGCTCTTGACGAAAGAGTAAGAGTTGGGGAAAATAGCAAACAGATTTTGACGGTATCGGTTAGCTGGTTATAAATAAGAGGTGAGAGAGTGGAACCTTTCATTGAACAAGTTTTGATTTCGGAAGAGATAATACAAGCTAAAGTAAAAGATTTAGGGAAAAAAATTAGTGAAGACTACCTGGATAAAGGAGAAATAAGAGCAATAGGTATTTTGCGGGGTGCTTTTATTTTTATGGCTGATTTGGTGCGGAATATTAAGGTTCCTTTAAGTGTTGACTTTATGTCGATTTCCAGTTATGAGGATGATTGCGAAACTACCGGAGTAGTGAGAATACTCAAAGACCTGGATAAGCCTATTACTAATCGTCATGTTTTAATAGTAGAGGATATAGTGGATACTGGTTTAACGCTGAAACATCTCAAAGAGGTCTTAGCTACTAGGAACCCGGCTAGTTTGAAAGTATGTGCTTTATTAAACAAAAAGGAAAAACGGGTGGTAAAAGATTTGGTGATAGATTACTGCGGTTTTGATATACCTGATCGCTTTGTAGTGGGCTATGGTCTTGACTTTGCCGAAAGATATCGTAATTATCCCTTTATATTTATTTTAAAACCGGAATATTATCAAAAACCTGGTCAGGTGTGATTTAGTGGAGGAATGGTAGTATGGGTAACTATCCCAGCGGAAAGTTATATAGAAATTTAGGGTTTTATCTTTTATTTTTAATTATTATGATTTCTATGATTACTTCTTTGATACCAAGTGAAGCTCCCCCTCAAGTTTTCACTTATACTCAGTTTTTAGATGCGGTACAGCGGGGTTTGGTGGAAAAAGTAGTAATTGTAAATCATGATTTAAGTGGGGAGATGAAGGATGGTACTAAATTTACCACTTATGCTCCTGATGATCCGAATTTAATCGCCACTTTGCGTAACAAGAATGTAGATATCGAGGCTCAGCCGCCGCCAGAGCCTTCTTGGTGGGTTAGAATATTAGGCGCTCTTCTTCCTACTGTTTTTCTCGTTATAGTGTGGGTTTTCTTACTCCAGCAGGTACAAGGGGGAAGCAATCGGGTCACGTCGTTTGCCAAAAGTAGAGCCAAAATGGTAGAGCCAGAAAAGGTAAAGATTACTTTCGACGATGTAGCAGGAGTGGAAGAAGTAAAAGAGGAGCTGAAAGAGATTGTAGATTTCTTACGCAATCCTCGTCGTTTTCAGAAGATTGGAGCTCGAATTCCTCGAGGGGTTTTACTTTATGGTCCCCCGGGTACCGGTAAAACTTTATTAGCTAAGGCTATTGCTGGTGAGGCAAAAGTCCCTTTTTTCAGTATCAGTGGGTCAGATTTTGTAGAGATGTTTGTAGGGGTGGGAGCAGCTCGGGTAAGAGATTTGTTTGCCACTGCCAAAAAGAGTGTTCCTTGTATAGTTTTTGTAGATGAATTAGACGCAGTAGGAAGGCACAGGGGGGCAGGCTTAGGTGGGGGTCACGATGAGCGGGAACAAACCTTGAACCAGTTGTTGGTGGAAATGGATGGCTTTGATCCCAATGAAGGAATTATTGTAATTGCTGCTACCAATCGTCCTGATATTTTAGATCCCGCTCTTTTGCGGCCGGGAAGGTTTGACCGCCGGATTGCCGTTCCTCCCCCTGATGTAGTGGGAAGAGAAGCTATCTTGCGGGTTCATCTTAAAGGAAAGCCTGTGGATGAAAGTGTAGATTTAGAAGTCCTGGCTCGCCGAACTCCTGGTTTTGTAGGAGCAGATTTAGCTAACTTAGTTAATGAAGCCGCCCTACTTGCTGCTCGGCAGAATAGAGACGTTATCAAGATGGAGGACTTCGAAGAGGCTATTGATAAGGTTATAGCTGGTCCAGAGAGAAAGCACATGGTTATCAGTGAAAAAGAAAAACAAATTGTAGCTTACCACGAATCTGGCCATGCTATTGTAGCTCGAGCTTTACCTAATGCCGATCCGGTGCATAAGATTTCCATTATTCCCCGGGGAAACATGGCTTTGGGTTATACTTTGCAGCTTCCTACTGAAGACCGCTATCTTCTCAGTAAACAGGAATTGCTGGACCGTCTGGCAGTTCTGTTAGGAGGTAGAGTGGCAGAAGAGATGGTTTTTGGGGACGTTACTACTGGTGCTCAAGATGACTTAAAAAAGGCGACAGAAATTGCCCGAGAAATGGTCTGTGAATATGGAATGAGTGAGATTTTAGGTCCTCTTACTCTGGGCAGAAAACACAGGGAAGTTTTTTTAGGTAGAGATATTGCTGAAGATCGTAATTACAGTGAGGAGATTGCTTACATCATTGATAAGGAAGTGAGAGCAATAATAGATCAGGCTTACGAAAAGGCTCGAGAGTCTATTGAACGTTATCGAGAAAAGTTAGACCTTTTGGCCGAGAGATTAATAGAGAAGGAAGTTCTAGAAAGAGTAGAAATAGAGCAGATTCTTGATTTTAGCGCAGAAAATGAAGAATATCCTGCTTTGACTTTTCGATCTCATATTAATCCGGATTCGGTAGGAGGAGAAAAGGCTGATGAAACTTAACACTTTGAGAGTTGGTCTTACGGGGGTAGCTCAAACTGTAGTCGGTGATGAAAATGCTGCTGACCACTTTGCTCCCGATATGGTTCCTGCTTTTGCTACTCCCATATTGCTCTCTTTAATGGATAATGCTGCCCATGAAGCAGTGAAAAATCATCTTCCTGAGGGTTATGTTAGTGTAGGAACACGCTTGAGCATTTCTCATGTTGCTGCTACCCCAAAAGGAATGCGAGTTACTGCTCGGGCGACTCTGGTGGAAATCCATCGTAATCGTTTAATTTTTGAAGCAGAGGCTTTTGATGAGGTAGAAAAAGTAGGAGAAGGAAAGTTGGAAAGGTTTGTAGTAAATCGGGACTCTTTCTTAAAGAAATTAGAATCTAAACTGAATTTTATTAAAGGTTCGGCAGTAGAGTAGCCAGGGTGGATATGATGCGGCAGTTTGTTGTGCTCGGTCTTGGTATTTTTGGAAGTAGTATTGCTATTGCTCTTTATGAACAAGGCTTTACGGTTTTGGGAGTAGACATTGAGGAAGAACCGGTTAAGGAATTAGTGGGTAAAATCACTGAGGTGGTTCAGGCTGATACTACCGATGAGAAAGTTTTAGAGGCCCTGGGGGTAAGAAATTTTGATGTAGGCATAGTAGGCATAGGAAACGACATTCAATCCAGTGTCTTAACCACTCTGGCGGTTAAAGAATTAGGTATGCCTCTGGTAATAGCCAGGGCCATTAATGAAATGCATGGAAAAATATTAACTAAAATTGGTGCTGACCAGGTTATATTTCCTGAACAAGACACTGCTATACGATTAGCGAAAACTTTGGCTTTCCCTTATGCTGTGAGGGGAGAGGAATTATTTCCAGGATATAATATAATTGAAGTTCAAGCGCCCCCTTCTCTTTATGGACTCACACTGGCTAAAGCTCAGTTGAGAACTCGTTATGGAATTACTGTAATAGCTATAAAGCGGGGAGAAAACTATATTGTATCACCTAACGCCACCGAAACTCTATTAAAAGGGGACGTCATTTATATCCTGGGTAGTGAGCAGCAGCTTAAGAAATTTTTTAGGGAGATGGCAGAAATTAAAAATGGAAAGGTAAAGGTGGAAGAATGAAAGCCCAGCCAGAATGTTTCTGCTGTAGTATAAGGCAGGCTCAAGAAGCCACTGAAATAGCGGGGAAAGATAAAGACACTATTTGGAAAGTTTCTCAAGGAGTTTGTGCAGTTTATGCTCGAGCTGACCAAAACTGGACTCCTGCTTATATGACTACTTTAGCTCATGATGTTGCCAAAAAAATTGTGGGAGTAGAAGATATATTTTATCAACTGAAGAGAGAACACAATAAAGCAGCGCTTCAATTTTATCCTCAACTTAAAAATTGGGTGGGAAAGGGGAAAAATAGGCTGGAGCGGTTGGAACGGGCAGTAAAAGTAGCTATAGCTGGGAACCTCATCGATCTTGGAGTTTATCGGGAGGTAAGAGTGGAGACAGTTTTGGAAGAAGTCAACCATGCTCAGTGGGGAAGATACCAATTTAACTCTTGGGTAGAGGATTTGGAAAATACTCATACTCTAATTTATGTGGGAGATAACGCGGGAGAGGTAGTTTTTGATCGGATCCTTCTGGAAGAAATATCTCCGGGGAAAAAGATTTTTTTTGTGGTAAAAGGTGGTCCCATATCTAACGATGTTCTTTTAGAAGATGCCGAAGAGGCAGGAATCGATAAAGTGGCAGAAATTTTAACCACCGGTCAGGCAGAGGCAGGAATAGCTTTACAAAGAGCGCCTTCTTCTCTTCAGAAATTGTGGAAAGAAGCAGATATGATTATTTCTAAAGGGCAGGGTAATTTTGAGACTTTGAACGAGGAAGAAGGCAATATTTATTTCCTGCTCAAAGCTAAATGTATTCCTGTGGCCCGGGAGCTGGGAGTGAGGCAGGGAGATTTAGTTTTACAAAAGAAGGAAGGATTCCCTGAGATAGAAGTGCATTCTAGTGGGGGGATAGTAGTAAGACAAAACAATGGTAAGTGGGAAGTACTTTTGGTGAAAAAAAGTGACTCAGGAATATGGACTCTCCCCAAGGGTCATAGGGAAAAGGGGGAAAAGGAAGAGGAAACCGCCTCTCGAGAAGTGGAAGAGGAAACTGGCTATAGGGTTAAGCTGGGACCTCGAGTAGGGGAAATCAGCTTCCGCTATGTTAGAGATTGTCAACTCTTTCGAGAAGTAGCTTCTTTTTTCCTTATGGAAGTAGCAGGGAAAGGAAAAGGGAAAGAAGGAGAAATTGAAGAAGTTAGGTGGTTTTCTTTAGATAAAGCGCTACAGGCTTTAAGCTATGATAACGAGAAAGAGCTGATTGGTAAGGCCTGGAAGCTTCTGGAGGAGAGATAAAATAAACCTGCTTTTTTCTGCTTTTTGATTTTTTTCTTTTGGAAAATGAATGGCAAAAGGCTTTATTATCAAAATTTTCAAAAACTTCTGGTTTGCAGAGTAGCTAACTATTGCAAAATGCGTTAAAATGTAGTAAAAGGAGGGATAAGAGGTGTCCTCCAGAAGTAGAAAGAGATTTTCTCGAAAAGGTGGCATTTACTAAACGCCGAGGAGGTAGGAATATGGAGCTTTTGAAGATATCTTCTAGAACTAGGCCGGTGTCTTTGGCTGGAGCGTTAACTGGAGTGATTAGGGAGCAAGGTAGAGCTGAAATGCAGGCGGTGGGGGCAGGAGCAGTAAACCAGGCAGTAAAAGCTATCGCCATTGCTCGCGGATACCTGGCTCCCAGCGGTATTGATTTGGTTTGTATCCCCGCTTTTGTGGACGTAAAGATTGATGATACAGAAAAAACTGCTATTAGGTTTATAGTGCTCCCCGCTTAAGGGGAAAGTAATAAATCAATAATGTAAGGAGGTAAGGAAAGTATGAACAAGCAAGAATTTGTTGATGCTCTTTCTGAGGAACTGAAGAAAGAGGGAGTAGACGTTACCAAGAAAGACACGGCAAAGATAGTGGATGCGTTTTTGGGGGTAATCCAGGAGGAAATTAAAAGAGGCGGTAAAGTACAGTTGGTAGGTTTTGGGACCTTCGGAGTGAAAAAGAGAGCGGCAAGAAGAGGTAGGAATCCGCAAACAGGTGAAGAAATTCACATTCCTGAAGCTACGGTTCCCTTTTTCCGTCCGGGAAAAGGCCTCAAAGAACTGGTTAGGGAATAGCATTAAACCTAAGGAGGGACAAATTGTCCCTCCTTTTTCTTTTTTAGAGAAAGATGTTTCTTGGCGATTATCACATCCATACCCCGCGTTGCGGGGATGCACGGGGTAGTTATAGTGACTATGTTGAAGAGGCCTTAAGGAAAGGGCTTAGTGAGATTGGTTTTTCTGGTCATTGTCCTCAGTATTTTTGCCCCCCGGAGGAGAGGAAAAGAGAATCGGCTATTCCGGAAGAGGAGCTGGCTCTCTACATTCAAGAAGTGGAATCCCTACGGGAAAAGTATCGACCTTCTATTGTTATCCGTTTAGGGTTAGAAGTGGATTTTGTTCCGGGGAAGGAAGAAGAATTACAATCTATAGTTGATTTTTATTCCTGGGATTATCTTTTGCTTTCCATTCATTATCTCGATAGGTGGCCTTTTGATGATCCCCGTTATCTTTCTGGCTATAAGGAAAGAGATATAAATGAAATCTACAAAAGTTATTATCAGACTCTTATTACTGGAATGAAGACCGGTTTTTTTGATGCTGTTGCTCACTTTGACTTACCTAAAAAATTTGGTTTCCGACCCACTAAAGCGATTAAGGAAGAAGCTGAAGCTCTGCAAGTTTGCCGAGAGCAAGGCTTAGTGGTAGAGCTTAACACTGCTGGTCGGCGTAAACCAGTGGGGGAATTTTATCCCGCACCTTCCATTCTTACTCAAGCACAAGAGCTGGGCTTGAAAGTATGTCTGGGCTCTGACGCCCACCAGCCGGAAGAAGTGGGAAAAGACTTTAAAGAAGCTCTCGCTCTTTTGCGCTATCTAGGATTTGACCATATAGTAGGTTGGGAAAAAAGGATGGCCATTTTATATCCCATCCCCTGAGGAGGGGAAACAGTGAAGTTAATTACCACTATGGTAGCCCTGGTTTTAATTTCCCCCTTTTTATATTTAGCTCTTTGGGAAAATTACCCTCATTCTTTTTGGACTAAAAATTTTATCTGGATTTATCTTTTCCTGCTCCTGGTAGTTTTTCTTTCTAATCTTCAAAACAGGGATTGACTGTGTTATAATTGAAATGGCGAGGAGAAAAGGAGAAAAAGCCTTCCAGGTAACGTGTTACCTTGGAAGGCTTTTTTGTTGGTAGGAGGTGGGTATGGAAGATTTACTAAATATGTGGCGCGAGTTTTCGGTGATTGGAGCTCTACGGGCTTCTTCCTGGAAGGAGATTAACAATGAAGATCTTTCTTTGTGTCCAGTATTTTTCTTTCTGGAAGGTAATGTCTTTACTTTGCGAGAAGTGTTGAAAATTTTACCTACCGGTTTGCATCTCTTTCTGCATTTAGACCTTTTCGGAGGGATAGCTTCTGACGAAAGTGGTTTACTCTTTATCAAAGAGAGTTTTCCTCAGATTCGAGGTATTATTTCTACTCGTGCTCGCACTTTAAATTTAGCCAAGAAAGCTGGGTTTCTTACCATTTTTCGGTTGTTTCTCATCGATAGCGAATCTTTGCGCACTGGACTTAGAATAGCACAGGAAATTTCTCCTGATGCTCTGGAAATATTGCCGGGAATCATTTTCCCGCAGGTGAGAGATTCCATCCCTGTGGAAAGTTTACCCCCTCTTATTTGTGGAGGATTTATACGAAAGAAAGAGGAGGTAGAAGAAATAATATCCCATGGGGCAGTCGCGGTTTCTACCAGTTGCCGAGAGTTGTGGAAAATGAACAGGAGGTAAAAATGGGAGATTTTTTTCTCACTGTAGATTTGGGGACTACCAGTGTAAAGTTGATATGGTGGAGTGAAAAAGGAGAAAAAGCTGGGGAGGATTACTTCCCGGTAGAGCTTCATTTTCCTTTCGAGGGAGGGGTGGAATTTGATCCGGAGACAATGGTAAAAGAACTGGTAAAAAGGATAGATCACTCTCCTTTTCCTCTTCAAGGCATGGGCATAACTAATCAAAGAGAGACCACCTTGGTGTGGGATGAAGAGGGTAAGCTGGTTTATCCGGCTATAGTTTGGCAGGATCGCCGCACTGCCACCTGGTGTGAGGCTAACCGGGAGAAAGAAAATTGGCTTTTTCAAAAGACCGGTCTTTTTCTGGATCCTTACTTTTCTCTCAGTAAATTGGTGTGGGTTTTAGAAAAAGTGAGAGCTACTCGCCCTCTGCATTTTGGTACTCTGGACACCTATGTTTTGTGGATTTTGACCGCCGGAGAGGTTTTTTCTACTGATTACACCAATGCTTCTCGCACTCTTATTTTTAATCTTCACAATTTGTGCTGGGATGAAGAAATAATAAAAGAGTTTGGTTTAGAAAAGATTCTTTTCCCTCAGGTGGTGCCTGCTTTTCATCTCCGGGGAGAAACGCAGATTACTGCTTCTCGTATTCCTATTTATGTGGTTTTAGGCGACCAGCAGGCTTCTTTTCTGGGTCAGGGGTGTTTTGAGAGGGGGAGCATCAAGAATACCTATGGAACGGGATGTTTTTTGATGACCAACTGGGGAAATAGCTGGCCAGAAGATACTCAAAGACTTTTGGTTACCTTAGCTTCTTTAGAAGAAGATAGACCAGTTTTTGCTCTGGAGGCCAGTACTTTCAGCGCTGGAGTAATTATCGAGTGGCTGAAGAGGATAGGACTGATTAAAAGTGCTCAGGATATAGAAAGTATGGCAGAAAGTGCCCGTCCTCTAGAGGAGCTTCTTTTTGTTCCTGCCTTTTGTGGTCTGGGTGCTCCTCACTGGGATCCTTTCGCTCGGGGAGCTATTCTGGGATTGACCCCTCAAGTGGGAAAAGAGGAATTAATACGAGGGGCACTGGAAGCTGTGGCTTTTGAGGTGGGAGACCTTATACGGATAATAGATGGGATATCTCCAGGAGGAATAAATGAGATATCCGTAGATGGAGGTATGAGCCAGAGTAAGTATCTTTTACAATTTCAAGCCGATTTGAGCGGGAAAGTTATGCGGGTTTTCCCGGAAAAAGAAGCTACTTCTCTGGGTGTTTTCTATCTTTGGGCTAATAGGTCAGGTTTTCTATCTCGGGAATTTATTGAAGAAAAAAAACAGAAAGCCCTGATTTTTGAACCTCGAGGGGAAGAAAAAGAAAGAGAGAAACTGTGGAAGAAGTGGCAGAGAGGGATAGAAAGAGTAAAGGGCTGGGCTAAAAATGAATGAAGAGTTTGATGTAATTATAATTGGAGGAGGAGTGGTGGGTTGTGCCATAGCCTGGTATCTGGCTCATTTTGACCTTCAGATTCTTCTTTTAGAAAAGGAGCTGGACGTTTGCTCAGGGGTGAGTAAAGCCAATACTGGAATTATTCACTCCCGAAGTTACTGGACTCCCCATACCCTCAAAGGAGAACTACATCTTCGCTCTCTTTCCTGGATTGAGCAAGCAGAAAAAGAATTGGATATCGAGTTCTTGAAAACCGGCGCTTTGACCATGGCTTTTTCTCGGGATGACCTTGAGTTTTTACAAACTCTAAAAGAAAGAGGAAAAATAGAAGGAGCGCAAATTTTAGCACCTCGGGAAGCGCATACTTTAGAGCCAATGATAAGTGATAAAATCTTTGCTGCTTATTATGATCCCGAAACTCGGGTAGCTTCTCCTTTTGAACTTAACATAGCTTTAGCCGAGAGTGCTTTTCTCAATGGAGTACATTTTATTTTGGGTCAAGAGGTCGTTGGTTTTGAAGAGGAGAAAAGCATTGTAGGAGTGCTCACTGAGAATGGAAAATATCTATCTCGGTGGGTAGTAAATTGTGCAGGACTTTCTTCTTCTTATCTAGCCCAAAAAAGCGGAGATAATATCCCTTCTCTTCGACCTCTGCGGGGAGAATACCTGGTGTTAGATCGAGAATGCAGAGGTTTGGTTCACCATGTTCTTTATCCTGTTCCGGTAGGGGAGACCAAGGGAATTTTGGTTTCTCCTACTACTGATGGTAATATTTTGGTAGGGCCTAACCTTGAGCCGGCGGAGGATGAAGACACTTCCACCACCAAAGAGGGATTAAAGGAAGTGGAAGAGGGAGGGAAAAAACTGATTCCTTCCCTTCCTGTTTCTCAAACTATCGCCACTTTTTCTGGATTGCGTCCTACTTTGCCAGATCGAGATTTCCATATTTTTTTCTCCTCTCGTTTTCCTTCTTTACTTCATCTTGTGGGTATCGAATCTCCGGGGCTTACTGCTTCTTTTGGTATAGCAGAATACGTGGGAGATTTGCTTCATAAAAGAGGACTAAAACTAAGAGAAAGAAGCGATTTTGTTATTCGCTCTTCTTTTCCTGTTTTTCGAAAGCTCCCCTGGGAGGAGCGGGAAAGACTTATTCAAGAAGATGATAACTGGGGAAAAATAGTCTGTCGCTGCGAGGAAGTAACCGTAGCGGAAGTTAAACATGCTCTTTTATCTTCTCCGGGGGCTTCTACTCTGGATGGTTTGAAAAGAAGGGTTCGAGTGATGATGGGAAGATGCCAGGGGGGATTTTGCGGTATGCGTTTGCCATTTTTAATGGCAGAAACATTAGGCTTAGAAGAAAGAAGAATTGTCAAATCAGGGAGAAACTCTTTTTACTTAGGCGAAGAAACCAAAGAGGTGAGAAGCGGTGCCTCGCTCTATTAGAGGAGATGTTGTAGTAATAGGAGGAGGACCAGCCGGTATGGCTGCTGCTTTGTCTTCCTGGGAAGCAGGAGCAAAATCAGTTTTTCTTCTGGAGAGAAATGAATATCTGGGAGGGATTCTTCCTCAGTGTATTCATCCCGGTTTTGGCTTACAAATATGGGGAGAGGAGCTTACCGGACCCGAGTATGCAGAGATATTTATAGAAAAATTAAATAGAACAGGTGTAGAGGCGATGACTGATACTGCCGCTTTAGAGCTAACCCCGGAGCGGATAGTTAAGGCGGTAAACCCGCAGGGAGCCTGGGAGATAAAAGCTAATTCGATCATCTTGAGTATGGGTTGTCGGGAAAGAACTCGGGGGATGTTGCAGATTCCTGGCTATCGTCCGGCAGGAATTTTTACCGCTGGATTAGCCCAATATCTCGTAAACATTGCCGGTTATTTACCAGGTAAGGATATAGTGATTTTAGGTTCAGGAGACATCGGTCTCATTATGGCTCGCCGTCTTACTTTAGAGGGAGCACGGGTAAAAATGGTGGTGGAGATAAAGAACTCATTGAGTGGTCTGGTTCGCAATTATGTTCAGTGTATTCAAGATTTCAATATTCCTCTTCTTTTTTCTCATACGGTAACTGAAGTAAGAGGTAAAGAAAGAGTGGAGGCGGTGGTGATTAGTGAAGTAGATGAGGAGGGAAATCCTCTCTCAGGGGGGGAGAGGGAAGTGGAATGTGATACTCTTTTGCTATCTGTGGGGCTAATCCCGGAAAATGAGCTTTCTCGTCAGGCAAAAATCCCTCTTTCTCCTCAGACCGGAGGTCCCTGGGTAGACGAAGATTTTTCTACCGATTTAGAAGGTTTTTTTGCCTGTGGTAATGTAGCTTCTGTTTTTGATCTTGTAGATTATGTTACTTTGGTAGCAGAAAGAGCTGGTCGGGCAGCAGTTCTTGCCCGGCCTCCTCAGGAGAAACACATCTTACGAGCAGGGGAAGGGGTACACACAGTTATCCCCCAGCGGATAAGAGAAGGGAAAGACGGTTTTTTGTTTATTCGGCCACAAAAGAGCATGAAGGGAGTGACGGTATCTTTTTGGGAGAGAGAGAAAATATTTTACCAGAAGAAGATATCGATTTGCCGACCCAGTGAAATGATAAAGTTGGACCTTGCACAAATACCTTGGCCACAGGAAAAAGGAGAGATTAAGGTTGAAATTAAAGGAACAGAAATCCAGGGAATTTCTTGAACTTATTTGTATTGTTTGTCCTTTAGGCTGTAGTTTATCGGTGACAAAGAGTGATGATCGCATCCGGGTGAGAGGAGGGTGTAAAAAGGGTGAGAAATATGTGAAAGAGGAGATAACCAACCCCCGGCGAGTGGTTACTACTACTCTTCGCATCAAAAATGGAGTATGGCCGAGGGTGCCAGTACGAACTTCTTCCCCTTTTCCTCGAGATAAAATTCCTGAGCTTATGAAATTTTTAAGTTCTTTGGAAGTGGAAGCTCCTCAAAAGAGAGGAGAGGTAATAGCGAAAAATTTGTTGGGCGAAGGAGTAGATTTAGTAGTAACGAGAACTATAGAGCGGAAAGAGTAACTATTGTTCTTCTGGGGGAGGAAGAGAAGGAGGGGTGCTGAGGGGTAGGCGGAGCTGCAATAGGCCAATTTTCACTCGAGCAATGGGAATCATGGTTTCTACCCCCTGTTTTTCGGCCAGTTCTAAAACCCTGGTGTATGCTTCTAAAGCTTCAGGGATTTTGTTTTCTGCCTCGTAAATGGAGCCCAGAAGGTTGAGAGCAGCAAGATTTTCCGGGTCTTTTTGTAGGGCTTCCATAACCGAAGAGTAAGCTTGTTCTAAGAGATTAAGTTTAAAATACCAGTTACTTTTTTCTATTAGGAAGTCTACCTCACTGGGATAAAGGTTTTGAGCCTGGGCAAAAAACTTTTGAGCCTCTTCGCTTTCTTTTATCATTTCTTTTAGACAGCCCACCATCACATAAGGAGTGGGACGGTCGGGAAAAATGTTTATAGCTTTTTGAAGGCTTTCCAAAGCTTCTTCTATTTTATCTTCGTATATTAACCTTTCTGCTTGAGTAAGGGCATCTAAATAGCTTTGCTCTGCAGGAGGGAGACGAAATACGAAAAAATAAAGGACTACAATAACGGCGGCTACTATCCCCACCGTGGTGATAGTCTTTTTGATTTTACGAGACCTTCTCTCCCTCGCCTTTTCATCTAACCACCACCACCATCTCTCTGGGGGAGGAGAAGCCTTTTCTCTCTCTTTTTTGAGGGTTTTTATTCCCACTATTTTAATAAAAAGAGCAGCATTTTTATCTAAAAGGGCATCGAAACTGCTTAACCTAGTTTCTTCCGGGTCAAGAGAAGCTCCCCGAGAGCGATAGTATGATAGTCCGTCGTGAATAGCATCTCGAAGGAAAAGCAGCTCTACCCCTTTTTCTTTCTCATCTCGAAGGTTGGCCACTCTTTTAGCATATTCATCAATCCATTTTCTGATGGTATCTAAGTTAGGAATAGTTAGATTATTCATTATTTATCCCTCTGCTAAATCATATAAAGGTTCCATTTAATTAGTTTCCTGTTGGCTGACGATTATCTTTCTCAAAATTTCAGGCTCGGTGGTTACTACAAATATTTCTTGGACAGCCGAAGACTTTTGAGCTAAAAGCTTTGCCCCCGTAGGAGTGGAATACTTAAAGCGCACTACAAGACCTGATGTTGTTCCTTTGGTGCGTTTTATTTCCCCAGGGAAGATGGATTTAACGAACTCCAGAGGTTCAATCTCTCTTTCTAAGAAGTTTCTCAAACCTGGTATCATGCTATGCTCATATTTAATTTTTGAATTTTTGGCTCGATGCTTCATAAATAGCTCTCTTTCAGAAAGGTTTCCTAAATAGTCTAATTATTTACTTACCATTAATCAACCCTTGGCTAAAAAATTTATTCTTTCTCAGTGTTGGTCACTTGTTTTTAAAATTTAAGTTGAAATTGACAACAATAAACTGATAGGATCAATTTATGCTATACTTATTTTCAAATGGGAATTTTTTGAGGATAGGCGGGTTTTCAAAATAATGAAAGTTATAGCTGAAAACCGTAAAGCGAGACACATTTATACCATAGTAGAAAAAGCAGAGGCAGGGATAGAATTAAAGGGTACTGAGGTAAAATCTCTGCGTCGTCATTCTGTGAGTTTAGACCAGAGTTTTGCTCGAGTAGAGGGAGGGGAAATGTGGATTTACGACTTGCACATTGCCCCCTATGATTATGGTAATTTGTTCAATCATGACCCTAGGAGGCCGAGAAGGCTTCTTCTCCACAAGAGAGAGATTCTTCGTTGGGGGTCGCAAGTTGAGGCAAAAGGCATGACCATTGTCCCTCTGCGGATGTATTTTAATGATAAAGGAAAAGTTAAAGTAGAAATAGCACTGGTGAAATCTAAAAAGGTTTACGACCGGCGGCAGGAAATTCAAGAAAGAGAAGAAGAAAGGAAATTAAGGAGGGATTTTAAGGTTAAAGTTTAAGGGGGCGTCAGGGTTTCGACGGGGCTCCTTGAATTAGAAGAGGCGAGTCGAGGTCTCCACCGGGGCTCGTAAAAAAGGTGGTAAAAACATAAACGCCAACGATAATTTGGCACTTGCTGCTTAATTAAAGCGGCACACCCTTGAACTCGGTGCTCACAGAGTTCAAGCAGGTGTCAAATAGTGAGCAACCTTCTGGGAGTTCTCGGGTACCAGAAGTGTAAATACCGAGATAGTGAGTTGCTTTCCTGCCTCTGGGAAAGTAATTCACGAAAACCACAAACAGAGGCTACACTCGTAGGCTCTTCTAACTCACGAGTTCCGGACGCGGGTTCGACTCCCGCCGCCTCCACCAGATAAAATTTGCTTGATTTTATCTGATTATTGTTATGTTGAGCCCTTACTTCCGAACGAAGACTAGGGTGTTGGAGAGAAAGCTATTGGTGAAGCTGCTTTATCTTGGTTCATAACTTTCCTGGGACTCTCAATACTATAAAATACCGGGATTCTACAGATTGATTTGCTCAAAATGGATAACCTTATGTCCTTTACATGGCCCTAAAGAAGGAAAAAAAATTAATTAAGGAGCACCCTCCACCTTTTCCAGTTGATGCTTTTTTACCTCTGAGATAAGTATACCAGGATTGACCTTTATTTTTATAGATGATGAGTATTTATAGCCCCTTTTTCAAGCATTGCTTCTTTCGCTTTATGTGGAGCAACTCTCTTTCTCTAAGGACTTTAATATCTACCAGGGGGATACCATCTTCCTTCCCTGTTCCAAGAATTTATTTATTGCCCCTTGCCAAAAATGCTTTAACATATTATAATGTTTTTGCTTCATCGTACCTTGAAAGGTAAATAAGGTGGAAACAAGAGATATTCCTGCTAACATGACAAGTTTGTTAATGATTACAGGTTTGCGGTCAAGTTAGAAAGGGCATACGGTGGATGCCTTGGTGCCAGGAGGCGATGAAGGGCGTGGCCAACTGCGATAAGCTTCGGGTAGCTGTAAGCAAGCTTTGATCCGGAGATTCCC
>Ga0116181_1002122_pt1 | contig 16434 bp, 15 predicted proteins | sample AD_UKC075_MetaG_FD_89752 | JGI IMG/M metagenome (GOLD analysis project Ga0116181, IMG submission 89752) | Active sludge microbial communities of municipal wastewater-treating anaerobic digesters from USA - AD_UKC075_MetaG | ecosystem: Engineered > Bioreactor > Anaerobic > Digestate | place: USA...
CGAGATCGTGCTGCGCGCGGGCCGCCGCTTCGGCACGCGCGAGCAGGCGCCGGGCTCGGCGATAGTCCCCGACCCCGTTGGCGGCGACCGCTTGGCCCCGAAGCTCCTCCGATGTGGCCCTCAAGCACCCTCCGGGGTCAGATCTCGACCGCCGGGGTGATGACCGGCGGTGGGCCGCCGGTGCGGCGGAAGACGAGGTTGACCAGCCCGCTCTGCAGTGAGGCGAAGGCGAACCTGCCGTGCTCATCGGCCACGGTCCGCTGCGTGCGGGCTCGCTCGCGCACCTCCACCTCTGCTCCGGGTTCGCTGGTCCAACCGTGCATCGACAGCTGACCGCCGCGGCCGGTCTCGACCGAGATGGTGGCGCTGAAGCCGTCCGAGGCGAAGGTGATCGTCGTCGCCCGGTCATAGTCGTCCGATCGCACCCCGGCCAGAGCCGCGTCCGAGACCATGTTCGCGACCTCGGCCTCGAGCAAGGCCACGGTCAGGGCGAACTGGATCCGGTCGGTCATCCCCTCCGGCATCGGGTCGACCTCCTCGAGGCCGCGCCGCATCTGGGCCAGGATCTCGAGATCGATGTCGTCGATGGGCTGGTCGGCCAGGCGCTCGTCGCCGGTCATGACGTCACCCACGTCGGGTCGGCCTCGAGGGCGGCGCGCAACTTGGCCAGGCAGCGACCGCGGGTGGGACCGATGCTGCCGACCGGCATACCCAAGGCTTCGGCGATCGCGGCATAGTCCGGACGGTCGGCGAAGGCGATGACGGCGAGGAGCCGGCGACAGCGCTCGGACAGGTCCCGCACGTGCGTCCAGAGGACGTCCGAGACCCCCAGTTGCTCGACCAGTTGCACCGTGGGATCGACGGTCGGCATTTCCGGCATGGCGACCGGATCACTGACGATGTCCTTCGTGGACTTCCGGCCCACGCTCCACGCCTCCCGACGGACCGTCGTCACGAGCCACTTGAGCACGGCCCGGTCCTCGTCGATCCGGTCGATGTGCTGCAGCAGCCGCAGCCAACTCGTCTGGACGACGTCCTCGGCGGACGCCGTGGACAGTCCTTGGGCGCGCGCCACCCGCCAGAGCAGGGGTGAGACGCGTTCGACCATTTCGGCCATGAGAGAGGTGTCACCGCTGCGGTATGCCGCGATCGCAGCCGCGGTGACCGTCCCCAAGTCCCGGGTGGGCGCGTTCACGGCGCGTCCTGGAGGACTGCGGCGACCGCCTTCTGCGCTCGCTTGACCCGGTCGCTGTCGATCCGGCCGGCCTGATCGGCGGTCAGGGCCGCCGCGATCTCGCCGGCCAGGGCGGGCGTCGAGAACGACGTGCCGCTCCAGACCCCGAAGCCTCCGCTGAAGTCATCGCTGTCGCCGGTGCCGCGTGCCGGTTGTCCCGGTGCAGCCGGCTGGGCGAGCCCGCTGCGGCGGGAACCGTTGAAGGTGGTCGGCATCGTGCTGACAACGGACGCGCCGGCACCATAGGCCATGACCCAGGAGCCGGTGTTCGACCAGATCGCCACCTCGTGCTCGGAGGTCGTGCGGGCACCGACGCTGACCATCGGGGCTCCCGGCAGGCCCGTGGCCGCAAAGGCAGCCGGGAAGAACTCGACATTGCTGCCGTCGTTGCCCGCGCCCGCCACGACCACGACGCCGAGTTCGGAGAGGCGCCGCAAGGCCGCGATGAGGAGGGGCTCGTCCACGAATGCCCCTGGCGTCTCGTGGTGGTAGCCGAGGGAGAGGGAGAGGACATCCACGGGCCGCTCGATCCCGTCCTTGAGCGCCAGTTCCTGACGGATCACGAGCGCGGCGAGTGCCCGGATGACATCCCGCTCGTCGGCCACACCGTCGCCGGCCATGACCGGGACGGACATGAGCGCGGCCGATGGGGCGTGCTGCCGGATGATGCCCGCGATGAAGGTGCCGTGACCGGCCAGCCGGTCCAGAGTGCCGTTGACCTGGTCGATCGTGACTCCCGTGATCTCGGGGTCCAGCCCCGCGGCATACCGAAGGCCGATCGGTTGGCCGAGGACACGAGGGTCACGGATGACCCCATCGCCGTCCGGGAACCACTTGTGCGTTCCCAGGCCGGTGTCGAGGACGGCGACCAAGGGGCCGTCGAGTTCGCGGCCCTGAGCCGGATCCGGGGCGGCCAGGTGCACCGGCCGGCAGCCGTTGCGCCCGCGCCCGATGCCGTCGGACCACCCGATCCCGTCGGACCACCCGATGCCGTCGGACCAGCCGATCCCATCGGACCACCCGATGCCGTCGGACCACCCGATCCCGTCGGACCAGCCACACGCGAACATTGCGTGGCTCAGACCCAGATTGGTCCCTGCGAGCCGGCCGTCCCGGCGGATCCGCAGGAGGGCCTCCCAGGCATCCGGAGGCCTCGACAGCTCACCCTTCTTGACGCTCAACCGCAGCACGGTCGGGTCGAAGGCGGCCACGGAATCAGACAGTCCGGCCTCGCGGGCAATCCCCGCCAGTCCGGACTCCTCGACGGTCACGGTCAGCCCGGTGATCTCCTCGATGACCGAGGCGGTGTCGGCGAGTTGGGCCGGGTCGCCGCCGACCAGCAGACAGTCGCCGACATACACGGTCGCGCTGATCGTCTGCCCACCTTCCGAGAGCGCGGTCGCCGGGTCGAGGAAGCGCAGACCCAGTCGATCGACCGCTGAGGCGGGTGCCCCCACGGCCGGGCGACGGCCCGTCGGTGGTGCCTTGCGCTCCGGGGGGCGGCGAGGGAAGGGAAGTCTCGGTGGGAACTCGACCGCCATCGTGCATCTCCTGAACTCGATGCTGAGAAGCCGTTGAGAGCCGGCCCGATGTGCCTCAGCGTAGGGGTGTCGCGGACACCTGTCAGGAGATGGCGAACGCTCGTCCTGATACAGCCCCAGAAGTCGGGCTCTCAGGGATGTATCAGGACGGGCTCACGGTGCTCTTCTCGATGGGTCGGCCAGGGGGTCCGACTCCGCCGAGGGGGCGGGAGGTCCTGCGAACCAGGGGTCGTGGGACCTCCCGAAGCGGCGTCGCTCGGGCTCAGGGCCGGCTGGCCGCCGCCCACGGGTCGTCACCGGCCGGGGGTGTCGACCACGCATCGGCCTCCGGTGTCGGCGTCGCCGCGGTCGACGAGATCGTCTCGGACGCCACCGTGCGCTGGGCGCGCAACCTGGCCGCAGTGGTCTTTGCGGCATCCCCGACCAGATCCGCGACAACCGGGGCCGCCTTGGTCCGGGCCGCCTCCTTGGCGCTCGCGACCTGCTTCTGCACCGGCTGGCTGTTCCACACCTTGCCGGAGACGGTCTTGATCTGGGCATAGCGCTGCTTGCCCGCACGGGCACCCAACACATAGCCGGCAGCCATCCCGGCGAGGAATCCCAGCTTGCCCATCAGCACTCCTTGGTCTCGGCCTCCGACCCTACACAGCAAGGGTGCGCCCGCGGCATACGCTTGGGTCCGTCGTTCGGTATGCCGCGGGGCTCGCCGAGCGTTGGAGGGCTCGCATAGTGGCCTAGTGCGGCGGTCTTGAAAACCGCTATGGCGGCAACGTCATCGTGGGTTCGAATCCCACGCCCTCCGCTCGCTGGCGCGATCGGTGGCCGTAGGACCCACCACGCCCTCCGCTCGCTGGCGCGATCGGTGGCCGTAGGACCCACCACGCCCTCCGCTCGCTGGCGCGATCGGTGGCTATGGCGCCCCATGCCGATGAACAGGGACACCATCTCCTCGTCATGATTGACCTGAGTGAACTCTGGATGTCGAACGCGCGAGTAACCCAGATCACTGATAAGTTCATCCGCGGTTGCACAACAGCAGTTCCTCGCAGCACAGCAAGAACGCCCGCTGGCCACCGGTCAGCGGGTTGTTTTGGTTACACGGCGGTTCTCCGTCGGCATGGGGCGTACGTTGACAGACCACTGGGGGCGCGGAGGTCGCGTCTCCGAAGTGCTACAACAAGGAAAGAGTTACCCCACATGGCACAGGGCACCGTGAAGTGGTTCAACGCTGAGAAGGGCTTTGGTTTCATCGCCCAGGACGGCGGCGGCCCGGACGTGTTCGTTCACTACTCCGCCATCGACACCCAGGGCTACAAGTCCCTCGACGAGGCCCAGCGGGTCGAGTTCGAGGTCACCCAGGGTCCGAAGGGTCCGCAGGCCGACCAGGTCCGCCCCATCTGAGCGAGGACCTCACCAGTCTTCGACGAAGGCCCCCATCCGGTTTGCCGGGTGGGGGCCTTCCCTTGCGTCCGCGTGTTCCGTCGCTACAGCGACCGAGCACGCGGACGCAACGGGAGTGGTGGCGAGGTCACTCCGCTGTCGGTGCCGCGCGGTAGAGATCCAAGAACGACCTGGCGATCGGGGCCGCCACCGAGCCGCCGGAACGCCCGTCCTCGACCAGCACCGCGAAGGCCAGGTCGCCCTGATAGCCGACGAACCACGCCCGCGTCTTGGGCGGCACCTCCGTGCCGTACTCAGCCGTCCCGGTCTTGCCGAAGACATCACCGCCGGGGGCACCCTGCAACGCCGTGCCGGACCCTTCGGTGACGACCGACCGCATCAGAGCCCGCGTCTGGTCCAGCGCCGGCTGGGGCAGGGCCGCCGGAGCCGGGGTGGTCGCGCCCGCGCCCACCTTCACGAGCGTGGGGGCGAGGAAGGCCCCGCGCGCCATCGATCCGGCCGCCACGGCCATCGACAGGGGAGAGACCTCGATGCGGCCCTGACCGATCACCGATGCCGCCAGGTCGGTGCCGGGCGTGGTCTCGGGGATCGACCCCTCGAAGGTGCCCGTGACGCCGATCCGGTCGGTCCACCCAGCACCGATCCCGAGTGCCTTGCCGCTGGCGGCCAGGTCGCCGGGGGCCAGGGTGCCGCTCAAGCCGATGAAAGCCGTGTTGCACGACAGGGCGAAGTCGCGGGCGAAGGTCACGCCGGTCGCCTCGCCACCCTCGAAATTGCGAAAGGACTTGCCGTCGACGGTGATGGTCGGCGGGCAGTCGACGACCGTCTCGGGCGTCACCAGACCTTTCTCCAGCAGAGCCATCGTCGACGCGACCTTGAAGCCCGACCCCGGCGCGTAATGGCCCGTCAGCGCACGGTTCATCCCGTCGCCGGGGGAGTTGGCGGCAGCGACCACCTCTCCGGTGGCGACGTCGATGGCGACGATGGCCGACGGCACGGAACCGCCCGCGACGAGCGCCTTCTCGGCGGCGTCCTGCACGGCGACCGAGAGCGTGGTCCCCACGTCCTCGCCATCGACGGCGGCCTCCTCGAAGAGCACCTTGCCTGTCGAGGCCACGACTTGCAGCCCCGGCTTGCCGGCCAGGGTCTGGTCGTACTGCAACTGGAGCCCGGAGAGCCCGGCGCGGTCGCCCGCGGCATACCGGCCCTTCGAGGCGGTGACCAGGTCGGCAGTGACCGCACCGTAGGTGCCGAGCAGCGGCTGGCCGAAGGTGCGGGTCGGCGCCAGGGGCGCTTCCAATCGCGGATAGATCACGCCGACGAGCGCATCGAGGGCTGCCTTGCGGGCGTCGAAGTCGGCCTGGCGATAGGTGATGACGGGGATCGGGGCGGCCGACCCCGAGGCCTTGGCCGCGGCCAGCTTCGCCACGAGGGAGCCGGCCGGCTCGCCGGTGACACCTTCGAGTCCGGCGGCGGACTCGGGGGTCGCGCGGACCGGGTCGATCTGGACCGGATAGACCGAGGACATCGGCATCAGGGCGGCCCCACCGCGATCGAGGAGGTCCCCTCGCTTGGCCTGGACAGTCTTGATGCTCAGCGATGCGCCCTCGGGCAGGTCGGGGCTCCATCGCGACCCACCCTGGGGCGCGAGCACGACCCAGTGGCCACCCCGCTCGGCGAGGCTGACCGGTAGCGCGTACTTCCAGTGCCGGTCACCGGGCAGGGTCCAGTCGACGGTCAGCCGGGCGGTCGCCGTCTGCCCATCGCGGGCGAGGGACTCCGCGTTGGCGCTCACCGGGGCGGTTGCCATCCCGGCGACGGTCTTGGTGAAGTCCTCGGCAACCCCAGGGGTGTCGAAGGACACCCCGGTCATGGTCTTGGCATTCCACCCCTTGACGTATGCCGCGAGGGCCGCCTTCGATCCCGCCTCGCGGTCCCGCTCGGTGGAGTACCACCGCCAGCCGACGGTGCCGACGACCGCGACCAGGGCCACGGCGATGAGGCTGGCGAGCAGGGCGGGACGAGAACGCATGGTCTCCAGTCAACCTGACCGGTCCGGCGGTCCGGCGCAGTGGATCGGCGCGTCGCCCGGTCCGGCGCCGATAGTCACCGGTGGCGACGACAACGCCGGACGGATCTGCACGTAATGCAGGGAACGCACAGACTGGATGCCTATCGTTGGGGTCGGACAGGGGCTGATGACGCCTGCGCGGGTGACCAGGGGCGCCCGCTGACGAGAGGGATTGGGCAGTTGGGTCGGTGGGATGACGGGTCGGACGATGTCCAACCCACACGTCGTGGCGCCCGGGGACGTCGTCGCGCCCGTGGCCCCCACCGCACTCACCGGCATCCGATTCTCAGAATGGCCGGCATCATCGCCGGCGTCCTGGTCCTCGCCCTCGTCGTCGTGACGGGTGTGGTGGTCTGGAAGCTCAACAACAATGTCCACCGGGTCGACGTGTCGATGGCCGTGGGCACCGATCGGCCCACGCAGGGAGCGGCGGCGCCCAACGAGAGCAAACCGCTCAACATTCTCGTGCTCGGGTCGGACACCCGGAAGAACCTCGATGACACCTCGACCTTCGGCCCCGACACCGTCGAGGGGGGCGATCATTCCGACACCAATGTCCTGGTGCACATCTCCGCCGACCGGAAGGCGGTCCTCGCCGTTTCCATCCCCCGCGACTCGATGGTGCCCGCGCCCAAGGACTGCAAGGCCGAGACCCCCAAGAGTCAGTGGGTGGTCCGCCAGTGGAACTACAACTACAACAAGGGTGGAGCGGGCTGCACGATCCGCACGCTCGAGGGCAACACGGGCGTCTTCGTCGACCACTACGCAGTCGTGAACTTCGAGGGCTTCCAGTCGATGGTGAACGCTCTCGGCGGGATCGAGGTCTGCACCCCGGTGGCCATCGACGACCCCGCGTCCGGCCTGGACCTCACCCCGGGACGGCATGTCCTCGACGGGTCGTCGGCGCTCGGCTACGTCCGCGCCCGCAAGACCTTGGGCGACGGGTCGGACATCAACCGCATCAAGCGGCAGCAGGCGTTCATGTCGTCGGTGGTGCAGAAGGCCGTGTCGACCGAGATGCTCAAGCGTCCCGACAAGCTCTACTCCTTCCTCAACGCGGCCACGAAGTCCCTGACGACCGACCCTGACCTGGGTCTGACCGAGATGGCCACCGTCGCCAAGAGCCTGCAGGACGTCGGCGCCGAGAACATCCAGTTCGTCACCGTCCCGACGACCGTCTACCAACCGGACCCGAACCGGGTGCAGTGGACCGACGACGCGGACCTCATCTGGGAGGCCATCCGCGGGGACCACGCCATCGGTGCCGCCCCGACCGCCAGCCCGTCCCCGACCGGCACCGAGTCGCCGGCCGCGCTGACCGTCACCCCCGACAAGATCGCTGTCCAGGTCCTCAACGGCTCGGGCGTTCGTGGGCTGGCCACGCAGGCGGTGGAGGCATTGCAGGTCCAGGGCTTCCGTCAGGTCACGCGCGGTGATGCGCCCGCCCAGACGACCGGTGTGCTCGTCGAGTACTCCCCGATGCAGGAGGACGCTGCGCGCACCGTCGCCGCGGCCTTCCCGGGCGCTGTCATGCGTCAGGCGTCCAGCCTGGGCAACACCGTCGTCGTCACTCTCGGTGTCGGTGCCCCGGACGTCGTCGAGGTGCCCAACCGGCTGGGCACGCAGCCATTGCCGACGCCGAGCATCAGTTCTTCACCGACCAGCTCGTCGAGCCCGTCGACCTCCGGCACGACATCGCCGAGCCCCAGCCCCAGCATCTCGACCCGGTCGGCGGACGAGAACATCTGCTCCTGACGCCTCGCCGATCACCACGGGCGGTCAGAACACAGGTGGTCAGAACAGACGGCCGGCGTCGTCGGCCGGTGGCGACTCCAGCGCCAGGAGGGTTCGCTTGCGATCGAGCCCACCGGCATACCCCGTGAGGGAGCCGTCCGACCCGACGACCCGATGGCAGGGCACCAGGATGCTCACCGGGTTGTGACCCACGGACTGACCGACGCGTTGGGCCAGGTTGCGGTTGCCGAATTCGGCCGCGATGACGCCGTACGTCGTCGTCGCGCCGTAGGGGATCCTGGCCAAGCGGTCCCAGACCTGCTCGGAGAAGGCGTCGCCATGGGTGCGGACCGGTGTCGTGAAGGTCGTGAGCGACCCCGAGAGGTATGCCGCGAGCTCACCCGCCAAGGTCGTGAAGAGCCGGTCCCCGGTCGGCGGCACGTGGTGGCCGATCGTGCCGTCGGCCGGCGGGTGCCAGTGGGCGGGGAAGTAGAGCCCGATCAGGGCGTCCTGGCCGTCCAGGTCCTCGGCGACCGCGAGCAGGTCGCCGAGCGTCGTGCTCAGGGTCGTGTGGCGCCGGGTCACGACGGCATTCATCAACTTGCGCTGACGATCGTGACGATTTGTGTTCTCCACGTTCGGCCTCCAGCGGTTGAGGGGGCAGCAAGCATTGACGCCTGCCGGCCTGGTTCTGACCACCCGCGGCCGGATCTCGCAGTGGATGGATGGTCCCCGTTAACCTTTGACAAACCTTCGACAGTTCAGTCACTGTACCTCCTATGTCGTCGCACGTGAAGGATCGGGAATCGATCGCCGTCGTCGGTGCCGGTGTCGCCGGGCTGACCGCAGCCCACGTCCTGGCGTCCCGGCACGATGTCACCGTCTACGAGGCCGAGCCTCGGCTCGGAGGCCATGCGCACACCCATGACGTCAGGGCTCCCGACGGCAGCGTGGTGGCCGTCGACACCGGCTTCATCGTCCACAACGACCGGACCTATCCGCTCTTGCGCCGACTCTTCGCCGAACTTGAGGTGGCGGTGTCACCGACCGAGATGTCGATGAGCATCAGGCACGAAGAGACCGGGGTGGAGTACGCAGGTGGCCGCGGTGCGATCGGTTTCCTGGCGCGGCCCCGCCAATTGGTGCGCCGGGACTACCGCCAACTCCTCCTTGGCGTTCGCCGCTTTCATCGGCTGGCGACCAAGTTCTTGGCGACTAGCGCCGAGGACGACCTGAGGACATACGGCGATTTCATTACCGCGTGCGGCTTCCCGCGTGCATTCGTCGAACTGTATGCCGTTCCGCTCGTCGCGTGTGTCTGGTCGACCGGTACCGATCGGGCGCTGGACCACCCGGCCCGCCACCTCTTCACTTCCCTGCAGCACCACGGCATGCTCGAGATTGGGAACTCTCCCCAGTGGCTCACTGTCGAGGGCGGGTCGCGCACTTATGTCGATGCGCTCGCGACCCGGCTCGACGATGTGCGCGTTGCCACGCCCGTGCGCCGCATCATGCGCCATGAGGACAGTGTGGAGATCGTGGACGCGACCGGCGGCAGGGCCACACACGACCGGGTCGTCGTCGCCACCCACTCGGACACGGCCCTCAACCTGCTCGCCGATGCCACACCACTGGAAAAGGACGTCCTCGGAGCCATTCAGTACTCAGACAACGAAACAGTGCTCCACCAGGACCTCACGCTTCTGCCACACACACGTGGAGTTCGCTCCTCGTGGAACTATCTCGTGCCGATGTCCTCGCACTCGTCAGCGCCTATCGTGACCTACTGGATGAACAAATTGCAGGGCTTGCCATCGAAGGTGCCACTCCTCGTCACCCTCAACGCGACCGACCGGATCGACCCCGCCAAAGTCATCGCTTCCATGACCTACAGCCATCCCGTCTTCGACGCCGTCTCCGTGGCGGCCCAGCGTCGGCTCCCTTCACTTTCCGGTGGGCGCACCGCGTTCGCCGGCGCCTATCACGGTTGGGGGTTCCACGAGGACGGCTGCCGGTCTGGAGTGGCAGCGGCCGAAGCGCTGGGGGTGTCATGGTGAGCCGTCGCGCAGCAACCGATTCTTCGGCCGATCAGTCTGCCGCGGAGCAGGCTGGTCGTCTCCCTCAACTTCCTGCGGTGGTCGTGGGGCGGGTGCACCACGTGCGGTATCGGCCGATCCGGTATGCCTTCACTCACCGGCACCAGCAGTGGCTGATCGACCTCGACGCAGGCTCCGGCGTCCCCACGTGGCTCGGCAGACTCACCGATGTCCGACCGGATCAGCACCTCGACTCGCCGGCCACCTGGGCCGCCCTCAAGGAGCAGGTCCTGGCTATCGTCGCGGCAGAGGGTGTTGCTCTGCGCGATGTGGCTCGGGTCGTCATGCTTGCCCAGGCCCATGTCTTCGGCCACGTCTTCGACCCACTCACCACGTACTGGCTGCTGGGAGTCGACGGTCAGTTACGAGCGGCAGCGCTCGAGGTTCGCAACACTTACGGTGGACGGCATACCTACGTCCTCGTCCCGGACGGCCGAGGTCGCGCCGAGGTCGGCAAGGAGTTCTTCGTGTCGCCCTTCAACGACGTGTCAGGACGGTATGCCGTGCGACTTGCGCTCTCCCCCCAGCGGGTCGCCACCTCCGTGGCACTGCACGACGACAAGGGTCCGCTCCTGCTGGCCGCGACGTGGGGGAGCCCGGTCCCCGCGACCAGGCTGAGAGTGCTCGCCGAGCTAGTGACCGCCCCCCTCATGGCGCAACGAGTCTCAATCCTCATCCGCTGGCACGGCATCCGCCTCTGGGCCCGAAGACTGCCGGTCCGTACTCCGTCGGAGGTTCACCGATGACTGCCCTAGACCCGTACCTGCCGGGCCTGACCGACGTGCGCTCGCGGGTCACTCGCGGTCGGGTGGCCAAGGCGTTGTTCGCGCGCGCCGTACGCGATCTCCCGGTTCGGGTCCGCTACCCCGGGGGCGAGGTTCTCGGCGGAGGTGATGCCACCTCGCCCGTCCTCGAGGTGCTCGACCCCGACCGGCTACATCGTCGGTTGGAGGCTCACCCGAAGATCGGTCTGGGTGAGGGGTACATGGCCGGCGAGTGGAGAGCTGCGGTAGGCAGCGACCTGGCCGACGCGCTCACGCCTTTCGCGGCCCGGCTTGCCACGATCCTGCCGCGACCGCTGTTGCGGCTGAGGGGTCTCGTGGATGTCGCACTTCCCCATCGTGACCGCAACACCCGCGAAGGATCGCGAGCCAACATCGCCGCTCATTACGACCTCTCCAACGACCTGTTTGCGACTTTCCTGGATGAAACGATGACCTACAGCTCGGCACTCTTCGACGAGTCCCGACCCTGGGCCGAACAGACCCTGCGCGAGGCCCAAAGCCGCAAGATTGAGGCCGCCCTTGACGCGGCCGGGGTCGGCAGCGGCACCAAAATGCTGGAGATCGGAACCGGGTGGGGAGCGCTCGCCATGGTGGCTGCCGCTCGAGGGGCAAGGGTCACGACCATCACCCTGTCCGGCGAGCAGCACGCTGAGGCCGTGCGGCGAGTGGCCGACGCCGGGCTCACCGACCGGGTCGAGGTTCGGGTTCAGGACTACCGTGAGGTCGAGGGGCAATTCGACGTCATCGTGAGCATCGAGATGCTGGAGGCCGTGGGTGACGAGTACTGGCCGACCTACCTCAAGGCGATCGACCGCCTGCTCGCGCCCGGCGGGACCGCAATCGTTCAGTCGATCCTCATGGAACACGAGCGCTACCTGGCCACCCGCAACTCCTATGGCTGGATCCAAAAGTACATCTTTCCCGGGGGGCTCATCCCTTCCCTTGATGCCTTGTCATCGATCGCCCAGCAGCACACAACCCTGACCGTCACCGCCGTGCGCCCGTTCGGCCTGCACTACGCGGAGACGCTGCGTCGCTGGCGGCACGAGTTCGACCGGCAATGGCCATCGGTCAAGACGCTCGGTTTCGACGAAACCTTTCGCAGGATGTGGGAGTTCTACCTCGCTTACAGCGAAGCTGGTTTTCGCAGCGCCTACCTCGACGTCGCGCAACTCACCTTCGAGCGTCATTCATGACCGACTATGCCAAACGCCGAGTCCTCGTCACTGGGGCGACGGGCTACATCGGTTCGCGATTGGTGCCCGAACTTCTCGAGCGCGGTTTCATGGTCCGGGTTCTGACCCGCAACCGCAGCAAGGTGGCCAGCCGTGCCTGGGTCGACCGGGTCGAGATCGTCGAGGGCGACGCCACGTCGAAAGACGCGCTTGACAAGGCGTGTAACGGCGTTGACATCGCCTACTACCTTTTGCACTCAATGGATGGGGAAGGCGACTTCGTCGAGCGTGACCGAGAGTTGGCTCGACGATTCGGTTTGGCGGCGCAACGCGCCAAGATCGGCCGCATCATCTATCTCTCCGGCCTGCACCCTGAGGGTGAGCTTTCCGATCATCTGGCGTCACGTGTCGAGGTCGGTCACCTCCTCATGGCAAGTGGAGTACCGACGGCTGTCCTGCAGGCAGCCGTCATCATTGGCTCCGGTTCTGCGTCCTTCGAGATGCTCCGCCACCTCACGACCCGTCTCCCGATCATGGTGACCCCAAAGTGGCTCGGCAACAAGATCCAGCCGATCGGCGTCGCCGACGTGCTCGACCTGCTCATCGCAGCTGTCGACCTTCCCCCAGAAGTCAATCGCGCCTTCGACATCGCTGGTCCGGACGTGTTGACATATCGCGAAATGATCGAGCGCTTCGCCGAGCGAACCGGGCTACGCCCCAGGAAGATTGTGACTGTGCCCGTCCTGACGCCGATGCTCGCCAGCCACTGGGTGGGACTGGTCACGCCTGTTCCGACCGGGCTTGCCAAGCCGCTCGTGGGCAGTCTGCTTCACGAGGTGGTCGCCGGTGAGGATGACCTTGGCGAGTTGACGGGCCGTCCCCGTTCGACGTTGGCCGGATTCGACGAGGCTCTGGGGCTGGCGGTGACAGCTCAGGACTCCACGCGGCGTCCGGAGGCTGGTTCCGTACACCCGGCCAGACTCACGGCCGCGGATCCCGATTGGGCGGGTCCTTGAATTTGCTCGGTGAACTGTCAGCGTTTGCTCGCGCAGCCCTCGTTGCGCCTGTAGAGCGCGATCACTCGGAGTCGGATGAAGCCTTTCGGCGGCGTAGAGTCGTCGCGGCTCTCACGCTCGTCGTAGGTGCCTGCGTGCTTGCATGGGCGCTGCGCATCACCCCTGGTGACTCGCTTTTCTACGTCGCCACCCTTGCCCTTGCACTCGTCTGGGTACTCGGTGCGTTTGCGTCCGGTCGACTACACCTGGGGCGCGCGCACCGTCGTGATGGCGGGTCGAGCCGGGCGGTAGTCCAGTCGCTCACTCTCGGACTGCTGCTGCTGGCGATCTTCCTCGTCGGGGCTGTCGCCGTCGCCCGGGTCCCAGTTCTCCGCGAGCCCGTGGATCGGCTCCTCGCCCACGCCGCCTACGGCTCACTCTCAGTCGTGGCTGTCATCACAGCCGTCAACGGGGTAGCCGAAGAACTCTACTTTCGCGGCGCTCTCTATGCCGCCATAGGCCGACGGCGCGCCGTGACCATCTCGACACTGGTCTACACCCTGGTGACGGCTGCCGCAGGCATACCCCTCCTCGTTCTTGCCGCCGCACTCCTCGGTGTTGTTACTGGCCTGCAGCGCAGAGTGACTGGCGGGATTTTGGGCCCCGTCGTCACCCACCTCACCTGGTCACTGGGAATGCTCTTCCTCCTCCCAGTCGTCCTGGATGCAGCAGGCTGATCAGGGTTCCGCCCGGCGTCCTGTGGCTCCAGAACGGCAGCCACTCGAGGAGTGGCTCGGATGAGGGCAAGAAAGAAAGTGAAAGAAAGTGTTTACGGATGCATCCGTGAGGGGGCCGGATCACGAAGGACTGATATCGACGCCGTTCGTCGATGATCTGATCCCAACGAAAGGGCCTCACTGATGCGCCGCATTCTCGCCACCACCGCCGTCACCGCCGCCGCCGTCTCGGCGTGCGAGTCGACCACGACCCCCGCAACGAACCTGTCCAGAACGCGCTGATGGCGCTCGCCGAAATTCGCCAGGGATGCTCATCGAAGTTCCCCACTCTGGGCGGGTGTCACTGTAGCGGTCGGCGGGTGCCGGTCGCGGCGTGACGGAGTGCTTCGCTCTTGGCGTGGTGGTCGCGGAGTCGGTAGGAGTCGCCGTCGAGGTTGAGAACCACGGAGCGGTGCAGGAGCCGGTCGAGCATGGCGGCGGCGACGGTGGTGTCGCCGAGGACCTCGCCCCACGATGCGACGCCGCGGTTGGTGGTCAAGACGATGCTGGTCTTCAGGTAGCGCTGGGACACGACCTGGAACAGTGCGGAGGCGGCTTCGCCGGGCAGCGGGAGGTAGCCGAGCTCGTCGATGACCAGCAGGGTGGGGCCGGCGAAGAATCGCATGGTGGTGGCCCACCTGCCTTCGATCGCGGCGCGGTGGCAGCGGGCGGCGAGGTCGGCGGCGGTGGTGAAGTAGGTGCGGTAGCCGGCTTCGGCTGCGGCCCGGCCGAGCCCGACGGCCAGATGTGTCTTCCCGACACCTGGTGGTCCGATGAGGAGCACGTTGGTGGCGGACTCGAGGTAGCGGCTGGTCGCGAGCTCGTCGACGAGCTTCTTATCGACGCTGGGCGCGGCGTCGAAGTCGAAGTCGGCCAGGGTCGCGGGCGTCGGCAGGGATGCGAACCGTAGGCGGCCGGCGAGTTTGCGTGCTTCGGTGGCTTCGACCTCACGGGCCAGCAGGTGCTCCAGTGTCGCGGTCATCGACCACTGCTCGGCTTCGGCTTGGGCGAGCACGCCGGGCAGGTGCTCGGCGACTGCGGTGAGCTTCAGCGTGGCGAGGTGGCCGCGCAGTTGCTGGTAGAGGCTGGCCTGGGTGCCAGTCATCGGCGGGGACGTCGGCATGGTCAGGGAGTCGGTCATGTGAGGGTGTTCCTTCCGGTTGCTGCTCGGTCGTACTTCGCGAGGTCGATCACCACGTCGTCATTGACGGCGTCGGAGGTGGGGTGCTGGAGGGCGCGGAGTTGCTCGGCTGCCGCGAGTGCGGCCGGGCCGGGTGGGATGCGTTCCTTGCGGCGGTGCGGTCGGGAGGTGTCGTGGCCGGCCAAGACGAGTTGCTCGAGGGCGATCACGTGGCCGTGGTCGCGGACCATCACCCCAGCGCCGTCGGGTGCGAGCTCGTGGCGGGCGATCACGGTCCCGCTGCTGGTGGCGACATCGACGTGCGGCTCACCGAGTCGCTGGGACACGGTGACGTGGGCGCGGGCCAGCTCGGGTGGGACGGAGTAGAAGTTCCCCCGCCAGGCGACCAGCGCCTGCGCCGACACGACTCGTTCCTCGCTGATCGTCGCGGGGAACGGCACCGTCGGCACTGGCGCGAGTGGTTCGCGTTCGGCGACCGTGAGCACGGTGGCGCGGCCGTCGACGGCGGAGAGACGCAGCCGGGCATCGCCCCGCACTCGGCAGAACTCATCGAGTGAGGCTTGGGCTTGCTCGACCGTGATGTCGTCGGGCAAGGTTCGCCACCAACGTTGGGCTGCGCCGTGGTTGGCCTTCTCGACCACGCCCTTGCGGTTGCCCCGTCGGGGTGGGCAGATCGCGACCTGGATGCCGTAGTGCTTGGCCACCGCGGCGAACGTGGCGGTCACCTTGCCCGAGTCGGGGTGGCACACCGTGGTCATCCGGTCGAAGCGCCACTTCTTCGTCAGCCCACCCAACTTGCGGGTGGTCTTGTCCAGGGCGTCGATGAGGTGGGCCTGGTCCTCGGCCGGGGCGAGGGTGCCGCGCCACTTGCTGGAGTGCGCGAGCGCACCGACGAGCAGGTGCGCGTTCTTGCCCCACCCCCAGTGGGCGGGCGGGTCGGGGAGCTCGAGCCAGTCCCACTGGGTCTCCTCACCCGCCGGATGCTCGATCGGCGCGTTCGCCCGGCCCTTCGTGGCCGAGCACGGCTCGCAGTGCGGCCGCAGATCCCGGACCCGGATCTGGCGGGTGAACGTCGGATAGGACCGGTCGTAGCCCAGGCCAGCGACCTCGTCGAACAACGTCACCGCCCACAGATGCGGGTCCTCGCTCAGGCGCGCGCGGACGTAGTCGACGAACGGCTCGAACGGGTCAGCTTCGGCAGGCTTGCGTTCCCCGGCGACCCGCTCGTCGTTGAGGTAGGCGCGGATGGTCTTGCGGTCCCGGCCCAGGTGTCGGGCGATCGCGGAGATCGTCCAGCCCTGCCGGCGCAACGCGTGAGCGTCGATGTCTTCCTCCCGTGTCAGCATGGGAAGCGAGGGCTCCTTCGGTAGACGGCGCGTGGTCAGAGACCGCCATCTTCGAAGGAGCCCCACCCGCTTCCGGATGGAGCCACAGGGTGGGGAAATTCAGTGAGCAGAACTGGGGAGATTCAGCTGAGCGCCATCA
>Ga0116181_1002127_pt1 | contig 16422 bp, 12 predicted proteins | sample AD_UKC075_MetaG_FD_89752 | JGI IMG/M metagenome (GOLD analysis project Ga0116181, IMG submission 89752) | Active sludge microbial communities of municipal wastewater-treating anaerobic digesters from USA - AD_UKC075_MetaG | ecosystem: Engineered > Bioreactor > Anaerobic > Digestate | place: USA...
ACGGTCGTGCCCACATCGGTGGCCTGGGGGCTTGCTTGTGCGGTCCCCTCGGCCCTCGTCGGGTGACCGAGCAGCAGGTTTGCGCGCACCGTCCCCGCGATGAGCAACGGTCGCTGCGAGACGAGATGAGCTTGCGGCGCCGACACCCGCCCCGCACTGGGTGATCGCAAGCCGGCGATGAGGTCCAGCAGGGTGCTCTTGCCGGCTCCGGACTCGCCGGTGACGGCCACCAGCCCTGGTCCGCTGAGCGTGAGATCCAGCCCCGAGATGACGTCGGCGGACGTGCCGGGGTAGCGATAGGACAACCCCTGCAGAGCGACCTCCACCGGTCGACCAAGCTCCGGTCGAGGGTCCGCGTGGGTCGCCATCGGGGTGGCTTGTCCGATCGGCTCGGTGAGCTCGTCCAAGGCCTCGCCAAGAGCCACGACCCCGTCGGCTGCCGCGTGGTACTCGGCGCCCACTCGCCGGATCGGCCAATAGGCCTCTGGCGCAAGGAGAATGCACACCAGGCCAGGAGCCAACTCCATGGTCCCGTTGGTCAACCGCAACCCCACGGTCACCGCGACGATCGCCACCGAGATCGAGGCGAGCAACTCCAGCGCCGCCGACGACAAGAAGGCCAGCCGCAGCGTCTGCACGGTCACTGCGCGATGGCGCTCGCTCACCTCGCGGATCGTCCCCGCCTGACGCCAGGCCCGACCATAGGACACCAGCGTCGGCAGCCCGCGCACCACGTCGAGGAAGTGCCCGGACAGACTCGCCATCGCGCGCCAGCGCCGGGCGGTTTGATCCTCGGTCGCCTTGCCGATCAGCGCTGCGAAAACCGGCAGCAGCGGCACGGTGAGCACGACGATGAGCGCGCTGACCCAGTCGAGGGTCGCAATGGTCACGACGACGAAGACCGGCAGCACAACTGCGCCCACCATGGCCGGCAGGAACCGCGCCACATAGGGCTCGATGCTCGTGACGCCCTGGGTCGCCAGGGTGGTGGCGGTGTTGGGATCGGGGGCATCGTCTAGGGGCCTGGCCAGCCAGCGCGCCAGGAGTCGCTCGCGCACACCAGCAGAGACTCGTATGCCGGCCCGCGCGGCTCCCAGCTCAGCCACGGCTCCCAGCCCCGCCCGGAGGGCGAAGACCAGGGCCACCCAACCCAGTGGAGCAAGCGGGAGGTGACCCCACGGCATACCCGATGCTGACGAGGAGGCGGTCTCGGGGGCGAGGGCGGACGGCATACCGGAGCCGGTGGAGGCCGTGGAGGCCGAGGTGAGGGACGCGACGACCGCGACGACGAGGTGACTGACCGCGAAGGCCTGCGCGACCGCGAGCACTCCCTGCACAACGCCGACAACCCCAAGGCCCGCCAGGATCTGGCGGACCTCGGGGAAGGCGCGAAGCAGGCGGGGATCGACCGGGCGCATGACAGGAGTATCCAGACGTGACCAGCAGTGGTCAGCAGTGAGCGTGAGCGGGCCGAGCCGGCCGGTCCGTGAGCGTGCGGACCGGCCGGGCCCGAACCGGACTAGTGGATGGCCACCGGTTCGGGGATGTGGTGGACGGCCAGGCGCTTGCGGAACACCCAGTAGGTCCACCCGGTGTAGAGCAGCACGATCGGGGTGAAGATCGCGGCGGCCCAGGTCATGATCGTCAACGTCGTCGGCGTGCTCGACGCGGCGGCCAGGGTCAGCGACTGCGCGTCTCCGAGCGTCGAGGGCATGGCGTTCGGGAAGAGTGCCCCGAAGTAGGCCGCGACCGCGAACGCGATCGCGGCGAAGGTGCCGATGAACGCCCAGCCCTCGCGGGCCTTGGTCGCCATCGCGATGCCCGCGAGGAGCGCGACAGCGGCGATCGCGGTGCCGATCCAGAAGACCAGCGAGCCGTGCTTGAGCCCGATGAGCAACAGGAGCGCAACGGCCAACACAGCGCTCACCAGGCCGACGCGGATGCCGAGCGCGCGGGCCTCGTGCCGGATCGCGCCGTCGGTCTTGAGGGCGATGAAGAAGGCGCCATGGGTGAGGAAGAGGGCCACGAAGGTCAGCCCACCGAGCAGCGGCACGGGGCCGAGCAGGGTGAAGAGCGTGCCGTCGAAGATGTAGTCACCGGCGACCGTCGGGTTGGGCTTGATCGGGGTGCCGTAGACGATGTTGGTCAGGCCGACGCCCCACAGCAGGGCCGCGAGGAAGGAGCCGCCGGTGATCGCGAGGTCCCAGCGCTTGCGCCAGGTGTCGTCGTTGACCTTGTGGCGGTAGTCCAGCCCCATGCCGCGCAGGATGAGCGCGACGAGGATGAGGGCCAGGGCGAGGTAGAAGCCGGAGAACAGCGTGGCGTACCACTGCGGGAAGGCCGCAAAGGTGGCGCCACCGGCGGTGAGCACCCACACCTCGTTGCCGTCCCACACCGGGCCGATGGTGTTGAGCATGACCCGCTTGCGCTTCTCGGCGTCGGCGAGGTCGGCAGGGGCGGTGCTCTTGGCGCGGCCGAGGATCGGCAACAGCATCCCCACCCCGAAGTCGAAGCCTTCGAGGGTGAGGTAGCCGATCCACAGCACGGCGATGAGGATGAACCAGACGAGCTGGAGGGCTGAGAGGTCAGTCATGGCAAGGTCTCGTATCCAGAGATGGTCTGTAGTCGGAGGTCTGTAGTGGGAGGTCAGCAGGCGGCGGTCAGTAGGCGAAGACCAGAGGCGCATCGTCAGAGCGGTCGGCCGGGTCGATCGGCGCGGCCACGGGCACGGCTCCGGGCTTGATGTAGCGCAGCAGCAGCTTGACTTCGACCACCGCGAGGGCGCCGTAGAGCAGCGTGAAGATGACCATGCTGATCAGGACGCTGCTCGCGCCGACCGTCGAGGAGACGCCGGTGGCGGTCGTCATCATGCCGTTGACGATCCACGGCTGGCGGCCGACCTCGGTGAAGATCCAGCCGAACGAGTTGGCCATGACCGGCAGCAGCGGCGTCCAGATCGCGATGTGCTTCCAGATCCCGCCAGTGACGACGCCCTCGCCGCGGGTCTTCCACAGCGCCATCGCCGCGAAGATCATGGTGAGGAATCCGGCGCCCATCATCAGCCGGAAGTTCCAGTAGGTGAGCCAGATCGTGGGGACGTAGCTCGCGCTCTTGGTGAGCTCGGCTGAGCCGTACTTCTCGGCGTAGGCGACTTGCAGGTCGTTGATGCCCTTGATCTCGCCGCTGAAGCTGCCCGTGCCGAGGAAGGACAGTAGACCGGGCACCTCGATGATCGGGCGTGCATTGGTGCCGTCGAGGCCGCCGATGGTCAGCACGGAGAACGGCGCATTGCTGCGGGTCTCGTAAAGCGCCTCTGCCGCAGCCATTTTCATCGGCTGGTAGGTCGTCATGACCTTGCCTTGCAGGTCGCCGGAGACGATGACGCCCAGGCTGGCGACGAGCGACACCACGGCGCCCAGGCGAACGGCCTTGCGGTACATCGAGACGTCAGGGCCGTTGTCGAGGGCCTGACGGCGCAGGTGGTAGAGCGCGATGCCCATGAGGAAGCCGCCTGCGGTCATGTAGGCACCCATGAGCACGTGCGGGAAGGTGACGAGCTGGACCTCGTTGGTGAGCACCGCGAGGAAGTCGCTGAGTTCGGCGCGGTTGGTCGTGGGGTTGAACGTGTAGCCAACCGGGTTCTGCATGAACGAGTTTGCCGCGAGGATGAAGAACGCCGAGAACACCGTGCCGAGGTGGACCAGCCAGATCGAGGCCAGGTGGATCTTGCGCGGCAGGCGGTCCCAGCCGAAGATCCACAGGCCCAGGAAGGTCGACTCGAGGAAGAAGGCCAGCAGCGCTTCGAACGCCAGCGGTGCTCCGAAGATGTCGCCGACGAAGCGCGAGTAAAGGCTCCAGTTCATGCCGAACTGGAACTCCTGGACGATGCCGGTCACCAGGCCGAGGGCGAAGTTGATCATGAACAACTTGCCGAAGAACTTGGTGAGGCGCAGCCACCGCTCGTCGCCGCCGCGGTACCAGAAGGTCTGCATGATGGCGATGAGCGCGGTGAGCCCGATGGTGATCGGGACGAAAAGGAAGTGGTAGACGGTCGTGATGGCAAACTGCCAGCGCGCCAGGTCGAGCGCATTCATGGTGACGTGATGCTCCCCGTGAACGAGGACTCGTCGAGCCCTCTGAAGTGATGCTCAGTAAGTGGTGCTCAGTGATTGGTGCTCAGTGGTGGTGCTCAGTAATCCTGTGCTGTTGTGCACGGCAGGCTCCCCGCATCGGAACCGCCAATTGGCAACGTACTCCTGCAAACTGAGCGCTTGGTGGCGCTGAGCACGGACGTGTGACCAACGAGACACAAATACCCCGGGGGGTACGCCTAGATGGGCGAGGGCAGGGAGTGGCAGGGCCCGGAAAGCCACAATGCAGACCGGTATGCCGGGCCCGCTCAGGCGTCGGGGTAGCCCAGGGGGTTCTGACTCTGCCAGCGCCACGCGTCAGCGCACATGTCGTCGATGGATTTCGTTGCTCGCCAACCCAATTCATCAGCTGCCCGGCTCGCGTCGGCCCATGTCTGGGCCAGGTCGCCCGCGCGCCGCCCCACGATCTCGTAGGGGATCGGCCGCCCGCTGGCCCGCTCGAAGGCCGCGATGACCTCCAGGACCGATGTCGGGGTGCCGGTGCCGAGGTTCCAGGTCCGCACCCTCTCGGGGGATGCCGCCAGGGCCGTCAACGCCGCCACATGCCCGGCTGCCAGATCCTCCACGTGGATGTAGTCCCGCTCGCACGTGCCGTCGGCCGTCGGGTAGTCGCCACCGAAAACCGCCAGCTTCTCCCGCCGCCCCACCGCGACCTGCGCAACGAACGGCAGCAGGTTGTTGGGGATGCCCTGCGGGTCCTCGCCGATGGTGCCGGACGGATGCGCGCCGACCGGGTTGAAGTAGCGCAGCAGGGCCACCTTGAACGACTCGTCGATGTGGGCGACGTCGCGCAGCACGTGCTCGATCATCACCTTGGTGCGCCCATAGGGATTGGTCGCGACCAGCGGCTCGTAGTCCTCGCGATAGGGCAGCGGCGCGTCTGGCCCATAGACCGTCGCCGACGAGGAGAAGACCAGCAGCCCGCAGCCGTGCCGTCGCATCGCTCTGACCAGCGAAAACGTCGATTCGAGGTTGTTCTCGTAATACTCCAGCGGCTGCTCGACGCTCTCGCCCACCGCCTTCAGCCCGGCGAAGTGGATGACCGCGTCGAACGGCATACTCGCCAGCAGGTGCTCGGTCTTGTCCTTGTCGGTGAGGTCGAAGGCGTGCACCTCCAGCTCGCCCCCGATGAGCGATTCGATGCGCCCGACGACCGCGGGCTTGCTGTTGGCGAAGGAGTCGACGACGACGACGTCGTGCCCCGCCGCGACCAGCCGGATGACGGTGTGCGAGCCGATATACCCGGCCCCCCCGCTCACGAGAACTCGCATGCCCCGAGGGTATGCCGTCCGGTCACCTCCCGCCGCTGCCTCCGGCCGGGCAGCCCCGGCCGCGCGACGGGAGGCGGCACGGCATACCGGCTCTGTCAGTGCTTGGGGCGCTTGTCGACGATCCGGCGGGCCTTGCCGACTGAGCGTTCGATGCCACCCGGCTCGCGCACCTCGATGATCGCGGTGGTGCCGACGCGGTTCTTGATCTGATGGCGCAGGTCGTCGGCGAGCGAGTTCTTGACCTCGTCGCTCTCGTGGTGGTGGGTCTCAACGACGACGGTGAGCTCGGTCATCGCGCCCGGCTGGGTGAGGATGCACTGGAAGTAGGGGCCCAGGCCGGGCTCCTTGAGGATGATCTCCTCGATCTGGGTCGGGAAGACGTTGACCCCGCGAATGATCATCATGTCGTCGGTGCGGCCGGTGATCTTCTCCATGTGGCGCATCGTCGGATAGATCGTGCCGGGCAGCAGTCGGGTGAGGTCCTTGGTGCGATAGCGCACGACCGGGAAGGCCTGCTTGGTGAGGCTGGTCAGCACGAGCTCGCCCGGCTGGCCGTCCGGCACTGGCTGAAGGGTCTGCGGGTCGACGATCTCGGGGTAGAAGTGGTCCTCCCACACGGTGAGCCCGTCGCGGGTCTCGATCGACTCGCTCGCGACGCCGGGCCCGATGAGTTCGGACAACCCGAAGAGGTCCTGGGCCTTCAAGCCGGCGCGGGCCTCGATCGAGTCGCGCATGGCATAGGTCCACGGCTCGGCGCCGAACATCGCGACCTTGATCGACGTCTCGCGCGGGTCGATGCCGACGCGCTCCATGTGATCGAGCACGGCGACGAAGTAGCTCGGCGTGCAGTGCACCGCGCGCGGGGCGAAGTCCCGGATGAGCTGCACCTGGCGCTCGGTCATGCCCCCACTGATCGGCACGACGCTGCACCCGAGCCGCTCGGCGCCGTAGTGCACCCCGAGGCCGCCGGTGAACAGGCCATAGCCGGAGATGTTGTGGAAGACATCGCCCTTGCGCACGCCCCCGACGTAAAGGCAGCGGGCCATGAGGTCGGCCCACCGGTCGATGTCCTCGATGGTGTACCCCACGACCGTCGGCTGGCCGGTCGTGCCGCTGCTGGCGTGGATCCGCACGACATCCTCGCGCGGCACCGCGAACATCCCGAACGGATAGTTGGACCGCAGCGTGTGCTTGTCGGTGAAAGGGAATCGGCTCAGGTCGGAGAGCTCGCGCAGGTCGTCCGGATGCGCTCCCGCGGCATCGAAGGCCTGCCGATAGTGCGCGACATTCTCGTAGCACCGCCGGACGGTGTCCTGGACCCGTTCGAGTTGGCGGGCGCGCAATTCGTCGAGTGACCAGTGCAGGGCTTCGTCGGCGGATTCGAGATACATGGCGGACATTGACCCAGGGCCGACGGGTCGGCACAACGGCCCGAGGTCCCGTATCCCACACTGCGGAACACAGGACCTCGGTATGCCGTGCTACTCACGATTCGCTGTGGGGTCACCCCGGATCCGGTATGCCGTCCCGGCGCCACTCCCAGCCGAACGGATCAGGCGGGCCGATCAGCCGCCTTCGGTCATCCGGCGCAAGAAGGTCTTGGTCCGGATGTTTTGCGGGTTGCTGATGACCTCCGAGGGCGGGCCTTCCTCGACGACGACCCCGCCATCCATGAAGACCACGCGGTCGGCCACATCGCGGGCGAAGCCCATCTCGTGGGTGACGACGATCATCGTCATGCCGGTGTCGGCCAGCTCGCGCATCGTCGTGAGCACTTCGCCGACGAGCTCGGGGTCAAGCGCCGAGGTCGGCTCGTCGAAGAGCATGAGCTTGGGCCGCATCGCCAGGGCCCGCGCGATGGCGACCCGCTGCTGCTGCCCACCGGAAAGCTGGCCCGGATAGGCAGCCGGCTTGTCGGCCAGGCCCACCTTGGCGAGCAGTTCCATGGCCCGCTGCTCGACCTCCTTCTTGGGCTCACGCTTGACCTGGATCGGGGCTTCCATGACGTTTTCCAGCACGGTCTTGTGCGGGAAGAGGTTGAAGCGCTGGAAGACCATGCCGATATCGCGACGCTGCGCGGCAATCGCCTTGTCACTGAGCCGGTGCAGCACGCCGCCCTTGTCGGCATACCCCATGAGGTCGCCGTCGACCCAGATCCGCCCGCCGTCGATCGTTTCGAGCTGGTTGATGCAGCGCAGGAAGGTCGTCTTGCCCGATCCGGACGGGCCGAGCAGACAGACGACCTGGCCCTTGTGGACGTCCATGTCGATGCCCTTGAGCACGTCGTTGCCATGGAAGGACTTCATGACATTGACGGCGTGGACCAGGGGCGCGCCAGCAGGGTTGGCCATCAGTGGTCCGCCTCGATCTTCATGAGCTTTTCCTTGGTCTTCTTCGGGATCGCCCCGAAACCGCGGCCGAAGTACTTCTCCAGATAGGACTGACCGACCATGAGGATCGAGCAGATGATGAGGTACCACAGCGTCGCCGCGACGAAGCCGGGGATGATCTTGAAGCCGCGCTGGCCGAACAGATAGGCCTGGTAGTAGAGCTCAGTGAGCACCGGGACGGCGGTGAGCAGTGAAGTGTCCTTGACCATGGCGATGGTCTCGTTGCCGGTCGGGGGCACGATGACCCGCATCGCCTGAGGCAGCACGATGCGGCGCATCCGCTGCCCGCTGCTCATACCGAGCGCGCGGGCTGCCTCGTCTTGGCCCTTGTCGACCGACAGGATGCCCGCGCGGGCGATTTCGGCCATGTATGCCGCCTCGGACAGACCCAGGCCGATGACACCGACCCAGATCGTCGAGGAGATGTCATTCCACGAGAAGCCGAAGAAGGTGAGGTCGGTGGACAGCCCGAGCGAGGAGGCAATCTGCTGTCCGAACGGCACGCCGAAGCGGATCTGGGCGTAGAGGAAGCCGAGCGACCCGAGGATGGCCAGCAGCACATAACGGGGCATGGCCCGGAAGAACCACGTGTAGGCGAAGGCGACGGCCCGCAAGACCGGGTTGTCCGAGAGGCGCATGACCGCGAGCACGACGCCCAGCCCGACACCGAGGATCATCGAGGCGATGGTGCCGAAGATGGTGCCCTTCCACAGACCCTCCAGCACCGGGGTCTGCTGCATGATCTGGAACGCGAACCCAAAGTCCCACTTGGGGTTGGTCACCAGCGAGCTGATCATCATCGCGACAAGCACGAGGATGACGGCGATCGCGACCCAGCGCCACGGATGCCGGACCGGCCGGGCGTTGATCACGCCCGGCCGGTCGACAGTGGCCGCAGACGGCGCCGGAGATCCGGAGCCAGCAGCCGGGGTGCTCATCAGGGGTTGACCGCGAAGCTGGTGATGGCGCCGCTCTCGTTACCCCACTTGGTCAGCGCAGCCTTGTAGGTGCCGTCGGTCGAGATCGCCTTGAGGGCGTCGGCGACAGCGCCGGCGAAGGCAGTCTGGTCCTTGGGCACGACGATGCCGTACGGGGCCGCGTCGTAGATCTGGCCGAGGGCCTCCAGCTGACCGCCGGTCTGCTTCACGGCATACAGGCCGACCGGGGAGTCGGCAGCCATCGCGTCGGCCTTGCCGCCGATGACCGCGGTCGTGACCTTGCCCTGGTCGCCGTCGACGATCTGGGTGATCGCGGGCTTGCCGGCGTCGGTGCACTTCTTGCTGCGCGCCGTGATGTCGTCGACCTGGACGGTGCCCTTCTGGACGCCGATGTTGAGGCCACACGCGTTGTCGGGGTCGACCTTCTTCGGGTTGCCCTTCTGGGTCACCCACTGGGTGCCGGCGTTGAAGTAGCTCACCATGTTGACCTGCTTCTTGCGGTCATCGTTGATGGTGAACGAGGACAGCCCGATGTCGTACTTCGAGCTGCTCACGCCGAGGATGATCGAGTCGAACGTCGCCGGGACGTATTCCACCTTGACGCCGAACTTCGCTGCGATGGCGTTGAAGATGTCGACGTCCATGCCGACGACGGTCTTGCCGTCGGTGTCGAGGAACTCGTTCGGGGCGTAGGTGGCGTCGGTGCCGACGACGATCTTGCCGGCCGTCTTGATCTTGTCGGGCAGCTTGGCGACGAGCGCCGGGTCGACGGCCGTGGCCTTGGACACGGCGGCACTGGCGGCCGAGGACGCCCCCGCGGCGGCCGAGGACGCAGTGCCAGAAGACAGGGAGTTGGACCCGCACGCGCTGAGCGCGAGACCGGCGACCGCAACGCCGGAGATGAGGGCCAAGATGGAGCGACGAGCCATGAGTGATCCTTCCGATGGACAGCTGCACGGCACGTGATGCCCTGCACGGGTCGAATGCTGCCATCCCGGGGCCGTGAGGTAAACGCTTCAGGTGACCTGGGTGCGCTTCGCGCCCCAACTGTGACCCGAGCGGGCGAGTCTGGGGCCTGAGCGTGTCGCGCAGAACGGCATACCGGGCATTGAAGACCCCCCGCGCACGACATGAGCCAATCTGTGGCTTCGGTCAGCGGGAACCCTCAGATTGGCTCATGTCACCGTCGTGAGATGCCGGTATGCCGGGTGGCCGCCTCGGCGGTGACCACCCGGCATACCGGAGCGTCGGTCTTACTCGATCTTGTCCAGGGCCGGGCTGGGGCGGTAGCGCCCGCCCGGGAAGGCCGCGTCGAGTTCGCGCAGCTGGTCGCGCACGGTCGTGAAGCCGATCTCGCGGCCCCAGGCGATCGGACCCTTGGGGTAGCCGGTTCCGAGGGTCATGGCCAGGTCGACGTCGGCCGAGCCGGCCTCGCCGCGGTCGACCAGGTCGACGGCCTCGTTGACGAGCATGGCCAGGGTGCGGGCGACCGGGTTGGTCAACACCCCACTGGCGAGCAACTCGGCGACCTTGGCCTGGTCCGGGACGTTGTCCGGGGAGGTGCCGTCGGCGGCATACGTGTAGACGCCCTTACCGGTTTTGCGCCCGAGGTTGCCTTCAGCGACGAGGTTCTGCTGGAAGGGTGTCGGCTGGTAGCGCGGGTCCTTGTTGGTCTGGCGCCAGACCGAGGTGCCGACCGCGAGGTTGACGTCCTGGCCGATGAGGTCGGTGAGTTCGAGCGGGCCCATCCGGAAACCGGCCGTGCGCACGCACGCGTCGATGGTGGCCGGGTCGGCGACACCCTCCTGCACGAGCCGCTGCGCCTCGCCATAGAACGGTCGCGCGACCCGGTTGACGATGAAGCCGGGCGTGGAAGCGCAGCGCACCGGCACCTTGCCCCAGGCGGTGACCAGGTCGGCACCGGTGTCCATGACTTCGGGGGAGGTGACCTCGCCGCGGATGACCTCGACGAGCTTCATCGCCGGCGGCGGGTTGAAGAAGTGCAGCCCGAGCACGCGGCCCGGGTGCGCGGCGGCCGGCGCGATCTGGTCGATCGACAGGCTGGAGGTGTTGGTCGCCAGGAGCGTCGTCGCCGGCTGGGTGCGCCCGAGGACGTCGAAGAGCTCGGTCTTGGCGTCGAGGTCTTCGATGATCGCCTCGATGACGACCAGGCACTCGGGCAGCGCCTCGGCCGAGTCGCACGGGAAGATCCGCCCGGCGATGGCCTCGGCCTCGGCCGGGTCGAGCTTGCCTTGGGCGGCGCGTTTGCGCAGGCCTTCGGTGATGCGGGTGCACGCGCGCTGGGCGGCGCCCTCGAAGGCGTCGACGATGAAGACGGGGTGGCCGGCGGTCGCGGCGACCTGCGCGATGCCCGACCCCATGGCGCCGGCGCCGATGACGCCGACATTTCCGAGTGTGCTCATGAGCCCATCCTGCCGCGGGGTGCGGGCGGCTCGGCGGGCGGGGGCGGCGACAGTGGCGAGGCTCACCTCTGCGGGTCGGCTCGCCTGGCGCGGGTTGGTTCGGTATGCCGTGTGCTCCCGCCCCGTCCGGTGACCCGCGCCACAGAGCGGTGCGCGGCATACCCCCGTGGGCATGCGAAAGTCAACCCGCTGAGGGGAGAAGAAGGGGTTGGCGAATTATAGCCAAGGTCACATCGGAGCGGCAGGCTACCCGGCAGTAGGGGGGCTAAATACCTACCTACCATGAGGTATATGACGCTCGAAGCAATGACGCTGGCTCATCCGATCGTGGCCACCCACCAGGGCATCCTCGACGACGCGACCGAGGCGCTCGTCGCGCGCCGGTTCTACACGCGCTACCCGGAGGTGCCCTCGACGCGCGTCTACGGCGAGACCGCGGCGGCCGACGGCCTGGCGGCATACCTCGCGCACCTGGACAGCACGTATGCCGGTCTGCTCAGTCAGCCCACCGACGGCACCTTCGTGGGCTGCGAGGTCTCGCCCTACGGGCCGACGCTCGGCGTGCGTTACCCGCGGCTGGACCTCGACGCTGCTCTTCCCGGGGCCCTTGCGGCGATGGTCGGCTGGCGTGACGCCGGTCCGCGAGTGCGCGCCGCGGTGTGCGTCGAGATCATCGAGCGACTGCATGCCCGCTCCCACGAACTGGGCAATGCGGTCATGCACACCAGCGGCCAGTCGTTCATCATGGCCTTCCAGGCCGGTGGCCCGCACGCCCAGGACCGGGCGCTGGAGGCCGTCGCCGCCGCGCTGCTGGAGCAGGAGCGGGTGCCCGAGTCGGTCGTGTGGGAGAAGCCCGGTCGCGACGCCCCGATCCGGATGCAGAAGGACTACCGCATCGTGCCGCGCGGCGTCGCGATGATGGTCGGCTGCAACACCTTCCCAACGTGGAACGGCTACCCGGGGCTCTTCGCCTCGCTTGCCACCGGCAATGCCGTGGTCGTCAAGCCGCACCCGCGGGCCATCCTGCCGCTCGCGATCACCGTCGAGGTGGCGCGAGCAGTGTTGGTAGAGAACGGTTTTGACGCAGCGCTGGTCCAGCTGGCGCCGGAGAACGACGGTGAGGGGTTGGCCAAGACGCTCGCCGAGCGGCCCGAGGTCACGATCATCGACTACACCGGCGGGCCGACCTTCGGTGCCTGGTTGGAGTCGTATGGCGCTGCGCACGGCAAGCTCGTCTACACCGAGAAGGCCGGCATCAACACGGTCGTGGTCGACTCCACCGACAACCTGCGCGGAATGCTCTTCAACCTGGCCTTCTCGTTCTCGCTCTACACCGGCCAGATGTGCACGGCCCCGCAGAACGTCTTCGTTCCCGAGCAGGTCACGACCGACGAGGGCGTGCTGACCTTCGACGAGTTCGCCGACCGGCTGGCCGCCGCGATCACCAAGCTCACCGCCGACGACGCCAAGGCCGTCGAGGTCACCGGCGCGGTCGTCAACCCCCAGGTCCGCGCGAATTCCGCTGCGCACCAAGGGATTGCCGACGAGGTGGGCGGGCGCGTCGTCCTGGCGTCCCGCGAAGTCAAGCACCCGGCATACCCGGATGCTGTCTGTCGCACCCCCGGACTGGTCGCCGTGTCCGCGACCGACCAGGCGGTCTACTGCAAGGAGTGGTTCGGGCCGGTCGCGTTCCTCATCCGCACCGCCTCGACCGCCCAGTCGCTGGAGTTGTTCACCGCGACGATCCGCGAACACGGCGCGATGACCGCGGCGGTCTACTCGACCGACGAGGAGATCCTCGACGACGCCCGCGACGCGGCCGCCGACGCCGGGGTCAACCTGTCCGAAAACCTCACCCAGGGCATCTTTGTCAACCAGGCCGCGGCGTTCTCCGACTACCACGGCACGGGCGCCAACCCGGCGGCGAATGCCTCCTACACCGACGCGGCCTTCGTGGCCGGCCGGTTCCGGGTGGTGACCAGCCGCCGCCACATCTAGCTCGTCGTGGGGCGGCGGTGGGGCCGCCCCAACCGGGCCGGGCCGATGAACCCTCATCGTGCGAGTGCTGACTGAACCTCGCGCGGTGGGATAGGAGAGAGGCACGGCATACCAACCGCAGCCGGTATGCCGTGCCTCTTGCCGTTGCTCCGTGGCCTTGCTCCTGCTCGCCCGGTCAGCGGCGGTCGGGGACGAACGCGCCGAGCACCATCGAGACAATGGTGACGATGAGCGCGCCCCACACCGCGTCCCACCAGAAGTGGTCGACGTGGAAGGCCAGGCCAAGGACGCCGGAGAACCACGAGGTGAGGGCGAGCATCGCGGCGTTGACGACGAGGGTGAACAGGCCCAGCGTGAGCCAGATAAGCGGGGTCGCCAGGGTCTTGAGCACCGGTTTGATGAGCGCGTTGACCGCGCCGAAGACGAGGGCGACCAGCGCGACGGTGATGACGGTGCGGGTGGTCTCGCTCTGGGCGCCGAGGCTCGCGTTGACGGTCGGGCCGAAGCGGACGCCGGCCACCAGCAGGCTCGCCACCCAGAGGGCGACGCCGTTGACGACGGTCCGCAGGGCGATGTCGATGACAGTGCGCATGGCTCCATCGTCACATGCCCACCTACGAGTGGCCTGTGCTCCAGGCGTGCGCAGCCTGGCTCGGAGCCTGAGCCCGACCTGACGGGATCGGGTGCCCGCCGTCTACATTGGGCCCCATGTCTGCTGAGTCCGCCCAGCCGTCCTCGTCTTCGTCTGCGTTGTCGCCTCGACTGCGCGCCGCCCTGGATGCCGTGCCCGCGTATGTCCCCGGGAAGCCCGCAGCCGCGCCGCCTGGCATCACGGCATACAAGCTCTCCAGCAACGAGAACCCGTACCCGCCGCTGGACTCCGTGCGGGTCGTGCTCGACAAGGCGCTCGACACGATCAACCGCTACCCGGACATGGCCAATGTCGACCTCATCGCGGCGATCGCGGCGTTCGTCGGGGTGGCGCCGGCCAATATCGCGGTCGGCACCGGGTCGGTCGGCATCCTCGGCCAGATCATCCAGGCGACCTGCGATGCGGGGGATGAGGTCGTCTTCGCGTGGCGGTCCTTCGAGGCATATCCGATCGTCGCGGCGCTGGCGGGGGCGGTCTCGGTGCCCGTGCCCGTCGACGCCGCGCAGCGCCACCAACTCAGCGCGATGGCCGCGGCCGTCACCGAGCGGACCCGCGTGATCATCGTGTGCTCGCCGAACAACCCGACCGGCACCGTCATGCATCGCGCCGAGCTCGACGCCTTCCTGGCCGCGGTGCCGCGCGACGTGCTCGTGGTGCTGGATGAGGCATACCTGGAGTTCGTCCGTGACGCTGACGCGCCCGACGCGGTCGAGGTGTGGCGGGCCAACCCCAATGTCATGGTGCTGCGCACCTTCTCGAAGGCCTATGGGCTCGCGGGGCTGCGGGTCGGGTATGCCGTGGCGCACGAGGCCGTCGCGGCGGCGCTGCGCAAGTGCGCGGTGCCGTTCGGGGTCAACTCGCTGGCGCAGGCGGCCGCTATCGCATCCCTGGAGGCCCGCGACGAGTTGATGGCTCGCTGCGATGCCCTGGTGTCCGAGCGCGAGCGGGTGGTCGCGGGGCTGGCCGATCAGGGGTGGACCTTGTGCGACAGCCAGGCCAACTTCGTATGGTTCCCGCTGGGTGAGGACTCTGCGGCATTCTCGGCTGCCTGTCAGGATGCCGGGCTGATGGTGCGGCAGTACGGCACCGACGGCGTGCGGGTGACGATCGGCGAGGTGGAGGCCAACACCCGCTTCCTCGACGTCGCCAAAGCCTTCGGCCCCCGCTGACCCCCGTCACCGCTCGCTCCGTTCTCGCCGGCAGGTAGTCGTTCCAGGCGGCAGGGCTGTGGATAAGCCGGGCCACGTGAGGTGGCTCCGGGCAGCATGTCGGGATGACCGACGTTCACGCGCTTGCCGACGACCTCGGTGTCCTGGGTATGGCCGAGGTCGAGCGTCTCGGACTCGGGCCACGCGACCTTATGCGGTTAGTGCGTGCCGGCCGGCTCGTCCATCTCTCGCGCGGCTGGTATGCCGTTCCGCTGAGTCCCGCCGCAACTCCGAAGGTCGTTCACCTGCAACGACTTCGAGCGGCTGAGCGTAAGTACGAGGGCAGCGCGATGGGTAGCCATCACAGTGAGCTGCTGCAGTTGGGGCTGCCGGCCTTCGGGGCCGACCTGGCCACTGTGCATCTCTCGCGCACGAGACCCCGCGCCCAGCACCGGCACAGCCCGGGGCTGATGGTCCATCGCCCAGTGCCCTCCGAGGCCATCCTGGACACTGGACGCCTCCACCCCGCCCTGGCCATCGTTCAACACGGCCTCACCACTTCGGGGGTGGGCGCTCTCTGCGCGGCCGATGCTGCGCTGCGCCAACGGGTGGTCTCGGAAGCCGACCTGCGCATGGCGCTGGCGTGGGTCAGACAGCATCCGCGCTCGGGCCTCGTCCGCCAGTTCGTCAGGTTTGCCGACGGCCGTAGCGAATCGGTCGGCGAATCGCGATTACGTCATGCGTGCCACCTCATGGGAATCGCCGTCACGCCGCAAGTGACGATCACCGATGACGGCTTCGTGGCGCGGGTCGACTTCCTGGTGACTGGGACCAAGGTGGTCCTCGAGTTCGACGGCGCAGTGAAGTACGCCGACGCCGACGGACGCGATGCCCTGATTGCGGAGAAGTGGCGCGAGGACCGGCTCCGACAGCTGGGCTACATCGTGGTCCGCGTGGTGTGGCGGGAGTTGGCCGACATCAAGGCGTTGGAGTGGCGAATCCGACAGGCGCTGGCCCGCGCGGCTTGAGGCCCCCTGGCCCTTCGTGCCGACACTCAGCCGCCGAGCGACCCGGTCATGGGGTGAAAGATCGCGATCTTGACACTTGGATCGCGTTGCAACGGTACCCAAGTGTCAAGATCGCGATCTTTACGGGGGTGGAGCTCGACCCACACGCCCGCTGCCGCCATGGGATGAGCAGGACCATCCATCAGGTGAGATTTGGCAGCGCCACGGCTAGGGTGAAGGCCAGCGCAGTGTGAAAAGCACCACAGCTCCACAGTGCGGCGATGAGCTTGGCAAGGTTGGCAATGACGCCACGGTCGGCCACCCGGCGATCCCGGAACCCGACCAACGGCCTGGCCCACCCGGCATACCTGCCCGGGTCGGAGAAGGAGTGCCTCGTGAGTGATGCTCGACCGTGGGCCGACGGTGGCCCCGACATGATCCAAC
>Ga0116181_1002128_pt1 | contig 16416 bp, 15 predicted proteins | sample AD_UKC075_MetaG_FD_89752 | JGI IMG/M metagenome (GOLD analysis project Ga0116181, IMG submission 89752) | Active sludge microbial communities of municipal wastewater-treating anaerobic digesters from USA - AD_UKC075_MetaG | ecosystem: Engineered > Bioreactor > Anaerobic > Digestate | place: USA...
CCATCGTCCTGCAATTCCTCGACCGGTCGCCATTGTCCCAACTCGTCGACGGCGTCGTGCTCGACGGGCCGGTCATCGACTGGGGAGACGTCCTGGCCCACCACGGCCGTTTGCACCATGTCCCGGACGCGGTCCTCGGCCTCTCGCGAGCGATGATGGGCCGACGCTGGGGCAAGCGGCTCGTCGGTGTCCACGACGTCCTCGACGTCGCCCAGACCGACTGGGTCAGCCGCGCCGACGAACTCACGCACCCCATGCTTCTCATCCACTCGGCCGACGACGAGTTCGTGCCGGTCGGCCCGTCCAGGGCTCTCGCGCACCGGCGACCGGACCTGATCCGCTACGAGGAGTTCACCGTTGCGCGGCACTGCAAGGAGTGGAACGTCGATCCACAACGCTGGGAGTCCGTCCTCACTGACTTCGTCGAGGGACTCAGCGGCTGAGCCGCCACAGAGTCATCAGGGAACCGTCCTCCTCCAGAACGTGCCGCAGGTCGGCGCGCCCGGCGAGGGCGCCACCGGGCGCGACGATCCGCAACGGATCACCCCCGACCAGCCGCGGCGAGACGGTCAGCGCGAGGTCGTCGACCAACCCTGCCGCGAGCAGGTCTGCGAAGAGGTGCGGTCCACCCTCGGTGAGCACCCGCGGCATACCCTCGGCCGCGCAGCGAGCCACGACCCCGGCGAGGTCGACCGCGTCGTCCCCGATCACCCAGACGTCGTCGCCCGCGCGACGTCGCGAGGACTCACACGTCGCGAGGACGACGCGAGTCCGGCTGTCCCGCAACCCTTCCGGCAGTCGGCCCCGTCGTGACACGATGATCAGGGGCTTGCGAGCCGGCCCATAGTTCTCCACCCGTGCCGTGCCCGCGCCAACCATGACGCAGTCGGCGAGCCGCCGGTTGGCGCTGAAGACACGCGCGTCGGCCGGCGTGTTGATCGAGCCGCTGAGACCGTCGGCACCCTGCGCCGCACCGTCGAGGGTTGAGACGAAGTTGGCCCGCAGCCACCGCGCCCGGGGGAAGGCGTAGAGCCGCTCGAGGGTCGCATCGGACACCGCGCCGGACGGTATGCCGCGCAGACGGGTGGAGAGGACTCGCATCGGCCCAGTCTGGCACCGGACCTGCAAGGATGCGGCCATGGCGAAGACGAAGGACAAGGGCAAGAAGTCGGCCAAGGACAAGACCCTGGACAAGACCGCGAAGTCGGCCAAGGCCAAGGCGGAGAAGAAGGGCAAGGAGGCGGCCGCCACGAACTGGACACAAACCCTGCGCGTCGCGCCGGGCTTCTCCTTGCTCGACCTGGACGCGGAGTCCACCCCCGGGTTTGCCGGTGACAAGGCGGCCGGGCAGTTGGCGCTCGAAGGTATCGACGAGCAACTGTCCGAGCTCCAGGAGCGGCTCTATGCCGAGAGCAAGGGTGATCGGAAGCGCTCGCTCCTGCTCGTGGTGCAGGGGATGGACACCTCCGGCAAGGGCGGGATCATGCGGTACGTCGTCGGCGCCTTCGACCCGCAGGGTGTCAAGCACACGGCCTTCAAGGCGCCGACCAAGGAGGAGCGTGCGCACCCCTTCCTCTGGCGGATCACCAACGCGCTGCCGCTGCCGGGGGAGATCGGTGTCTTCGACCGGTCGCAGTACGAAGACGTCCTCATCGTCCGGGTCCACGACCTCGTGCCCCGCACCCAGTGGTCGCGTCGCTACGCGCAGATCAACGCCTGGGAGAAGAAGGTCGCCGACTCGGGCACCACGATCGTCAAGATCATGCTGCACATCTCCAGCGACGAGCAGAAGGCGCGACTGGGGGAGCGGCTCGACCGTCCGGACAAGTACTGGAAGTTCAACCCCGGTGATCTCGATGAGCGCGCCTACTGGGCGGACTACATGCAGGCCTACCAAGCGGCCTTCGACAAGTGCTCCACCGACGTCGCCCCCTGGTTCGTCGTGCCCGCCAACCGCAAGTGGTACGCCCGATTGGCCGTCGCCAATCTCGTTCTCGAGCACCTCAAGGCGATGGACCCGCAGTGGCCGCCGGCCGACTTCGACGTCGAGGAGCAGAAGGCTCGACTGGCCGCGATGCCCTGACCGGGGGCGCGTCGTCGATCAGGCGGGGAGGAAGGCGCGGTCGACCAGTGCCCCGGCGTGCGCTGCACTCACCCCGGACAGGGTTCCGAAAGTGTGGCCGTGCTCGCCACCCAGTCGGGACGCGACGAAGGCGTCCGCGACGATGGCCGGCGAGTGCTGCACCAGCAACGCGGCCTGCAGGGTGATCGCCAGGTGCTCGACGAGCCGGCGTGCTCGAAGTTGCGCGTCGGCGCCGAGCGCCTCCGCGTGTGCCGACTCGACTCGGTCGATTGCGGCATCGAGGGTCGTGCTGTGCCCCCTGGCCAGGGCGAGTTCCTTGCCGAGCGCGGCCAGTGCCGCGGGTTGACGGGTGAGGGCGCGCACGACGTCGAGGGCGTTGACGTTCCCCGATCCCTCCCAGATCGAGTTCAGGGGTGCTTCCCGATAGAGACGGGCCAGACCGTTCTCCTCGACATAGCCCGCGCCTCCGAGGCACTCGAGCGCCTCCGCGACGACCGGTGGGGTGCGTTTGCAGACCCAGAACTTCCCGACCGCCACGCCGAGCCGTGACACGTCGGTGTCGCCGTGGTCGACGGCCGCCGCCAGCCGTAGCCCGAGCAGGGTGGCGGCCTCGGACTCGAGAGCCAGATCCGCGAGGACGTTCTGCATCAAGGGCTGATCGACAAGCCGCGCCCCGAAGGCCGACCGATGCCTGGCGTGCCAGATGGCTCGCGTCAGGGCGGCTCTCATCCCGGCAGCCGAGCCCAGGACGCAGTCGAGCCTGGTCGAGGCCACCATGTCGATGATCGTCCGGATTCCCCGGCCCTCCTCACCGACGAGGGTTCCGACCGTGCCCTCGAACTCGACCTCGCTCGAGGCATTGGACCGGTTGCCCAATTTGTCCTTGAGCCGCTGAACGGAGAAGTGGTTGCGCTCACCGTCGGGCAGCACGCGCGGGACGAAGAAGCAACTGGACCCGGACTCGGTGTTCGCCAGGACGAGGAAGGCGTCACTCATCGGCGCCGAGCAGAACCACTTGTGCCCGGTCAGCCGGTGCACGTCCCCGTCGGGGACCGCGACCGTGGTGTTGGCCCGGACATCCGAGCCGCCCTGCTTCTCGGTCATGCCCATGCCCATCGTCGCGCCCGACTTGGTCGCCAGGGGCGCCAGGGGCGAGTCGTAATGACGGGACGCGATGCGCGGCAGCACCTCGGCGGCGAGGGTGGGGTTCGAGCGCAGAGCCGGCGCCGCGGCATACGTCATGGAGATGGGGCAGAGGTGACCGGCCTCCGCCTGGGACCACAGGTGGAAGCCGACCGCGCGCCGCAGATGTGCTCCCGAGCCGGTCGGCCGGGTCCAGGCCTCGGCGGTCAGGCCGTGCCCGATGGCCCGGGCCATGAGCCAGTGATAGGAGGGGTCGTAGTCGACCTCATCGATCCGCCGGCCGGTGCGGTCGTGGGTGCGCAGGATGGGCGTGTGCCGGTCGGCCCGGTCGGCGTGGGCCTGCGTCGGTTCCGCGTTGGCCAGACGCCCGAGACCGCCCAGATCGTCGGCATCGCGTGCATCGCCCCACCGTTGGATCGCGTCCACGAGCACGGGATCGGTCGCGAAGAGGTCGTGGCCGACGAAGTCGGGCACCTGATTCGTCACCTCGTGGGTCGCCATGGCACTGCGAGCCTACGGCCGTGTCCGGCCCGATGGGGCTCGGGGTGGCCGTTACCGTGGGTGCGTGGTGAGTGCGGGGGTGAGTCCGGCGCGCGCGGTGGCGCGCGAGTGGCTCGCGCGCGTCCCGTGGCTGGAGGCGCTGGCTCGTCTCACGCTGGAGACCATTCGTGTGTGCCTGCGGTACCGGGTGACCGGATTGGCCTCGGAGGCCGGCTTCTTCGCGCTCCTGTCGCTTCCGCCCCTCATCCTCGGGCTCTTCGGTGGGGTCGGCTACATCGGTCGGTGGTTGGGTCCGGTGACCGTGGATCAGGTGCGCAACGCCATCGAGACGTATGCCGCGCGCTTCCTCACCCCCGATGTCATCAATTCGACCCTCACCCCGACGATCGACGACGTCTTCGGGTCGGGCCGCTTCGAGTTGATCTCGCTGGGCTTCCTGCTGTCGATCTGGTCAGGGAGCCGTGCCCTCAACGTCTTCCTCGACACGATCTCGATCATGTACGGCCAGTCCGACGTGCGGGGGATCGTGCGCACCCGGGCACTGAGCCTGTTGCTCTACGTCGTGGCCCTGCTCATCGGGGTGCTCACCATTCCACTGGTTCTCATCGGGCCGACCCTGCTGGGTGAGTTGCTCCCCGATCGCTGGGACTTCCTCGTGCGGGCCTACTGGCCCGTGGTGTCAATCGTCACCGCGGCGAGCCTGACGAGTCTGTTCCATGTCGCGACACCGCAACGCAGTCCGTGGCTCCGCGATGCGCCCGGTGCGGCCCTCACGTTGGTCATCTGGTTCATCGCGTCCTTCGTCCTGCGCGGGACGATCGCGGGCTCCTTGGGTGGTGAGAGCACCTCGATCTACGGCCCTCTCGCGGCCCCGATCGTCATCCTGATCTGGCTCTACTTCCTCGCCATCGCCGTGCTCATCGGTGCGGCGCTCAATGCGGCGATCCGCACCCTGTGGCCCTCACCGGAGACCCGAGGGCTGCGCGAGCGGGCGGCAGCCACCGTGCGGCGGCGGATGGTGCGCCGGGCGGCCGATGACCTCGATGCTCCGGCGGACGACGATCCGCTCTCGCTGCACGGGATCAAGGAAGCGGCCCGGCGACCGCTCACCCCGGTCGGGGGAGGCCGCACCCTGGAGGACGACCTCGCCGATGTGCACGAGAGCAGTGGGCCGCCGTCCTGATTTTGGAGAACGCTGCGCCGATGGGTTAATGTCTCCGAGCACGCCAGACGGGAAACCGGATGGATGCGCGGATGTAGCTCAGTTGGTAGAGCGCAACCTTGCCAAGGTTGAGGTCGCCGGTTCGAGGCCGGTCATCCGCTCGGAGGGTTTTGCCGCCCCCAATGGTGGAGTGGCCGAGAGGCGAGGCAGCGGCCTGCAAAGCCGCGTACACGGGTTCAAATCCCGTCTCCACCTCGAGTAGGACCTGACTCGGGCGATTGGCGCAGTGGTAGCGCGCTTCCTTGACACGGAAGAGGTCACTGGTTCAAACCCAGTATCGCCCACCAGATGGAACGGCCCCTGACCCGCGGAAACGCTGGACAGGGGCCGTTCCCTCGTCTCGGTGCATCGCGCGCTGCCGTGGGGGAGGGTTTGGCCGTGCCCCGGCACGGGAGAACCCACCCCGAGAGTGACGGCGGCCGCCATTAGGGTGAACGAATGGCCGCTCCGCGCTCGTATCGCCCGTCGCCGGGCGAGATCCCGGTCGATCCGGGCGTGTATCGCTTCCGGGACGACGTCGGTCGGGTCATCTATGTCGGGAAGGCCAAGTCCCTGCGACCGCGCCTGTCGTCCTACTTCCAGGACACGGCCGCTCTGCATCCGCGAACCCAGCAGATGGTGCGCACCGGCGCGAGCGTCGAGTGGACCGTCGTGCGCACCGAGGTCGAAGCGTTGCAGTTGGAGTATGCGTGGATCAAGGAGTTCGATCCGCGCTTCAACGTCAAGTATCGCGACGACAAGTCCTACCCCTATCTCGCCGTCACCCTCGGGGAGGAGTTTCCGCGCGCCCAAGTGATGCGTGGCGCAAAGCGCAAGGGCACTCGCTATTTCGGCCCCTTCGCCCACGCCTGGGCGATCCGGGAGAGCCTGGATCTGGCGCTGCGCGTGTTCCCGATGCGCACCTGCTCTGCCGGCGTCTTCCGCCGAGCTGGCCAGGTCGGGCGACCCTGTCTGCTGGGCTACATCGACAAGTGCTCGGCCCCATGTGTGGGCCGGATCGATGCCCATCACCACCGGGCGATCGCCGAGGACTTCTGCGACTTCATGGCGGGGGACAGCGCCCGTTTCGTCAAGCGACTGGATGTGGAGATGCGTGCGGCCGCCGCGGACCTCGACTTCGAGCGGGCGGCGACCCTTCGCGACGACATTGCGGCACTGGAGCGGGTGCTCGAGAAGTCCACGATCGTCCTGCCCGACGGCACCGACGCTGATGTCTTCGGCATCGAGGACGACGAGTTGGAGACTGCCGTGCAGGTCTTCCATGTGCGCGGCGGTCGGATCCGGGGCCAGCGCGGCTGGGTCGCCGAGAAGGACGCCGAAACGACTCCCGAGATCATCGGGCACCTGCTTCAGGAGGTCTACGGCGCCGACGGCGATGACGAGATCCCCCGCGAGGTGCTCGTGCCCATCGAGCCCGAGAACAGGCCGACCCTCGAGGCCTGGCTCAGCGGTCGCCGTGGCTCGACAGTCCGGATCCGGGTCCCCCAGCGGGGCGACAAGCGGAGACTGATGGAGACCGTGACCCGCAATGCCACGCAGAGCCTGGCCCGGCACAAGGTCGTCCGCGCCGGGGACCTCACCGCCCGCAGCCAGGCGCTCCAGCAACTGCAGGAGTACTTGGGCCTGGAGGACTCACCACTGCGCATCGAGTGTTTCGACATCTCGCACGTCCAGGGGACCCAAGTGGTCGGCTCGATGGTGGTCTTCGAGGACGGATTGCCGCGCAAGTCGGAGTATCGGCGTTTCATCGTCCGAGGTGAGGACGAGACCGGCCGCACCGATGACACGGCTGCCATGCACGAAGTGTTGGGACGGCGGCTCCACCGCCTGGCCAGGGAGCGGGACCAGCACGCCCTCGACGAGGAGACCGGCAAGCCGGCGCGCTTTGCCTATCCACCCAACCTCATCGTCGTCGACGGTGGCCTTCCCCAGGTCAATGCGGCACAGGCGGTGTTGGACGAGAAGGGGGTCGTCGACGTCACGGTCGTCGGGCTGGCGAAACGGCTCGAAGAGGTCTGGGTCCCGGGGGAGGACCATCCGCTGGTGCTGCCGCGCAACAGCGAGGGTCTCTATCTCCTCCAGCGTGTCCGGGACGAAGCGCACCGGTTTGCCATCACCTTTCATCGCCAGCGGCGCTCCAAGGCCATGACCGCGAGCGCGCTCGACGGCATACCCGGCCTGGGTGAGGTCAAGCGCAAGGCCCTGCTCAAGGCGTTCGGCTCCGTGAAGAAGATGAGGGCCGCCACTCCTGCAGAGCTCGCCGAGGTTTCCGGCATCGGGCCGACGCTCGCGGCGATCATTGCGGCAGAGTTGTCATCCACGGGCAGCGTGCCCGCCGTCAACATCACGACCGGGGAGGTGCTGGACGATGAGTGACGATCTGGTCCCGGACGACTCGACCGAGTTGCTGCTCGTCACCGGCATGAGCGGGGCCGGGCGCAGCACGACCGCAAACGTGCTGGAGGACCGCGGCTGGTACGTCGTCGACAATCTGCCGCCGCAACTGCTCCCCGCCCTGGTCATGCTCGGGGAGCAGGCGCGCCGGCGAGGGGTGGCGCTCAAACTCGCGGCGGTCATCGACGTCCGGGCCAAGCAGTTCTTCGACGAGCTTCACAACGCGCTGATCACCTTGGAAGAAGGTCCGTGGCGCCCGCAACTGTTCTTTCTCGACGCCACCGACGAGGCCCTCGTCCGGCGCTTCGAGAGCGTGCGTCGACCGCACCCTCTGCAGGGTGGTGGACGCCTCCTCGACGGTATCCAGGCCGAGCGAGAGCTGTTGCGCGAGTTGCGAACCCAGGCAGATGTGGTCCTCGACACCTCGGGTCTCAACGTGCACCAGTTGGCTCGCAAGATCGGTCCGATGGTCGGCGATGACAGCGGCTCCAGACTCCGCATCGCCGTCATGTCCTTCGGTTTCAAGTACGGCATCCCCCTGGACGCCGACTTCGTCTTCGACCTGCGATTCCTCCCCAATCCCTTCTGGGTGCCCGAGCTGAAGGCGCTGACCGGGCGGGACGAGCCGGTCAGTCACTATGTGCTGACCCAACCGGGGGCCGAGGACTTTCTCGATCGGACGGTGGCACTCCTGGAGACCGTCGTCGAGGGCTACTTGAACGAAGGCCGCCGCTACGCGACCGTCGGCGTCGGCTGCACGGGCGGCAAGCACCGCAGCGTCGCGATTGCCGAAGCGTTGGCCCAGCGTCTGGGGAGCGGTCGAAGGAGCACCTTTGTCGTCCACCGAGACCTGGGGCAGGAGTGAGACCGCATGCCGTGGCCGCCCTCGGGGGCGGCCACGGGCTGGCATCCACGCTCTCGGCACTCCGCTTCATCACCGACGACATCACGGCCATCGTCACAGTGGCCGACAACGGTGGATCCAGCGGGCGCCTGCGCAGCGAGTTCGGGGTTCTCCCGCCCGGTGACCTCCGCATGGCCTTGGCAGCACTGTGTGACGAGAGCGAGTGGGGGCACACCTGGCGTGACGTCCTCCAGCACCGGTTCGACGGCGACGGTCCCCTCGCCGGGCACGCTGTCGGCAATCTCCTCATCGTGGCCCTGTGGGAGCTGCTCGACGACCCGGTGGCCGGGCTCGATCTGGTCGCCCGGCTGCTCAGGGCCAACGGTCGCGTCCTGCCCATGGCAGCTGTGCCGCTCGACATCGAGGCCGACGTCACCGGCCTCGACGACGCGGACCCGGGACGCGTTCACGTCGTGTCCGGGCAGGCGGAGGTCGCGACCACGGCGGGCAGAGTCCAGCAGGTGCGGTTGGTGCCCCAGGCCCCGCCGGCCTACCCGGAGTCGGTGGCAGCCATCAGGTCGGCCGACTGGGTGATCCTCGGACCCGGGTCATGGTTCACCTCGGTGATGCCCCACCTGCTCGTCCCGGACCTGCAGGAGGCTCTTTCCGTCACGCGGGCCCATCGCCTGCTGATCCTCAACCTCGAGTCCCGAACGACTGAGACGGCGGACTTCACGGCGGCTGGTCACGTTGACTCCTTCGCACTGAACGCCCCGGGTGTGCGGCTCGACGTGGTGCTTGCCGACCCCTCGGCCACCGACGACCTCGATGAACTCGAGGCCGCCTGCCAGCGGGTGGGAGCAACCTTGGTGTTGGCCCCCATGTCAGCACGCGACCGCGTCGGGGTGCACGATCGATTGCGCTTGGCTGCTGCCCTACAGGACATCATGGCTCAGCCGCCGACCACCCCGCGCGGCGTGGCAGGATGACCGCCATGGCGATGACGGCTCGGGTCAAGGACGAGCTCAGCAGGCATCAGGTGACCAAGCCGTGTTGCCGCAAGTCCGAAGTCGCGGCGACCCTGCGTTTCGCCGGTGGCCTGCACCTGATCGGCCGCCAGGTCGTCGTCGAGGCCGAGTTGGACACCGCCAACGCAGCACGTCGGCTGCGTCGTGAACTGATCGAGCTCTACAACCTGACGCCCGAGGTGTTGGTGCTCGCGGCCAGCGGTATCCGCAAGTCCTCACGCTATGTCGTGCGGGTCGTCGAGGGTGGTCCGGACCTCGCGCGACAGACCGGTCTGGTCGACCGGGAGGGTCGCCCGGTGCGCGGACTTCCGCCTCGCGTCGTCGCCGGATCCGATTGCGATGCCGAGGCCGCGTGGCGTGGGGCGTTCTTGGCGCACGGTTCACTGACCGAGCCGGGGCGCTCCTCCGCATTGGAGGTGACCTGCCCCGGTCCGGAGGCTGCACTCGCCCTGGTCGGCGCCGCCCGACGGCTCGGGATCGCGGCCAAGGCCCGTGAGGTCCGGGGGATCGACCGTGTCGTCATCCGGGACGGCGACGCCATCGGCGCCATGCTCACCCGGCTGGGCGCGCACGACGCAGTTCTGGCCTGGGAGGAGCGGCGCATGCGGCGCGAGGTGCGCGCGACCGCCAACCGGCTGGCCAACTTCGATGACGCGAACCTTCGCCGCTCGGCCCGCGCGGCAGTGGCGGCGGGCTCGCGGGTGCACCGCGCGATGGAGATCCTCGGCGACGAGATCCCCGATCACCTGCGACAGGCGGGCACCCTCCGGCTGGAGCACAAGCAGGCCAGCCTGGAGGAACTCGGTCAGTTGGCCGACCCACCCATGACCAAGGATGCCGTCGCCGGCCGCATCCGACGCCTGCTCGCGATGGCCGACAAACGAGCCGCCGACCTCGGCGTCCCGAACACCGAGGCCAACCTGACTCCCGACATGCTCGAGGACTGAGGAGCCCTCAGGGGTTACCGGCCCGTACTTCGGACCGGGATGCTCTCGTCCGACCCTCAGGGATAGGATCAAACCGGTTACACGGCGTTGCCGACCGGTGACGCCAGAGCACTCTCATCGGAAGGCAACACTGACGTGACTGTCCGCGTAGGCATCAACGGATTCGGCCGGATCGGCCGCAACTTCTACCGGGCCGCGATGGCCTCCGGCGCCGACATCAAGATCGTGGCCGTGAACGACCTCACCGACAACAAGACGCTGGCCACGCTGCTCAAGTACGACTCGGTCCTGGGGCGCCTCGACGGTGAGGTCACCTTCGACGACGACTCGATCTCGGTCGACGGCAAGTCCTTCAAGGTCTTCGCCGACCGCGACCCGGCCAACCTGGACTGGAAGGGCGTCGGCGCCGACATCGTCATCGAGTCGACCGGCTTCTTCACCGACGCCTCGAAGGCCAAGGCCCACATCGACGGCGGCGCCAAGAAGGTCATCATCTCCGCCCCGGCCAAGGGCGAGGACGCGACCTTCGTCATGGGTGTCAACCACGGCGACTACGACCCGGAGAAGCACCACGTCATCTCCAACGCGTCGTGCACGACGAACTGCCTGGCACCGATGGCCAAGGCTCTCAACGACGAGCTCGGCATCGTCAAGGGCCTCATGACCACGATCCACGCCTACACCGGCGACCAGAACCTGCTCGACGGCCCGCACAAGGACCTCCGTCGCGCCCGCGCCGCCGCCCTCAACATCGTGCCCACGACCACCGGCGCCGCCAAGGCCGTCGCCCTCGTGCTGCCCGAGCTCAAGGGCAAGCTCGACGGCTACGCCCTGCGCGTGCCCACCCCCACCGGCTCGGCCACCGACCTCACCTTCGAGGCCAGCCGCGAGACCACGGTCGAGGAGGTCAACGCGATCGTCAAGAAGGCGGCCGAGGGCTCCCTCAAGGGCTTCCTCAAGTACTCCGAGGACGCGCTCGTCTCCATGGACATCGTCACCGACCCGGCGTCCTGCATCTTCGACGCACCTCTGACCAAGGTCATCGGCAACCAGGTCAAGGTTGTCGGCTGGTACGACAACGAGTGGGGTTACTCGAACCGTCTCGTCGACCTGGTCAACCTCGTCGGCAAGTCCCTCTGAGGACGCTGGCGACCAATGAGTGACATCGCCTCGCTTGGCGACGTTCGTGGCAAGCGCGTCCTCGTCCGGTCCGATCTGAACGTCCCGCTCAAGGACGGCCAGATCACCGACGACGGTCGGGTGCGGGCGAGCGTGCCGACGATCAAGGCCCTCACCGAGGCGGGCGCACGCGTGATCGTGTGCGCCCACCTCGGGCGGCCGTCAGGCACCGGTTTCGAGGAGAAGTACTCCCTCGCCCCCGCCGCTGCGCGTCTCGGTGAGCTGCTCGGGCAGCCGGTCACCCTCGCTGTCGACACCGTGGGGGAGAGCGCCCACGCTGCCGTCGAGTCGATGGCCGACGGTGACGTCGTCATGCTCGAGAACCTCCGCTTCAATGCAGGGGAGACCGCCAAGGTCGACGCCGACCGGGCCGAGTTCGCCGACGCCCTCGCTGGTCTCGCCGACGCGTACGTCTCCGACGGTTTCGGCGTCGTGCACCGCAAACAGGCCTCCGTCTACGACGTCGCCACCCGGCTGCCGTCTGCCATGGGGGGCTTGGTCAAGGCCGAGGTCGACGTCCTGCGTCGCCTCACCGAGGACCCTGAGCGTCCGTATGCCGTGGTGCTCGGGGGCGCGAAGGTCGCCGACAAGTTGGCTGTCATCGACAACCTCTTGGGCAAGGCCGACCGCCTCCTCATCGGTGGCGGCATGCTCTTCACCTTCCTCGCGGCCCAGGGTCACGAGGTCGGCAAGAGCCTGCTCGACGCAGACTCCATCGATGCCTGCAAGGGTTACCTGCAGCGGGCCGAGGAGACCGGCGTCGAGATCGTCCTGCCGACGGACATCGTGTGCGGCAGGGAGTTCAGCGCCGACACCGAGACTACCGTCGTGTCGGCGGACGCCATCCCGGCGGACATGATGGGCCTGGACATCGGCCCCGAGAGCGCCGCGGCCTATGCCGCGAAGCTCGCCGACGCCCGCACCGTCTTCTGGAACGGACCGATGGGTGCCTTCGAGATGGCTCCGTTCGCGGCCGGCACAAAGGCCGTCGCCCAGGCCCTCGTCGACGCCACGAGCGCCGGCGCGTTGACTGTCGTCGGTGGCGGTGACTCGGCGGCCGCCGTGCGGCAACTCGGCTTCGCCGACGACCAGTTCGGTCACATCTCGACCGGCGGTGGCGCGTCGCTGGAGTACCTCGAGGGCAAGGATCTCCCCGGGATCTCGATCCTCAACGGCTGAGCCCACCCCCTCCCTCCCCCCTTGCGTCCGGCAAGTTGACGGCATACCAACCACCTTGCCGGACGCAAGGAAAACCCAAGCGACAACGTCCGGCGAGTTGACGGCATACCAACCACCTTGCCGGACGCAACGAGAGAAAGGTGACGCCTGATGGCGACCCGCACCCCGCTCATGGCGGGCAACTGGAAGATGAACCTGGACCACCTGCAGGCAACCCATCTGGTGCAGAAGCTCGATTGGAGCCTGCGCGACGGCAAACACGACCACGGGGCCGTCGAGGTTGCCGTCCTGCCCCCCTTCACCGACATCCGCAGCGTCCAGACCCTCATCGACGGTGACCGGCTGCCGCTCAAGTACGGCGCTCAGGACCTGTCCGTCCACGACTCGGGCGCCTACACCGGCGAGATCTCGGGGGCCTTCCTGGCCAAGCTCGGCTGCACCTATGTCGCGGTCGGCCACAGTGAACGCCGTGAGTACCACAACGAGACCGACGCGGTCGTGAACGCCAAGATCAAGGCGGCCTACACGCACGGACTCACGCCGATCTTCTGCTGCGGCGAGGGCCTGGAGATCCGGCAGGCGGGCGAGCAGGTGGCGCACGTCCTGGGCCAGATCGAGGCCGGCCTCGACGGGCTGCCCGCCGAGCAGGCCGCCTCGATCGTCATCGCCTATGAGCCGATCTGGGCCATCGGTACCGGTGAGGTTGCCACGCCCGAGGACGCCCAGGAGGTCTGCGCAGCGATCCGTACCAAGGTTGCCGAGCTCTACAGCGGAGACCTCGCCGACGGCATCCGCATTCTCTACGGCGGCTCGGTCAAGTCCGGCAACGTCGCGGCCATCATGGCCAAGGAGGACGTCGACGGGGCACTTGTTGGCGGCGCCTCCCTGGATGCCGAGGAGTTCACCGCGATCTGCCGCTTCCGCGACCACCTGCAGACGTCCTGACGGCTGCTCGGGTTATCCTGATCGCCGCGACCTCGGTCGCGACCGTTCGATACTTCTGATTGGTGATCCCGTGAACGCCGTCCGCATCGGCCTACAGGTCCTCCTCGTCCTCGGAGGCCTCTTCCTGACCATGCTCATCCTCCTGCACAAGGGCAAGGGTGGCGGTCTGTCGGACATGTTCGGTGGAGGCATGTCCAGTTCGCTGGGTGGCTCCTCGGTTGCCGAGCGCAACCTCGACCGAATCACCATCTCGGTGGCTGTCGTGTGGTTCACCTGCATTGTCGGGCTCGGGATCCTCGACCGATTCGCCTGAGCCAACCCGTCCCGCACCGCCGCGGGACCGTCTGCTGTGAAGGAGCGCCGCTGTCATGGCTGGTGGGAACGCAATCCGGGGAAGCCGTGTCGGCGCCGGGCCGATGGGCGAGGCCGAGCGGGGCGAGACGGCACCACGCGTCTTTGTGACCTTCTACTGTGCCAACGGGCACCAGACCCGTCCGAGCTTCGCGCGGGAAGAGGGCGTCGTGGTCCCCGAAGAGTGGGACTGCCCACGCTGCGGCTTCCCTGCGGGCACCGATCAGGACAATCCGCCGGCTCCGCCGCGTGTCGAGCCCTACAAGACGCACCTTGCCTATGTGAAGGAGCGTCGCTCGGACACCGACGGCGCCGCGATCCTCGAGGAGTCCCTTCAGGCGCTGCGTGACCGCGGCCTGATCACCTGATCTGCCGACCGATCAGCTCAGCGCGACGCGGCCACGCGGGCGAGGTGCCGCACCACGCCCTCGACCCAACCGGTCTCCCGACGCATCCACCGCGCCGCGACGAGATTGCTCGGCACCACTGTCGTCGTGCCACGGCGGGACTCCAGGCCCACATCGCTCCCGAAGGGGTCGGTGATGAAGGCCCAGCGAAAGCCGCCATGCCGAGCCAGGTGCTCACCCAGCGCGGTGGCCACGGCATCGAGGTCGGCGCGGCTCACCGTGTCATCCGGCAGGCTGCGCAGCCGATCAAGGGTGTGGCCGATCGACGCGATGTCCTCGGGGTCGGCGCCAAGGGTGATCGCTTGTCGTAGGCGCTCCTCGACCTGCGCGTGCTGACCTGCGTCGAGAGCGGTCGTGATGATGCTCTCGACGACGGCGTCCGAGCCATCCAGATCGTCGGCAGAGGGGACCTCGGTCGACTCCGCGGCGTGGTCGCCCGCCCCGCTGGGTTTCTTCCGGAACCAACCCATGATCGTCAGCTCCGTGCAGTGCCCACGCCGGCCAGACCCACGGTGAGGGCCTCCTGGTAGACATCGTCCGGGTCGAGGCGCCGCAGTTCTTCGGCCAAGCACTCGGCATCCGAGCGGTGCGCGAGGGCGATCGTTCGGTCGGGTTGGCCGGGTGTGGACAGCGTGGCGGCGTTGCCGTTGACCGGCCGGTGGAGCTCGAGAACCCCACTCGCGCGAGTCAACTCGACCGCGATCACCCCGGAGGACTCCTTCGAGCGGCGCAGTCTCACCGGGCACTTCAGTCTTGCGTGCAGCCAGGCCGCGAGCAGATCCGCGGACGGTGAGGCCGGGGCTCCGACGACGACCGCGCTCTCGACCGACTCATAGGGAGCCTGGTCGAGCGCGGCCGCGAGCAGACCGCGCCAGCGCGTGATCCGGCCCCAGGCAAGATCGGTGTCCCCGGCCGCATAGGCGTCGGCGAGTCGGCGCAGGGCGGTCCGGGGGTTCTTGGCCAGATACACCGAGTCCGTGATCCGCCGCTGGGCCATCGAGCCGATCGGGTCCTTGGCCGGGTCCTTCGGCGCGTGGCGCGGCCACCACACGACGATGGGGCTGTCGGCGAGCAGCAAGGGGGTCACGATGCTGTCCGCGTGGGCGACGACTCGGCCCACCAGTCGGGCCACGACCACCTCGCTGGCGCCCGCATCGCCGCCCACCCTGATCTGGCCGTCGAGGCGGGCGCGCCCGCGGGTCTCGCCCTGCACGATGACGATGATTCGACAGGGGTGCTGGCGGCTGGCCTCGTTGGCGATCGTGATGGCATCTTCCGCCTCCACGTCGTCCACGACGACGACGAGGGTGAGGACCCTGGACAGGGCCATGGCGCCCACCTCGGAGCGGATCTTGACCAACCGTTTGGACAACTCCGTCGTCGTGGTGTCGGGCAGATCGACGATCACGGGAACCTCCACTCGCGGCCGTCACGGCGCATCAACTTGTCGGCCTCCGCCGGGCCCCACGTGCCGGCCGGGTACTGGTCGAGGCCGCCCTTCATCCCTGCCCAATGCTTCTCGATCGGGTCCAGGATCTGCCAGGACAGCTCGACCTCCTCGTGCCGGGGAAAGAGCGGTGGGTCCCCGAGCAGGACATCGAGGATCAGACGTTCGTAGGCCTCCGGCGAGGTTTCGGTGAAGGCCCGGCCATACCCGAAGTCCATGGTCACATCGCGGACCTCCATGGTGGCGCCGGGAACCTTGGCGCCGAAGCGCAACGTCACGCCCTCGTCCGGTTGCACCCGGATGACGATGGCGTTCTGGCCGAGTTCCTCGGTCGCGGTGTCGTTGAACGGCAGGTGCGGCGCCTTCTTGAAGACCAGGGCGATTTCGGTGACCCGCTTGCCCAGCCGCTTGCCGGTGCGGAGGTAGAACGGCACCCCCGCCCACCGGGCGTTCGCGACGTCGAGGCGCACTGCGGCATACGTCTCCGTCGTGGAGCCGGCCTTGACCCCCTCCTCCTGGAGGTAGCCGACGACCTGCTCGGCGCCCTGCCAACCCTCGGCGTACTGACCACGAGCGGTCGCCGACCCGAGGTCCTTGGGCAGGCGCACCGAGGAGAGAACCTTCTCCTTCTCGGCGCGCAGATGATGGGCCTCGAAGGAGACCGGCTCCTCCATCGCGGTCAGAGCGAGCAACTGCAGCAGGTGGTTCTGGATGACGTCGCGGGCCGCACCGATGCCGTCGTAATA
>Ga0116181_1002134_pt1 | contig 16386 bp, 13 predicted proteins | sample AD_UKC075_MetaG_FD_89752 | JGI IMG/M metagenome (GOLD analysis project Ga0116181, IMG submission 89752) | Active sludge microbial communities of municipal wastewater-treating anaerobic digesters from USA - AD_UKC075_MetaG | ecosystem: Engineered > Bioreactor > Anaerobic > Digestate | place: USA...
AACCTGGTGCGCTTCAACGCCGCCGACGGCAGCGGCTACGCCTTCATCGCCGACCGCATCCTGATGCTGCACGACAAGAACCCGCAAGTCGCCTCGCGCCTGGCGCGCTGCTTCGACCGCTGGAAGAAGTTCGATACGGCGCGGCAAGCCCACGCGCAAGCCGCGTTGGAACGCATCCGCGATCACGACGGCCTGTCGCGCGACGTGATGGAAGTCGTGACGCGCGCCCTCGGCTGAAAGCACGATGAAGCGGCGACAACTGCTGGCGAGCGGCCTCGGTCTTGCCGCCCTGGCAGCTGCCCCGCTGGCCAGGGGCAGCGCGCCGCGGGTGTTGATCGTCGGCGGCGGCTGGGGCGGATTGGCGGCGGCACGGCAACTGCGACTGCTGGCGCCGTCGCTGGATGTCCTGCTGATCGAGCGTCAAGGCGAATTCCGTTCGCTGCCGCTTTCCAACCGCTGGCTGGTCGGTCTCGCCGACGCGCAAACATTAGTACGCGATTACCGGGAAGTCGCCAGCCGCCACGGCTATCGCTTCCTGCAGGACGAGGTGCTGGCCATCGACCGTGAAAGGCGCCAGATCACCACGCGCAGCCAGACGCTAGACTACGACTGGCTGATATTGGCCGCCGGCATTCGCGAGGATTTCACCGCCTGGTACGGTGACGATGCCGATGCCGCACGCCATACGCGGCAAGCCTTCGCGTCCGGCTTCACGGGCGGCGCTGATCTGCTGCGCCTGAAGACGCGACTGGACAGCTTTGCCGGTGGTGACCTGGTGATGACCATTCCGCCCATGCCCTACCGCTGCCCACCAGCGCCCTACGAGCGCGCCGTGATGATCGCCTGGTGGCTGAAAGAGCGGCGGATCAAGGGCCGGCTGCTGATCCTCGACCCTAACCAGCCCGCGCTTTCCTTCGACCGCGTCTTTCGCGACGCCTATGCGGATCAGGTCACTTATTTTCCGCAGTCCCGGATCAGTGCGATCGACCCCTTCGCCAAACGCATCACCACCGAGTTCGAGACCATCGACTTCAAGGAAGCGATCCTCGCCCCGCCGCAGCAAGCCGCTGATCTTGCCTGGCAAGCCGGCCTGATCGGCCGCGGCGGCGACGGCAAGCCCAGTGGTTGGGCAGCGCAGGATCCGGTGCAGTTGAATGCGCTGGCCGACGACCGGATCTTTTTGGTCGGCGACATGGTGGACAAGGCGTCGCCGCTCTTCGGCTTCTATCCAAAAACCGGCCAGATCGCTGCCCGCCAAGGCGCCATCGCGGCGCAGGAAATCGCCCGGCGCATCAGCGGCCAGCCATCCGAAAAATCCCTGCCTTCCAGCGTTTGCTATGTCGTGCGCCGGGTCAGTCCGCTCGAAATCAGCCGCATCGACACCGATTTCCGCTTTCGTGCCGACGGGCTCATCCAGCAGACGATCAAGCAGACCCACTACCCGCAGGCCGAAGACGAAGACAAGCGCTGGACAGCGCAAATGTTTACCGAACTGGGGTTCTAGTGGCGCGCCCAGTACTTGGTCGAACCGTCCGGCAGAACCAGCAGCGTTTCGTATAACTCGCGCCGCACCTCGCGCTGGCCGCTCGTATTGTCCAGCGTCGTGCAGGCCGTCTCGCAGGTCGGGTTGGACAACTCGCGCCCCGGCGCTCCGCGCGGCAGGCCGGGCACAGCGATGCCCCGCGCCTTCGGTTTGTCGCGCAGCAGTTCGTGGATGTCCTCAGCGTGGGCATGGCCCTCGACGAAATAGCCGGCGATCACCGCCGTATGCGTCGACTGCACCGCCGGCGGCACCCGCCAGCGCTTCTTGATCGCGGCCATGTCCTCGGTTTCCCGGTAGCTGACCTTGAAACCGTTCTCGGCCAGGTAGGCGCCCCAGTCGATGCAGGCCAGGCACGGCGAGGGCATAAAAATCTCTATTTTCGGCAGGTCGACCGCATCAGCCGCCAACAGGGGCTGGCAAATCGCAAGACCGAGGAGCGCGAGAAGGGCAGATAGAAAGCGCATCGTCGGCACCGCTCAGCAGGGCTTGCCGGCAACGCAGCCCTTGAGTATCCACAGCGAGATGACGCCCGCCACCTCGTTGGACATGGTCTTGCGCGCCATCGATGTCGGGTCGCGCCCGGCGTTGGTCTTGGCATAGGGGTCGGAACCGCACTCCAGGAGCAGGCGAGCATGCCGCGCATTCTGGGTGTAGGCAGCCATGTGCAGCGGCGTCAGTCCGTCGAGATCGCGCGCATTGCAGTCGGCGCCCGCCGCGATCAGGGCCTGGAGAGCGCCGGTGTCCGGGTTGGTGGCCGCGAGGTGCAAGGGTGTCGAACCCTGCTGGGTACGCTGGTCGCGACTACCGGGCTGTGCCTTGAGCAGCGCGGCGACCTCCGCGCCGCTACCGACCCGGGCGGCATCGTGAATCGGCTGGTCGGCCGACAATGCCTGTAACTCGCCGCCCTGTGCCGCACTCCCCAGCGCCAATGCGAGGGTTAGGCAGAGCGGCAGCATTGGTCTGAGTAATTTCATGGGTAATAACCGACAGCAGAATTGCGAGCTGACATTATGCAGAGAAAGCCGGCCGACTTTGCGGCTGCAAAAAGACCTAGTGCGGAAGGAGTAATCCTCTCGTCGGGCAATCCTCAGGCACTGGCTGCCGCCTTGGCCGGCGCCCATTGCCGGCGGCTGACCGGCAGTTTGTCCGGCACACCGCGCAGCAACGCCCAGCCGTAGGCTTCCGCGTCGTCGCCCGCCGCCTTCTCGAATCCGGCGAGCGCGGACTTGGCGACCAGTACCGCGCGATGCAGGCGCATGAAACGCTCGGCAAACTCCTCTTCGAGATGGGTCAGCGCCTCGTCGAGCAGGTATTCGCGGTCGACGGTGCGGGCGGTGACGTATTTGGCGTCGGCCTTGAAATACAAAACCTCGGCGACCGGCACCAGCAGCAGCCGGCCGCGCTCGTGGCAGGAAAGGTGGGTGCGCCCGCCGCCACGCACCTTGCGACCGATGTCGGCGAGCAAGGCAGGATCAGGCTGTGGCGCGGCGGCGACTTTCTGCAGCGCGGTCAGCAGGCGCTGGGTACGCACCGGCTTCAGCAGGTAATCGACGGCGTTCAGGTCGAAAGCCTGCACCGCGTAGTTGTCGTAGGCCGTGGTGAAGATGACGGCGGGCGGGTGCTCGAAGGCGCCGAGATGGCCGGCCAGTTCGATGCCGTCCATGCCCGGCATGCGGATGTCGGCGAGTACGACGTCGACCGGGTTTTCGCGAATGAACTCGAGCGCCGCGATGCCGTTACCCGCCTCCCCGACCACTTCGCTGGCGAACTGGATCGCAATGTCGCCAAGCAACTCGCGCAGACGCGAGCGCGCCAGCGGTTCGTCGTCGACCAGCAGGATTTTCAGTGGATGGTCTTGCGGCATGGCAGGATGATGCGGACCTCATAGTTGGTTTCGTCGGCCTCGATTTCCAGCCGCGCTTCAAGATCGTAATACAGCGCCAGCCGTTCGCGAATATTGGCGACGGCAATCTGGTTGCCACTGGCGTGCTGGCCGGCGCTCACCGTCGGGTTGGCGATGGCGATGCGTAGTTCATCGCCACGCTGTTCAATTGCGATGCGCACGACGCCACCTTCCGGCGCCGGTTCGATGCCGTGATAGACGGCATTCTCCAGTAGCGGTTGCAGCATCAGCGGCGGAATCGGCATCTTCATGAAAACGGCACCGATTTGCCAGTCGACCGCAAGACGTTCGCCCAGGCGCAGTTTTTCCAGATCGAGATACTGCTTGCCGAGGGCGATTTCGTCAGCCAGGCTGACCAGCTCACCCGGGTCGCGCATCGCGGCGCGGAACAGGTCGGACAGCGACTCCAGGGCTGCCTCGGCCTGCTGCGGCCGAGCGCGGATCAGCGACAGCACGGCGTTCAGCGAGTTGAACAGGAAATGCGGGCGGATGCGGGCATTCAGGGCCGCCAGCCGTGCTTCGGTCTGGGCTGGCGAAAAGGCGCGGGCACGCAACTCAAAATAGACGAGCAGGACAACACTGGTGGCCGCAGCGAGGATGGCCGACCGCAGCGAGTTGCCGCCATCGCCGAAACCAAGTGACTGCCAGAAAATCTGCTGGGCAAATGCGAGGCCACTGACCAGCGCCACCACGCCTGCCTGACCAAGACGCAGCGGCAAGGCACGCAACGGGTTGCGCAAGCCGGCCAGCAGGCCGAGCGCCGCCAGCAGCAGGGGTTGCACCAGCGCTGCCATTTCGACGTAGCGGGTCATCCATTCGGTCCAGCCGGAAGTCTGGACGAAGGCGACGGCCAGCGCCAGCAGGTTGACGCCGAGCAGCACGCGCAGCATCACCCCGAAATTACGCCAGTCGGGTAGCGGATGCGTTGCCGGAAAGTGCCGTATACTTGTCATTCCTGATGTGTTTTTGCCCTGACTGCCCCATTTTATGACATCCAACGCTGCACAATACACTTGGGCCGGACGATTCTCCGAGCCGGTTTCCGATCTCGTCAAACGCTATACCGCCTCGGTCGATTTCGACCAGCGCATGTGGCGACAGGACATCCGCGGCTCGCTGGCGCATGCGCGGATGCTGGCCAAACAGGGGATCATCGCGGCTGGCGACCTGGTCGACATCGAGCGTGGCATGGAAATCGTCACCCGCGAGATCGAATCCGGCGAATTCGAATGGTCGCTCGACCTCGAAGACGTGCATCTCAATATTGAAAAACGCCTTACCGCACTGGTTGGCGACGCCGGCAAGCGCCTGCACACCGGCCGCTCGCGGAACGACCAGGTGGCTACCGACATCCGCCTTTACCTGCGTGACGCCATCGACGACATTCTGGTGCTGATCAGGGCTTTCCGCTTGGCGCTGGTCGACCTGGCCGATAAAGAAGCGGCGACGCCGATGCCCGGCTTCACACATTTGCAGGTCGCCCAGCCGGTGACCTTCGGCCACCACATGCTGGCCTATGTCGAGATGTTCGGCCGCGACGCCGAGCGCTTCGCCGACGCCAGAAAACGTACCAACCGCCTGCCGCTCGGCGCTGCCGCGCTGGCCGGCACGACCTACCCGATCAACCGCGAATTCGTCGCCGCCGAACTGGGCTTCGAGGGCGTGTGCGAAAACTCGCTCGATGCCGTGTCTGATCGCGACTTCGCCATCGAATTCACCGCCGCCTGTGCGCTGCTGATGATGCACATCAGCCGCCTGTCGGAAGAGCTGGTGATGTGGATGAGCCCGCGTGTCGGCTTCATCCAGATCGCCGACCGCTTCTGCACCGGCTCGTCGATCATGCCGCAGAAGAAGAACCCGGACGTCCCGGAACTGGCGCGCGGCAAGACCGGCCGCGTGTACGGCCAGTTGATCAGCTTGCTGACCCTGATGAAGTCACAGCCACTGGCCTACAACAAGGACAACCAGGAAGACAAGGAACCGCTGTTCGACGCCGTCGACACCGTCACCGACACGCTGCGCATCTTCGCCGACATGGCCGGCGGCATCACGGTACGCGCCGAGAACATGCAAGCCGCGCTGACCCAGGGTTTCGCCACGGCCACCGACCTCGCCGACTACCTGGTCAAGAAGGGTCTGCCCTTCCGCGACGCGCACGAGGCCGTCGGCCATGCGGTCAAGGCCGCCGAGTTCAAGGGTGTCGATCTGCCCGGCCTGACGCTGGAAGAACTGCGGCAATTCTCGCCGCTGATCGAAAACGACGTTTACGCGGTGTTGACCGTGGAAGGCTCGCTCGCCTCGCGCAACCACATCGGCGGCACCGCGCCGGAGCAGGTACGTGCCGCCATTCAAAGGGTACGCAATCGCCTCTGAGAGATGAAAACGAAGCTCGGCAAATACGATCTGATCAGCAAGCTTGGTGAAGGTGCGACGAGCACCGTTTACCTTGGGCGCGATCCATTTGCCCAGCGCGATGTGGCGATCAAGGTGGCCAGCCCGGGCATCCTGCGCGACCCGGAAAAGGGCAAGCTGTACAGCAACCTCTTCCTCAACGAAGCTTCGCTGATCGGCAAGCTAAACCACCCGCACATCGTCCAGATCTATGACGCGGTGGTGACCGAAGACCTTTGCTACATTGTCATGGAATACGTGGCGGGCGGCACGCTGGATGCGCATACCGAACGCGATACGCTGCTGCCGGTCGACCGCGTCGTCGAGCTGATTTTCAAATGCACGCGCGCGCTCGATTTTGCCTACCGCCTGGGCATCACCCATCGCGACATCAAGCCCGCCAACATCCTGCTCGCCGGCGAGTCGGACATCAAGATTTCCGATTTCGGCGCCGCCATCACCAATGCGCGCAGCGACCGCACGGTGATTTCCGGGATCGGCTCGCCCGCCTACATGTCGCCCCAACAGGTTCAGGAACGCTTCCTGGACCATCGCACCGACATCTATTCGCTGGGCGTCGTCATGTACCAGTTGCTGACCGGCGAGCTTCCGTTCACCGCCGACACCAACTACAACATGGTTTACCAGATCATCCATGGCACGCCGGTCAAGCCTTCGGAAAAGCGCCCCGGCTTGCCGGAGGTACTCGACGACATCGTCGCGCGGGCGATGGCCAAGGAAGTCAACGACCGCTACCCGACCTGGCAGGCCTTTGCGCACGATCTCGCGCAGGCTGCGCGAAATGGGCAACTCAAGGCGCAATCCGAAGAGTTCGCCGATACCGAAAAATTCGCGACACTACGTGCCCTGCCCTTCTTTGCTGACTTCTCCGACGTCGAAATCTGGGAAGCCCTGCGCTTCGCCGATTGGCAACGCTTGGCACCCGGCACCGTGATCATTCGCGACGGCGAACCAGGCAATTTCTTCTGCTTCGTCACTGAAGGCACCCTGACCGTCAGCAAGAACGGAACGCCTTTGACGACGCTGGGCAGCGGCGAGTGCTTTGGTGAAATGGCGATCATCAGCCGGCATGGTCACGTCCGCAGCGCCGACGTCGTCGCCGACGACGATGTCAATATTGTCACAATTCGTGGCGAAGCCCTGGAAAAGGCTTCCGAATCCTGCCGGATGCACTTCTACCAGGGCTTTCTCGACGTGCTGGCGACCCGCCTGTCGCTGTCCAACCTGCGGGTCGCTGCGATCTGATCTAACTGGCCGTTCGCGGCAATGAAGCTTCCGCCTCGCTCGCCGTCTCGAAGAGATGCGGCGCGACTTCCCGTTTCGCCAGCGCCTCGCCCAGTTTCACGCGCAGGAAAGTGTTGGAGGTGTAGCGGGTCACGTCATGGTAGTTGCGCTCAACAACCCCCTTGACCATGCCAATGTAGTCGTCCACCAGTTCGGGCAGGATGCTGAAACGGTCGTAATTGACGACGGCGTAGACCTTGTGGCCGACCGGCTTCAGGCAATCCTCCACCGCGCGCTCGATGCGTGCGATGTCTTCTTTGCTGCGCACACTGAGACCCTCGAAATTGAGGAAAAAGAGGTTCTTCTCGGCGTCGTAGTGCAAGCGGTCGGGCAGCGGTATTTCCAGCATCTCCGCCCGTATCTTCATCGGCTCATCCTGGAAGATCCGGCTGTCCATCAACGCCGGCTCGTGATGCATGATCGGCATGAAATCCATCTTGTCGAGGATGTCCTTCTGCAGATCCACGCCGGGCGCGATCTCGATCAGTTCGATCCCTTCGGGACAAAGACGGAAGACACAACGCTCGGTCACGTCAAGCACCGTCTTGCCCCACTTGGCGGCCTGCGGGCCGCTGAAGGTGCGATGCTCGACTTCCTCGACGAATTTCCTCGCCTTGCCATCCTCCAGAATGACCAGTTTTCCGGCGTCGACCGCAATCTCCAGGTTGCCGGCGGTAAAGGTGCCGACGAAAACCACCTTCTTGGCGTTCTGCGAGATGTTGATGAAACCGCCGGCCCCGGCCAGCCTCGGCCCGAACTTCGAGACATTCAGGTTGCCCTGTTTGTCGGCCTGCGCCAGCCCAAGGAAGGCGACATCGAGGCCGCCACCGTCGTAAAAATCGAACTGGCTGGGCTGGTCGATGATCGCCTGGGCGTTTGTCGCCGCACCGAAGCTGAGGCCGCCGGCCGGCACGCCGCCAATGACGCCGGGTTCGGCGGTCAGCGTCATCAGGTCGATGATCTGCTCCTCGGCGGCGACGTTGGCGACGCCCTCCGGCATGCCGATGCCGAGATTGACGACCGAGTTTGCCCGTAGTTCCAGCGCAGCCCGGCGCGCAATGATCTTGCGCTCGCTCATTCCCATCGGCGCGATCGCCGACATCGGCACCTTGATTTCGCCGGCGAACGCCGCACTGTAAGGTTCGGCGAAAGTCTGCAAGTGATATTCCGGCTTTTCGGCGACCACCACGCAGTCGACGAGAATGCCGGGAATCTTTACCTGGCGCGGGTTTAGCGTACCACGCTCGGCAATGCGCTCGACCTGAACGATCACCGTGCCACCGGAATTGCGAGTCGCCATCGCGATGGCCTGCGCCTCCAGCGTCAGCGCTTCCTTTTCCATCGTGATGTTGCCGTCGGGATCGGCGGTAGTGCCGCGAATGATGCCGACGTTGATCGGGAAGGCCTTGTAGAAAAGGTATTCCTCACCGTCGATTTCCATCAGGCGGACGACATCTGCCGTCGTTTTCTCGTTCAGCTTGCCGCCGCCGAAACGCGGATCGACGAAAGTGCCGAGGCCAACCCGCGTGATGGTACCCGGCTTGCCGGCGGCGATGTCGCGGAAGAGGTGGGCGATGACCCCTTGCGGCAAATTGTAGGCCTCGATCCGGTTGGCGACCGCCAACTGCTGCAGTTTCGGCACCAGCCCCCAGTGTCCGCCCAGCACGCGGGCCACCAGCCCGTCGTGACCAAGATGGTTTAGCCCACGTTCCTTTCCGTCGCCCTGGCCGGCGGCATAGACGAGGGTCAGGTCACGCGGACTCCCGAGGCCATGGACGTCGCCCTGCTCGTTTTCGAGAAAAAGCTCCTCGAGGGCCACAGCGATATTCTCGGCAAAACCAATACCAACGAAACCGCCGGTGGCGACGGTGTCGCCACTCTGAATCAGGCGAACCGCCTCGCGCGCACTGACGATCTTACCGGTATCAGATGCGCGCAACAACGAAGCGACAGGGTGTTTGGCAGCTGTCATGTCTTGTCTCCTGGAACGGTCTCTGAGGACCTTAAACGATACCGGTCAGGTAATACGTGGCGATGACGACGAACACGGCCAGCGTCTTGATGCAGGTAATCGCAAAAATATCCTTGTACGACTGGCGGTGGGTCAGGCCGGTCACTGCCAGCAGCGTGATCACCGCGCCGTTGTGCGGCAGAGTGTCCATGCCGCCCGAGGCCATCGACGCGACGCGGTGGAAGACTTCCAGCGGAATGCCGGCATCGTGGGCGTTCTGGATGAAAGTTTCGGACATGGCTGCAAGCGCGATCCCCATGCCGCCCGAAGCCGATCCGGTAATCCCGGCAAGCACGGTAACGGTGATTGCTTCGTTGACCAGCGGGTTCGGAATGGCGCGCAGCGCATCGGCGATAACCAGGAAACCCGGCAAGGCGGCGATGACGGCACCGAAACCGTATTCGGAAGCGGTATTCATGGTCGCGAGCAGCGCACCGCCGATGGCCGTCTTGGTGCCCTCGGCGAATTTCTCCATCACCGTCCGTCCGGCAAAGATGAAGACCGTGGCGATGCCGACCAGCAAGGCGCCTTCCACTGCCCAGATAGCGGCGATGGCCTTGGTCTGCTGCACCACCGGCGCCGCCTTGCCGATCACCGCCGGGATGAACGAAACCGATTCGCCATACGCCTGGGGAATCATCACCGTGAACACCTTGTTCATGACGCCGACCATGACCAGCGGCAGGATGGCGATCAGCGGATGCGCCAGTTTTTCGTGCTCGAAGGCTTCCGGCTCGTTGAGCAGGTTGGTGCCGTAGCCCTCGCCTGCCGTCATGGCCTTGCGCCGCTGCCATTCGAGGTAGGCCATGCCGACAATGAAGATGAAGATGGCGCCGATGATCCCGAGCATGGGCGCGGCATAGATGTTGGTCTTGAAGAAGGTGGTCGGGATGATGTTCTGGATCTGCGGCGTTCCCGGCAGCGCATCCATCGTGAAGGTGAAGGCGCCCAGCGCGATGGTGCCCGGGATCAGGCGCTTCGGTATGCCGCCGGCGCGGAACATTTCGGCCGCGAACGGATAGACGGCGAAGACCACGACGAACAGCGACACCCCGCCGTAGGTCAGGATCGCGCAGACCAGCACGATCGAGAGCATGGCACGCTCGCGGCCGATCAGGTTGATCACCGAGGCGACGATTGCCTTGGAGAATCCGGACAGCTCGATGACCTTGCCGAACACCGCCCCGAGCAGGAAGACCGGGAAGTAGTTCTTGACGAAAGCCACCATCTTGTCCATGAACAGCCCGGTAAACATCGGGGCCACCAGCGACGGGTCGGTGAACAGAACCGCGCCGAGCGCCGCGACCGGCGCGAAGAGAATGACGCTGTAGCCGCGGTAAGCGACGAACATCAGGAAGCAGAGTGCTCCCAGGACAATCACGAAATCCATTTACTTGCCTCCATTTCGTTCTTATTGACGAGAAGGCCGGTACGCGCTCGATCGGCGAACCGGACACCCCAGCTTGTTTATGGCTTGCTGAAAGAACAGGTATTTCTACAGCTTGCCCGCACTGGCAGAGCGGTCACGGGAGGCCACAGTTTGCGCCAATGAAATGACATAGCGCAACTGCCCGGACGCAAATATTTCGCGCGGCCGTTCGAATGGCAAAACTGCCCTTCCGAAACCTCAACAAGACCGATCCTGCCGCCTGTCGTAAAGCATGCTTCGCGCCAGAATAATTAACTCGTTGAACAATCGGTAATTTCGAGTGTTTTTCTATGTCGACCGCAACCGCTGCCTGTATGGCATGGCAGACATGGTGTCCGCCAGGATGGACAGCTCAGACTGCGTTGACGTCTAGCCCGAGCGCAGCGATCTTCTCGTACAAAGCGGCGCGCGAGATACCGAGCAGCTTCGCGGCCTGCGACTTGTTGCCCTGCGTCGAACGCAGCGCGTTGCGTATCGCCTCGCGCTCGGCGCCGGCCACCGTCTCGGCGAACCCTGGCGCCGTACCGGCCGATAGCGCGCTGTGGCCGGCCGGCAATACCCGCTCGATGTCTCCTGCCTGCAGCACGACGGCATCCGACATCAGCACGGCACGCTCCAGTACATTGGACAGCTCGCGCACGTTGCCCGGCCAGTTGTAGCGCCGGAGACACTCAAGCGCCTCCGGATCGACTTCGCAAGGAGGCATGCCATGCCGACGGGCGATGTCTTCGAGGAGATACTCCGTCAGCAGCTGCATGTCATCGAAACGTTCACGCAATGGCGGCGTTTTCAAGGTAATGACATTGAGCCGGTAGTAGAGGTCGGCGCGAAACTCGCCATTCGCCACCATCGCTTCCAGATTCCGGCTGGTCGCTGCGATGACCCGGACGTCGACCCGTGTCAGCTGGTTGGAACCGACCGGCTCGAACTCCTGTTCCTGCAGCGTGCGCAGCAGCTTGGCCTGAAGCGCCAGCGACATGTCGCCGACCTCGTCGAGAAAAAGGGTGCCGCCGTCGGCCAGTTTGAACTTGCCGTCGCGCCCCCGCCGGTCGGCGCCCGTGTAGGCCCCTGGCGCCACACCGAAGAATTCGGCTTCGAGCAGCGTTTCCGGCACTGCGGCGAGGTTGACCGCAACGAATGGCGCCAGTGAGCGCGGGCTCGCCGCGTGGATTGCCTGCGCCAGCAACTCCTTGCCGGTGCCGGTCTCGCCGAGGATCAACACCGGCGACGCGAGGCGCGCCGCGCGCCGCGCCAGCTGCTTGAGTGCGACACAGGCCGGCCCGCCGCCGAGGAAGCTGGAGAAGGTGTAGCGCGTACGGCGCGCCTCCTTCAGCTGACGTTCGGTTTCGGCCAGGTCGGCACGCAGGCGCTGGTAACGGGTCACCACCGGCGTCAGGTGGCGCGGATCATCATAGAGCACGAGGCCCACTGCCCCGACCACAACCCCGTCGTCGTCGCGCAAGGGCAAGCGGGTGACGACGAAGGACTCGGCACCGAAATCCATGATGTCGAGCATGATGGGACGGCCACTCTCGACCACCAGACGCATCTGGCTGTTCGGAATCACCTCCTCGATCGGCCGGCCGATCGTCGCCGCCGGATCGGCAATGCTCAGGCGCACCGGGTAACGATCGTTCATCCAGACCAGGCGCGCCTGGGCATCGACGATCACCGCGCCCTCGCAGATTTCCGCAAAGTACTTGAGCAATGACCGGTTGGCCAGCTCACGCAGGTCAAGCTCGCCCCGATGGCTCACCGGCGTAGCTCCAGGCTGCCCAAGCAAAAAGCGCCGCAATGGCCCGACAACATCTTCCGGCAAGGGTCTTCCGGGTCAATTACAGCATCCACGCATCCGTCTCCTCATCGTTGGCGCTCAGGTTGTCTTGCTCTTGGAGGCAACAGTTTGCGCCAACAGAATTACATCAAGCAACTACCGGCAAAAAACCATGCGCCCGTTCTTTTTGCCTGACAGCCCGCAACCTGGCACCGGCCATGGCAACTCCATACTTGCCTGGCAACGCGACGACACCTATGATCCCCGCAACAATACGAGGAGACTGCCAGATGGAACGCAAACACGAGAAATACGAAACCTTGCTCGCGCGCTGCAAGGAAATCGCGCCAACGCCGACGGCGGTCGCCCATCCTTGCGACGAGAGCTCGCTACGCGGCGCCGTCGAGGCGGCCGAGATCGGCATCATCCGGCCGCTGTTGGTCGGCCCGCGCAGCAAGATCGAGGAGGTCGCAAAAACAACAGGCCTGAACATCGCGCCTTACGAGCTGATCGATGCCGAACACAGCCATGCCGCCGCCGACATGGCGGTTCAACTGGCGCGCGAGGGCCGCGCGGAACTGCTGATGAAGGGCAGCCTGCATACCGACGAACTGATGGCGGCGGTCGTGCGCAGCGGCACCGGACTGCGCACCGAACGGCGCATCAGTCACTGCTTCATCATGGACGTGCCGCATCTGGATCGCCCGATCATCATCAGCGACGCGGCGATCAACATCTTCCCGACCATGGAAGACAAGATGCATATCATCCAGAACGCCATCGACCTCGCCCATTCGCTGGGCATCGAAAAGCCGAAGGTGGCGATCCTCTCGGCCATGGAAACGATCAACCCGAAGCTGCAGTCGACCATCGAGGCTGGCGCCCTGTGCAAGATGGCCGATCGCGGACAGATCACCGGCGGTATCCTCGACGGCCCGCTGGCGCTCGACAATGCCATCGACCTCGATGCGGCAAAAATCAAGAAAATCGAATCGCCGGTCGCCGGCCGTGCCGACATTCTCGTCGTTCCGGATCTTGAAGCCGGCAACATGCTGGCCAAGAGCCTGAGTTTCATGGCCGATGCCGACGCCGCCGGCATCGTGCTCGGCGCCCGGGTGCCGATCATCCTGACCAGCCGTGCCGACTCCGTCCTCACCCGCCTGGCCTCGTGCGCGGTCGCCGCGCTGGTCGCCGCCGCCCGTCGCCAGCAGGCCGGCAAGGCCGTCGCCGGCTGAAACTGGCAAAACGCAAAAGACCAGGGCCGGCATGCGCCGGCCCTGGCATGGACCTCACCTGCCCATCCGTTCAGAACACGGCGGGCACGTACTTGTACGGGTAATCCGGCTCCTTGTAGCCTTCCGGCTTCTGGCGCTTGGGCAGCACCACCCTGGCGCGCTTGATTTCCTCGTAGGGAATCTTGCTCAGGAAGTGGGTGATGATGTTGAGGCGTACCCGCTTCTTGTCGTTCGACTGCCCGACATACCATGGCGCCCATGGCGTGTCGGTCTTCTCGAACATCTCGTCACGCGCCCGCGAGTAGTCGTACCAGCGGCTGTAGGACTTGAGATCCATCGGCGACAGCTTCCATATCTTGCGGCCGTCGTCGATACGCTGGGTCAGCCGGCGCGTCTGCTCCTCCGGGCTTACCTCGAGCCAGTACTTGAGCAGGATGATCCCGGATTCGATCATGACCTTCTCGAAGGCAGGCACCATGTTGAGGAAACGCTGCGCCTGCTCGTCGGTGCAGAAGCCCATGACGCGCTCGACGCCGGCTCGGTTGTACCAGCTACGGTCGAAGATGACGATTTCCCCGGCTGCCGGGAAATGCTGCATGTAGCGCTGGGCGTACATCTGCGACTTTTCGCGCTCGGTCGGCGACGGCAGGGCGACGACCCGGAACACGCGCGGGCTGACCCGTTCGGTGATCGCCTTGATCGTGCCGCCCTTGCCGGCGCCGTCGCGCCCTTCGAACACCACGCACACCTTGAGCCCCTTGGCGACCACCCATTCCTGCAGCTTCACCAGTTCGACGTGGAGTTTTTCCAACTCGCGCTCGTATTCCCGGGTACCCAGCTTTTCGTCCGGGGCGACGGCTTTCTTGCCATCCTTCTTCTTGCTCATCGTTCTCTCCTCAAAATCGGTCGTTTTTCGGGGTCGACCGCAACAGGTCTGTCAATCCCGACTCAAGCCATGATGTTTACGCCGCCATCGACATACATCGTCTCGCCGGTCAGGCGACGGGCGTACGGTGTGGCGAGATAAGCACAGGTGAAGCCGACGTCCATGATGTCAACCAGTTCGCCGACCGGCGCGCGCTTGCCGGCCTTGTTGAGCATCAAATCGAAATCCTTGAGTCCTGAAGCGGCGCGCGTCTTCAGCGGCCCCGGCGAAATGGCATGAACGCGGATATGCTGCGGCCCCAATTCGTAGGCCAGGTAGCGACACGCCGCTTCCAGCGCCGCCTTGACCGGCCCCATGACGTTGTAATTGGGCTCGACCTTCATCGCACCGTGGTAGGTCATCGCGAACATCGTGCCGCCATCCTTCATCAGCGGCGCCGAGAGTTTGGCCATGCGGATGAAGGAATGCACCGACACGTCCATCGCGAAGGCGAAGCCATCGGCAGAACAGTCCACCAACTTTCCCTTGATGTCCTCTTTCTTGGCCGATGCGATCGAATGGACAAGAATGTCCAGTTGCCCCCATTCCTTTTCGATACGGGCGAATAGCGCCTCCAGTTCGCCCGGCTTCGCGACATCGAGCAGCGCGAAGATCGGCGCACCCAACTCCTTGGCCAGCGGCTCGACATGCGGCCTGGCCTTCTCGTTAAGGTAGGTGATGGCGACATCCGCCCCCACCTCGCGGAACGCCTTGGCACAACCGTAGGCGATCGAATCCTGATTGGCGATGCCGACCACCAGCGCCTTCTTGCCGGCGAGGATGGGGCGGGGATTATCTACGGACATCTTTGTCTCCAGTATTTTCGTTTATCGGGCCTTCAAACCGGACCGCAGGCAACCGCTCAACTACGCGCATCCCCGCATATCGGCGATTTCAGTATGGACCGCAAGACAAGCGGTTTCAAGCGTATTCCGGCCGCGCCCGCGCGAGCCTCGCCGCCCATCCACACCGGTCTTCGGCGTGCTATTCTGAGCTCTCCGGCGATACATCGGACAATGAGGAGAACATAATGAAAACGATCCGCTCGCTCCTGCTGTGGTGGCTGGCTGCCAGCCTTCTGCTGGTGTCGGCGGCCCACGCTCAGGGCACTGCGTCATCGACGTCACCGCCGCCGTTCAAGGCGGAGGAACTCGACGCCCTGCTGGCACCGATCGCGCTGTACCCCGACTCGTTGCTGGCACAGATCCTGATGGCCTCGACCTATCCGCTCGAAGTCGTGCAGGCGGCCCGCTGGTCGAAAGCCAACCCAAAGCTCGATGGCGACGCCGCTGTCAAGAAAGTCGAAGGCGAAAGCTGGGACGTCAGCGTCAAGTCGCTGGTCGCCTTCCCCAACGTTCTGGAAATGATGAACGAGAAGCTCGACTGGACACAGAAACTCGGCGACGCGTTCCTGGCCCAGCAGAAAGACGTCGCGGCAGCGATCCAGCGCCTGCGCCGACAGGCCCAGAACGCCGGGAACCTGCAATCGAACCAGCAGCAGGTGGTGCGCTCCGAGGCCCAGACTATCATCATCGAACCAGCCCAGCCGCAGGTTGTCTACGTGCCGGCCTACAATCCGACGGTCGTTTACGGCACCTGGCCCTACCCGGCCTACCCCCCCTATTACTACCCTGGCGTGACCGCCTGGTATCCCGGCTCGGCCTTCGTCAGCGGCCTCGCCTGGGGTGTCGGCTTCGCCGCTGCCGGCGCAATGTTCTGCGGCTGGAACTGGGGCCACGGCGATGTGAATGTCAACGTCAACCGGGCCACCAACATCGACCGCAATTACACGCGCAATAACGTCAATGCCGGCAACAACTGGCAGCACAACCCGCAGCACCGCGGCAACGCCGGCTACCGCGACCAGGCA
>Ga0116181_1002141_pt1 | contig 16342 bp, 12 predicted proteins | sample AD_UKC075_MetaG_FD_89752 | JGI IMG/M metagenome (GOLD analysis project Ga0116181, IMG submission 89752) | Active sludge microbial communities of municipal wastewater-treating anaerobic digesters from USA - AD_UKC075_MetaG | ecosystem: Engineered > Bioreactor > Anaerobic > Digestate | place: USA...
CCGGCGAAATCCTGCGCCACCTCACCCTCGACACCACCCACCGCTACCAACCCCAGACAACGAGACAGGGCGAACCCTGAGGGTTCGCCCTGTCCGGGATGTCTTGAGACATCACATACGTGGGTAGTTCCCGAAAGTCCTTGACCAGCACCGAAGGCACGTGAAGTCGGATCTCTGGCACACCGTCCGGCGGCCCTCAGGCACAGCGGTGGCGCAGAAAATGACTTTCGTGTTGCGTCGGATCTGCTCGGCCAAGGTGCGTCACGGCACCGCGTTACGCGCGCCCTTGGGGCCCGCCGTGTCGATGCAGGAGACACGCTCCAGCACTCACATCTTCGGGGATCCAGAAGTCGCCGCGGGATCAAGACCCGCGCTTGATGCCCGCCTCGTCCGTAAGTACGCGCCCGCCCAAGACCACCATGCCAAGTGCGATTGCTGCTCCGCCTGCGAGGGCGGCTTTGCCAAATAGGGTGTCCAAGAAGCGCTTGTTCTCCGAATCCTTTGCGAACTCCCTGTTCGCCGTTTCCATGATTTTGTCGATTATGATCCGGCGGTCTTCGGGAGTGAGGTCCTCACGCTGGAGCTCACCCTTCAGAATCTCCCGCACTTCGCGATACGCGTGGTGGACGCTTGCCTGGCTCTCCCTATTGGCACCCAAGGTCGACTTATGTTCCTTTTCAAGAACATTCAATGCGTCCATCGCAAACAGGCGGAACTCTGGAAACTGTTCGATGACCTTGATCGCGACTTCTTTGTCCATCGCCGGCATCATGGCCGCGAACTGCAGGATCTTGTCCCTCGAGAGGTTTCGCCACGTGTCGATATCAAGGGCCCGCATGATCTCGGCCTCAGTCTTGTAGGTCACGTGTTCCTCCATCGCGCTGTCAGAGCCAGCAAGCCGGGACGCTTGGTCACGAACAACGATAGGCGCAGCTTCCTCTACCGTGCGCACTTCCCGGCGTGCCTCCCATGCATACCCGATTCCCAACCGGCGTACCTTTTCCGCAACGCTGAGAGTTGGGTCCGCAGCGGAGTCTTGCTGACCTTGGCCAAGTTCAAGGGCGGGTCGAGTTCGGTTAGAATCTCGCTTTCGAGGGCATCCAACGTGTCAGCGTCGGCCACTGGAACCGCGATGACGCTGAGGTGGGCGTGCATCCAGCGCGTGAGCTCCACCTCGTCGATGGCTGGCCAGCCACTTGCACTGGCCAGCACGGATCCCAAACTCCGGCGTAATGTCGATAGGTCGTGGCGTTTGCCGAGGTGCATCGTGGCGATCCGCCCCCACAGCGTGTTAGACGACGTCGATCCCCCGCTGCGAGTCGCCCCGGCCAGTCCGGCGTAGATCAGCCCAGCCGCGACTTCGTGGCCCAGTCCGCGGCTGAGGTCTTCGGCGCCCGGGCCATCCACCCACCAGCTGTACATGCCCGGAGACCGGAGACCTTCGCCCTTCGACGCGACGAGGTCAGGAAGAGGCACGGCCTGCGCCTCGTCTCGAAGATCCTCCGCGACGGCACTCGCTGTGACCGCAGTGCCGGACACCTGCCGCAGGTACCAAGACAGGCGCCTGCCAAACGACAGTCCGTGCAGCTGGTCGGTCACGACGGCACCCAGCGGGCGGAGAGCCGCCTCGACTGCCTCGACGTATGCAGCGCCGGCGTGAATATGGAATACGACGCCGTCGAGCCGACCGACGGATTCCTCCAACTGCGCGGCCACCCTCAGACCCCAGTCACGGCGGTAGTCGCGGCTCATGTCGGGCAGGTAGCAGTCGTACGGCTCAAGCCACTCGTCGGGGCTCACGAGGCCATGCTGGGCCGACAGGATGAACCAGGGTCGCCCCGTGCTCTCGGCGTAGCCCCGCATCTTGCTGAAGTAGTCGGAGCTGTAGAGATCCTTGGCGGCGGCGCCATGGGGGCGTTTGCTCTTCACACAGCCCACAAGGACGATGTCGGCGGGTGGGTAAGCCTGGACCCTCTGAGGAGCATTGGTGGCAGCACTGCCTTTCACAACCCTCGCGGGCCGTGGGAGGGCGGCGTTGCCCTTGCCGATAGTGAAGCCGAGCCTGGCCAGAAGCCGCCGGCTGTTCTGCGACTGGAACTCAGTCCTGCTGAGACTTGTGGCGACAGCCATGACCTGCTTGACCGGCCAGCGGACGCCATCGATGTCGACCCAGTATTGGTCGATCGGGTCGGGCCGGTGGTTGGCGACGCGAGCCCGGACATCGTCATCGGACAGCTCGAACTGGCGGCCGGCCAACGTGAAGAAGATCGTCGCCATCGGGTCGCCCCTCGCTACTTCCATCGCGCGTGGGCGAGCATGGCCTGTACGACTGGCGGCAACAGACTTAGAACTCCGAGGACATCTACTTGTTCGACAAGGTTGCGCCAGAACTGATAGCGGACGGCCTCTGGGGTCGTCCCGTAGGCGGACGCGATCGAGTCTTCGACGTCAAGCGTCCACCCTGGCTGTCGCGGCGCACTCCCGCTGCGATTGCCGCTGGGATGGTCAGTTTCGGGAAGTAGCGAGCTCAGGGGCACGCTGGCACGGTGCAGCCGTGCTGGATTCATGCGACGGTTGACCGAGAAGAGGCAGCCCAATTCGGAGGCTCTGCGGGTCTCGGTGTCGGAGCCCAGCCACCAGTGGAGGATGACACCGCTGGCGCCCGAGGTTTCGATCACATCGAGGGTCCGCTTCGTCGCGCGCGTGCTGTGGACCGAGACTAGGCGAGGCGTCCGCGACACCTGGGCAAGGAGAGATGCGAGAACGTCAGCCTGTTGGTCGATCGCGACGCACGCTCCACCGTCGAGTCCGACCTCGCTGATGTAGGCGGTTTGGGCGAGGAGCTTCGCGAAGTGTTCCGCGTCGTACGAGGACTGCGCCGCGGCCACGCCGGGGTGGCAACCGAGTCCCCAGACGGTAGCGGCATCGGTGCGGCTTAGGGTGCGTTGAAACTCGTCCGCCGAGCGAGTCGCCGCGAAGACGACGGCACCGAGGGACTCGAGCGCGCGAGGTTCGATCGCCGGGTCGATGTGCGCATGTAGGTCGAGCGGGGGGAGCGCACGGGTCATGAGAGGAATGCCCTCATCTCCGAGACGCCGCGCTTGCATAGATCGAGCGCAGCGGCGGGCGGATAGTCGTCGGGCAACGACATCGTCATGACCATACGCGGCTTGGGGTCCTGGCTCACGAAGTCGTGCATGGCCTCGACGATCGACTTTTGCGCGACGAAGCTCGCGACGCGACCCGTAGCGTCGGCGCACAGGTATTCCGTCGTATCGGCAATGCCTGAAGCGTGGAAGGAAGCTCGACGCACGAGGCACCCGAAGCAGACTCCGCAGGACGAGCCAGGAGCAACCCCGCTGTAGCGCGCATCGGTGTGCGCGCAGGAGTTCGACGCGCTGAGGTAGGCAGAGGCTTCGTCGGCGCCAACGAGCGAGGCGACGTTGGCGAATATCTCGCCTTTGGTGAGGGCCTGGAATGGATTCTCGATCAGGCCATGTGCGCCGACCTTGGAGAGCGCCTCCTGCAGCTCCACCAGGAACCGCGGGTGCGTCGTGTGGGTCGACAGGGCGCCTCGCCGCTCGGGCCCGAGCGCCGGGTTCAGAGAGGCGAAGCCGTTCTCCGGGATGTACAGCGGCCCACCGGATGGCTGGGCGGCGGCAAGGCCAAGAGCAAGGAAGAGCAGCGAGCGCGACCGGCTCGAGGCCTCCAGCGGGAAGTTCGTGCCGTCGATCCGTTTGGCGTTCCGGTTGAGGGCGATCTGCCGGTGGCAGATCGTTCGCCCGGGCGCGAGCGTGCGGATCCGGGCGACTAGGTCCTTTTGGAACGGCGAGATGGATGTGGCGCTGAATTGCGACACCAGCTGCAGGGTTGACCCGGCGGGGAGTCTCAGGGCAGCAGTGAGGGCGCCGGCCGCCGAGTCGGCGCCACCGCTCAGCAGCACGGTGCGATCAGGGGTCGGCTCGTCGAGCTCCATCAGCGCAACGGACGGCAACTCCGCCTGGGTGAAGTGAAAGGTCCATCGGTCACCGCTCAGGAAGCCGATCACCGAGGCTAGTTCCGGGGCGTGCGCCGCCCACGCGTGCGGCTCGCCCACCTCTACCGTCAGCTCGATGTCTCTGGCGTTCCAGTCCGACCCGCCTCCAGCGCGCCGCACCGATCGATCGGCGGAGAACACGCCGAGCGCGAGCCGCACGAGGTCGATGTTTTCCTGGCGCACGATGCCGAACGTGCCGAGATGCTCGTCCAGCGGGCTGCGGAAAGTGCTGAGAGCCGAAGACTTGCTCCAAAGGAAGATCTCGTCGTAGCCGCCCGCGGCGGCGACCGTCTCACTGGTTGTGAGAAGGAAACTGGTCATTCTGCTTCCCCGAAGATCCGGCCGAGCTGCTCGATACCGCCGTGGATCGCCTCCGCGATCTCCTGCTCGCTCGGGCCGGTGGCGTCCAAGGTCACTTGGCTGGCGTAGACCTGCGCGGCATACCGGATCTCCTGCTCGGTCTCCGCTCGCTTCTCGCGCGAGGGCTCGGCACGGATCGTGTCGCCAACCTCAGTGAGTGTGACGTCGGTGATCATCAGCTCGATAGATCGGCGGACGATCTCGTCCGGGGTCGGCGTCTGGTCGGCAGGGCTCTCCAGGATCCACTCCACGACCTTCGCGATCGTCTCGCGCGACTCTTCGTCAGCGATAGTGCTGTCGGCACGGCTGTCGAAGGCGGCCTCGACGATGCGCGTCCCGATGGCAACGATGCTGCCGAGCGCCTGAAGGTCGCCGTAGTTGAGGCCTGCCCGCGCAAGCGTTGCTCGGTCGCCCACCGCGTAGGCGCGTGCCAGAGCGCTTGCGCGACCGGCCGCACGGGCGGTGCGGCTCGATGAGCGGGTCGCACCGCCGCTGGAGCGTCCACCAGAACCGCTCCCGCCACCCCGTGCTCCGCCGCCGCCACCACCAGGGCCGTCGCCGCCTCGTCCGCCGCCGGAGATGATCCGGATGGCCGGCCGGAGGTCAACTTTCGGCGCTATGGATGGCTGGGGCTGGCCGGGAGTTCCGGGCGCAGCTTCGTCGCCGCCCGCGTCCGCGGTCGCAGGGGTCGCAGGGGTCGCAGGGGTCGCAGGTGAAGCATCGATGAGCCAGTCTGCAATCGAGTCGCGGAGATCCTTGGCATCCTTGCCGCCGCTACCGCCGAAGGCGCCGCTAGTTCCCATTGCGGGTACTCCAGTGCTGGCGGACTTCCTTGACTGCGTTTCGGACAGGTTTCGACGCCAATGTCGTGTCCCAGGCATCGAGCACAGCCTCGAAGAGGCCGGCCTGCTCGGGCTGGAGCAGCATGACGGTGCCGGCCCGGATCTCGCCCGGGGGCAGCAACTTGAGCGCCGAGAAAGTTGCGGCTTCGGTTCCCGGATGCGTGCGCATGAGCCGTAGCATGCCCGGGACCGAGTACTGCTGGAGCGCCGGCTGGTCGCGAGTAAGACTGCCCAGGTAACCGATAAGAAGCTTGCTGTCGGGGACTGAGATGGCCCGGAGCGAGTCATCGGTGATCGCCGTGCGGTCGACTTGGACACTCGAGGTCAGAGCGCTGGCGATGTCACGCAGGCGCTGGGGCAGCGCGTTGCTCACCAGCTCGATGCCGGCGAAGGAGGCTGCCAGGTAGAGGTAACCGCTGATATCCGAAGCATCGAGTTTCGGCGGCAGCTTGGCCCAGCGAATCAGCGAGTCGGAGAACTGCTCCTCCGGTGCCGCCGGTTCTGCATCCTTGGTAGCCGGCTTGGGGCTGGCCTTCTTCTTCGGCGCCCCCGCGGCAGGCTCCTCCTCGGACTCCGACACTTCCGGCGCCCGAACGTCATTCGCCGCTCGATCAAGCGCTTGCAGCTGGTCACGCAGCTTCGCCTGCGCGAGCCAGTCGAGCACCGTCTTGAAGTCGTCCTCAAGGAGACGCTCGAGCATCATGAGCTTGGCGACCGCGTCAGACGCGAGCGAAATGCCACGACGTGAGGCAACGGACTGGCGCACGTGGAGGTCGTTCAGGAAGCGCTTGATCCGGCGCGGATTGCCACGGAATTTCTCGTACAGCAGCGGGGTCAGGCGCGAGGCGGTGGCGAGGTCTGCCGTCAGGTCGACGCCCGTCGGCGGTGCCAGCTCGTCGAGGGAACCGGTCCTGAGGCGGAGCTCGGCCGTGGAACTGACGAGGCCATCGAACGCAGCTGGTTCGAGCTTGCTCTCAGCGAGCAGCAGGAAGAGGTACGCCTGGGTGTCGAACTGGCTGAGTGCCGGGATCGGGATCGTGGTTTGGACGATCTTGTGGAGGTAGAGCTCGGCGGGCGACTCGCCCGTGCTGCGCTCGTCATCCGGTGTGCCGAGCCGCTTTGCGATGGCGTCAGCGACCCGGTCCTCGTCCGCGGCAATTACGAAGGACATGCCCTTGGCAGACAGAAAGAGGCGGATGGCTTCCAGCGTCTCGACCACAGTTTCCGGAAGGCACCGGTCCAGGTCGTCGACGAGCACGACAACGCGCGAGATGTGCTTGAGTCCCTCGGATTCCAGCAGTGCTGCGAACTCGTCGCGGAACTGGGCGAGTCCCCGCTCCGCGGGTTCGGTCTCGCCCTCGACAGGGTCCTCATTGACGAGGTCGAGCACATCCTCGACCTTGGGCAGCTGCAAGGTGATGGAGGTGAGCGCGGCCATCTTGAGCGCCTTGGCCCACTTCACGCGCTTGGCGAGCTTGAGGAGCAGGTTCTGTGCTTCGTCGCCGACGGTGGTGTCGATCTCGCCCTTCAGTGCATCGAGCACCTCCGCTATCAGGCTCTCCTTAGGCCCGACGGCCGGGTCGTAACTCCACGGCTGAGTCGATACGACGAGCACTCGGGTGTTAGCGGCATCGGCCCGCCGTTGCACCTCCTGCTTCACCAGTTCGAGCACGCTCGTCTTGCCAGCGCCCCATGAGCCCGACAGCCCGAGGGCGATCGGATCGAGAGCGTCGTCGAGCACAGCGTCTGCGACGGTCTCGGCAACGGCCAGGAATGACAGGAGATCGCGTCCCGACGGCTCGTCGGACCACAGCGCATTGTGACCGTCGGTCATGTCCATGACTCCTGCGCCAGTGGAGCATCGTTGAGTTCATCACGGCGGATGCGCCAATCGGGCATGAACTGGTCCATCAGCGCGACGAAGCGTTCGCCATGCCCTCGCTCGAGCAGATGGGTCAGCTCGTGGACGACGATGTACTCAAGGCACCGTGGGTTCTTCTTCGCGAGCTCTGGGTTGAGCCAGATGGTCCGCGACTGCGCGATGCACGTGCCCCACTTGGTCTTCATGCGCCGGACAACGATCTTGTCCACCTCGACGCCGACGATTGGCTGCCACTTCTCTAGCAGGGCGGGGACGGCTGCCTTGAGTTCGCGGCGGTACCAGCGATCCAGCGTGGCACGGCGACCATCGGCGTCGGTCCCCTCAGGCGCCACGACCCAGAGTGTCTTTCCCTTCGGTTCAACTCCGTGGTGGCCGCTGGTACGGGAGACATCCAACTGGTAGCGCTGCCCCCACACGTAGTGGGTTTCGCCCGAGAGCATCTCTCGCGTCGACTGCCGCTCCGCCTTCTGGAGTTGCTCGCGCTGCCGCTTGATCCAAGACAACCGCTGGACAACCGCGAGTCGGATCGCGCCCTCGTCGGTCTGCGCTGGCGCCGCGACTCGGACTCGACCAACTGGCGGATAGACCGAGATGTGCAGGTTCTTGATGTCCTTGTAAACGACGTCGATGCCTAGACCAGCGACGGTCAAGTAGGCGTTAGCGATATTCATCGTGCTCCTTGAGCTGGTCGATCAGCCGCCGCATGCTCTCAACGTCGAAGCTTGCAGGCAGCACCCTCCGCAGTTCACGAGCCAGTGCCCGCTCCTTCATCGGGTTGCCTGCCCAGCCGTGTTCCTTGGCGTTCTGGATGCGGCCGTGAACGTACTCGACATCGATCTGGATGCCTTGCGGCCATGCGAAGTCGACCAACGCACGCCGAGCCGGCGTGTTGGCCCACTCCGGGTAGATGACCCCCGAGTCGGACTCGCCCTTGCCGACCTGCGCGGCGTGTGAGAGCAGCCGGGCGAGAAAGTCGGCGTAGTCGATCGCGTCTCGGCGACGCTGCTCGATGATGGCATCGAGCAGCAAGGACATACGGTCGTAGTACTTCGGGTTCATGGCCCGCTCGTCGACGATCGTCTTGCGGACGTTGTTGATGATGGTCTCGGCGACCGCCTCGGAGTTGTTCTTGATGCCGCCGGGCAGCGTGTCGAGGGCCCCGGCGCCGCGCTCCACGATTAGCTCGACCAGGCCCTTGTCGAAGGTCGCGACCTGCTCGACCGGATCGGCCTGAATGTAGGTATCCAGCAGCGAGCGCATGCCGGCCTCGAACTGCTTCACGTCAATGTTCTCGCCGGCGCCGATCTCGACCTCGTTCTTGACCGCGACGAAGTGCGTAACGTCGGCTTTGAACGCCTTCGCCTCGTCAGCGGTGTACCCGGCCCGGTCCATGTCGTTGGCCAGCACGCTGTAGGCCCGCACGAGCGCCGCAACCGACTTGTAGAGCTCGACCCGCTTCGGCTCGTTGGCCTTGATCTGATCGGCGTCACCGGGCACCGATGCCACGAAGTAGTGCTGATATTCGATCGTGCCCTTCGGGGCGGCGACCGGCTCGCAGAGCGCCCGGACCCGTTCCAGCGCCTCGTCCAGATCCTCGCGCTCCTGCTGGATCCGGTCCTCGAGCAGCCCCTCGATGTCTTCCTTGGCGTACCCGTCGAGAGCGCCTGACGTGTAGTCGGTGATGGCCTTGTCCAGGGACTTGAAGAGGTCGCGGTAGTCGATGACGTAGCCGTAGGTCTTGTCATCGCCGTCGAGGCGGTTGACCCGGCAGATCGCCTGGAAGAGACCGTGGTCGCGCATGGTCTTGTCGACATACAGGTACGTCGCGCTCGGTGCGTCGAATCCCGTCAGCAGTTTGTCGACGACGATGAGCAGGCGCATCTGGCCCGGCTCGTCGATGAAGCGGCGCTTGACGTCCTTCTCGAACTCTTCGATGCGCAGCACGGCTTTGTCCGCCGGCTCGTTGAAGTAGTCCGCGAGCATCTGCCGATAGATGTCGTACTTGCGAAGCTCTTCGGTATCGCCCTCGCCGGCGTCCTCCTTGGAGATCGCCGAGGCGTTCGGGACGTAGCTGGAGACGATGGCGACCTTGCCCTTGAACCCCGCCTGGACGAAGAGCTCATAGAACTTGCAGGCCTGGTAGATGTCGTCGCCGACGAGCATGGCGTTGCCGCGGCCCGAGATCAGGCGCGGCTCCCGAGCGAAGTCCATCAGTATGTCCTGGACGATCATCTCGGCGCGCGACTTCGACGAGGTGACCTTTTGCATTGTGCCCCACCGCTTCTTGAGGCGGGCCTTGGACAGGTCGGTCAACCCCTGGGTCTTCAGGTCGAACCACTGGTCGACCTGCTTGGCGCCCTTGAGCTCCTGGTCGACGTTGCGGGCCTCGTAGCGCAGGTCCAGCACGACACCGTCGCGGACAGCCTCGTCGAACTTGTAGGTGTGGATGAACGAGCCGAAGGTCTCGATGCTCGTCATCTTGTCGGCCTTGAGCAGGGGCGTACCGGTGAAGCCGATGAACATTGCGTCCGGCAGGAGCTCCTTCATGGCCCGGTGCATCTTGCCGCTCTGGGTGCGGTGCGCCTCGTCGACGAAGACGAACAGGTTGCCCTTGGCCGCGAAGTCCGTCGGGATCGTCGAGCTGAGTTCCTTGATGAAGTCGTTGCCGTCGGTGTCGCGCGACGAGTCGTCGTCCGAGCCTCGGAACTTGTGCACCAGCGAGCACAACAGCCAGGGCTGGTTCTGGTTCAGAAGGGTGATGAGCTCGGCACCGGAGCGAGACCGCGTGACTTTCTCATTGACGCCGCCGAAGACCTTCTCGATCTGCTCGTCGAGCTCGGTGCGGTCGGTGATGATCAGCACGCGGGCGTCGGTCTGGTTCTCGCGGATCCACTTGGCCAGCCAGACCATGGTCAGGCTCTTACCGGAGCCCTGGGTGTGCCAGATGATGCCGCCCTCGCGCGACGCGATGCGCTCCTGGGCCGCCTTCACGCCGAAGAACTGGTTGTGGCGGGCGGTCTTCTTGATGCCCGAGTCGAAGACGATGAAATCGTGGATGAGCTCAAGGAAGCGCTCCTTAGAGCACATCTGCATCAGCGAGCGGTCGAGCGGGTTCGGCTCCTCCCCCTGCTCGCGCCACTCGAGCCAGTACTTCTCCGGGGTGTCGATGACGGCATAGCGCAGTCCCTCCACGTCGTTGCCCGCGAACAGCAGTTGCACCGTCGTGAAGAACGGGCGGACGAAGTGCTGCTTCTGGTTGCCGATGTTCTGGCGGATGCCCTCGCTGCTGTGGGTGTGGGAACGCTTGAGCTCGATGACACCGAGGGCGATGCCGTTGACGTAGAGCACGATGTCGGGGCGCTTGTTGTGCTCGCCCTTGATGGAGACTTCCTCGGCGACCACGAAATGGTTCGCATCCGGGTTGCTCCAGTCGATCAGCCAGACTGTCTCGAAGTGCTCGCCGACGTCACGCTTTACCTTCACGCCGTAGCGGAGGAGGTCGTAGACCTTGCGGTTCGCGTTGTAGAGCGACTGACCGCTGCCTAGCGAGGCCGCCGTCAGGAGCTGCTGGATGGCGCGATTGACGAGTTCTTCGTCGATCCCGCGGGCGAGCAGGTTCTGACGGAGCAGCGCCTCGTCGACGTTGGTGTTGTCCTGGTCCTCCAGGTTGCCGCCGTACTCGTAGCCGAGCCGGTCGCGGAAGAGCGTGACGACGCGGTTCTGGGTCGCGCGTTCTTTCTGGCCGACGGTGCTCACGAGGCAACCTCCACCGGTAGACGGGTCCGGCCGGTGAGCAGCTCTTGCATCATGCCGGTCTTGATTGCGCGCGTGGACTCGAGTCGTCGCTCGAGGGAGGCGATCTCTTCCGAACCATCACTGAGCACCCGTCCGATCGCGCGTTGCTCAACGATATCCGGATACTCGATGCCCAGCCTCCGAACGTCGGCGCTCGAGATCGCTGGATAGTTGGACCCGGCAATGATCCGCTCGACTTGCGCCAGCACCAGTCCACTCATCACCCAATGACCGAGGAATTCCGAGTCGGAGATGCCCCGCCTGCTTCGAATTACCGCGAACCCAGTCGACGCGACTGGCACCAGTAGTCCCCCGCGATAGATCGTGTGGGATTGGAGGTTGGGTCGAACGGTGCCGAAGAGAACGTCTTGGGCTGCGAGTTTCCGTCGAGCACGCGATGGAGCCATGCCAAACCTGTATCGCCTGCTTCCAAGCAGGGCGCCACGGCTTACGTCTTCCAAGGCAATGTAGTCAATGTCGACAGTCGGTGCTGTGGTCGCAGGGCTGAGCGTCTCCGGATCGACTTCGGCCACGTCCGCTAGTGCACCGGACCTCCACGCGGACTTAAACCCGGGCAGGCGGCGGCGGCCGGTCAGCAACTCTTGCATGACGCCACGCTGGAGGTTCTTCTTCTTCGATATCAGGCGCCTTAGTGCGTCTTCCTGCTGGTAGGTCGTCTGGAGTGCGTCGACGACTGCGTCTTGAATCGCACGCTCAGGCAACAGGATCGGAAGCGCACTCAAGATGGACGTATTCAGATTGGGCATCGTGCCGCCGACCGCGTTATCGGCGAGCCATGTCTGCGCAGCCTTGCTTCCCACGTACAACGCGATGTAGTCCGGGTTCACGCCCGCCCTACGCTTACCGAGCTTGACGGCCAGACAGCCAGTGCCGCAGAGCCAGCCGTCCTGTTCCGGCTTCACGATTGCGCGCCGGCCGACATCGCCTCTCCGACTGAAGACGATGTCGCCCGCCTGGAGGCGGTGCTTCGCCAATCGACGTGCGTCTCGATTCCCGACCCGAGCGATCCCGCGCTCATTGATGACGTTGTCGCCCATGTTCACGGGCATGATGATCGGAGTGCCCTCGACTCGGTAGTCGCTCGCGTGAAGTTGGCTACCGAATGGCCCGGTTTGAATCACGCCACCCGAATCGTCAACGATGTGACCGAGCGAGACCGTCTCGGCGGTTGTCATGCTTCGACTCCCATAGCAGCCAGATGTGCGGCCACCTTCCTCCGCAGGTCATCGACTTCGAGGTCGATCTCGGCGATCGTTGACTCGTACCGATCCGCCAGCAGGCGCAGACGTCCGATCAGCGACTGACCGAGCGTTGTTACCTCCGCACCGATGCGGGCGCTGATCGTCCCGCCCCACTTGTCATCGATGACGAGCGCCTGAACGTCCTCGGTCGTCAGCTTGCCGTAGTGCGCGAGCGCCTGCTCGTGGAGCTTGATGGTGGCGTCCTTGACGGCCTTCTTGGCGGCAGCCTCGGCCGCGAACAGTTTGATGACCTGGGTGAGCGCCTCGATCTCCTCCGCCTCGGCCTTCTCAGCCTTCGCAGCCTTCAGGCGGTCCTTGGCGAGTTTCGCCGAGACCTTGCCCTCGTCGTCCGCCGCTTCCCAGAGCGCACCGTCCTCGACCGCGTGCTCCTCTAGGTACTCCTCGACGGCCTGAGCAGCGGCCTCGTGCTCGACGACCAGTCCATCGAGTTTCGCCTTCTCTTCCGGGAAGAACCGGGCGATGACGTACTCCGGTGGAATCAGATCCATGACCCAGCGCCTGGCGTTCGCACCGGTACCGAACACGAAGTGTGAGTCCTCGTACTTGGTCTTGTTGTTCTTGTCCTTCCAGGTGCGGGCCGCGCGGGGCTTGGCCGCAAGGTCCCAGCCCTCTCCGACGATCAGCGCCACATCGTCGTGCATCGAGGCGTTCCAGTAGCTCATCAGCTGCTCGTACACGCCGTACTCGTCGATGAGCGGTCGGGGTCGGAAGGCCGTCAGGAGCGCCTCTGAGACTTCTTCGATCAGGTCATTCGGACGGGTCGTGCTTTTAATGCCGACCAGCGCCTGCCGGTGCGCAGCCCACCACTTGGCGACGGTCTCGGCCGTTTCCGCCGCGAACGCCTGGTACTCGCTCGAGCCCGTGATGGTCGCCTGGATGTCGGCTCTGTCGACGTCCAACTCGGAGTAGCCGTCGCGCAGCGGCGTGAAGAGCTCGGCGCGCAGCTTCGGGAACGCGTCCCAGTATGGCTGCAGTGCGTCAAGATCGCGGTCAGGGATGCCGCCCTGTAGGTGAGCGTGCAGGTCCTGAATGTCCTCCGGTTCCGAACTGTCGATGTAGCGCGGGATGTTCAGGTTGAAGTCGTTCTTGGCGTCCCGAATGTCGCTTAGCGGCACCATGCGTGAGTAGCGCTCGATATCCTTCTGGTTCACGACGGCGTCGACGATCTTGTGCATGTCGCGTGGTCGAAGCCGGTTCTTCGGGCCGTCCTTCTCGAAGCCTTTCGAAGCGTCGACCATGAAGATGCCGGTCCGCGCCTGGGCGTCCTGCTTGTCCAGCACGATCAGGCAGGCCGGGATGCCGGTGCCGTAGAAGAGGTTGGCCGGCAGACCGATGACCGCCTTGATGATTCCGCGCTTGACCAGTTCGGTGCGGATCCTCCCCTCGGCGCCGCCGCGGAACAGCACGCCGTGCGGCAGGACGACGACCCCACGGCCGGTCGACTTGAGCGACTTCACCATGTGGAGCAGGAACGCGTAGTCGCCGTTCTTGTCCGGCGGCCAGGCGTAGCCATCGAAACGCCCGTACTCGTTCTCGAAGCCGTTCTTCCAGGTCTTCACCGAGAACGGCGGATTGGCGACCAGGTAGTCGAAGGTCGCCAGGGTGTCACTTGAGCGGAACTTCGGATCCGACAGCGTGTTGCCCTGCAGGATCTCGTGGGTCTCGTTGCCGTGCAGGATCATGTTCATGCGGGCGAGGGCCCAGGTGGCGTTGTCGTTCTCCTGGCCGTAGATGGTCAGGCCGTTGGGGGCCGCATCCGCCACCTTGATGAGCAACGAGCCCGAGCCGCAGGTCGGGTCGTAGACCGTCGCCGACTTCGGCGTGCTGGCGGGAATCTGCAGCAACCGGGCCATGACGCGAGAGACCTCGGCTGGGGTGTAGAACTGCCCCTTGCTCTTGCCGGACTGAGTCGCGAAGTGGCGCATCAGGTACTCGTAGGCGTCGCCTAGCAGGTCGTCTCCCTCGGCCTTCGAGCCGGTGAAGTCCATGTCCTGGAAGATGCCGATGAGGTTGGAGACCTTGTCCTGGAGGTCCTTGCCAGAGCCGAGTTTGGTCGGGTCGTCGAAGTCGGCGTTGTTGATGACACCCTGCAGGTCGTTAGCCTCCGCGAGCTTGCGGATGGCGACGTTGACCTTCTCCCCAACGTCCGCCTTGCCCTTGAGCGTCACCAGGTAGTCGAAGGACCCCTCTTCGGGCACCTCAATGAGCGCGTACGGGTCGGCCTTGCCCTTGTCTGACACGTACTTCACGAACAGGAGCGTCAGGACATAGTCCTTGTACTGGCTGGCGTCCATGCTGCCGCGCAGCTCGTCAGCGCTGCTCCAGAGCGACGAGTAGATGTCCGACTTCTTCAGCGCCATATCTGCCTCCCCGGCGTGAGAGTCGTCGCCTGCAGATGGCTCAGCCGCGTCGGGGCGGCGATGGGTCCCGGGGTTGCCGGCACCACCGCGTGTTCGTTTGCTCTCACAGAGTCGACCCTACGAGATGCGTTCCAGAACTGTCCGGCGAGCCTCGCCAACCACTGCAAGTGATTGGGCAGCAACCTGCTGCCCGATTCGGCAACAGGTCGTTGCCGAATCGGGGCCGCACCTGTTGGCTGGCGTGGCTTCGTGGCGTATCGGAGGCGAGGTCTCTACTCTGGAGTCAGCCACACGGTTCGCCGTGGGGGTCAGCCACTCGTCAGGGCAGCCGCCCTGTGGCGCCGGAGATCCAACCCGCCCTCCGAGATGGACGGACTGACCAACCGTTCGACGTGAGTCGACGTCGGTTGGAGAAGCGGGTGAACGACACCAGCAACCGGATCGAGCTGCCGCCTGCCCGCACTGGCCGGCCGGCTTCGCACCCTCGCCGCTACGCCCCTGATGAGCTCGTGCGCTTCGATGCACGGATCCCTGCCCGGCTCGCGAAGCAGCTCTATGACGTCGCCCTGTCCGATGGCCGATCCGTGACGGCCGTCCATGCCGACCTCCTGGCCGCCGCCCTTGAGTGTCGCGGAGTTGCGATGGACTGAGCCGCTCGGCGCAGGACGCCGACATGCGAAAGGCCCAGAGCGCCAACTCCGGACCTCGTCGCGAATCGCTTCAGCGAGTCATCACCTCGCTGCCTTCATCCACTTGCGCAAGCACCCTGAGGGGGTACTTCTATGTCTTTAACACGTCCAGAGTGCTCTTCTGGAACTGAGAACGTCAACCGCCACGCCGAGGATGAGGAGCCTCGAGCTGCGGTCTTCCGGTACGTGCCGCACGCGATCCCGGACGACGAGTGGGCGCCCGTCGCGGACTTCACCCGCGAGTCCGTCCTTCTTGTCCACCCAGGGAGTGAACGACAGGCCATCGAGGCGATGCGGACCGTCTCGCAGTTCGTCGTCTGGGCACAGCGCGAGGGCTACCCGCTGGATCGGGACCGAATGTTCGTCCCCGACGCGGTCGAGCGCTACATCGCGGTCGCGGCCTCGCACTTGGCAGTGTCTTCGCGTGCGACCCGCCGTTCGGACCTCCGGCGGTTCTCCCGGCAAATCACGACCAAAGCGCCGTGGGCGCCCGATCCGCCGCAGCTGAAGCAGCGAAGGACGTTGGTGCCCTTCACGCGGGAGGAGATCTCGCGCCTGTGGGAGATCGCCAACGACCAGAGCACGAAGATCCGCCGTCGCCGTTTCACCGGCTACCTAGCCCTTGGACTGGGCGCTGGGTTGCATCCGCACGAGATGTGGAAGGCCAACGTCGGCGACCTCGAGTTGGTCCATGGCTTCCTCTGCGTCCGCGTCACCGAGAGCAGGCATCCCCGGGTGGTTCCGATCACCGCACCCAACGACGAGATCCTCGCCAGCTTCCTCACCGAACCGGCCGACGCGCCGATCCTGGCGTACCGGCCGAGGAAGTGGGACCGCTCACCCTTCCACGAGATGCTGCGCAAAGCCGACGTCCCGCCCGGCTGCCCGACGATCACCCCAGCCCGGCTGCGAGCCACCTGGATGGTCCACCACCTCACCCACGGCATGTCCATGGGCGGACTCACCACCCTGGCCGGCTTTACCTCGTGGCGGTCCTACCAGCCCCTGCAGCAGTACATCCCGCAACCGGACGAGCCCACACTGTTCGCCCAGGCGGTCCGCCGGTGAGCCGATCGCGACGGCCTCCGAGCGCCG
>Ga0116181_1002146_pt1 | contig 16327 bp, 18 predicted proteins | sample AD_UKC075_MetaG_FD_89752 | JGI IMG/M metagenome (GOLD analysis project Ga0116181, IMG submission 89752) | Active sludge microbial communities of municipal wastewater-treating anaerobic digesters from USA - AD_UKC075_MetaG | ecosystem: Engineered > Bioreactor > Anaerobic > Digestate | place: USA...
ACCCGCGTGTCTGCCGGGTGCGCGGGCTTACGCGTCCCATCATTGAGCCATGAGCGGCCTGCTCGAAGTAATCGCGTTGTTGCCCGCGGACGCCGAACGCGCCGAGGCGGGCGGTGCCGACCGCATCGAACTTTGCGGAACCCTGGATGAGGACGGACTTTCGCCCACCCCGCAGTTGGTCGACCAGGTTCGCCGGGCGACCAGTATTCAGCTGCGAGTGATGGTGCGGCTGCGTGCCGGGTTCGGGACGGATGGCGGTGAGGCGGTGCGGCTGCGTGGCCTGATGGCCAGCTACGCCGACGCGGGGGCTGACGGCATGGTGCTCGGTTTCCTCAACGGTCTGGGCGACGTGGATGTTGGCGTGGTGAGCGAACTCGTCGGCGACGGCACGTGGCCGTGGACCTTCCATCGTGCGGTGGACGCGTGCCTGGACGCCGACAAAGCATGGGCGGCGCTACGGACGCTGCCGCGGCTGGACCAGGTGCTCACCGCCGGTTCGGCCCGCGACGTGGAGCACGGCCTAAGCGACCTGCTGGCAAGGGCGAAGGCCGATCCGTGGGCGGCTTCGGTGATCATGGCCGGTGGGGGGTTGCACCCTGATCACGTGCCCTGGCTGGCCCGCGCCGGCGTCCGTGCGTTCCACATCGGCAAGGCCGCCCGCCCCGGCGGCTCGTTCAAGGCCTACGTGGACGAGGCCCTGGTGCGTTCCTGGCGCAGCCTGGTGGACGCCGAGGTGCGGCACCGTCCGACTCCTGCCGCGGCTGGCTGAGCCGCCCAGAGACGTCATCCCGGCGAAGGCCAGGATCTCCTTTCGGCGTCGGACGCTGGTGGGGCTGGCCTACTCCGCGGTGGGCTCGATGTGGACGAAGGTGGTGGTATCGGCCAGCGCGGCGCTAACTGCGTCCTCGACCGCGTCGGCCACGTCGTGGCTGCGTTTCACCGTCCAGGTGCCAGGCACGGTCAAGGTCACGTAGACGAACCGCTGCCGGCCGGACTCCCGGGTGCGCAACTCGGTGATCTCGGTGCGCGGGTCGTCGCAGACCTCGTTGATCACCGCCGAGACCATGGCCACCTCGTCTTCGGGGAGCGCCGCGTCCAATAGTCCGACCACTGAGCGCCGCACCAGCCCGTACCCGGTGAGCAGAATGTTCACACCGACCGCAATGGCGATCAGCGGGTCAAGGATGTGCCAGCCGGTGAGCGCGACCAGGCCGATCGCCACGAGCACCCCGACCGAGGTCCAGACGTCCGTCAGCAGGTGCTTCCCGTCCGCTTCCAGTGTGATCGAGCGGTACTGCTTGCCCGCGCGAATCAGCAGCAACCCGGTGCCGAGGTTCAGCAGCGTGGCCACCATCGACAGCATCAGGCCGAGACCGAGCTGCTCCAGTGGCACCGGGTTGAACAGTCGCAGCACCGCGCCGTAGATGATGAAGGCGGCCGCGACGAAGATGAGCGTGCCCTCCACCGCTGCGGACACGTATTCGGCCTTGCCGTGGCCGAAGTCGTGGTTGTGGTCGGCCGGTTTGGCCGACAACCGCAGCGCCCACAACGCCACCAGGGCAGCAGCCAGGTTCACGGTGGACTCCAACGCGTCCGACCAGAGGCCCACCGAGTTGGTCAGCCAGGCGGCGTAACCCTTGATCAGTACGGTGGCGATGGCGGTGGCGATGGAAAGCCACAAGAAGTGCTCCAGGTTTCGCCGGCGGATGGCCGAGGCGGGTGCCGTTGACGCACTCGGGATGGACGCACTCACTCGCGTCAGTTTACCGGGAGCGTGGACTCCTCGATCTCGCCGAGATCCACCGGCCAGGCGTCCGGACGCCCAGCCAGCGCGGCCAATTCGGTGAGGTTTGCCGGCCAGACCGGCTCGGTCAGGTCAGTCAATTGGGCCAGTCGATGCCAGGCCCAGCCGTCGAGGGTCAGCTGTTCGTCAGCGGTCAGCCCGCCAGGAGAGAGCTCAAACGGTTCGCTGACCCGGACGACGAAGAAGTGTTCGACCTGGCTCAGGATCTGGTCGGAGTAGCCGTGCACGACCGTCCGGCTGGCCACCGGGCCGAGCAACTCGGACGGATCGACCACGAGTCCGGTCTCCTCAACCAATTCCCGCACCGCGGCCGCTACTGGCGTTTCGCCAGGATCGATACCGCCGCCGGGTGTCACCCACCAGCGCGAGCCGGGCAGCCCAGGATCAGTGTCGGCGAGCATCAGGGTGTGCACTCCGTCGGTGACGATCACCCGGGCGGCCTGCCGGAATCTCCGCGGACGCAGGTGCGGGGCGACCGGCTCGAAACGCCGGGTCCGGAACGGCGTGCTCACGGCCCGGGCACCTGCAGCGTCACCACCGGCAGCAGGCCGGCGTCGAGCAGTTCGATCGTGGTCGAACCTGGTGGTAGGGCGAAGCCGACCTGCCCGCTGACCTGACCGGCATCGGTGAGCGTGCTGCCGCCGAGCGGACGGTCCAGCTTGGGACCGAACCCAGGGGTGACGCCGACGCCGTCGGCGCTCCGCGCACGGAAACTGAGCGACTCGACCGGAACGCGTCCGGCCTGCTGGGTGACGGTCACGTCCAGCACTAGGTAGCGCTTGCCCTCGGGCGGGGCGAGTTCGCCGGCGCTGGTCCAGGTGGCACGGGTGATCGTGACCTCGCCACTGCCGTCCGCGGTGGTGAAGGCGGCCGCCCGGGCGATGTCCGGACCGGTGACGTCGACCACGTCCGCGGGTTGAGGAGTTGGGCTGACCGTAACCAGCCGGGACGGCTCCCCGCTCGCGGGAGCCGGGGCGCTCGCCGTGGGCGCGATCGTGCTCCCCCGGGGCAGCAGCGGCAGCACGCTGGCCAAAGCGGTCAGGACGAGCGCAGCCGCCAAGCCACCGGCGAGTAGCCGGACGTGGGTGCTGCGCTTGCGCTGCGGTCCCCGGCCGGTCGGTGGTGCGGGCACGAAGCTGGCCGGCTCGGACGGCAAATGTCCGGCCGGTCCGGACGGCGGCGCCCAGAGTGGCTGCGCCGAAGCCGCCGGCGTGCCTGTTGCAGGAGCGAAGCTCGGGTGGTCGGACGAAGGCGTGCCCAGACCCTGGGGGCCGTCCGCAGAGCTCATCAGCCGGTCCGATCCGGGCGCTCACCGGCGCGCAGGGCGGAGCCGACGATGCCGAAGACCACCAGCGGCAACAGCCAGCAGGCCAATTGGGCGCCGCTGGCGAGGCTGTCGAACAGCACGTCCGCGTTCCAACCATCCGTCAGCAGCGAGACCCCCCCGAACGCAGCGAGGATCACGAACGCAACCGAGAACGCCCGGCGCACCGACTCGCGGCGATACGCGATCCGGGCCGAGAGCGTGAACGCCAGCGCAAGCATGAACAGCGAAAGCCATGCGAACAGTGCGCCGACCGCAAAGGTGATCAGCACAGCCGGGGTGATCGCGGTGAAAATCTGGCCAATGGTCACCGCGGGCGGAGCGGCGGGGGCCTGCTGCGGTGGCGGCGGCGCGAACCACTGCTGGGTTCCTGGAGCGGGGAACGGTGCCGGATTCAGTTGGGCGGTCGGGTCCACCATCGGCTGCACCGGCAGGTAGCCCTTCAACGACGGACCCGGCGGTCCGAACGGCTCGTACGGCGAACGGGTGGCGGACGGACTGCCGGCGTGATTCGGGCCGGGCGCGGTCACGGCTGCGGTGACCACTTCGAAGGGCACGTTCGGATTGCGCCCGGGGGCAAGGGACGGCACCAGTCCTGCCAACTCGGGCGCGTCCCCGGACGGCGGGTTGAAGTGCGGCTCGGCTTCGGGATAGGCCGGCGCTGGCGCCAAGGTATGGACGGGGGCCAGGGGCTCGGCTTCCGGGATCAAGAAAGCCTGGGGACGCACGCGTGGTGCGTACTCCGGTCCGTCCTCCCAGGTGGCCATGTCGCAATCGTAGACGGCGGCCGCAGCCGACCCCCACGACGCTTCCCGGCTCGCCGATCAGCGGGCGTGACCGGGTTCGGTGTGCCTGCGCTGCAGCTTCCGGTTAGGCTGGTTGGGTCGGGCCCGATGGCGGGCCGACCACGATCAGGAGTTGAGGAATCATGCCGGTTGGCAAGGTGCGCTACTACGACGCGGAGAAGGGTTTCGGCTTCCTGTCCAAGGACGAGGGCGGGGACGACGTCTACGTGCGCGCGTCCGCGCTCCCAGAGGGTGTGACTAGCCTGAAGCGCGGGCAGAAGGTCGAGTTCGGGGTGGTGGACGGGAAGAAGGGCGAGCAGGCCCTGTCGCTGCGCCTGCTGGAGGCGCCGCCGTCCCTGTCGAAGGCAGCCCGGAAGTCGCCGGAGCAGATGGCGATCATCATCGAGGACCTGATCAAGATGCTGGACAGCGTTGGCAATGGCTACCGCCGCGGCCGTCATCCCGACGCCAAGGTCGCCGGCAAGACGGCGAGCGTGCTGCGTGCGGTCGCCGACGAGTTGGAGTTGTGAGGATGGCTGTGGCCCTCGAACTGGACGCTGCCTGCGCGGACGCCGTCGAACTGGCCCGCTCGGCTGCGGTGCGGCGCGCCGGCGTCCTCGAGGTCGGTGAGCACGTCGGCGTGATCCCCGAGGACACGCGGGTGGCCACCCATCTCTTCGAGTGTGTGCACCCGGGCTACCCGGGTTGGCAGTGGTCGGTCACGGTGGCGCGCGCCGCGCGGGCCCGGGTGGTGACCGTCTCCGAGGTGACGCTACTTCCAGGTGAGGGCGCGCTGCTGGCTCCGGCCTGGGTGCCGTGGGCCGACCGGATGGGCGCGAAGGACCTCACCCCCGGCGTGTTGGCGCCGACCCCTGCCGATGACTTCCGGCTCGAACCGGGCTACACCGGCGGCGAGCATGCAGCCGTTGCCGATCCAGCCGAGGCCAGCCAGACCCGCGCACTGGTCGCCGAACTGGGGCTGGGGCGCGATCGCGTCCTCTCCCTGGCCGGACGCGACGCCGCGGCCGAGCGCTGGCTCGACGGGCCCGGCGGTCCGGACACCCCGATGGCCCAGCAGGCTCCGGCGCTGTGCACCACCTGCGGCTTCTTCGTTGCGCTGCAGGGTGACCTGGGTCGCCTGTTCGGCGCTTGCACGAACGAACTCTCGCCGTCCGACGGTGCGGTGGTTGCGCGGACGCACGGCTGCGGCGGTCACTCCGACGTGCCCGAGCCCACCAAGGGTGTCGACCTATCCCTCCCGATTTGGGACACCATCAGCGTCGACGTGAGTCTCTTCGACTGATCCTCGCAGTTCGTACCTCACTGCTCGTCTGATCCTCGCAGTTCGTACCTCACTGCTCGTCGAGTCTCGTCCCTTCCCAGCGCTGGCGCGCTGTGGCGGTCCTCGTCAAGACTCGTCGCTTCCCAGCGCTGGCGCGCTGTGGCGCTCCTCGTCTGATCCTCGCAGTTCGTCCGGCGCCGCATACCGGGGCGTCGGTGAATCGGCGCCCAGATCGTCGTCCAGTTCAGCGCGGTGTCGCCGCTGCCGACGGAAAAGGCCGAAAGTCAGGCCGCAAAGGCCGAGCACAAAGCCGGTGATCGACACCCCGAGATACCAGCCCTTGCCGGCCGCGTTGAGTTCCGGCAGCAGCCACCAGCAGGCCAGTGCGCCAATCGCGAACGCTACCGTCCCGGCGGTCACCACGGTCACGCCGTCGGGGTCGAGGGCGCGGACAGGCGCCTGCACCATCAACGGCCGATGGTGGTGGCTGTTCTGGGTCACGGACACCACGATAGGCCCATCCGTGTGAGCCCTACCATTTGCGCCATGGCGAACCCTGGCACTTCAACGGCAGCCCCTGCCCCAAATACCAACAAGGCCCTGGACCAATGGTTCGAGATCACCAAACGTGGCTCGAACCTAGGCCGAGAGGTCCGTGGCGGACTGGTGACGTTCTTCACCATGGCCTACATCATCGTTCTCAACCCGCTGATCATCGGCACGACTCCGGACAAGGACGGCAACCTGATCACCGGGATGCCGATCGCGGACGCGGCCAACATCCCGACTTCGATCGCGATGGTGGCGGCTGCGACCGCGCTGATCGCCGGCCTGATGACGATCCTGATGGGCGTCTACGGCCGCTTCCCGATCGCCATCGCCACCGGACTGGGCCTGAATGCGCTGCTGGCCTACACCATCGCGCCGAAGATGACCTGGCCGCAGGCCATGGGCCTGGTGGTCTGGGAAGGCATCCTGATCACCATCCTGGTGCTCGCCGGCTTCCGCAAGGCGATCTTTGATGCGGTGCCGCGTTCGCTGCGCTCGGCGATCTCGGTCGGCATCGGCCTGTTCATCGCATTCATCGGTCTGGTGGACGCGGGCGTCGTCCGTCCGGGCGCTGGCACCCCGGTGCAGCTTGGGGTCAACAACCAGCTCGTGGGCTGGCCGATCGGGATCTTCCTGATCGGGCTGCTGATCCTGATCGCGCTGTTCGTTCGCAAGGTCAAGGGCGCGATGCTGATCGCAATTCTCTCCGCAACGGTGCTGGCCGTGATCGTCGAGGCGGTGCTCAGCCTCGGCTCGAAGAGCGACGAGAACGCCACCGGCTGGATGCTCAACGTCCCCAAGCTGAACGAGTTCGCCGCGCCGAACCTCGGCCTGCTCGGCCGGGTGGACCTGTTCGGCGCCTTCACCAGTGCAGCCGGAGTCAGCGCGGTGATCGGCCTGATCATGCTGGTCTTCTCGCTGCTGCTCAGCGACTTCTTCGACACGATGGGGACGATCGTCGCGGTCGGTGCCGAAGGCGACATGCTCGAAGCGGACGGTAACCCGCCGCACACCCAGGAGATCCTGCTGGTCGACTCGGTGTCCGCCATGGCCGGCGGTTTCGGCTCGGTCTCGTCGAACACTTCCTACATCGAATCGGCCGCAGGTGTCGGTGAAGGTGCGCGGACGGGTTTCGCGTCCGTGGTTACCGGCGCGGCGTTCCTGCTCAGCCTGGTGCTCGCACCGCTGGTGAACATGGTGCCGTCCGAGGCAGCGGCCCCGGCGCTGTTCTTCGTCGGCTTCCTGATGATGGCGCAGGTCGTGCACGTGAATTGGGAGGACCCGGAAGAGGGCATTCCCGCGTTCCTGACCATGGTGCTGATGCCGTTCACGTACTCGATCACCGTGGGTATCGGCGCCGGTTTCATTGCCTACGCGCTGATCAAGATCATCCGTGGCAAGGCCAAGGAAGTGCACACGCTGCTCTACGTGGTCGCGGCCGCGTTCGTGCTCTACTTCGGACAGGGCGTGATCACCGCGCTGATCGGCGGCTGAGCTTGCCGTCGTCCCGGAACGCACTCCACGTCGTTCCGGGACACCACGTCATCCCGGCGCAGGCCGGGATCTCTGACCGTCTTGGAGATCCCGGCCTTCGCCGGGATGACGTTTGGTGCGGGATGACGTTTGGCGTAGGCCGGGATCTCAGGCTGTCACTCCTGGCGGAGGGCGGCGATCACGTTCAGGCGGGACGCGGACCGGGCCGGGCCGATGGACGCCAGGACGCCGAACACCAGCCCGACCAATACGGTCGCCAGCAGGCCGGTCCAGGGGAATGCGTAGGGCATCTGCCAGCCCACCGCGCCCATCGCGGTAACCAGGGAGTAGCCCAGCCACAAGCCGGCGATCGCGCCGAAGCCGGTGCCGATCACGGCCAGCAGTAGTGACTCGGCCAGCACCATCCGGCGTACCTGCCGCCGGGTCGCCCCGACCGCCCGCAGCATGCCGATCTCGCGGGTGCGGGCCAGGACGCTGATCGCCAGCGTGTTCACCAGCGCCAGTAGGGACGGCAGCGCCAGCGCGGCCACCAGCACGTCGAAGATGATGATCGTCTGGTCGAACGTCCGCATCTGCTCTGCGCGCCACGCCTCCGATTCGTACAACCGGAACGCCGGGTAGTCGCCGACCACCTTCGCCAGCCGGGCCTGGGTCTGCGTCGGGTCAGCGGACGGCGTCCGGTTGGCCATGATCAGCAGGTCCGCGGTCACGTTGAAATCGCGTTCGAGCAACTCCTGTGAGGTGTACAGCGTGGACAGCTTGGCGTTCAGGTAGTCGTTGCCGATCCCGGCCACATGGTAGGTGCGAGCGCCATTGGGAGTGTCCAGCTGGATCTGCTGCCCGAGCGCGAGGTTGTGCTGCGCGGCGTAGATGCCGTTCGCGATCAGCCAGCGCCCGCTGCGCAACTGGTCCACGGCGGCGTCCGACGACCCCGAGTTCCAGTCGAAACTGGCCACCTTGAGATAGTTTTCCGGATCGATACCGAGTACCTGGACGTCCCCGCCGACAGCCTTGGCCTGGGCCACCCGCAAGGAGGATGCGGCCGCGATCCCGTCCGTCCCCGCGACCTGGGCGGCCAAGCGTGGACCGGCGGCCACATTGCCCTGGCCGAGGATGATCGATTGCGGCATCACCAGGTAGTCGGCCGAGAGTGACTTGTCCAGATAAGTGGTGAAGCCGGCGAAGATCGAAGTCACCACGCTGATCATCGCCACGATGGACGCCAGCCCGAGCATCACCGCGGACACCGTCACCGCGCTCCGGCCAGGGTTGCGCTGCAGGTTGCTGCGCGCGATCGCGCCCTCGCAGGCGTTGAAGCTCTCCAGGGGAGCGCTCACCCAGTTCGCGATCGGGTTCACCACCGCCGGTGCGACCAGCGCGATACCCACCAGGAAGACCACCGATCCGAACCCGACCAGACCGGCCGAACCGGAGGTAAGCCCGAACAGGGACGCGACCAGCAGCGCGGCGCCGATCCAGGCGCGCCGGCCAACCCGGCGTTCGAACACCTCGCCCAACTGCGGACGCATCGCCTCCATCGGCGTCACCCGGCCGGCTGCGCGGGCCGGTACGACGGCGGCCAGGATGGTCACGCCTACACCCAGCACGATCGCCTCGGCCCAGGTCGCCGCGGTGAACAATGGTCCGCCGATGGTGAAATGCATCACCGACTTGAAGATCGGTGCCATTGCCGCAAACAGCCCGGCGGCCATCGCCCAGCCGGCGGCGATGCCCAGCGCCGTGCCGACTACTCCTTGGACGAGGGACTCGATCAGGAAGAGCCTCGAGACGCTTCGCCTGGTCATTCCGATCGCCCGCAGCATGCCGATGTCGCGTCGGCGCTCGGCCACCACCGTCCGGAAGCTGTTCAGGATGATGAACCCTGCCGTGGCGAGGGCGAAGATGCCGAACATGTTGAACGCGAACTGCGCGACCTGCAGCGAGGCCAGCAGCGACGACTCGGTGGAGAGCCCGCCCACCTGGTAGTCCGGTCCGAGCGCGGCACTGACCGCAGCTTCGGTAGCGGCGCGGTCGGCGTCCGGGGTGAACACGGCCTCGATCTGGGTCAGCTGGTCACCGAGGCCCAGCAACTGCTGGGCCGCGGCGAGGGTGACGAACACCTGCTCCTGGCCGGGCAGGGTGGCCGTGCTGAGCAGCCCGACGACCTGGAACCGGGCGGTCCCCCCGGCGGCCGGCAGCACCAGTTGGTCGCCGAGCCCGAGGCCCAGCTCGGCGGCCAGGTCGGTATTCAGCACGACCGCGGTGCGATCGGTGGGCGCCAGCACGCGTCCGGACGCCAGCGGGAAGTCGCGGACGGCGGTCGCGGTGGGTACGTCCACCCCGACCAGTACAACCTGCGCGAGGGCGTCCGCGGCGGCGTCCGCGCTGCGGGGGAGTGGGACGGTGCGCTGCACGCCCGGGCTTGCGGTGGCGACCTGCGGCACGGTCAACAGCCGGTCGGTGACGTCGGCCCGGAAGGGCTGGTTGTACGCGCTGGTGACGGTGAGGTCGACCTTGCCGGCAGCCGAAAGCAGATTGTGCGTGAAGGCCTCCACCATCGCCGGCAGAATGCCGTTGAGGCCGAAGGTCAGCATCACCCCGAGCACCACCGCGAGCGTGGTCAGCAGCGAGCGCAGCCCGCGGCCGCGCAGGTAGCGCCAGGCAAGGGTGAGATTGAGGTTCACAGCAGGCCGGCCCTTTCCAGTGCGAGCCTTGGCCCCTCGGGAGCGTCGTCGAGATCGAGGTCGTCGATGATCCGGCCGTCCCGCATCAGCACCAAGCGCTCGGCGAACCCGGCGATCCGCGGGTCGTGCGTGACCATCAGGACGCTGCGGCCGTAGGCGGCGCTGATCTCGCGCAACAGCTCGCCGATCTCGGTGGCTGAGCGTGAGTCCAGGTTGCCGGTGGGTTCGTCGGCCAGGATCAGCGCCGGTTCGGTGGACAACGCCCTGGCGATCGCGACCCGCTGCTGCTGCCCGCCGGAGAGCTGGTCTGGCCGGCTCTGCAGCCGATCGCCGAGCCCCACCCGTTCAAGCCAGGTGGTGGCCCTGGACTCGGCGTCGCGGACGCCGTCCAGCCGCAGCGGCAGGGACGCGTTCTCGACCGCGTTCAGCACCGGGATCAGGTTGAAGAACTGGAAGACGAAGCCGATCCGGCGGCGACGCAGCTCGGTGAGGTCGTCGTCGGGAAGATCGCCGAGCTGGGCGCCGTCGATGCTGATCGTGCCGGACGTGGGGGCGTCGAGCCCGCCGAGCAGGTTCAGCAGCGTCGACTTGCCGCAACCGGACGGCCCCATCACGGTCACGAACTCACCGGCGCCAACGCTCAGGTCGACCGCGTCCAGCGCGGTGACCTGGGCTGCGCCGGTGCCGTAGATCTTGGTGAGTCCGGCGATCTGCACGGTCGGCGGACGGTCGGACGTGGTCACTTCGTGCGCACCTGCTGGCCGTCGCTCAGGGCCGCCGCGCCGGTGGTGACCACGCGGTCGCCTTCCGACAAGCCGGAGATGATCTGCACGGACGTGTCGGTGCTCAGCCCGACCTCGACCTCGCGAGCGTGGGCGACCGAGTCGGCGGCGACCACGAAGACCGTCCGGCCGGTGCCGCGGGTCTGCACGGCGGCGACCGGGACAACCAGCGCGTCCGGGATCGACTCGGTGGCCAGTTCGACCGAGCCGCTCATGCCGGACAGGGCGCCGGAGTCGCTGGACTCGATCGCCACGTCGACCCGGAAGGCGACCGTGCCGGTCGAGGTGGTCTCGGATTGGCTGTGCACCCGGGTTACCTTTCCCGTGAACGGCTGGTCGAAGGCGTCCAGGCTGACCGTGGCGTCCTGATCGGTGGTGATGCCGGCGATGTCGGTCTCGTTCACCATCGCCTGGAATTCGAGCCTGGTCGGGTCGACCAGTCGGAAGACCGGGACGCCCGGAGTCGCGCCCGCGCCCTTCTCCACCGTGCCGACGAAACTGACGACGCCAGCGAAGGGTGCGGTCAGTTCAGCGTGGTCGAGGTTGGCCTGGGCCAGGTCCAGGGCGCGGTCAGCCGCTTTGCGGGCATCGTTGGCTGCGGTTCGCGCCAGCCCAACCCGTGCGGCGACCGACAGCTGGTGCAGGCCCGATTCGGCGCCCTTGAGCGCTGCGTTGGCGGTGCTCTTGGCCGTCTTCAGGCTGCGCAGGGTTGGGCGCATCTTGGCCCGCTCAGCGTTGCTCGCGTCCCGGTAGTCGGCGAGGTAGGCAGAGTAGTTCTTCGCTGCGGTGGACACCTGAGAGCGGGCTGCGGACAACGCCGCATTCGCGGCCGAACGGTCGATCGCTGCCGGGACGCCACGGTTAACCGCGTCCAGTTGGGCTTCGGCTGCCGAGGCGGCGGCCCGGGCCTGGGCGACGGCCAGTTTCAGCGGTCCGGTGGCGAGGGTGGCGAGGACTTCGCCCTTCTCGACCGTGTCCCCGTCCGCCACCGTCACCTTGGCGATGGTGGCAGCGGCGGACGGGTAGACGCCGGCGGTGTGCGCGGGCGCGAGGGTGCCGGACGCGCTGACGGTGGCCGTCAGCTCGGCGTGTTCGGCAATCGCGGTCTCGACCTCGGGACGGCTGTTGGTCACCGAGTAGGCGTAGCCGGCGCCGAGGGCTAGCACGGCTGCGGCCGCGATGCCGGTGGTGACCAGGGTCTTGCGGTTCATGCTGGGGTCCTAACCGGATGCGAGTAGAGATGTTCGATGGCATTGACGAGTTCGGGTGGGATCGGGACGGCGTAGCTGCCGTCCGGGACGCCGAGGATGCGCTCCTGGGCTTGGGAGATGGCTGCGCCGCCGGCGGTCATGACCTGCACGAAGGCGGTCGCGTCCGGGGATTGAAGTGCGCGGCGCCAGAGTTGGTCGGCGGCGTCGAACCAGAGCAGCAGGATCAGGTCGGTGGCCGCGCCTGCGTCCGCGACGTGGAAGGAGCCGTCGGCCACCCCGGCGGCGATCACCGGTTCCAGCACGGCGCGAGCGCGCTCCCGCCAGGCGTCGAACAGCCGATGCCGGAGCGCGAAGTTCTCCGCTCGATAAAGGAATGCCGCGTAGCCGAGGTCGGCCTGCCCGGACTTGTAGGCGGCGGACGCGGTCATCAGCCGGCCGAGCCGGTGCGCGCCGTCCCCGGCCACGCCGTCGATCGCTTCGGTGAGGTGGTTGAAAAGCGACTCGCCGAAACGTCCGACCAACTGCTCCTGCAGGTCGGCTTTCGAGCCGAAGTAGTGGTAGAACGTGCCCTTCGCCACGCCCGCGGTCTGGGTGACCTGTTCGACGCTCATCGCCTCGAAACCATGGCTGCGGCAAAGCTCGAATGCGACGTCGAGCAGTTCTTCGCGCCGCACCAGCGGATGCTTGGTGATTCGAGCCATCCGTCCTCCGTTCGTTCCCTGGGCCTGGTCACCCGTCTTCGCAGAGTGGACCGAAGCTCGCCGTCCTGGCGCGAAACCGTCCACCTTGGCTGAGGGCTGGCTTCACTGACCGACCGTCGGTCAGTCTACTCGTTGGTTGATGCTTTGCGGCCTGAAAGGGCGCGGTCAGGAGCGAAGAATCGCGACCAGATCGGGTGGCATCCGGCCAGCCGCGGACCCCTGCCGCGTCCACTCGGGGAAGGCGTCCAGCCAGCCGAGGAGGCCGCGCACGAACGCCCGGTGCTCGGGTTCCAGCTCGGCCACAATCGGACGCCAGTTGGCCGCCAGCGCGGATGCGGCCGCATTCGGCACATAGCCGGCCGCGACGCCAGGAGCGGGCCGCAGCGGCAGGCCCAGGTCATTGCGCACCAGGTCGCCAAGCGACCATTTCGTGGGGACGCCGACGCGGGCGAGGTCGAAATCCAGTGCGGTGATCGCATGCGCGTCGAACTCTGCGGAGTGCTCGCCCCAGGCTTCAGCCGCCAGCCAGGTCCCGAGCAACGCCCAGGCCGCAGTCAGTCGCTCCGGGGGTACATGTCTGCCCGCGAGCATCAGGTCGAGCACGGTCCGGCCGGGCGTGTCCGGGCGGATGATCGGTGCACCGGGCTGGCGAAGGAACACCGGTCCCAGCTTGCCCAACAGGCCCTGGCTGGGGACGCTCGCGGTCGTAGTGGTGCGAGCGGCGATCGCCCGGAGCCGGTCGGCCAGTTCGCTGGGCGCCCCGAAGAATTCGCGAACCTCGGTGATCGCGATCGCGAAGAGGCGCACCGACCCCATGAGTCCAGGGTAATCCAGGACGCATCACCGGTTGCCGGTTGCGTCCCTGCCGCCGGCGGTCCCGGGCGCGTCGGCGGGCATAGATTGGGGTGCGTGAACCCGCGGTCCCGACGCCTGATCGTCACCGGCGCACTGTTGGCGCTGATCGCCCTGGTGATGCTGGGAACGCTGCTCGGTCTGGGCCGGTAGGCTCCGCCTCATGATCGAGGGGGCACGCCGCATTCTGGTGAGCATGGCCGCGGCGTTCCTGCTGACGCTCTGCGCCGGGGTTCAATCCGCATTTGCCGAGACGCCGACGCCAACACCGGTTGCGACAGCTGCGGCGACGACTGGCTCGGACACGACCGCGGACGCTCCCGACGTCGCGCCCGACAACTCGGCAGTGGTCTGGGCGCTGGGCGCTGCCGGAGTATTGGCCGTCATTGCCGGCGCGGTGGTCTTCCTGCGCCGCAACTGAAGCGGATAGGCCCGGGGTGCCGGCGAAACGGGACAATTCGCGCTCCGCGTGGCCCGAACTTGCCGGTAAACGAAATCAACGCGCCACTAGGGGCAGGTTTGTCCCGTTCGGGTTCGGGGAAGCCGCCAGCGGCTCAGGCCAGTTCGTTGAGGTCGATCGGCACCCGCCGAAACAGCGCTCCGAACTCGGCCAGCACCCGTGCGTTGGGGTCCGGCACGGACAACGGTCCCAGCCGTCGCTCAACCTGCGCCAGGCGCGCCAGCTCCGGGAGCGCCAGGACGCTGGCCACCGCGGCCCCGTCCCCGCCCAGAGCCAGGGCGTCAAGACGTCCGGCCTCGCCAACCAGTAGGTCGGCCGCGTCCCGTCCGGCGGCCTCGAAGGAACGCTCGGCCTGGTTCGCCCGGCGCCGCGCGTAGCGCTGCTGCGACCAGCCGCCGGCCTTGGTGCGTCCCTGCACGTAATGGCTGCCACGGCGTCCGGCCACCAACTCGCTGCCGACGAAGATTCCGACCGCATGCGCCTTGCGCCGCACGATCAGCGCACCCACCCGGCGCGGACGCGCGAACGCCGCGACCACCTCAGCCAGCGGGTCGCCTTCCGGCAGGGGCCCCCAGAGCAGTCGGACGCGAGCCGCAGCCCCGTCCGCAGCCTGCAGGACGAGCGCGTCGGTATCTACTTCGACCGCAGGCGTGCCATGCCGTTCCGCGAAACCGGCCAGCCACCCGGCGAGTCGATCCGGCGGCACACTCACCGTACGGGGCCACGTGGTCGAACTCATGGCTATAGTCTGACCTCAATCGCAGAGGAGGATGATGAGCGACCTCATCGACACCACCGAGATGTACCTGCGAACCATCTACGAGCTGGGGGAGGAAGGCGTGCCGCCGCTGCGTGCGCGGATCGCCGAACGACTCAAGCAGAGTGGGCCGACCGTCTCCCAGACGGTGGCTCGGATGGAACGCGACGGGCTGGTCTCGGTGCACCCGGATCGGCACCTCGTGCTGTCCGAGCACGGGCTGGAACTGGCCATGCGGGTGATGCGCCGGCATCGGCTGGCCGAGCGCCTGCTGATCGATGTGATCGGGCTGGAATGGTCGCTGGTCCACGAGGAGGCCTGCCGCTGGGAGCACGTGATCTCCACCGACGTCGAACGGCGGCTGGTGGCGATCCTCGATCACCCGGTGATGTCGCCGTACGGAAACCCGATTCCCGCGCTCGAGGAACTGGACGTCGATCCGGCGCCGGAGTCGTTCCTGGACGGCACCGAGCTGTTGTCCTTCAGGCTGGCGGACGGTCAGGCGCACGAGGTCGTGTTGCGGCGGATGAGCGAGTCGATCCAGTCCGATCCGAAGCTGCTGGCCGCGCTGGCTGAGGCCGGCTGCGTGCCGGGCAGGCCGGTACGCGCGTCCATTCTCGGCAGGAACCTGCTGTTGGGCAGCCAGAACGAGGTGATCGTGCCGGCTACGGTGGGCGACCACCTGTTCGTAGCGCCGGAGTAGCCGGAGGAGACGGAGCAGGCGGGGCTGGAGCCCAGCGGACGGGAATAGCCGACGCGACCGGGACGTTCTGAACCACGTACCCGATCGTGAGGATTGTCCATGGCAACCATTGCCCTGACCGAAGCCGAGTTCGGCAAGACCATCACCGGAAATGGCATCGTTTTCGTCGATTTCTGGGCCGCCTGGTGCGGCCCGTGCCGGATGTTTGGCCCCGTGTTCGAGGCAGCGTCCGAGGCGCATCCGGACGCCGTGTTCGCCAAGGTCGACACCGATGACCAGCGCGGGCTCGCCGGCGACCTGGACATCAGCTCCATCCCGACGCTGATGGCCTTCCGCGACGGCTACCTCGTTTACCGCGAGGCCGGGGCGCTGAACAAGAGCCAGTTCGAGCACCTCGTCCAGCAGGTGAAGGCGCTCGACATGGCGAAGCTCAAGGCCGAAGCCGGCCTGGGTTCAGCCGCCGATGCCGGACGCGATGATGCCGGTGACGATCACTGAGGTGATGGTGACCGTGGAGAAGCCGGCGACGATCATCTTCGGCAGGATCGCGCCCTCGATGGCGGCGACCTCCTCCGGGGTCTCACCGGCGCCCTTCGCTGCCTCTTGGGACAGGATCATCGTGCCCGGGAAGCCGTACAGCGAGGTCAACCCGATCGCGATCGACATCGGGATGCTGTAGCCGAGCAGCTTGCCCACCACCCCGGCGAACAGCGCGATGCCGATCAGGCCGAACACGAACACCAGCAGCAGCGGCCAGGCCAGCGCCAGCAGGTCGGCCGGACGCAGCGTCGCCAGCGGCCCGAACACCATGATCAGGATGGCCAGCATCATCAACCCGTAGGCGTCGATCCCGCTGAGCACGGACGGCTTGAACACGCCGGTCGCGCGCAGGGTGATGCCGAAGATCAGGGCGACCACGAAGGTGTTCAGCACGCCGCC
>Ga0116181_1002160_pt1 | contig 16276 bp, 16 predicted proteins | sample AD_UKC075_MetaG_FD_89752 | JGI IMG/M metagenome (GOLD analysis project Ga0116181, IMG submission 89752) | Active sludge microbial communities of municipal wastewater-treating anaerobic digesters from USA - AD_UKC075_MetaG | ecosystem: Engineered > Bioreactor > Anaerobic > Digestate | place: USA...
CGCCGTGAGACCCAAGCGTGCGCTCTCCAACGGGATGAGTCCACGTCCGGAGAACGGGTCCAGCGTGCTCACGGGCCCGCCAATCTCCGCTTCGACGCGGGCGCGGACCTCCGCGGCCTTGTCGAAGCGGCCCCCCATCGCGTCGCGGACTAGCCGCTGTAGCTTGGCCTGCTCGGCGGGGTCGTCCGGCCAGGGCAGAAGAGAGCAGATCGTGGCCGCCTTTGCCTGCGCGGAGGGCCGTTTCGCGAACCACGTCATCACTCCGACTTCGGCGTTTCCGCTGCCCCAGCCGGATCCGCTGTTGGCGCTAACCTCCGCGCACGGGAACCAGCGTTCGATCATGCGGGTCACGACGGGTCGTCCTCCTGGTTTGCGGCACGGGCGAGGCTGGATCCCGGAACCTTGAAAATGGCGTCTGCGGTGATGTCAGAGGCGAACACCTTGACCGGATCTTGGAAGGTCCCGTAGACACGCCCTTGCCCGTCCGAGCATTGGTCGATGACGTACAGCCAGTAGTCCTTCCCGTGCTGGGTCGACATGAGGACTTCGTTGCCGGTAAGACGTACGCCGGTGCTGCTGGCCGCGCCCCAAATGCCCTTGACCTCGACGAGCCGGTGTTCCCTGCCCCGGCGGGCGTACAGGTCATAGCCGAGGTTGTCGGTGTGCACGTCGGAGACCTTCCAGCCGCTAGCGGCGAGGGTGTGAGCGACGAGCCGCATGGAGATGCCTTCGGAGTCCTTCTCCTCGACGGTAGCGGGGATCCCGGCTGGGTGGACGTGGATGCGGGCGACGAGCCGCGGCTCGGTGATGTCGACGACGGAGAGCCGTTCCAACTCGGCGAGCCGTTCCTCGGTCTTGGCCTTCAAGGCGTTCCGGAGCGCGACGCGATCCTCCCGGTTGGGGAAGGACACGTTGGGGGTCAGGTCGGTGGGCAGGTTCGCGAGGTCGCGTCGGGCGGTCGCGAACCAGTCGTTGCGGGCGGCCTGGGATTCGGTCTTCGCGCGGCCGGCGAGCCGGCGGGCTTCGTCGTCGGCGGCGAGGTCCCGTCCGGGATGGGCGGCCTTGCCCGGGTCGTCGGTGGGGACGAGGTTGGCGAGGGACTCCCACCGGATGGCGGTGGCCTTTCCGGTGGCGTCGACGCGGACGAGCGTGGCCCATTGCGTGCGTCGCCGGCCGTCGGCCTCGGTGAGCTCTGCCCGGTACGCGTACAGGTCGTAGGGGGTGATGCTCGTCGGGTCCTGGGCGGCGCCGCCGCGGAACAGGTCGGGCGCGTATGCGCTCTCGGCCATGTCGATAAGCGCGGCGAACGCGGCGTCTCCCGGTCCTAGGGCGAGGACGCGGGAGTCGGAGAGGGCGGCGTCCTTGAGCGCGTCGCCGCTGATCGCGACGAGAGCGTCGGGGCCTCCGCCGAGAGCCCGGGGGAGCCTCATCGCGGCTAGGAGCCGGACCTCGTCGCCCATCGCGGTCGGACGCACCGTGACGAGCCCGGACGCGTCGAGCCGGCCGAGGTACGCGTCGACGATGGCGGGGTTGATCCGTTCCAGGTAGTCGCGTTGCAGGAGCGCGAGCGCCTCGACGACCTTGACCTGTTCGGCGAGCCGGGCCTCCTGGGCTCGGGCGGCCTGTGCGGCCTGCCTCAACTGCGCGGTGGTGACCCGTTGCGCGGCCCGGATCGCCTCGGCCTTCTTGTCCTCGTCGCTGCCGTACAGGGCAGTGAGCCACTTGTCGTAGTCGACGCCGCTGAGCTCGGCGACGAGGGAGAGGGAGTCGAAGAGCTGTCCGTCGAGCTCGTTCGCGGCGTTGACGAAGTTCTCCAGCAGCCGGTGTAGCGTCTCCCCTTCGCGCGTGTCCACGGCGACGAGGCTGAACAGCTCCACCTCACGGGTCTGCCCGACCCGGTGGATGCGGCCCATCCGCTGTTCGAGCCGGACGAGGGACCAGGGGATGTCGTAATTGACGAGGACGTGGGCGGCCTGCAAGTCGATGCCTTCGTTGCCGGCGTCGGTGGTGACGATGACCTGGAAGTCTCCTCGCATGAACGCCGCACGCACGGCGTCGCGTTCCGGGTGGGTCTGCCGGCCGGAGTACGTGCGGGCGGTGTACCCCTCCCGTGTGAGCCGGGCGGCGATCCATTCGGCGGTGTCGGCGTACTCGGTGAACACGACGGCCTGCTCGGTCCCGCTGGGCCGGATGCCGTGCGCGGCGAGGCACTCGTCGGTGAGCCGCTTCCACTTCGACGGTGTGTAGCCGGGGTCGGCGAGGATGCCCTCGATCTGGGCGAGGAGGGACCCGATGGCCTTCTTCTCCGCGCGGGCGGACAGCGAGTCGGTGTTGACGACCTGCTCGACCTCCCGTTCGGACTCGTCCTCGGCGTACGGGTCGACCGCGATCGCGACCTCCGCCTGGGTCATGCCGCCCATGTGGTCGCGTCGCCGCCTCAGAGTCTCCGCGAGGGAGTGCAGGCACGACGCGGCCCGTTTCCCGTACACCATGCGGGCGAGTGCCTGCGCGCCCGGCGGGAAGAACTGGTCCACCATGGCGAGCGCCTCGGTGTAGACGGTCAGTTCGTGCAAGGTGAGCGGGACGCGCAGGTTCGTGGCGCGGCGGCCCTTGAACAGCTTGGTCACCCCGTCGTAGTCGACCAGGTCTTCCTTCATGCGGCGCAGGAAGTGCGTCGCGCCCGGCCGGAGCGGCGCGAGGGGCTGGTTGGGGTCCTCGCCCGGCTCGGGGTAGACGTCCGGGTCGACGAGGTGGAGCAGGTGACGGAACAGCCACTCGGACCCGCGGTGCGGGGTCGCGGTCATCAGCAGCGCCCGTGGCGTGTTGCGGGCGAGCAGCCGGCCGACGCGGTGGAACGACTGCGCGGTCGGGGTGAGCCGGTGCGCCTCGTCGAACACGACGATGTCCCAGCCGGCCTGGTCGGGCCGGATCGCGTCCTGCACGGCAGGGTTCACGGCGGCGAGTTCCAGCGACGTGATCCACATGTCGTGGTCCACGTCGAGGGCGTGCTCGCGGACCGTGTCGGCGGTGATGCGGCGCAGCCCGCCGCCGAAGAATCGCTCGAAGTCCGCTTGCCACTTGGACACGAGGTTGGCGGGGACGACGACGATGGCCTTGCGGATGAGGCCGTACTTTTGCATCTCACGCAGGTACAGCCCTGCCATGATCGTCTTTCCGGTGCCGGGCTCGTCCGCGAGGAGGAACCGCAGCCAGGGCTGGGGCAGCATTGCTCCGTACACGGCGTGCGACTGGTGAGCGTACGGCTCCAACGGGGAGGACGCGAGCAGGGTGGAGCGGGCGTTCATGGAAGCGGCCGCCATCCACTGGGTCCACATGCCGGCGAGCACCCGCTCCGACGGGGCAGCCCCGTCGCGGACGAGGACGTGCACGGCGTCCACGCCCGCCGCTGGCACGTCCGCCCGGTGGATACCGCCCGCGTCGTCCTTCACGTACAGGACCCAGCCGCCCGCCCCGTCGGCCGCGGCCATGTCCACGGTCACGTAGCGGAGACCGTCTAGCGCCGGGACGCGGACGCGCTGCCCGGCCACGAACTCGTGCGGCACGACTACCTCCTCCAGGTGCGTGATGGCGATGCAGTGTCTGCGTTCGTTTCCTGGGCGCCGCCGATCGCCCTCGACCTGTGGACAAACTACCTGTCTGCTCGCGAAGACACCGACCGTCCCTCGGGCGTGCCGCCCACTTCTCCCGTGCGATCCGTTCGAAGCACGGGTCAACACTGGGTCCGAAACGCTCTCCGTCGGGGTGTGCATCCGGCTCGACGGTGTCAGCTTCCGAGGCTTCGCAAGGGTTGCTCGGTGAGTTCCACTGCCCACTCGCTGGGCAGGCACGTCTCGGCCTTCAACGCCGCCAGGACGCCGGCCTCGTCGATGGCTGGGCCGAGCCGTCGGGCGGCCGTGACCGCGCGCTCAACGCGCGCTAGCAGGTCGGCGGCCGTGGGCGGGGACGTGGAAGCCCGTCTCTTCGCAGACGGCTTTGGCCGGCCTCGTACGGCTTGAAGCGCGCCTGGACGAGTCCCTTGCAGCAGCATCGAGTTCGGCCTGGTACTTGGACGACCACGGGCGCAGCAGGTCGAGGATGTTTCCTGGCCGCGAGCCGGTCGAGCCCGTCGTACTTGTGGGCTGAGGTGATCGCGTCCGCACGGTTTGCCAGGTGGCCCAGCCAAGAGGTGCATCGGTCGGGATCGTGTCGGCACTGTGTGACGAGTACGTGAGTGTTCGGAGTGCTCGGAGCGTTCGCGGGTACGACGACGGCTGGCAGGCGCTGCCGGGCTGCGGGGCTCCGGGTGGTGATGAAATGGGCGGACGGAAACGGTCAGGCGGCTTGCGGGATCGCGGCGATGTTGGCGAAGACCGGCACGACGGCTGTCGCCCATGGCCAGGCCTGGGGGATCCGCACGCGCCGTCGTCGGGCGCTGTGGGTCAGTCGAGCAGGGACGTGTAGGAAGCGGTACCGCAGCGCCTTCGGCTCGAAGGCAGCCAGGACGGCGGCGTCCCCAACGCAGCCCGTCCAGGCGGTCAGATCGGCAGCGATCTGGACGAGCATCAGCCAGGTCTGGTTGATGTCGAACTCCCGCGACGGGAAGCGCCCGAGTCCGGGGTCCTTGGCGTGGCGGATGCGGTCCTCGACTCGGGCGCGTGCCCCGTGGCGGGGCTTCGAGGAAGGCGAGTTGTCCGACCTTGGTGTTGGTGACGAAGGCTTGATAGCGCCAGCTGTCGCGTTCCTCGAACAGCGACAGCTGCGCACCGGGATGGCGCGGTTCGCGGCGCACGATCACGCGCTCCGGCCGGCCACGTGCCCAGCATGGCTGGGTCGATCAGTCCGGTGAGCTCGGCGACATCGCCGCCCTCACGGATCCTGCCGTCTGCATCCAGCGCCGGGGTCCAGACCTTCTTCGTCACCAGGTCGATGGCCTCGCGCAGCTTCTCGGTGATCGCGAACCCGACCTGGGGGCGCCCCCGCTCGCGGGGGAGTACTCCACGCTCCTTCCGCGGAACATGCTCTGCTCGGTGAGCCAGTCCAACAGCCCGTGGGATTCGCCAGCGCCGTGGCTGCGGACCACCAACTTCTTGCGGTGCGTGCCGGGGATCTGGACGATCGCGTCGGTCAGCACCTCGATGTGGTCGGAGGTGGTGTTCGATGCCGCGTTCCCAGCGCGCAGCTTCGCAGCCAAGAACTCTCGACCCGGGTGACGTGCTCGAACATTGGTCGCACCCCACAAGGCCAGTCGTAGTTTGGCCCGATGCTCGAAGCCTCGAGTGCCGGTGGCCCAGGCTAGCTCGCGTATCACTCCCCCAGAAACTGAAGGGCTCGGGTTGCTGGTCATCCCACCCTTCGGGCGCGTGGTGGCCGTTGCCCTCACTGCGCCCAGCCGCCTGGAATACCTCGATGAGATAACCACCCCTCGGCGGTCGGATCGAGGAGGGGATGGAGCCGAGCGCCCGCATGCGTAGCGCGGCTCATCGCGCCGCCGTCGCCCAGGATGCCTGGGCGGCGGAACGTCCACAATGTCCGTATGACCCGAGTCGCGATCCTGCTCCTCGTCCTGTTGAGTGCCTGCTCGACGCCTGAGCCGCCCGCGCCTGTCTCAACGTCGCCCGGGACGTACGGCGCACTCACCACCGCGACGAACGCGACGCCCACAGCGGGCTCACCGCCGGCCACGCCTTCGCGCCCTCCCGCACCGACCCCGACCGACCGGGCGGGGAAACGGTGGGTTCGACTGTCCTGCAGCTACACAGCGACATCCCCCATCGGCAAGACCACCCAGGACGGGATCCTTCATGGCGGCCCGAACTGGAACGCGAACGGCGTCCCCGGTCCGACATACCGGGACCTGGTCGCCGCCTTCGCAGGGCAACCGTTGACACCGACATCCGGGTACAGCGTCGTGAACGACGTGCAGGCACGCAATATGTCGGTGCTGATCTACACCGATGCCTCAGCGATGACCGCCGATGCAATCGCCGCCGCCAAGAACGTGATGATCGACGGTTGCGGATCTCCGGTTGTCGTCGAACCGGCGACGTGAGCCGTGCACTGTTGTGGGTTCCCATGAGCTGGATCAGGATCCGCAGGAGGCCCACAATCCGGCGCCATGTCTCGGTTGGTAAACCTAACGTAGCCAACCACAGACGTTGTGGCCGCGCCGTTACACCAGGCATCCTGAGGCTCGTGGCCGGCCCCCAGTACCCCGTCGAAGAGTGGGTCAGGCTTCGACACAAGGGTTCGCCGGTCAGTCAGATCGCCAAGTTCCAGGGCGTGTCCCCAAACGTTGTGACAGGCCAAACGGCCCGCTACGGACCGTTTCCGCCCCCAGTTACCAGGCAGCAGATAATTGACCGACGTATGGCTGGCGCGAGTTTGGCCGTCATCGCTGCCGAGTTCGGGTGCTCCGTCCCGTGGGTGAGTCGGATGACGCGAGGTGGCGGCCCGTACCCGACAGGTGAACCGGACGCGGCGACGGTGGCTCGCTGGGTTGAGCTGCGTCAAGCCAAGACGCGGATCGCTGATATCGCCGAGGCGTCTGGGGTCAGCCGGAGCCGTGTCGGGTCGGCCACGAAGCCGTTCGGGCCGTACCCGCAGCCACGACAGGGCCCGTCGACGCTGTGGTCGCATCGGGAGATCGCGCGACAGTTCAGCGTCGCTGGTCAGACGGTCAGCCAGTGGCGCGTTGGTGTCTACGAGTTCCCTGACCCCCTACCGACGAGCCGCCCAGGTCGCCCAATGTGGTCACCTGAGGCGGTCCTCGAGTGGGCGGACACCTATCTGCGTCCATGCCCTGAATGCCCGGCCAGGATTCTCTCTGTCGCCAAACACCTAGGCGCCGTGCACCGCCGCTGAAGCGCGCACCCACGATCCAGTCACTGGCGTGGATCATTACTGCTCGACATCATGCCGGGCCCGTGCCGAACCTGATCCTCCCCGCCGTAGCGCCCGCTTACGGAGTCATCGACTCCGGGAGGCACGGTGGTATACCGCAAAGCATGGGAAGTGCAATATCAGCGCGATCGAGCACGAGGCCAGACGCGCTACGTCGACGCCGAACCGACGAGATCCCGCTTGGCCGAGCTGACGGCCGCGCACGTCCCCTTGCGGGCACTGGGGCGCGCCTGCGGCCTGAGTGACACGGGGGTCAAAGCCATCTTGGCCGGCACGAGGTCGCAGGTGCAGCACGAGACTGCGAACCGGGTGGCTCGGGTCTGTCTACGCGACATCTACTCTGAGCAGGCGACCGGGCACGTCCCGAAGATCGGTGCAGTCCGGCGCGTCCACGCCTTGATGGCCATGGGCTGGAGCCACCAACAGCTGGAAGCCGCCGGCGTCCCGAACACCGCGCGCCTGCTGTCCGGCACCGGACACCTAGTCACCGTCGAACGCTGGCGCGACGTCTGCGAGGTCTTCGACCGGCTGTCGATGACCCCGGGCCCCTCCCCCGAGACTCGGGGCTGGGCCCGTGCCCGCGGATACGCCCCGCCCCTGGCATGGGACGACGACTCCATCGACGACCCCACCGCCCGCCCCCACGGCGAGCTCAGCATGGGCCGAGGCGCCGACGTCATCGACATGGTCGCCGTGAGGCGCACCCTCGAAGGCGACCCCCAACGGCCGAACCTGACTGCACGCGAACAAGCCCTGACGCTGGGCGCCCTCGCCGCCAGGGGCGTCTCAGATCCCCAACTCGCCGACCGCCTCGGGGTGAGCGATCGCACGATCCTTCGATGGAGGCACCGCGATGGAACCCTGACCCGCCGCCCCAGCACCCCCGCCACCGACGTGCAGTGGTCGGCGGCCGTTGGCGCCACAAAGGTCCGCCCAACCAGGGAAGCCTCGCGGTTCTTGCCCTCCGCTGCGGGCGCCTCACGCTCGCTGGCTCGATAAGCCGCTCATGGACTACCTGCAACCAGCCACATCCGAGGCCGACCACGCCGTCCGCGCAGGCGCCCACACCCTGGTGCTCAAGCGGCTCCCGACGTTTCTGACGGCGGGCTGCACGAGCTGAACAACAACCAGACCCCCTCGCCGTCTGAGCAGCGCCCTCGACCACGTCGTCGCACGTCTGCGTCGAACCGCGACGGGGATCCCTCCAGCGCTGGTGAGCCAGGCCCTTCGGCACCGGCTGCCGCTCAGTAGTCGGATTCGCTGTCGGGGCGGTGACCCTCCAGACCAGCGGGTCTCGCTTTCGGTAGAGAGGACGCCGGAACGGCCGGCGACCGGCGACATGGCTTCGTGCGCGAGCACCGCAGGGCGGCGGTGCTCGCTTGGGCGCGGGCCAGAGAGCGGGTCCCAGTGGACGAACTACACACGTTTGAGAGCATCCGGCAGCACCTGGCGGAAGCGCTGCGCGCGATCGAAGCGCTGCAGCAGCTGCGCCCAGCGCTGTCGGACCCCCCGGGGCCTGGTGAGCGTGATGAGTGACCCTCGTGTTGCCGACGACATCATGGCCGAACTTGCCGCTGTGCGCGTCAACCTTCACCAGGTTTGGGGGCTTGTGGACGGACTGCGCGGGTACGCCTGTGGCGCGGAGAGGACCCTTGACGACATCGAGGCGGAGACCTCCCGCGTCTGGCTGTCACCGCAGGACCCCCTTGCCGCCGCCTATCTGCGCAACGCCGGTGACCAGCTGGACATCCTGCGCCAGCGTTGCGCCGTCGGGTCAAGCATGGCCACCGACATCGAAGAGCTGCTCGCTGCGGCTCGCCGCCACCTGGACAGCGCACGGCAACGTCTGGCCGAATACCAAGACGACCACCCGACCCGTCCGGGGGCAGACGTATCCGGCCTGAGGACCAAGGTGGAGGACCTCGGTGTCCTGGTCGACCTGGCCACACCCCTGGCCAACGCCGCCCGTACCCACCTGACGGATGCGGCCGAATGCGCAGCGGCACTGACCAGCCCGCGCCTGAGCGAGACGGAACACCAATACGTTGCCCTGCGGCTTGAGCGGGGCACCCAGGCCGCAGGTCGGTCGGTCGTGCGCGGTGAAGAGGCCGTCCGTCACCTCGACCGGACCCTGGAGTACGCCGGCGCCGGCGCGGCCCGCTCCCTCGGTCACGCCGACGCGGTGGCCGCTGCCGCCCACGCCGGCACCGGCGGTGGGCAGCACGCGAATGTCCCGTTGTTCGGCAACCACGCGGGTGGGCCGGCTAGATGACCGGTGCTGCCGCTGAAGCCACCCCGCCTGTGGAACTAGCAGCCAGAGCCCTGGCCGTGCAGCGTCGAGACCAGCTGGCCGAAGACCTCGCCATCTGCGCCAACTGCCCCGCCGCCACGCCAGGGGGCTACCTGAGCCGTCCTCTCGCTGTGGTGGAGCAGCTGGCTCTCACCCGCTGCCAGCCGGGATGGTTTGAGGAAAACAGGGAAGATCGCGAACACGAGCAGAACCGGCGCTACTACGCCGTCGTGAGCCAACTCCTGCGCGCGGCCACCGACGCCGTCCAGGGTCCTCTCCCCGCTCGCGCCGCATGGGAGGCCACCCGACGATTCCTGGTTGCGGCCGTCGCGACGCTGGACGACCTGCTCGACGACGAGCCCCAGCCGATGGGCCTCCACCTGCGCCTCATCCTCGGCGGCCGGCCATGACCCGCCGCCTGTCGGTGACACTGCTCGGGCTGGGAGTTGCTGCCGCCGTCGTGGCCCATGCCGCTCCCGCTGCCGTCCCCAGCGCGCCGAGCCCGGCAGTAGTGCTCACCGGCAGGATCTATTCGATTAGCGACGGTGACACGGTCCGGGTGACGGCCAGCGACGGTATGGATCTGGGCAGGGTCAGACTGCTGGGCATCAACGCTCCCGAACTCGGTCACGACGATCAGCCTGAGCAGTGCTGGGCCGCCCACGCCAGAGAAGCCCTGGCCCGGATTGTCCCGGTCGGCTCTGCCGTGCAGCTGGTTGCCGACCCTGCGCAGGCCGACCGCGACGTCTACGGGCGGCCGCTGCGCTACCTGGTCCACAGCGATATCGACGTCCAACAGACCCTGTTGCGCCAGGGTGCCGCACGGCCGTTCTGGCCTACTGGCGCTGGCGCCCAGGCGGCGCTTTACCACCTCGCCGCCGCCGCCGAAGCCGAGCACGCACAGCGGGGGCGGTGGGCAGCCTGCCCGGAGGGAGTGCCGTGAGCCTCGAGCACTCCGAAGACGACCCGGTCGCCGAGCGAGACGCAGAGTACGAGCTCGCCCAGGCGCAAGACGCCCAGGCGCTGGCGCTGGCGCGCTTGGACCGTGCCCGACAGGAGCAGTCAGCCGCGGAAGCTGCGGGCTGCGACCAGCCCTGCGAGCAGACTTCTCTCACCAGGTGAGCGTGGTTTCAGGCTCAGCGGACCAGACCAAGCTGAGGGACCGGGCGTGCCCCTGACTCCAGGCGCTGCAGCCGCCACCTGACGGACACCGTCCGCGGACAACGGCGCAGGAACAACCCCAGCGCAGGACCCAACCCAACCGCATCCACAGCCTCGTCGCCACGATCGGTCAGCAACGTCTGCCAGCGTCGCTCCCACACCGGCATCGCGTAGCTCACGGCGCCGATGCACCCAATCGCCGCCGCGAGCCAGGGCTGGCGCTGCTGAAGGCCCTGCACGACCGCGACACCGATCACCACGCCCCGCAGCCGCCAAGCGAGAGACGTCAACGGAACACGCCGGCCCGCAGAGGCAACCACCTGGCAGACCGCACGCAGGACCTGCCACGGCAAGGTCCAGAACGCGAGGACCGGGTCCTGACGCACCAACCCGCCCCGAACCAGGCCGACTGCGTGCGCGATCACGGCGGCCGCTTGCTCCGGCGGGAGACTGCCGTCTTCGACGGCCTCCAGCAGCCCACTGGAGATCACCACGGTGTGCCGGCCGAACCCTCCGGCGGCGATCGCCTTCTCGCCAGCTCGGACCCGCAGACGCACGACCGGCGGTCCGAGGCCGACGCGGCACAGCAGCGTGAGCGCCCCGGCCAGGCAGCCCAGCTCCACGGGGGTGGCGGGCCGGGAGAACACCAGGAGCCTGGCGGCGGCCGCCTCGGTCGCCCCGGTGGACAGCACCACCCCCGTCAGTAGGCCACCGATGAATAGCACGAGAGCGGCCGGCGCCGGCAGGACCACTCCGATCATGCAGGTCAACACCGTGCTGATTAGCACCCCTGGCGTGACCGCCAGGGCCTTGGTCATCCAGCGAGCCATGCCCGCCACCTCCGTCCTACGTCCGGGATCGCGCCCCGGAGTCTTCTCGTGTCGGTGACCCGCCCGGGGCCGGTCGACCACTTTCGGTGGTGAGGCCAGTGTCCACATGGGCACTGACACGTCGCCGGTTGTCCACACCGGCCGGATTCCGTGAGCGGGACACCCGCCGGATCGGGCTCGATGAGGACGACACGACTCTGAAGGGAGCAGATCCATGACCGGCATCACGAACCGCCCAGACGCGGTCTACGACACCTGGGCTGAGGTGATCGCCTTGCTCAGCGAAGCCGCAGACCGCGGCTACCGCGACAGCGCCACAGACCCGGCCATGCACTCCATCGCCGTGACCATTCACGGGCTCGCGGCGTCGGCGATCGCGCTGCTGCCACCCGAGATCGACCACGTCGTCGATGAGATCGTGCTCGCGCCGGCCTACGCGTCCATGAGTCCCGTCGAGCTGATCCGGGCGGCCGAGGCCTCGACACGGCGCCGGATCAACGAGCTGCCCGCCGGTGCCTCCGAGGTCATCGTCGCGCTCTGCGACCTCATCGAAGAGCTTGCGGCGTGATCGGCCACGCTCTGCCGATCGACGGCCGCAGCGTCGGCGAACTGCTCCTCGACGCCGACCTGACCGCACGCGCCAGCCTCTGGGACCCCAACCCCGCCGGGGCCAAAGCTCGAGTTCGCAGCTGGGGTGAAGTCGCCGAAGCCGCCGCCGAACTCTGGGCCAGCATTCCGGACGAGACCGCCGACCCGAGCATGCGTCGAGTGGAGCAACTCGCACGAGGCCTGCACCGCACACACCTGCGGGCCGGTTGGCCCGGAACAGGGCCTGGAGATCCCGACCTGGAAGCCATCGCCACCTCCCTGGCCCGCGCAGCCGAACTCGTCCAAGCCCGCCGACACCCCACCGCGCCCCTTTCCCACGGGGGGCAACTCGACGCCGACGGCGCCCGCACCCGCCTCATGCACGCCGTCTACGTCGCCTCCCACAGCGTTGGCGTCGCGCTCTACAACCACCTGGCCGACCTGCAACGCCGCCTCGACGCCCGCCAAGTCATACCAGCCGGGGACTCACTCCAGCACGCCCGCGACACCATGCGCCGCCTCGATGCCGTCGAGCGCCTGGCTGGAACCTACCTTCACTCCCGGTGGCCATCAGCCCTCGCCGGAATGCACCGCGACCAACCCGAGCAAGCACGCCTGGCGGGTGCCTTGGCTAGGTGGGATATGCAGGCCCACCGCACCCTGGCCGCCCCGCCGACCAGCGCCAACCTCGAGTGGATCGCGCGCATCCAGCAAGAGCTCGTCATCACCGCCGCGGTGATCGGTGCCGCCGCCGCGCACCAAGGCCAACTCGACCCCAGCGACGTCCAGCGCGCGCGACCTGCCCTCGCCAACCTTGAGGACGCCTGGGCCGGCCTCGCTACCGAGCTCGCCAAGCTCCACGGCCGCCATCGCGCTATCGACCCTGCCCTGCTGCTTGCTGGCCGTGAAGTCCAAGCAGCCATGCGTGAAATCACCCATGAGCACGCCGGCTACGCCAGCCCCGCAGCCATGGCCACCCGGGCGGACCTCGCGCTCACCGTGGGCAACCTTCGCGACAGCCTCACCGCCGTCGTCGCCCTGGCTCACGTGACCCGCGACGCCCTCGGCGACCCTTACCTCACCGTCAGCGCCCGCGCCGCTCACAGGCTGGCCACGCACGTCGCGGCGCCCGCCACCAACGCCCACTGGGTTGACGCCGGAAGCCTCCACCGCAACCGCGACATCCCCCCGCCTCACCCGCTGCGATCCAGCCTCGGCGAACGCGCAGAACAGATCATCACAGCCGCCGTCACCGCCGACTCCGCAGCCCTCGGCCTGTATCGCCCACGGACGCCCGATCCGCAGGGCACACGCTCCTTCGGTCGGGCCCGCGAAGACCGCACTCCGCCAACGAGCACACCCACGGCAGGGTGGGGCTGTGAAAGGTGAGGATGTCATCCGAGGACCCAAGGGTCCGAGCCGGTACGCCCGCAGGCGGCAACGTGACGTCTAGCGTCGGTGGGGAGCGGTGCCTCGATGTCCGCATCGACGAACTGGGACCCCAATTGCTTCCGATGGTGAGGAACGGAATCGCAGCCATCGAGACCTCGTCGGGCCGAACAGCTCAAGGTCAGTACGTAGCCCTGCGGAGAAGCACCTGACGGGTAACCAAAGAGCTGGCTTCCTGTCCTCCGTCCAGTTGCTGCCGAGGTCGACCCTCGCGCGCTCCTACTGGAGCGTCAATGTGGGCGTCGACAATGGCCTCTGGGGTAGGGACGAGCGCTCCGCACTCCGGCGAGCGGCGCCGATCTCCGGTGCCGATGTGGAGCTGCGACAATTCGACGTTAAGGCAGCCGAGCAGCGGAAGCGACTTGCCCAGGGCCACGCTGAAACGCCGCACACGACCTGGCACCTGTCTGATGACGAACTCGCCGAGCAGTTCGATTCGACGGCGTGAGCCGATCGGCGGCCCGCGGGCAGGATTCGCGACCTGGTACGAATAGCGAAGGCGGGGCTTGCCACCATCGATCTCGCGAGATGTCCGCGATGAGCGTCCCCTCTCCCAGCGGTACGCGCTACATGTGGCCGGGCCGCACTTCAACTACTTCCTGAACACGGTTGACGTCAGCAACGGCCCGCAGCTTCGGAACAAGTACGCGCACGATTCGCAGCCCGACTTCGGTGGGGAGGATGCGTACTGCCGCGACTACCTCATCGCGCTGCGTCTTGTTCTGGCGTTGGTCAGCACGATCAACGACTTCTGCCGGACAAGCCCAGGAAGCGGGCGAGGGCGGGCCGGGTGAGGCCAGGGGCACTGCACGGGCCTGAATCGTCCCTTCCGGCGGACCACCCATTGTGTGGCGGCACGCCGCCCATCTCCGGCGACTTCCGCAGTCGCGGCGAGGAGACCATGGCCTCGCTCGCGACCTGACCAAACATTGGAGAGTCTCGGGCCCGGGAGACTCGCTAGGCGAGCATCGGAGCATCGTTGGCTGGTGTCCGCGGTCGTTGCATCTGCAGTGGATAAGTGTGGGCCGCGATGCGGGGCACGCCTCCTACCGTCCGGCGACCGCTACGGTCGGAGAGTGACTGGCGCGGCGCAACCCCTCGGTGATGGGGCAATCGACCTTGAGAAGCTCGAGGCGCTGTTGGCGTTCGGGAGCGAGCTCGACGACCTTGACTACAAGGAGTTCCTCGACCTAGCGCAACAGAAGGACAAAGTCGAGCTGGTCAAGGACCTCGCAGCGATGCAGTCCATCCCCACAGGCGGCTACATCGTCGTCGGCGTCGACGGGTCCGGCAAACCAACTAAGCGGCTTGGAAAACTGATGTCAGCGGACTTCGACCCAGCAAACATCCACAAGATCGCCGCGAACTACCTGCCGACCATCCGCGTGCGGGCCACGACCCACCAACTCGCTGGCATCACGGTCGCCATAATCCACGTCACGTCACCGGACCCGCCCAACATCCCGATCCTGGTGAAGGACGGGCAGCACGGCAGCGGCAAGGACGGGGCAACGGTCTTCTCCGCTGGCGACGTCTTCGTGCGCCGCGGCACCCAGAGCATCCGGTGGACGCCAGCCGACGTCCCAGCACTCTTGAAGCCATGGGAGGACAACATCCGCGAGGACGAACGTCGTCGTGCGACCGCCTACTTGGAGCAGGTGCAGGTCGGAGAGAGAGGACGCGCCATCGCTCGCGGTCCGCTCGGAGCGTTTACCTGGCGGCTAGCAAGCGAAGAGTACGACGCTGCTGTGCTGGAAACGATGCGCGAGAACGACGAACTCGCCCTCCGAAAGCTGTTCCTGGCGTTCGGTGCGGATGCCGCCTCTCTCATTCGTAACAGGGAGCAGGACGAGCTCGACCTTCTCCTTGACCGGCTCATCGCATCAGTCGCACTGACGGTCACCTACGGGCAGGAGGACCTGTTCCGCGAACTGCTCGCCGTCCTGGTCGACATCTATCGTTCTGTGCTGGACGCGCAGGGGTCACCGACGACGCCGAATGAGGACGCGGCAGCGCAGAAGTTGCTGTGGCGAATCGTTGTCGGAGTCGAGGCTGTTGGCGGTCTAGCCGTCCGGCTAAGGCGCAACTGGGCCGTGCGCCCACTCGCGATGCCAAGCGCAGCGCTCTCAAAGCAGATCCGTGAACCTTCCTGGATCCGGCATGCACTCACGGCCGCATCGTGGTCGCGCCTGCTCTACACCCTGCCTGCCAACAAGATTGCGCAGCCGGCAGAGATCGGCGGCCCCGTCGTAGCGTTGGCTCGCCAACTCGTCGAACGCATTCCAGCGCTCCGCCCTGACGCGGAGGTGTCACGGTTCGAGCTCAACACTGCGCCCGAACCGTTCGACAAGGTGCTGGATTCGCTCACCCAGTTCGACGCCCTGTGGTGCGTGATGGCAGTCGCGTCAAGCGGACGCGACAACGACCAGTACCCGAGTTTCGCCGCGTTCTACTCCCACCGGGCTGAGCCAGCACTCGAACTGCTCATCACCGACGACACGGTCCGCCAAGAGCTCCTTGGCGACGATGTCGACAACCTGAAGGGCGCGATAACGACGGTCGTCAACATAGCTCAAGAGCTGTCATTCCAGCAGCGACACGTGTCGTGGGGCCCGCGGTCAAACGTCATCTCAAACTACCTGAACCACTAGCTCGAAGTCGGTAAAGACCTCAGCTGGCCCTGACATCGACGATGCCTCCTCGAGTCGTGCCGCTTCCACCGTCCAGTTGCAGGAATCAGAGGTTGCCCCGCAGCGGGAGCTCGTCGACTGCGGTGGCGCCCTCCATGCGACGATTGCCCTTCATCACGATCGGCGAGGAGTGTGTGGGAGCCGGTCTCTCGGTACATCCACACTGACCCGGTGCCCTCACCTAGGCCTGACAACAGGTCGGCCTCAGGATGACCAGTCCCCGGCCGGCTAGTGCGCGTCGGCCTACGTACTCGGCGGTGCACGTATGCGCGCCCCTTTGCCCCTATTCGCTCGTCGCTGCGGGTCTAGTATCTGGCGTTGAGAAGAATCAGGTCAGGGGGTGCCCATGGCGCGGATCGCAGTGGTTC
>Ga0116181_1002165_pt1 | contig 16241 bp, 9 predicted proteins | sample AD_UKC075_MetaG_FD_89752 | JGI IMG/M metagenome (GOLD analysis project Ga0116181, IMG submission 89752) | Active sludge microbial communities of municipal wastewater-treating anaerobic digesters from USA - AD_UKC075_MetaG | ecosystem: Engineered > Bioreactor > Anaerobic > Digestate | place: USA...
GTGCGCCCCGCGCGAGCGGGGATGAGCCCGTCTTGCCCGCCAGGACGGCGCAGCGCTTGCAGTGCGCCCCGCGCGAGCGGGGATGAGCCGTAGCGCACGAGATCCAGGGAGACGTAGGTGCGGTGCGCCCCGCGCGAGCGGGGATGAGCCCGAGGGCGTTTCCGTCGCTGGTTCGGCATCGGTGTGCGCCCCGCGCGAGCGGGGATGAGCCAATGGTCCGCATCCGCGCCGGCGATCGACTCGCGTGCGCCCCGCGCGAGCGGGGATGAGCCCCCCTGCCCCCGATCGCTCCGCCGGCATACCACGTCAGCCCCGCGCGAGCGGGGATGAGCCCTCGCCGGACTGGCGCGCTGCACCCAAGCAACGGTGCGCCCCGCGCGAGCGGGGATGAGCCCTCGGGCGTGAGGACGACGCTGGTGATTGCGTCGTGCGCCCCGCGCGAGCGGGGATGAGCCCGGCGTGGCAAGGCGCTTGGGTCCGGAGTCCCCGTGCGCCCCGCGCGAGCGGGGATGAGCCCGCGGCTCGGTCCACTCCGCCGACACCGAGCGCGTCGGCCCCGCGCGAGCGGGGATGAGCCCCGACATGCTCGACGACCTCCCCGAACGGCCCAGTCGGCCCCGCGCGAGCGGGGATGAGCCCCTGGGCTGAGGCCGCCACCAAGAGGGCTTTGAGTCGGCCCCGCGCGAGCGGGGATGAGCCGGTCGTCACCACCTTTGTCCGGGCCGGTGACGGGTCGGCCCCGCGCGAGCGGGGATGAGCCCACCGCGGGGACGGCATTCCCGATCCAGTCGATGTCGGCCCCGCGCGAGCGGGGATGAGCCCGTCGGACAGATCATCGAGCGCGTGGGTGTGTGGTCGGCCCCGCGCGAGCGGGGATGAGCCGGTCGCGCCCGCGTCGGGGGCGACTTGGAAGACGTCGGCCCCGCGCGAGCGGGGATGAGCCCCGCTCGCACCCACCGGACCCGGATCGGTCTACGTGCGCCCCGCGCGAGCGGGGATGAGCCCGGTCCGTGACCGCGCGCTCGCTCTCCGACGCAGTGCGCCCCGCGCGAGCGGGGATGAGCCCCCGCGCCGCGGACGCGGCGGAGGAGTAGGTGGGTGCGCCCCGCGCGAGCGGGGATGAGCTGGCTCATCAAGGACCGCCTGCTGCGTGTTGAGGGTGCGCCCCGCGCGAGCGGGGATGAGCCCGGGAGCTGTGGATCGCCGACCTGGTGACCCCGGTGCGCCCCGCGCGAGCGGGGATGAGCTCTACGTCTTGTACGCCACCGCTGGCGAGACTCATCAGTCCTGCGCGAGCGGGGATGACCCCTTCGGGATAGGCCCGCCACTAAGCGGCCCGCTCGACTCTCGAGCTCTCGCAGGGAGAGGTATGTAGCGCGGGGCTATACGCAGCTATACCGCCCTAGACATTGCTATACCTGACTACAGGGCTGCTCCTAGACTCATCGGATGGCTGGGGATCTCGGGCAGTCGGGGCGGACGCTCACCGAACTCGAACGTGACGACTGGGGTGCGCCGCCAGTCGACGCCACCCACGTCATCCGCCGGTGCACCGAGCTGCGCCGGATCCCGTTGCAAGACTTCGGAATTGAAGACCTCCGCCTGATGATTGCGCAAGCCATCAGTTTGCCGATCCTCGTGCCCATCGCACTCGCCCGCCTCAGCGACGACCCGTTGGCCGAAGGCGACTTCTATCCCGGTGACCTGCTCGACCAGGTCACCAAGGTGCCCGACACCTACTGGCAGGCCCATCCCACTCAAGCCGAAACCCTCGCACAGATCCACGCTGCCCGCCCATCGGCTATCTGAACCCCGCGTCACCCAGGAGGCACACCCATGCGCGCCATCGCTCAGGCGGACCGTCGCCCCGACGCCGTGGTCGTCACGAGTTCGTCGATCTCCAGCAACGGCCTGCCCGAGTTCAATGGCTGGTTCGTCGTCCTGCCCGCTGACTGCCCAGCCGCAGACCTCGGGGCTGCCCTCGCCGACGCACTCGAGGCCAGCCAACGACACCACAACTTCGAGGCCAGCCCGCTGGCCAGGACAGCCTCAGATCGACTGGCGCCGGTCTACGCCGCGGTCGGGGTGGCCTCGGCCCGCGCCTACGCCAAGGGCGCCGCCAGCGCAGCAGTCGAGCGGATAGACGGCCGCTACTACCTCCAGCCGATGAAGCCCCAGGCAGGCGGCTTCACGGCATACGGGCAAGAGCGCGAGTATGCCGGTGACGCGCCTCGCGAAACCCTCGGCGCGTGGTGCCGCGCGGCTTTGGACGCTGTCGCCCCGTCATCCTGATCGCCTCCGCGCCCGCGTAAAGTCACCGAGCGTGCAGCCGCAATCCCTCACCCTCGTCACCGACTTGCTCATGGCCAAGCTGCTCGGCTCTGTCGTCGAGGACTACGGCGACCATCTCGCGGTGCGCTCGCCGGCCAATCCGGACCACTGGTGGGGCAACTTCCTCGTCCTCGCGACCGCACCCGAGCCGCACGACATCCCGCACTGGCTGGCCCGCTTCGCCCAACTGCACCCCGACGCTCGCCACTGCGCGATCGCCCTCGATACCGCGCCGCCCGACTACGACCCCGAACCCTGGCGGGCGCACGGCCTCAAGCCCGGACGCAGCACCGCGCAGGTCCTCGACCGCGAGACGCTCACCCCGCCGCCTCGGCGCAACACCGCCGCCGTATGCCGTCCGCTCACCTCCGATGCCGACTGGCTAGACCTCGCCCAACTGCAGAAGGACAACCGCGGCGACTACCCCTTGGCCGAATATGGCCCCTTCGTCGACCGCTCGGTGGCGGCCCGCCGACGCCTGGTCGAGCAGGGCCACGGGCAGTGGTGGGGTGCCTTCCTCGACGGGCAGTTGCGATCGTCGATGGGGCTGTTCAGCGACGGCCGTGGCGTTGCCAGATACCAACACGTTGACACCCACCCGGACGCCCGTCGCCAGGGCCTGGCTGGCACCCTCGTCCACGCCATCGGCCGCTGGGGTCTCACGCCCACCGATCAGGGCGGCCTCGGCGCGGACCGGCTCGTCATCGTCGCCGACACCGACGACGTGGCGATCCGGGTCTACCGAAGCGTCGGTTTCCGCGACACCACGCCGATCCACGTCTTCGAGCGACCCGGTTGGGAAGAGCCGCCAGAGCCCGTCACCCCACAGGAGTGACGTCCCCGCTCGCGGGACTGGACGGCATACCGGCTCGAATCCCGGCAGCAATCTCACCGGGGAAGCCGAACCGGGCGTCGAAGGCCGGGCGTTCGGAGCGGATCCGCGGCAGTGCCGTGAAGTTGTGGCGCGGCGGCGGGCACGAGGTGGCCCACTCGAGGGAGGCGCCGTAGCCCCACGGGTCGTCCACGAGCACGCGCGGGGCGGTGCGCCAGGTCTTCCACACGTTGTAGAGGAAGACCAGCGTCGACGCGCCGAGCAGGAAGGCGCCGGTGCTCGAGATGACGTTGCCGACCTGGAAGCCCTCCTCGGGCAGGTAGTCGGCGTAGCGGCGCGCCATGCCCTGGATGCCCAGCAGGTGCTGGATGAGGAAGGTCGTGTGGAAGCCGACGAAGAGCATCCAGAAATGGATCTTGCCGAGGCGTTCGTCGAGCATCCGGCCGGTGAGTTTGGGCCACCAGAAGTAGTAGCCCGCGAACATCGCGAAGACCACCGTGCCGAACACCGTGTAATGGAAGTGCGCCACGATGAAGTAGCTGTCGGTGACGTGGAAATCCAACGGTGGGCTGGCGAGGATGACCCCGGTCAGCCCGCCGAAGAGGAAGGTCGTGACGAAACCGATCGCCCACAGCATCGGTGTCGACATCGTCACCGAACCGCCCCACATCGTGCCGATCCAGTTGAAGAACTTCACCCCGGTGGGAACCGCGATCAACATCGTCATGATTGAGAAGAACGGCAGCAGCACCTGGCCGGTGGCATACATGTGGTGCGCCCAGACCGCGGTCGACAACGCGGCGATAGCGATCGTCGCGATGACCATCGACTTGTAGCCGAACAGCGGCTTGCGCGAGAAGACCGGCATGACCTCGCTGATGATGCCGAAGAACGGCAAGGCGATGATGTACACCTCCGGATGCCCGAAGAACCAGAAGAGGTGTTGCCAGAGCATCACGCCGCCGGCCTCGGGATCGAACAGATGCGCCCCGAAGACCCGATCGGCCGCCATCGCGAATAGCGCCGCCGCGAGCACCGGGAACACGATCAAGACCATGAGCGAGGTCACGAGCACGGTCCAGGTGAACAGCGGCAGCCGCCACATCGTCATACCGGGCGCGCGCAGGCAGATGATCGTCGTGATGAAGTTGACCGATCCCAGAATGGTGCCGAATCCGCCCAGGGTGAGCCCGAGCGCCCACAGGTCACCGGCCAGTCCGGGACTGTATGCCGCGCTCGACAGCGGCATATAAGCAAACCACCCGAATGCCGCTGCACCACCCGGCAAGAGGAACCCGCTGACCGCGATGAGGCCGCCGAAGAGATAGATCCAGTAGGCGAACATGTTCAGGCGCGGGAAAGACACGTCTGGCGCGCCGATCTGCAGCGGCACGATCGCATTGGCAAAACCTGCGAAGAGCGGTGTCGCGAAGAGCAACAACATGATCGTGCCGTGCATGGTGAAAAGCTGATTGAACTGCTCCGGATTGTCGACGACCTCCAGACCCGGTGCCGCGAGCTCGGCCCGAATGACCATCGCCATGAGGCCACCGAGCATGAAGAACAGGAACGTCGTGCCGAAATACAGATTGCCGATGACCTTGTGGTCGGTGGTCGTGATGACCTTGACGATCGACGGCCAGACTCCGGGTCCGGATCCGCCGGCGGAGGGGCGGTCGTCCGGGCCGGGTGGGGGGCCGGCAGGGCGGGTCGGGACGTCGATCGTCGTCATCACGGTCTCGTTTGTTCGGAGGGAACGCCCACATCACGGTCGATGTGGTCGGCCAGCATGTGCAGCACCTGGGACACCGCCGCGCAGTCCGCGACCCGTTCGACGGCCCGCGTCGGCCCGGCGCCGACTTTGATCCCCAGGTCATCGGGTCCAAGCCGCGCGAAGGCCGCTTCGTCGGTGACGTCGTCACCCAGGAAGACGACCGCCGCCGCTCCCGACATGGCCCGCAGCGTCTCGACCGCCACGCCCTTGTCGGCGCGGGTCGTGGTCGCCTCGAGCACGTCGCTGCCTGGCAACAACCGCACCCCGGGTATGCCGTGCAGCGCCTGCCGCGCGGCCTCCAGCGCCGCGTCCCGCAGGTGCACCGGCATACGGCGCACGTGGACCGCCACGGCGGTGCGTTTGAGCTCGACCCAGGCGCCTGGGTGGTCGGCCGCGACCCGGTGGGCGGCGACGGCAGCCGCGTGGACGGCGTCGATATCGACCTCGACGTCGAGGTCGGATCGGCGCGCGTCGAGGCCCGGATGGTCGTCCCATTCGTCGCCATGGCTGCCGACCATGAGCACGCCGGGGCCGATTTTGGCGACGCCGCTGAGGCTGGCCAGGTCGCGTCCGGAGACGAGTGCGACGGGTATGCCGTGATCGACCAGGCGGCGCACGGCCTCGACCGTCTCGGGCAGTGGCGTGACGCTGGCCGGATCATCCCCGAGCGGCGCCACCACCCCGTCGAAATCCAGGGCAACAAGCAGTGGGTGCCGTTTCGCGACGGCTGCCAGGCGGTCGGCCAGCGAGGAAACGAAGACGGTTGTCATGACGCCACCGCCCCATTGCCGCTGAGCTCGGTGAAGAAGTCGGCGGCCCACCGCTGGACGGTGCGCTGCAGGACTACTCGGCGCAGGCGGCGCATCCGCGCGCGGCGATCGCCGGACGGCATACCGACGGCTCGGACAATGGCGTCCTTCACTCCCGCGATGTCGTGCGGGTTGATGAGCAGTGCCTGGCGCAATTCCACTGCTGCGCCGGCGAATTCGCTGAGGATGAGCACCCCGTCGCCGTCGACGCGTGCGGCGACGTACTCCTTGGCCACGAGGTTCATCCCGTCACGCAGTGGCGTGACGAGCATGACGTCGGCCGCCCGATAGAGCGCCGCCATCGCAGCCCGGTCGTGGTTCTGGTGGAGGTAGACGACGGCCGGCTGGCCGATGCTCGCGTAGTCGCCGTTGACCCGCCCGACGATGAGCTCGACCTCATCGCGCAGCCGGCGATAGTCCTCTACGCGTTCGCGGCTGGGGGTGGCGACCTGCACGAGGACGACCTCTGCGGGGTCGATGCGCCCCTCGGCGAGCAACTCGGCATACGCCTGCAGGCGGTGCCGGATGCCCTTGGTGTAGTCCAGCCGGTCCACCCCCAGGATGATCCGTCGTCCGCCTAGGTCAGCGCGCACTTGCGCGGCCTGTGCGGCCACCTCGGGGCTGGCGGCCAGGGCGCTGAGCGCAGCTGAGTCGATGGAGATGGGGAAGTCGGTGACCGTCACCCCACGCGTGCCAGCGGTGCTCAAGTCCGGCACCCGCAGCTGACCACGGCGCCGCGAGAGTCCGGTCAAGGCCCGCGTGGCGCGCAGGAAGTTGTCGGCGTCGGCGTCGATCTGGAACCCGATGAGGTCCGCCCCGAGCATTCCCTTGACGATGTCGGTGCGCCACGGCAGCTGGGCAAAGAGCTCGTAGGGCGGGAAGGGGATGTGGGCGAAGTAGCCGATCCGCACATCGGGGCGTCGCTCGCGCAACATCTGCGGCACGAGCTGAAGTTGGTAGTCTTGCACCCACACCGTCGCACCCGGCGCGGCGACCTCCGCGGCGCGCGCTGCGAACCGATCGTTGACCCGCAGATAGGCCTGCCACCAGGACCGCTCGAAGGTCGCCGGCACGATGACGTCGTGGTAGATCGGCCAGATGGTCGAGTTGCTCAGCCCCTCGTAGTAGGCCTCCACCTCGTCGGCGGACAGCCGCACGGGCACCAGCGAGATGCTGTCGGCCGTGAAGGGCTCCACCGTCTCGTCGGGCACACCGGGCCACCCCACCCAGGCGCCCTCGCGCGCGGCGAGGATCGGCTCGAGGGCCGTGACGAGGCCCCCGGGCGCGGTGACCCAGGTCGGTCCGGTGGGTTCGTCGACCCGGTCGACGGGCAGCCGGTTGGCCACCACGACCAGATCAAAGGTCGGCGGGGTCGTGCTCATCGTCCAACTCCCAACACAGTGTGTGTGACGGTTCCGCGAGGAGGGCCGAGGCGCCGCCACGCGAGTGCCCTACCCAAGGGCACGTCCGGGCAAACGGCCCGCCACCAGCCGGTATGCCGTCCGGTCCCGTTCCGTGGGACCGCATCGTCCCGGTCCGTGGGACGGATTCATCTCGCAATCTCTATCCCGCCATCGACTAAGGGTTGCCTTACCTGGCGGTATGTGGTCCCCTGGAATCGGTGGACCGGCTCGAACCCGTTGGCTGGCTAGCTGTGACTTGAGGCTGCCATGTCGTCCTACGAATCCCCCCGCAACCGCGTCGAGCGGGACGCCCTCACCGAAACCCTGTTAACCCAGGCCGCGATGGCCGATGACCTGTCGCGCCGTCGGCTGCAAGACCAGGCCATCGTCGTCAACCGCAACCTCGCGCTCGGTCTGGCGCGGTTCTTCCACGGCCGCGGGATCGAGAACGAAGACCTCGACCAGGTCGCCATGGTCGGACTGTGCAAGGCGGTGCGTGGCTACCGGCCCGCCGAGGGCACCGGCTTCCTCCGGTATGCCGTGCCCACCATCCGGGGAGAATTGCGCCGTCACTTCCGCGATCACGGGTGGCTGGTGCGCCCGTCGCGGTCGGCTCAGGAACTCGGTGTCGCCCTGCGCACGGCCGAGCCCGCGCTGGAGCAGGAGCTGGGTCGCGCGCCGACGCCGGCCAAGCTCGCCGAGGTCATGGGCTGCGACACCCGAGAGCTCAGCGCGGCGGTGGCTGCCCAGGCCGGGTTCCGGGGCATCTCGCTGGACACCCCGTTCTCCGAGGATGGTCTGTCCTGGGGCGAGGTGCTCACCGACCCCCAGGACCCCAGTGCCCGGGCCGAAGATCGGGTCGTGCTGCGCGAACTCATCGACCAGCTCGACGGTCGTCGTCGGACGATCCTCGCCCTGCGTTTCGACTTCGACCTCACCCAGGCCGAGATCGGGCGGATCGTCGGGCTCAGCCAGATGCAGGTGTCGCGAGTGCTGTCCGAGACGCTGGGCATGCTGCGCACCTGGCTGACCGAGGGCGCCCCGCAGCGCTCCCGCCCCGAGTGGGTGAGGAGCCGCAGCGCCATTGACGCCGAGGTGGCGCGGGCGACCGTGATTGGCGCGGCGATGGCTGGGTAGAGCACGGGAGCGGAACGCACCGAAGTCCCGACGTCGGTCGGCGCACGGCATACCGCAAGGGCCGTGGCAGCCGGAATCATCGGCCGTCGGGAGGGGGGCAGGCACGCGTGGCAGGACGCGGTGCCGCTGCTGCGGTGTCCGGATGGTCGGTGGCGACGTCCGGACGCCGCAGCTTCCTGCTGTTCCCCCGCAGTGGCGGGTGAGGTCGCGGGTTATCGTGAAGGCGATCGGAGGGCGAACCGCCCTAACGACCGACGATTCGGTGATGCGATGGACACCCCGGCCGCCGCCCCGGCTCCGCTGCCGCAGGGCCTGCTCGGTCCCCGCGGCGAGTTGTTGTGGGCCGATGACCTGTTGCGTGGCCTCGTGGCATGCTCGGCATCGGGCCCCTCTGCGCCGCAATGGGATTCGCTGCTGTCCCAGGTCGAGCGCGCTGCCGCGCAGGTGCTGGAGAGTGGCGTCGGGTGCGTCGACGCGGATCCGATCCGGTTGTTCGGCTGCGACGACGCTGGACGGCCGATGGAGACCTATTGGCTGGCCGCGCTGTCGCCGGACGCCAATGGAGGGGTCCGGCTCGCGCTCGTCGAAGTCACCCGCCGCGTCATCGTGGAGCGCCGCTGGGAGACGGTCCGAGCACTCTCTGCCCTCGATATCGCCCAGCAGCCCGACCTCGCGCACGCCGGACGCGCCGTCCTGTCGACCCTGCAGTCCAACCGCATCACGCTGCCGTGGGGGCTCTGTTATGTCGACAGCGGGCACGGCTTGGAGTTGGTCGACGCGTATGCCGTGCGCCACCCGGGCCGACTGGCGCTCGCGAGCCTCGGGGCGGCGCCCGGTCCGGAGTCGGCCCACCCCTTGGAGCGAGCCCGTGCGCAGCGGTCCGACCGCCTGGTGCTGTCCGGTCCGCTGCTGCGCGAGGTCGCTCCCAGTCCCCTTGGCCCGACCCCGCCTGCCCGTGCCGCGTTGCTGCGCCTTTGCAGTGATCGCACGGGCGAGGAGGTCGGGCTGCTCGTCCTCGGGCTCAATCCCTATCGGCCGGACGAGGGATTGTTCCGCGAGTTCCTCACCCTGGTGCGGCAGCAGGCGGAGATGGTGCTTGAGGCTGCCGCCGCCGATGCGCGCGCCGCCCATCTGGAGGTCGCTCTGGCCAGCAACCGCACGGTCGCCACGGCGATCGGGATCGTCATGGCCCGGGAGCAACTCACCGCCCAGGCGGCCTTTGCTCGACTGCGTCAGGTGAGCAACGAGCTCAACCGCCGAGTGGTCGACCTCGCCGACCAGGTCGTGCTCACCGGCGCCCTGCCCACCTCGCCACCCGGGTAGCGGTCGGCTGGATTGGTCCGGACAGCAGCGACGGCGACGCCCAGTCATGAGCGCCGCCGTCGTGAGCTGGCGGAGGATAGGGGATTTGAACCCCTGAGGGTGTTAACCCAACACGATTTCCAATCGTGCGCACTAGGCCACTATGCGAATCCTCCGTGGGCGAGGGTACCGGAGCGCCCGCCCGGCGCCGAAATCGCCGACCGGCCTGGGCTGGCTCACCCGCGCCGCGGACCTCTTCACCAGTTTTGGTGTGGCGGATTCGGCGCCCTGGCGCATGTTCTGCCGCACCAAAACTTGTGGCCCGGGTGGGGTGCGCCGCGGAGCCCTTCCCAGTTTTGGTGTGGCGGATTCGGCGCCCTGGCGCATGTTCTGCCGCACCAAAACTTGTGGGGGGTGGGGGGTGCGCAGTGGGCGCTGACCTATGATGAGCACGGCACCCCGCGTGGTGGTACCTCACTGAACTCCCCCAGGGCAGGAATGCAGCAAGGGCAGGTGAGCTCTTCCAGGTACGCGGGGTGTCCTGCTGCCCGGCATACCCACTGCCCTTCATACCCGCGCACCGCGGGCAGGGAGGCCGCGGGGAAGCCAGCCACCCGGCATACCTGAGCAGGTATGCCGTGCCCCTCACCTCACGCGGTGGCCGAGGCCTCGCCGCCGAACCGATAACCGAACCCCGCGACCGCCTCGCCGATCCGCGGACCACCGGCCGCACGGATCTTGGCGCGCAACCGACTGAGGTGGACCTCGACGACATGGTGATTGCCCGGCCACGGCCCCCAGACCCGGTCGAGCAACTCGCTGCGCGGGACGACGCGATGGGGGTTCTCGGAGAGCACGACGAGCAGGTCGAACTCGATCCGGGTCAGGTGCAGAGGAGCTCCCGAGATGAACGCGCGGCGCTGATCAATGTCGACCAGGAGGGTGCCGAGGACCCTTTCGTTGGAGACCAGGCCGTGAGTCCGGGCCGCGCGCGCGATGAGGGCGCCGACGCGGGCCAGGAAGACCCGATGCGGATAGGGGCTGGCGAGGTAGTCGTCCGCGCCGGCGGCGAAGGCGAGCAACTCGTCGATCTCGTCGCGGCTGGGTCCGATGACGAGAATCGGCAGATCGCTGGCTGCGCGGATTTGTCGACACTGGTCGTAACCCGAGGGTCCGTGCGGACCCATGCCGATCACTAGAAGCGCATCCCGGGTCGCATGGGCGGCAGCCAAGGCCGCGCGCACATCAGCGACCCGCACCGTCACGTGATCTGACCGCACGGCTGCGCTCGCATCGGAGTGCACCGAGGGGTCGCTGGTTAGGAGGATGACCGTCCCCATGTATACATCTGCCCTATCCCCTGAAACGGCCCCCGAAGCCGTTTCCCAGAGTAGAGGGTTCCACCGACAGGGTCATCCCCTTTCCGGGAAATGTCGGGGAATGTGTAGGTGGCCGTCGGGTGCATTTATCCACAAATCGGACATGGCGCTGGGGGTCGTCCCCCGGTTGGGGGACGGCCCGACACATCTCACAGCAACGACACGCCGGTATGCCGTGCCGCCGGGCGTTCGTGAGGGCTTCGTGAGCGGTCCGGGAAGTCACGGTGAGGCCGGTCCACCATCGTGTGCTCCACGGGGGTTGACGCAGGTGTCGACAAAGGGGAAGTGGCATGGCTGGGTTCTCGCGCTCCACGTCATTGGGGTATGCCGTCCAACCGACTCACGTGTGGCGGCGGTGGGTGCGGTTCATCGCCGTGCTCGCAGCGGTCGCTGTGGTCGGAGTCATGGGCAGCGTGCGCATCGCGTTCGCCGCGGACGGACCTCCGACGCTGGTCTCCGACCAAGCCGACTATCCACCTGGTGGCACGGTCGTGCTGTCCGGCGCCAACTGGGCGGCCGGTGAGCAGGTCCACATCGTCGTCAACGACGACGCTGGTCAGACCTGGTCGCTATCCAGCGGCGCCAATGGCGCTCCCGCCGACCCGGTCGCCGGCGCTGACGGGGCGATCTCCTACACTTTCCAGCTCCCCGCGTGGTTCGTCGCGAACTACACGGCTACGGCCAGCGGCGCGAGCGGCACGGCATCCGTGACATTTACCGACTCAGCGGTCAAGACATTCGATCAATGTGCCAATGACACCGGCAATGGCTATCCGTCGACGTCCAACGACCCAGGCTGCCAGTGGGTGAATGGCAACCTGCAGCAGTCCAACTCCGTTTACAACGAAGGCGATTCGACGCCTCAGCGGTTGGCGCTGACCGGCCTCATCACCGGTCAGACCTACACCCTGGTCTTCACCTACCAGACCAGCAAGGGCGGCCTGCACGCCTACGACTACCTCACGACCTACAACGCGTCCGAGACGTGGATCACCGACCAGTGCCAGAGCCTGACCCCCTGCTCGATCGCCGGTGCGTCGACCTACCCGATCCCCACGACCACCCCGCAGAGCGGCGGTCAGAACTTCACCATGTACGGCGGCACGATGACCAACGCGAGCATCGTGATGCCCAGCTCGTATGCCGGTGACACCATCGCCACGGTCACGCTCACCTTCACCGCCACCGGCGCCGACTCGGTGCTGTGGTTCGGCGGCCACGTCGCGTCCCAGCTCGACTGGGGCACCGGTCAGGGTGCCGGCTCGATCTCCGGATCGCCCTACCACGTGAGCCTGGTCAGCCTGCAAGAAGGCAGCGGCAAGCCCGCCTCGCTGGGCTCGATGGACAACCAGATGGCCTCCGGTGCCGTCCAGACTGCTGGCACCGTGACGATCATCAAGGACGCCGTCCCCAACAGCGCTCAGGACTTCAGCTTCACCCTCGCCAGCGCGACGTCGTCCAAGACCTTCCCCCTCGATGACGACGCCGACCCGACGTTGTCCAACACGGCGACTTACAACGTGGCCCCCGGCACGTGGACCCTGACCGAGGCGGCCACCTCCGGGTGGGACCTGTCCAATATCACCTGCACCGGCGGCACCTATGTGGTCAACGGCGCGACAGCCACCCTTACAGTCGTGTCTGCCAAGACCATCACTTGCACCTACACCAACAAGTTCGTCTACAAGAACCTCGTCGTCAGCAAGACGGCCACCACGGCATACAACCGCGACTGGACCTGGGCCATCACCAAGTCGGTGACCCCGGCGAGCCAGAACGTCGCCAGCGGGGCGACCGCCGACTTCACCTACACGGTGACGGCAGTCCCGACCGCCCACGAGTCCGGCTTTGTCACCTCGGGCGTCATCACGGTGACCAACCCCAACACCGTCCCGGTCCCCGGCGTCAGCCTGGTCGACGCCATGACCGGCGGCACCTGCTCGATCACCGGCACCACCAGCGGCATCACTGTCGCGGCAGGCGCCACGCTGACCTTCCCCTACACGTGCACCTTCGCCAGCAAGCCGGCGTCGGCGGTGACCAACACGGCCACCGCGACCTGGACGGCCGGTATGCCGTACGGCACCACCGGCACGGCGTCGGGCACCGCATCGGCCACCTTCGCGCAGGCCAATGTCACGGTCACGGGGCAGACCATCACGGTCACCGACGACAAGACCGACCCGGCCCACCCCGTGGTCCTCGGCACCGCCGACGCGACCGTGCCGTCCAGCCAGGTCTTCACGTACACGCTGACCAAGACCGCCCCGGCCGGTGGCTGCACGAGCTTCACCAACACCGCCTGGCTCGGCACCGACTCGGCGCACCCGGCGACCGCAACCGCCTCGATCTGTGGCGGCTCGGCACTTGAGGTCTCCAAGACGGCGACCCCGTCATTCACCCGCGACTGGACCTGGGATGTCGCCAAGGTCGCCGCAGCCCCGCGCGTCATCGCCGACCCGGCCACCGGGACGGCGACCGCGTCCTACACGGTGACGGCCACCACGACCAAGAGCGACTCGGCCTGGACCGTGACCGGCACGGTCACACTGCACAACCCCAATTCGGTCGCCCTCACCGGCGTCACCGTCACCGACAGCCTCCCCGGCGCGACCTGCACCCTCGGCACCGTGCCGACGAGCATCGCGGCCGGTGCCACTGAGACGGTGGACTACACCTGCAGCTTCACCAGCGACCCCGGTGCGGGCACGTTGACCAACACGGTCACCGCGAGCTGGGCGGACAGCGGTTTCGTCAAGTCCGGCTCGATCTCGGCGACCGCCTCGACGACCTTCGCGGGCCTGGCCCCGTCGGTCGAGCACGGCGCGACCACCGAGGTCACCGACCCGCAGGCGGCCACCGGCTTGCCCGCGACGGCGACCGCTCCGGCGGGCGGCAGCTACGAGGTCACCGCGACGTGGACCAACCCGAACGCCGGCACCTGCCAGTCGTTCGTCAACACCGCGTCGGTCACCGGCGACACCGCCTCCGCCACGGTCGAGGTATGCCGCGGCGCCGACCTCACGGTCTCCAAGACCGCGACCGGCTCCTACGACACGACCTACGCGTGGGCCATCGACAAGAAGCTCGGCGACGTCCCCGGTGTCGTCCCGTCCGGCTCGACAGTCGACTACCCCTACACGTTGACGGTGACCAAGGCCGGCCAGACCGACTCCGGCTGGGTCGTCACTGGCGCCATCACGGTGAGCAACCCCAACACCTGGCAGGCCGTCACGCTCACCGGCGTGAGCGACGCCCTGTCGGTCACCGGCGCGAGCTGCGTCGTCACCGGCGACCAGACCGCGTCGATCCCCGCTTCCGGGTCGGCTCAGTTCTCCTACACCTGCACGTATGCCGTGCAGCCCACGGCATACCAGGGCACGAACACCGCAACCGCCACCTGGGATGCCGCCGCGGCACACACCGCAGCCGGCAGCGCGAGCGGCGACGCGGCATACACCCTGGCTTTGCAGGGTGAGACCAACAAGACCGTCACCGTCACCGACACTCAGCATGACTCGTGGACGCTGGATTGGGCGACGGCCGCGGCCTCGACCGACCTGACCTACACGATCACCCGGACGGCGCCGGAGGCCAGCTGCGCGACCTACGACAACACCGCAGCAGTCGTCGGCGACAACGCGGTGCAGCTCGACAGTGACTCGGTCTCGCAGCAGCTCTGCGGTGCCTCGCCGCTGACGGTCACCAAGACCGCCACGGCGGGCTACACCCAGACCTACCCGTGGACGATCGCCAAGTCGGTCGACCAGCCGACCGTCGTGGTCAGCGAAGGCGGCAACACCACAGTCACCTACACGGTCGACGTCACCCGCGGCACCCCCACGCCGACCGCGTGGACCCTCACCGGTGACATCGTCGTGCACAACCCGAACAACTTCGAGTCGATCACCGCCACGGTGACTGACGCCGTCGACATCGCCGGGCTGACCTGCACCATCGTCGGTGACCCGACGGTGACCGTCCTCGGCGGCGCCGACGCCACGCTGCACTACACGTGCACCGTTGCGGCGGGCGCCAACCCCGGCACCCTGTCCGGCACCAACACCGCCACGGCAACGTGGGATGCCGCAGCGGCTCACACGGCTGTCGGCTCTGCCACCGGCTCCGCTGGGGTGGCCGGCACGCTGACTGGTTCGGTCGACGAGTCGATCACTGTGACCGACCCGATGGCTCCCGGTGGGGTCGTCGGCACCTTCACCGACACCGGCAGCGCGAGCTATGACGTCACGCTGACCGGCACCGTCGGCCAGTGCCAGACGATCGACAACACCGCGACGATCAGCTCGACCGGTCAGTCCGACGACGCGAGCGTCCAGCTGTGCATCGTCACGGCGCCGACGGCGACCAAGACGGCGGCCGGCAGCTTCACCCGCACCTATGACTGGAGCATCGCCAAGGCTGCGGAGGCCACCCAGGTCAACGTCGCCCCCGACGGCACCGCCACCTTCACCTACACGGTGACGGCCACCCAGGGCACCACCACCGACTCCGACTGGGCGATGGCGGGCACGGTCACCGTGACCAACCCCAACGGCTTCCCGGTGTCGGCCACGGTCACCGACCTGCCCTACGGCGCGGCTGCTTCGTGCACCTACCCCGACGGCGCGACGGTGTCCGTCCCGGCCAATGGGTCGGTCGGCGTCGCCTACTCGTGCACCGGTCTGGGTGCGCCTCCGGCCGTCGCCTCCAACACGGCCACCGTCGCCTGGACGGCCGAGCCGGTCTCCGGCCAGCCGGTCAGCGGCACGGCATCGGCGTCGGTCTCCCCGGTGACCTTCACCGAGACCAGCTCGGTCGACAAGTCGATCGCGATCTGGGACAACAAGACCGGCACCACCCCGGTGCAGATCGGCACGGCGGTCTGGGGCGACCCCGCCACCCAGAGCGTCACCTACTCGGTGACCAAGCCCGCGAGCGACGCCACCCCGGGGAGCTGCCGCAGCTACGACAACACCGCGTCGTTCGCCACGGCAGCCAACGCCGACACCGCGTCGGCGACGGTGACCATGTGCGTGGGCGCCGACCTCACGGTCACCAAGACCGCGACCGGCTCCTACGACACGACCTACGCCTGGACCGTCGACAAGGCCGCCGGCGACTTCCCGGCGTCGGTCGCTGGTGGCACCGACGTGACGATCCCTTACACGGTGATCGCCACCAAGACCGGCCAGACCGACTCTGGTTGGACGGTCACCGGAACGATCACGGTGACCAACCCCAACTCGTGGCAGTCCGTCTCGCTCACCGGCGTCA